>Ga0315907_10000153_pt1 | contig 101553 bp, 104 predicted proteins | sample LakEriMetagenome_3_FD_203525 | JGI IMG/M metagenome (GOLD analysis project Ga0315907, IMG submission 203525) | Freshwater fungal communities from buoy surface, Lake Erie, Ohio, United States - Buoy 12 MA123 | ecosystem: Environmental > Aquatic > Freshwater > Lake > Lake biofilm | place: USA...
TGATGGCCGGGAAACCCTCTCTCAGCCCATTGAACCGATGCCCCTTGACCGCGCCGCCTGAAAAACCGAGCCTTCACATGCCCGGAGCGCGCCGCCAGGGAATTTCCACAGCATTCGCGACACGACCCCGGCCGGGTCAGGCCCATCTGATTCCAGACCGACCGATTGCCCGCGCCTCCGGGAGGTTGACCCTGCCCGCGCGGGGCGGCATGGTCTGCCCGCAACCGGGGATGCCAGAATGAACGACCGAAACGAGCCTTCTCCCGACGATCACGGCCCCTTTGCAAGGCCGCTGTTCGACGATCCGTCGTCCCGCGCGCTCAGCCGGGTCGGCGTTGTGGATGTCGGCTCGAACTCTGTCCGGATGGTGGTTTTTGACGGTGCGGCCCGGTCGCCCGCCTATTTCTACAACGAAAAAGTCATGTGCGGCCTTGGCCTTGGCCTGGCCGAAACCGGGCGGCTGAACCCGCGCGGGCGCGAGCGCGCGCTGGCGGCGCTGCGCCGGTTCGCGCTTCTGGCCGAGGGGATGAACATGGCCCCGCTGACCGTGGTTGCGACCGCCGCCGTGCGCGAGGCCGCCGACGGGCAGGCCTTCTGCGACGAGGTGCTGCGGGAAACCGGCCTGCGCCTGTGGGTGATCGATGGCGACGAGGAGGCGCGGCTTTCGGCGCAGGGCGTGCTGCTGGGCTGGCCCGACGCCAGGGGCATCGTCTGCGACATCGGCGGATCGTCGATGGAACTGGCGCAGGTGGGGGGCGGCAAGGTGGGGGCGCGGGCGACCTCGGCCCTGGGGCCGTTCCGGCTGCAGCAGGTGCAGGGCGGCCCAAAGGCCCGGCGGCAGCATATCCACGGCATCCTGAGCGACATGAGGAAGAAATTCCCCGACAGGCATCCGCGCATCTATCTGGTGGGCGGGTCATGGCGGGTTGTCGCCCGGCTGGACATGGAACGGCGCGGCTATCCCCTGACCGTGCTGCACGAATACCGGATGCTGCCGCCGCAGATCCTGGAAACGCTGGACTGGATTGCGGTCAGCGACCTGCCGATCCTGCGGGTTCTGACCGGAACCTCGCAGGAACGGATGGAACTGGTGCCTTTGGCCTGCGAGGTGTTGCGCGGCCTGGTCGAAGTGTTTGAGCCGCGCGAGGTGGACGTTTCGGCCTACGGCATCCGCGAGGGGCTGCTCTATGAACAGATGCCGGACCGTCTGCGCGCCCGCGACCCCCTGATCGAGGCGGCGCGGATGGCCGAGGCCACCTCGGCGCGCATCCCCGGCTTTGGCAAGAAGCTGTTCGGTTTTCTGGAACCGCTGTTCGAAGGCGTCCCGCCCGGGCGGATGCGGCTGATCCATGCAGCCTGCCTGCTGCACGACACCGCCTGGCGGGCGCATCCCGATTACCGGGCCGAAGTCTGTTTCGACAATGCGACGCGGGCGAACCTGGGCGGGCTGGACCATCCGGGGCGGGTGTTTCTGGGTCTGGCCCTGCTGCACCGCTACAAGAACTCGCGCGCCGGATCGCGGCTGGAGCCGCTGTTCCGCCTGCTGACCGACGAGCAGATCCGTGATGCCGAGGTGCTGGGCAAGGCCATGCGCTTTGGTGCCATGTTTGCGGTGGCTGATCCGCAGCTGGCCGGCGCGCTCAGGCCGAAACTGAAAAAGCGGGAACTGGAGCTTGCGCTGACCCCGCTGGGCACCGGCCTGTTCGGCGAAGTGGCGCAGGCGCGGTTCAATTCGCTGGCGCAAGCGCTGAAGCTGGTGCCCGCCGTCACGCCGGCGGTGACATGATGCGGCTGGACCATCTGGCACTGTCCGCCCTGACGCTGGAAGACGGTGTCGCCCATGTCGGGGCGGCCCTGGGCGTGACGCTGGCCGCCGGCGGGCAGCATCCGCAGATGGCCACGCACAACCGCCTGCTCGGGCTGGGCGATGTCTATCTGGAAGTGATTGCCGCAGACCCGTCGGCCAAGCGCCCGGCCTGGCCGCGCTGGTTCGATCTGGACCGGTTCAGCGGCGCACCGCGTCTGACCAACTGGGTCGCCGCCTGCGATGATCTGGCGGCAGAACTTGCGGCGGGGCCGGAGGGCCTGGGCCTGCCCATGGCGCTGTCGCGCGGCGATCTGCGCTGGACCATGGCGGTGCCGCCAACGGGCCGCCTGCCGTTCGACGATGCCTTTCCGGCGCTGATCCGCTGGGACGGCGCCGTTCACCCTGTGCAGCGTCTGCCCGATTCGGGCCTGCGTCTGCTGCGGCTGGAAATTGCCCATCCGCAGGCGGCGGCCCTGCGCAGGGCGCTGGCCGGGCGGCTGAAGGATGCGCGCGTGGTGATCGTGCAGGGGGCCGAGAAGGCGCTGCAGGCCAGCTTTTCCACCCCCGCCGGGACGCGGCGGCTGTGACTGTCCGGCAGGCGACGGGTCCGGATGCCGCAGCGGTGGCGGCAATCCGGAACCACTGCCGGGGTGCAGAAAACGTGCCAACCGCATCGGCTGCCTGATCGCAAAGCGGGAACCTCTTCTGCCTGTGCGCGCGCTTTGCGCATCCCGGCAGGGGCCATCGCCCCTGCCACAGCGCCACGCTGATCTTTGTCCAGCCGGGGGCCAAAGCCCCCGGCCAGCGCCCGACCCGCCCATGGCGGGCGCTTTGCACCCGCCGGGTCGGGCGCTGGCCTTTTGTGGTGTCTGGACCCGCCGGTCTACAGGGGACCGTCCCGCGCGGGCGGGGAAACGCGGTGCGTTTCCTGTTCCCGCCCGGAGGGGCGAATGGCCGGACCCGGATGCCATGGCAGGGGCCATCGCCCCTGCCACAGCGATGCACTGGGATCAGGACCACCCGGGGGCCAAAGCCCCCGGCCAACGCCCGACCCGCCACCGGCGGGCGCTTCGCCCCCGCTGGGCCGGGCGCTGGCCTTTCGTGGTGCCTGGACCGACCGATCTACAGGGCACCGTCGCGCGCGGGCGGGGGAAACGCGGTGCGTTTCCTGTTCCCGCCCGGAGGGGCGAATGGCCGGACCCGGATGCCATGGCAGGGGCCATCGCCCCTGCCAAAGCGCCACGCTGGGATCAGGACCAGCCGGGGGCCAAAGCCCCCGGCCAGCGCCCGACCCGCCCATGGCGGGCGCTGGCCTCTGTTGGTGCGGGTTGCACCGGTCTTGGTGGCAGCGTTCCGCGCGGGCGGGGAAACGCGGTGCGTTTCCTCTTCCCGCCCGGACGGGCGAGGGCACCCTCACCGCTTCAATGGCAGGGGCCATCGCCCCTGCCACAGCGCTGCGCTGGCATCAGCACCAGCCGGGGGCCACAGCCCCCGGCCAGCGCCCGACCCGCCCATGGCGGGCGCTTCTCGCCTGCCGGGTCGGGCGCTGGCCTCTGTTGGTGCGGGTTGCACAGGTCTTGGTGGCAGCGTTCCGCGCGGGCGGGGAAACGCGGCGCGTTTCCTGTTCCCGCCCGGAGGGGCGAAAGCAGTTTCACCGCTGAGATGGCAGGGGCCATCGCCCCTGCCACAGCGCTACATTGGCATCAGGGCCAGCCGGGGGCCACAGCCCCCGGCCAGCGCCCGGCCCGCCCCCGGCGGGCGCTTCGCCCCCGCCGGGCCGGGCGCTGGCCTGCGGTAGCGCGGGCCGCATGGGTCTTTGTGGCACCGCCCCGCGCGGGCAGGGCAAATGCGGGTCGCGTTTCATGCTCCCGCCCAAAGGGTCAATCCCTTTCCCCGGATCGGGAAGAGTCTCCCCGCAGGCAGGCGGTCGGATTGCTGTTTCAGCACCCTGCTCCACCCGCGAGACCCCGGTGACCTTCAACGCTTAGGGAAGATGCGCGAAAGAGATCGCCGCCCTGATCGCTACGCGGCCGGCCTTCTTCGTGGTGCCGGATCAGGGCCCTGTCGCGGGTTTTGCCACCCATGACCACCTGCGCAGCAGTGCCGGCTATGCCCGGACACTGGAACACACGATCCAGCTGGCCCCGGGCGCATCGCGGCGGGGCCATGGCCGCGCGCCGATGGCGGCGGTCAAGGACCATGCCCGCGCGGGCGGCGGACATCCCATCTTTGCGGGTGTCAGCGCGGAAAACCCGGCGGGGCGCGCCCTTCATTCCCGGCTCGGCCATGCGCAATCCGCCACCCTGCCGCAGGTCAGCCGGAAGTCCGGGCGCTGGATGGGCCTTGTGCTGATACAGAAATTCCTGACCTGACAGCGCGGCGGCGCGGGCGTATGATCGGCCCCATGTCGATCTGGACCCGCATTGCCGATGCCCTGTCCGCCCTTGCCTCTGGCGAAGGGCTGTCGGCGCTGTTCGACCGGCTGCGCCCGCCCCCCGAAAAGACGGTGGCCTTCACCATTGCCGTGATCGCGCTGGGGGCCAAGATGGCCAAGGCCGATGGCGAGGTGACGCGCAACGAGGTTGCGGCCTTCCGGCAGGTCTTTGCGATACCGCCGGGCGAAGAGCAAAATGCAGCCCGCGTGTTCAACCTTGCCCGGCAGGACGTGGCCGGCTTTGACGCCTATGCCCGCAAGATCCGCTCGATGTTCCGCGACGACAGCCGCGTGCTGGTCGATCTGATGGAAGGGCTGTTCCATATCTCGGTGGCGGACGGACGCTGGCACCCCCAGGAAGAGGCGTTCCTCAAGGATGTGGCCGGGATTTTCGGCCTGGACGAGCGCTGCTTCCGGTCGCTGTGCGCCCGCTTCGTGCCCCAGGCAGAGCCTGACCCCTATGACGTGCTGGGCATAGACCCCGATGCCAGCCTGGACGCGGCGCGCGCGGCCTGGAAACAGGCCGTGCGCGACAGCCACCCGGACCGCATGATGGCGCGCGGCGTGCCGGCAGAGGCGGTGAAGCTGGCCGAACGGCGGCTGGTTGCGGTCAACGCGGCGTGGAAAGCGATTTCGTCCAGGCTTGCGGCGTGATGGCGCTGCGGCTGGCCACCTACAATGTCGAATGGTTCACGCAGCTGTTTGACGGGGCAAACCGGCTGGCGGCGGACGGGCAGGCATCGGCGCGCTATCAGATCAGCCGGGCCGATCAGGCCGAGGCGCTGGGCATCGTCTTTACCGCTCTGGCAGCCGATGCGGTGATGATCATCGAAGCGCCCGATCAGGGGTCGAGGCGCGATACGGTCGCGGCGCTGGAAGACTTTGCGCGGTCCTTTCATCTGCGCACCCGCAAGGCGGTGACCGGCTTTGCCAGCGGGACCGAACAGGAAATCGCGCTGCTCTATGACCCTGATCGGGTGGCGGTGCGCCATGATCCGCAAGGACTGCCGTCAACACGGCAGGACCGGGGCAAGGCACCCAGATTTGATTCCGTTCTTTATTTCGACATTGATGTCGATGCCCGCCCCGAACCGATCCGGTTTTCCAAACCGCCCCTGGAACTGGAGGTGACAGCGGGCGGGCAGACCCTGCGACTGATCGGGGTCCATGCCAAATCGAAGATGGTCAACGGGGCACCGGCCGCAGCCCAGTCGATTCGGATCGCCATTCAGAACCGGCGCAAGCAACTGGCGGAATGTGTCTGGCTGCGCCGCCGGGTAGAGGGGCATCTGGACGCAGGCGACAGCCTGATCGTGATGGGCGATTTCAACGACGGCCCCGGACTGGACGACTACGAGAAGCTGTTCGGACAATCGGGCGTGGAGGTGGTTCTGGGCCAGGACGGCCCGGCGGAGCGGCGGTTGTTCGACCCCCATGCGGCCATCGCCCTGGGCCGCAGGATCGGGCTGCAACCCACGACATCACGCTTCTGGCAGGACCCGCAGAAGCAATATTTCGAGGCGCTTCTGGACTACATCATGGTGTCACCCGATCTTGCGGCCCGCAAACCGACATGGCGCATCTGGCATCCGTTCAACGATCCGGGCTGCCTGAAGGTGCCGGAGTTGCACGCGGCCCTGCTGGCGGCGTCAGACCATTTCCCGGTGACGCTGGACCTGCCGTTGTGATTTGAGAAAACCGGACAGATAGGGTAAGGTTGTGCCATGAAACATGCGGTTGTGATGCTGATGCTGCTTGCCCTGCCCGTCCGGGCGCAGGAGGCCCCTGCCCCGCCGCCGCCGTCGGGCAGCGTACAGGAGGGCGTCGATCTGCTGGAACGCGGGATGCGGTCAATCCTGGACGGGCTGGTCACCGAAATGCAGCCCGCCATCGACGGGATGGGCCGGGCACTGACCGGGATGAGGCCGCTGGCCGACCAGCTGTTCGCGCTGATCGACAATATCGGGAATTACGAGGCCCCGGTGATGCTGGAGAACGGCGATATCCTGATCCGGCGCAAGCCCGCCGCTCCGGCCCCCCAGCCCGCGCCCCGGCCCGCGCCCCTGAAGGAAGGCGAGGTCGAGCTGTAAGAGCGGGCCAGAGGGACGGTCACGCGGTTGGCGGGCGTCCGGCGAAGGTTCGCCGCCCGTGATTGCAACAAGGGTGCCAGGCCCGCCGCAAAGCGGCGCATCTGCCGCGCTGCCGGTCGGTCGCCGTATCGGCGGCGGTCCATGCGGGGCAGGTTGCCCTGGGCGTGCCGGGCCGGGAAGACCGCTTGCAAACGGGGTGCGGGCATGACGATCCCTGACCCGGGACACGCGGGCCGATGCGGTGGCGTCCGTGAAGCCCAACTTCCCCCTTGCCCCGCAGCGCCCCTTCCCCTATAGGGCGGCATCTGCGGTTCCGGGGTGACTCGGCACCGGCGGTTCATCATTGATCCACCGGGTTCAGTGTTACCCTGCATGACCGGCAGGGGCGCTCCGGTGACTGAGAAAAGGAAGCGGCACATGAATGCCCGGGAACTGAAGACCAAGACGCCCGACCAGCTGCGTGACAGCCTGGTCGCGCTGAAGAAAGAGGCGTTCAACCTGCGCTTCCAGCAGGCCACCGGCCAGCTTGAGAACACATCGCGCATGCGCGCCGTTCGCCGCGACGTGGCCCGCATCAAGACCGTATTGAACCAGAAAGCCGCCGAAGCGGCGGCGAACTGAGGAGCACGCACATGCCCAAACGCATCCTGCAAGGCACCGTGACGAGCGACCGCAACGAACAGACCATCACGGTTCTGGTGGAACGCCGCTTCAAGCACCCGCTGCTGCAAAAGACCGTCCGCAAATCCAAGAAATACCGCGCCCACGACGCGAACAACCAGTTCAAGGTCGGCGATTCCGTGCGCATCGAGGAATGCGCGCCGATTTCCAAGACGAAACGCTGGACGGTGGTGGTCGAAGCTTCGGCTTGATCCCCCTGCCAGATTGATCGAAACCCTGGGACCTGGTCCCAAAGGTCGGGAGAAACCAAATGATCCAGATGCAGACCAATCTGGATGTGGCTGACAACTCTGGCGCGCGCCGGGTTCAGTGCATCAAGGTTCTGGGGGGGTCCCACCGGCGCTACGCCAGCGTCGGCGACATCATCGTGGTGTCGGTAAAGGAAGCCATCCCGCGCGGTCGCGTGAAGAAGGGCGACGTGCGCAAGGCCGTTGTCGTGCGCACCGCCAAGGAGGTTCGCCGTGACGACGGCACCACGATCCGTTTTGACCGCAACGCCGCCGTCATCCTGAACAACCAGGGTGAACCGGTGGGCACGCGCATCTTCGGGCCGGTGGTGCGCGAGCTCAGGGCAAAGAATTTCATGAAGATCATCTCGCTGGCGCCGGAGGTGCTCTGATGGCTGCGAAACTGAAGAAGGGCGACAAGGTCGTCGTGCTGGCGGGCAAGGACAAGGGCAAGACCGGGCAAATCTCGTCCGTTGCCCCCAAGGACAACAAGGCCGTGGTCGAGGGTGTGAACATCGCCGTCCGCCACACCAAGCAGTCGCAGGGAACCCAAGGTGGGCGGATCGCAAAAGCGATGCCCATCGACCTGTCGAACCTTGCCATCCTTGACAGGAACGGCAAGGCCACCCGCGTTGGCTTCCGCATGGAAGGCGACAGGAAAGTGCGCTTTGCCAAAACCACGGGAGAGGTGATCTGATGCTTGACGCAGCCGCCTATACCCCCCGCCTCAAGGCCGAATACAACGCCCGCATCCGCGCCGCGCTGACCGGTGAGTTCAGCTATGCCAACCCGATGCAGGTGCCCCGTCTGGACAAGATCGTGCTGAACATGGGCGTCGGCGAGGCCGTGAAGGACACCAAAAAGGTCAAGACCGCCGCCGAACAGCTGACGCTGATCGCGGGCCAGAAAGCCGTGATCACCCATGCGAAGAAGTCGATCGCGGGTTTCCGTGTGCGCGAAGAGATGCCCCTTGGCGTCAAGGTCACGCTGCGGGGCGACCGGATGTACGAATTCCTGGACCGTCTGATCACCATCGCCCTGCCGCGCGTCCGCGACTTTCGCGGCGTGAAGCCGACATCCTTCGACGGGCGCGGCAATTATGCGATGGGTCTGAAGGAACAGATCGTGTTCCCCGAGATCGAATTCGACAAGGTCGATGACGTCCTGGGAATGGACATCATCATCTGCACCACCGCGAAGACGGACGCGGAAGCAAAGGCATTGTTGAAGCATTTCAAAATGCCGTTCACCAGCTGATCGCGGAAGGAAAAAGAGATGGCCAAGAAATCCATGATCGAACGCGAACTCAAGCGTCAGAAGCTGGTGAAGCAATATGCTGCCAGGCGTCTGGCCCTGAAGACGGTCGCCGCAAACCTGGACCTGCCGATGGAACAGCGCTTCAAGGCGCAGCTCAAGCTTGCAGGTCTGCCCCGCAATTCATCGGCCACACGCCTGCACAACCGGTGCGAGCTGACGGGCCGGCCGCGGTCCTATTACCGCAAGCTCAAACTCAGCCGCATCATGCTGCGCGATCTTGCCTCTTTCGGCCAGATCCCCGGCATGGTGAAGTCAAGCTGGTAAGGAGGGATCAGGCATGATGATGAACGATCCTCTTGGCGATATGCTCACCCGCATCCGCAACGCGCAACTGCGTGGCAAATCGACCGTCAAATCGCCCGCCTCCAAGCTGCGCGCCTGGGTGCTGGACGTTCTGGCGGGCGAGGGCTACATCCGCGGCTACGAGAAGGTCACGACCGACAACGGTCAGGGCGAGCTTGTGATCAGCCTCAAGTACTTCGAAGGCACCCCGGTGATCCGCGACATCAGGCGCGTGTCAAAGCCGGGCCGCCGCGTCTACATGGGCGTGCAGGACATTCCCGTTGTCCGCAACGGCCTCGGCGTTTCGATTGTTTCCACGCCCAAGGGCGTCATGTCCGATGCAGCTGCACGATCTGCCAATGTTGGCGGCGAAGTGCTCTGCACCGTGTTCTGAGGAGGGGTTCATGTCCCGTATCGGCAAGAAACCCGTCCCCCTGACCAAAGGCGTTTCCGCCTTGGTTTCGGGTCAGACTGTGGAAGTGAAGGGTCCGAAAGGCACCCGCAGCTTTACCGCGACCGACGATGTCACGCTGACCGTAGAGGGCAACGAGATCAGGGTCACACCGCGCGGCACCTCAAAGCGGGCACGCCAGCAGTGGGGCATGGCCCGGTCGATGGTCGAAAACCTGGTGACAGGCGTGACCACCGGCTTCAGGCGCGAGCTTGAGATTCAGGGCGTGGGCTATCGTGCGGCGATGGCGGGCAATGTGCTCAAGCTGTCGCTGGGCTACAGCCATGAAGTGAACTTCGACGTGCCGGACGGTGTGACCGTTTCAGCGCCGAAGCAGACCGAAATCGTTGTCGAAGGCATTGACCAGCAGCTTGTCGGTCAGGTCGCGGCGAACATCCGCGACTGGAAGCGCCCCGAGCCGTACAAGGGCAAGGGAATCCGCTATCAGGGCGAATTCGTGTTCCGCAAGGAAGGCAAGAAGAAGTAAGGGGCTAGGGAAATGGCAAACAACAAGCGGGAGCTGTTCCTCAAGCGCCGTCTGCGCGTGCGGAACAGGATCAAGGCGATGGCAAACGGGCGGCTGCGCCTTTCGGTCCACCGATCCAACAAGAACATCAGCGCCCAGCTGATCGACGATGTGAATGGCGTCACCGTTGCCGCTGCCTCGACCCTGGAAAAGGACTTGGGCTTTGTCGGCAAGAACAACATCGAAGCGGCAAGCAAGGTAGGCGCCGCGATTGCCGAACGTGCGAAGAAGGCCGGGATCGAGGAATGTTACTTCGACCGGGGTGGTTTTCTGTTTCACGGGAAGGTCAAGGCACTTGCCGAAGCCGCCCGTGAAGGCGGCCTGAAGTTCTGAGGAGACGAAAATGGCAGAACGTGAACAACGCCGGGACCGCCGCGACGACCGTCGCGAAGAGACCCCGGAATTCGCCGATCGTCTCGTGGCGATCAACCGCGTGTCGAAAACCGTGAAAGGCGGCAAGCGCTTTGGCTTTGCGGCCCTGGTGGTGGTCGGCGATCAGCGCGGCCGCGTGGGTTATGGCAAGGGCAAGGCGAAAGAAGTGCCCGAGGCGATCCGCAAGGCCACCGAGCAGGCCAAGCGCCAGATGATCCGCGTGCCGCTGCGCGATGGCCGCACGCTGCATCACGACATGGAAGGGCGGCATGGCGCCGGTAAGGTGGTGATGCGCACCGCCGTGGCGGGGACGGGCATCATTGCCGGCGGTCCGATGCGCGCCGTGTTCGAAATGCTGGGTCTGCAGGATGTGGTGGCCAAATCGCTTGGATCCACCAATCCCTACAACATGATCCGTGCCACGATCGATGGTCTGAAGCAGGAAACCTCGCCCCGCCAGGTCGCGCAGCGCCGTGGCAAGAAGGTGGCCGATATCCTGAAGCGGCCCGAAACCGAAGCCGCCCCGGAAGCAGCACCCGAAGCGGTCGAAGCGTAAGGAACCGGGACCATGGCAAAAACCATCATCGTCAAACAGGTGGCCTCCGCCGCCCGCCGCCCGGCAAAGCAGACCGCCACGCTGAAGGGCCTTGGCCTGAACAAGATGAACCGCACGCGCGAGTTGGAAGACACGCCCTCGATCCGGGGCATGGTCAACAAGATTTCGCATCTGGTGAAGATTGTGGAAGAGCGCGGGTAGGTAAGATTGGATTTAAGAAGCTTAGCGCCCGGTCGGACTGGCCGGACGCTACTTTACTTTTAGAAATCTTTTCGGTTGCCTGATCTTCTCTCAAATTCCTTGACTTGATTATATGTTCGCTCTGAAAGCGACGCGTCACCAAAAGCTTTTGCAGCTAAGCTGAAGGTAATGATACCTCGGTAGTAGTAGTTCCAAAGATCATATTGGTTGTCTTCAAAAAGCGGCCCTCTTGCATGCGAATTTGTAGTGAAGCGTTGCATCGCTGGATTGAACATTTCCATTATGTGGTGAGACGCGCCATGGACAAAATCTGATAGTGCATGAGAAATCGCAAGGGAAGCATTGCTGGCTCTAAACGCATCGGTAGAACCCGGCGCTTTGCAGGCTACATAGTTTATGATGTCCTTCCGCGCAACTAAATCTCTACCCTTCACCCGTTCCCCGGCCCTAAAGGCAGACAATGCTTGTTCTTCATGAAAGAAACCCTTTAGGTAGCGCGACAATATATTAGGCTGCGGATCCTCCTTGGCTGCGAGAACCAGAAAGAACACGTCTTCCTGAAATTCATCAAGCATCCGGCACATTGCAGCACGCTCCTGCAAGAATCCAGCTTCAAGAAGAATTGTCGAAGCACGTAATCCAGAAACCACTCGGACGAGTTTTAGAAAAATGGCTTCCAGCGCACCATGGTTTCGGAAACGGTAAACCGACCGTCGATCAATTAGGATAAGCTCAGGCAGGCCCAATTTTTGCAGCAAGTGATCCAAGCTCTCTTCCATCCAATCAAGCGTGTCTGAATACAGGTGCTGCACTATTTTGCCCTAGATAACCAACTAACCATATCTTGGACTTGACGCATGCAAGTCCTCCGGCACTTTAGCATGAGGAGCCCTTATCTGCAATCCGCGCAAGGCAGATGAAGCTTCGACTCATTGCCGACGCCAAGCACTGAAGCAAACAACATCCACCAAAACTGTATGTTGAAATGGGTGAGCAAGCGTAGGGTGCGTGCTTGCATGCACCGCCGCCGCCCCCTCACACCACATCATCCATCCCCACATCCAGCGCCACCGCTATGGCCTTCAGCGTATCCACTGACCCCCGCGATTTCCCCGTCTCGATGTCGTGCAACTGCACCCGGTGCAGGTTCGCCCGGCGGGCCAGTTCGGCCTGGGCCAGCCCGCGCCATTCCCGGATCACCGTCACCGGATTTTCGCCGCTGATGATCCGCGAAAACACGGCCTGCGGCATGCCTTCCCCCGCTTCAGCCCTGGCGGCGTCACAGGCGGCAAGATCGGCCAGCATTTCGCTGTCTGCAACCAGCCGCTCATATTCCGCCCGAGGGATCGTAACCATGCCCATTTCAATTCCTCATTCGTAAATGCCGCCGCGCGGTCCGACCTGAACCACCTCCAGCACCTCGCCATCTTCCATGATGACCCGCCAATCGCCGACCCGCAGCCTTATGCCGGATCGCCCGCGCAGAACCGTCACAGTGTACGCCGCAGACGCCGGGTCCGACGCAAGGTCAGCGATCTTTCCAAGGATTCGCTTCGCCGGGTTCGCTGGTATCCGCCGCAAGGCTTGTCGGGCCGCCGGAAGAATGACGATTGCCAAGGTGTGGGCCGACCCCTTCATCCATACCGATCACGATGCGGCGTCATGACCTATTCTGCCATGGCCTTGCGCAGGGCCGCCGTTACGAAGGCGCTTTTGTTGTTCACCCCGCTCAGCCGCAGCGCGATATCGGCATCGATCATCAGGTTCATGCGAACCTTGCGCACCCCGGTCGGCAGCGGCGGCCGCCCGCGTTTGGCGTGTTTGAAGAAATGATCGTCCAGTTCCCGCGCTTCGCCGGTTTCGTCAGTATAGGGTCGCACCTCAGCCATAACGTTTCGCCTCTCTTCTGCTTGCCTTGCGCAGGCTGATCACACGGGTCGCCGTGCCACGATAACACCAAACAGCAACGCACAGCCTGCCGCCGATCATGGCATAGGTAATGAACCGCCGCTCGGGGTATGGCTGGCGGACATCGGACATGGTCAATGCGGCATCCCAGTCGATCTGCGCCACATCTGCAAAGTCCAGGCCCCGCTCCTGCAGTGTCCATTCCCGTTTTGCCTGATCCCACCCGTATTCCACGGGCTAAACATACACACGTTTATTTGGGACTTCAATAATGTGTGTAAATGAAGTAACGGATGCTGACGATCATCTGCCCTTGGCGGGCGCGGAACCCCTGAGGTGGGAAGGTGACGCTGCCTTGTCCTGAAGTTCCGGGTGTGACAGGTGGCAAAGGTCAACAAGAAGCAGACAGGCATCGCCAACCCTTTGACTCCAAACAACCCACCCCCTGTCCCACCGTGGGCACCACCGAAATCCTTGCCTCGCCATTCCAAAGCGTGTAACGCCCCCCGGTGGCCTGACGTGCCACAGAATCAACAAGAAATGCCGCGTTGCCCGCATCCCGTCGCAGGGTGGGTATTCCGGCCAAGGAGAGTGCGACATGAAACTTCACGAACTTCACGACAATCCCGGCGCTGCAAAGAAACAAAAGCGCGTTGCCCGTGGTCCCGGTTCGGGCAAGGGCAAGACCGCCGGCCGCGGCATCAAGGGCCAGAAATCCCGCTCGGGCGTTGCCGTCGGCGGCTATGAGGGCGGCCAGATGCCGCTCTACCGCCGCTTGCCGAAGCGCGGCTTCAACAAGCCGAACGCAAAATCCTATGCCGTCGTCAATCTGGGCATGATCCAGAAGTTCATCGCCGAAGGCAAGCTTGACGCGGCCCGGCCGATCACCGCCGAAGCCATGGTCGCCAGCGGCCTGATCCGCCGGGTTCTGGACGGCGTGCGGGTTCTGGCCAAGGGTGAAATCACCTCGGCCGTCACGCTGGCCGTCACCGGCGCCTCTGCCGCCGCCGTCGCAGCCGTGGCTGCCGCAGGCGGGACGCTGACCGTGGCCGAAGCCCTGCCGCCGCATGGCAAACCGCTGCGCAAGACCAAAGCGGAATAATGGTTGTGAGCCGCCCTTCGACGGCTTACATGACGTAAGGTTTTCCCGCGCCGCCGACCGGAAAACGGTCAGGCGGCGCTGTCATGAAAGAGACTGGCATGGCATCTGCTGCAGAGCAAATGGCCGCGAACCTTTCCTGGGGCGCGCTTGGCAAGGCAACCGACCTTCGCCAAAGGATATTCTTCACGATCGGCCTGCTGATCGTCTACCGCCTGGGCACCTATATTCCCGTGCCCGGCATCGACGGGGTGCAGCTGCGCCAGTTCATGGATCAGGCCGGGGCCGGCATCGGCGGCATCCTGAATATGTTCACCGGCGGCGCGATCAGCCGCATGGGCATCTTCGCGCTTGGGATCATGCCCTATATCTCGGCGTCGATCATTGTTCAGCTGATGGCCGCGCTGGTGCCGCAGTGGGAACAGCTGAAGAAAGAAGGCGAGCAGGGCCGCAAGAAGCTGAACCAGTATACGCGCTACGGCACGGTCGGTCTGGCCGTGCTGCAGGGCTGGGGCATCGCCGTCAGCCTTGAGGCCGGCGGTCTGGCCCAGGACCCGGGCATGCAGTTCAAGCTTGCCTGCCTGATCACCCTGGTCGGGGGCACCATGTTCCTGATGTGGCTGGGCGAACAGATCACGGCACGCGGCATCGGCAACGGGATTTCGCTGATCATCTTCGTGGGGATCGTGGCCGAGATTCCGGCGGCGCTGGCCCAGTTCCTCAGCCAGGGGCGGTCCGGGGCCATCTCGACCCCGGTGATCATCGGCGTCATCGTGATGGTTGTTGTGGTGATCGCTTTCGTGGTCTTCATGGAACGGGCCTTGCGGAAGGTTCACATCCAGTATCCGCGCCGCCAGGTCGGCATGAAGGTGTATGACGGCGGGTCCAGCCATCTGCCGGTCAAGGTCAACCCGTCGGGCGTGATCCCGGCAATCTTTGCCTCGTCGCTGCTGCTGCTGCCGACGACCGTCGTCGCCTTTTCGCATCAGTCCGCCGGCCCGGTCATGTCAACCGTTCTGGCCTACCTTGGGCCGGGACAGCCGCTGTATCTGCTGTTCTTCGTGGCGATGATCGTGTTCTTTGCGTATTTCTACACCCACAACGTCGCCTTCAAGGTCGAAGACGTGGCCGAAAACCTGAAGAACCAGAACGGGTTCATTCCCGGCATCAAGCCCGGCAAGCGCACCGAGGAATACCTGTCTTATGTCGTCAACCGTGTGCTTGTCGTCGGGTCTGCCTATCTGGCGCTGGTCTGTATCCTTCCGGAAATCCTGCGCAGCCAGTTCGCCATCCCGTTCTATTTTGGCGGGACATCGGTGCTGATCGTGGTCAGCGTGACCATGGACACGATCAGCCAGGTGCAGTCACACCTGCTGGCCCATCAGTACGAGGGGTTGATCGAAAAGTCGCAATTGCGCGGCAAGAAGCGCACCGGCCTGCGCAAGGCCCCGGCGCGGCGCTGAGGCGGCGATGGTGAATGTCATTCTTCTTGGCCCGCCGGGGGCCGGCAAGGGCACCCAAGCCAAGCGCCTGGTCGACGGGCGGGGCATGGTGCAACTGTCCACCGGCGACATGCTGCGCCAGGCACGGACGTCGGGCACCGAAATGGGCAGGCGCGTGGCCGAGGTGATGGATCGCGGCGAACTGGTGACCGACGACATCGTCATCGGCCTGATCGAGGAAAAGCTGACCCATGCCGAAGGGGCGGGCTTCATCTTTGACGGGTTTCCCCGCACCCTGCCCCAGGCTGATGCGCTGGGGCGGCTGCTGGACAGGGTGGGCCAGCGTCTGGATGCCGTGATTGAAATGCAGGTCGATGACGCCGCGCTGGTGGCGCGCATCAGCGGGCGCGTCACCTGCGGTGTCTGTGGTGCGGTCTACCATGACCAGACCCATCCAACCCGCCAGCCGGGTGTCTGCGATGCCTGCGGGTCCACAGACCTGCGGCGGCGGGCCGATGACAACGAAGCGTCGCTCCGGCAGCGGCTTATGGAGTATTACAAGAAAACCTCGCCCCTGATCGGCTATTACTATGCCAAAGGGCAGCTGACGACGGTCGATGGGCTGGCAGAGGTCGGGGTGGTGGCAGAGGCGGTTCGCAGGGTTCTTGACAAAGGATGAATGCGCCGCCCTTGCCCTTGACGCCCCGTTGAAAAGCCCATAGACGACGGCGTCTCGCAAGAGAATCGTCTTGACAGACGGCTTGGCTGGCCTTGGCGCACGTCGCGCAGGGCAGGTTGGTGTGAAAAAAGGTTCCGGCATTACGGAACCGCAACGAAAGGAAAGACGCGTGGCACGTATTGCTGGCGTAAACATCCCCACTGGGAAACGGGTTCCCATCGCGCTGACCTATATCACCGGGATCGGGCCGCACATTGCCGAACAGATCTGTGCGGCCAACAACATCGACCGTGCCCGCCGGGTCAATGACCTGACCGATGCCGAAGTTCTGGCGATCCGCGAATACATCGACGCCAACCTGACCGTCGAAGGCGACCTGCGCCGCGAAGTGGCCACCAACATCAAGCGTCTGATGGACCTTGGATCTTACCGGGGCCTGCGTCACCGCCGCAATCTGCCGGTTCGCGGGCAGCGCACGCACACCAACGCGCGGACCCGCAAGGGCCCGGCGAAGGCGATCGCCGGCAAGAAGAAGTAAGGGGATCAGCCGATGGCACGTGACAAAACCCGCATGAAGAAAAAGGAACGCAAGAACATCGCCGCAGGCGTTGCTCATGTGAATTCCTCGTTCAACAACACCAAGATCCTGATCTCTGACGTGCAGGGCAACGCGATTTCCTGGTCGTCCGCCGGTACGATGGGCTTCAAGGGCAGCCGCAAATCCACACCCTATGCCGCGCAGATGGCCGCCGAGGACGCGGGCCGCAAGGCACAGGAACACGGCGTCAAGACCATCGAAGTGGAAGTCCAGGGTCCGGGTTCGGGCCGCGAGTCGGCGCTGCGTGCGCTGGCGGCTGTTGGTTTCAACATCACGTCGATCCGTGACGTGACGCCGATTGCCCACAACGGCTGCCGCCCGCCGAAACGCCGCCGGGTCTGACCGCCATATCTTTTTTACGGGCCGTGCAACCTGCGCGGCCCGCAGTCGTTATTTCTGATCCTCGGGCGTCTTTCTGCTTAAGGACATGGGCAGGAGACTGGTATGGAGGCGACACGCATGATCCACAAGAACTGGCAGGAACTGATCAAGCCGACGCAGCTGGACGTGCGTCCCGGCGCGGACCCGTCGCGCCAGGCAACTGTCGTTGCGGAACCGCTGGAGCGGGGCTTTGGCCTGACGCTGGGCAATGCGCTGCGCCGTGTGCTGATGTCATCGCTTCAGGGTGCCGCGATCACCTCTGTGCAGATCGACAATGTCCTGCACGAGTTTTCGTCGGTGGCCGGTGTGCGTGAAGACGTGACCGATATCGTGCTGAACCTCAAGGGCGTCAGCCTGAAGATGGAAGTCGAAGGGCCAAAGCGCCTGTCGATTTCCGCCAAGGGTCCGGGCGTGGTCACCGCCGGTGACATTTCGGGCTCAAACGGTATCGAGGTTCTGAACAAGGATCATGTTCTGCTGCATCTTGACGATGGTGCGGATGTGTTCATGGAACTGACGGTGAATACCGGCAAGGGCTATGTCGCAGCCGACAGGAACCGCCCGGAAGATGCGCCCATCGGGTTGATTCCGATCGATGCAATCTATTCGCCGGTCAAGAAGGTCAGCTACGAAGTGCAGCCCACCCGCGAAGGCCAGGTGCTGGACTATGACAAGCTGACGATGAAGATCGAAACCGACGGGTCGCTGACGCCGGATGATGCGCTGGCCTATGCCGCACGCATCCTGCAGGACCAGCTGTCGATCTTCGTCAACTTCGACGAGCCTGAATCGGCGCTGCGCCACGACGCGGACGACGGGCTGGAATTCAATCCGCTGCTGCTGAAGAAGGTGGACGAGCTGGAACTTTCGGTGCGTTCGGCAAACTGCCTGAAGAACGACAACATCGTCTATATTGGCGATCTGATCCAGAAGACCGAAGCAGAAATGCTTCGCACGCCGAATTTCGGCCGCAAATCGCTGAACGAGATCAAGGAAGTGCTTTCGGGCATGGGCCTGCATCTTGGGATGGACGTGGAAGACTGGCCGCCGGAAAACATTGAAGACCTGGCCAAACGGTTCGAAGACCAGTTCTGAGGCCGCAGCCCCGGCGCAGGCCGGGGCCCCGCAGAAAATGCCCGCGCAGGCGGGGAAGAAAGGGCATTTCGCCCCAAGGTGAGCCGCCCAGACGAGGGCGTGCCGGACAAAGCAAAACGGAACGACAGGAGTTTGTCATGCGTCACGCCCGCGGTTACCGCCGCCTGAACCGGACCCACGAACACCGCAAGGCGCTGTTCGCCAACATGGCCGGGTCGCTGATCGAACACGAGCAGATCAAGACCACGCTGCCGAAAGCCAAGGAACTGCGCCCGATCATTGAAAAGCTGATCACGCTGGCCAAGCGCGGCGACCTGCACGCGCGCCGTCTGGCCGATGCGCAGCTGAAGGAAGACAAGCACGTGGCGCGCCTGTTCGCAATTCTCGGGCCGCGCTACAAGGACCGTCAGGGCGGCTATGTGCGCGTGCTGAAGGCGGGCTTCCGCTATGGCGACATGGCCCCGATGGCGATCATCGAATTCGTGGACCGTGATCCGGATGCAAGAGGGGCCGTCGACCGGGCGCGCAGCGCCGCCGAAGAAGCCGCCGGGGCCTGAGGCCCCACGGCGCCCCGTGCAATGCTGAAGCCCGCTCTTCCCGGCGGGCTTTTTCCATCCTGGGTTCCGGGCGATCACGCTGCAACCGGAACCAGCCCGCACAACCGACAGGGGCCTGCGCCCGACGGCGAGGACAGCATGACGATCAGATTCGGACTTCTTGGCGCGGGGCGCATCGGCAAGGTCCACGCAAAGGCGATCACCGCTGACAGCAATGCCCGGCTTGTGGCCGTGGCCGATGCCGTTCCCGCCGCAGCACAGGCCATTGCCGATCAGTACGGCTGTGCCATCCGCAGCATTGACGGGATTCTGGTGTCAAAGGACATCGACGCGGTGGTGATCTGTACCCCGACAGATACCCATGCCGACATGATCGAAGCTTTCGCCCGCGCCGGAAAGGCGATTTTCTGCGAAAAGCCGATTGACCTGAGCCTTGAGCGCGTGAAGGCCTGCCTGAACGTGGTGCGCGACACAGGGGCGACGCTGATGGTGGGCTTCAACCGCCGCTTCGATCCGCATTTCCGCGCTGTGCGGGCCGAGATTGACGCAGGCACCATCGGCGCGGTCGAACAGGTGGTCATCACCTCACGCGATCCCGCAGCGCCACCGGCAGAGTACATCACCCGCTCCGGCGGCATCTTCCGCGACATGACCATTCATGATTTCGACATGGCGCGCTTCCTTTTGGGTGAAGAGATTGCAACGGTCAGCGCCGCAGCCTCGGTTCTGGTCGATCCGAAGATCGGCGACTTAGGCGATTACGATTCGGTCAGCGTGATTCTGATAACGGCAAGCGGCAAGCACTGCATCATCGGCAATTCGCGCCGCGCGACCTATGGCTATGACCAGCGGATCGAGGTGCATGGTGCCCTTGGATCGGTGTCGGCGGAAAACCAGCGCCCGGTGTCGATCGAAGTGGCAAGTGCCAGGGGCTATACCCGCCCGCCGCTGCACGATTTCTTCATGACGCGATATGCCGAGGCTTATGCGGCCGAGATTGCCGCCTTCATCGCCGCTGTCGCAGGCAAGGGTCCTGCCACGCCGTCCGGCGAAGATGGCCTGGCTGCGCTGGCCCTTGCCGAAGCCGCGCTGAAATCGGTTGCCGAACAGCGCGCCGTCGCCGTGGCCGAGGTGCTGGGCTGACGGGGGTGTGATACGGCCTGCGCATCAGGCCGCCCATCGGCCATGCAAAAAAAGTCGGCCTTTCCGACGGCGCGGAAAGGCCCCTTCACATCGAAACGACGACGCCCTGTCAGTTGCGGCGAGGTTGGGCGTTCGCGCCGATTGCCGCGCCCGCCGCCGCACCGCCCAGCGTCGCAGCCGTATTCCCCCTGCCATCACCAAACTGGCTGCCCACGGCAGCGCCGCCCAGCGCCCCGATCATGGCGTTGGTCTGGGGATCGTCCGTGCAACCGGCCAGCAGGGCGGTCGACACAAGGGCCATTCCAAGGGCAGTTCTAAGCTTCAGCATTCGGATCACTCCAAAATCCGGTTACATTCGCTGAAACTTAGCTACCTTGTGCGGGGCCGTCCAGCCCTATCGGAAAGCAGAGGCACCGCTTCGCCTGTGCCGGTGGCAGATCGGGGCTTTCGCCCTGCCGGGTTTTGCGGTTCTGTGCGTACCAAAGGATCGCCACCATGCAGACCGCCGACATTCTGGCACGACTGATCGGATTCGATACCACAAGTTCAAAACCCAACCGTGCGCTGATGGACTGGGTGCAGCATCTTCTTGCCGGGGCCGGTATCACTGTGCAAATCCTTCCCGATGCCTCGGGCGGCAAGGCAAACCTTTATGCCACCATCGGCCCGCAGGACCGGCCCGGTGTGATGCTGTCGGGGCATACCGATGTCGTGCCGGTTGACGGACAGGTCTGGACACAGCCGCCCTTCGTGCTGACCCTGTCGGGGGGGCGTTTCTATGGGCGCGGGGCCGCCGACATGAAGGGGTTCGTCGCCTCGGCGCTGGCCGCTGCCCTTGCGGCCGCCCGCCGCCCGCTGGCAACCCCGCTGCATCTGGCGCTGAGCCATGATGAAGAGGTGGGTTGCCTTGGCGTTGCCTCGCTGATCGACCTGCTGGCGCAGGCCCCGCACCGCCCGGCGATGTGTATTGTAGGCGAGCCGACCGGGATGCAGGTGGCGACCGGACACAAGGGCAAGATCGCCCTGCGCGCCACCTGCACCGGGCGCGAGGGCCATTCGGCCCTTGCCCCGATGGCGCTGAACGCGCTGCATCTGGGCGCGGATTTTCTGGGGGAAGTGCGCCGGTTGCAGGATGAGGTGGCCCACAGCGGTCTGACAGACGGTGATTACGACGTTCCCTACACGACGCTGCATGTCGGCAAGATGCAGGGCGGGGTGCAGGTGAACATCGTGCCCAACAGCTGCATCCTGGATTTCGAGATCCGCAATCTGGCCAGGGATGACCCGCAAAGGCTGATCGACCGGCTGCGGGATGCGGCAGACAGAATCACCGCCCCCCTGAAAGCAGCCTTCCCCGAGGCCGCGATCACCATCGACCGGCTGTGGGATTATCCCGGACTGGGCACGCCGACCTCTGCCCCCGTGGTCCGCTTCGTGAAAAGCCTGACGGGGGCCAACGGCACGATGAAAGTGGCCTTCGGCACCGAAGGCGGGCTGTTTTCCGCCCGTCTGGGCATCCCCACGGTGATCTGCGGACCCGGCAGCATGGCCCAGGGGCACAAACCCGACGAATGGGTCAGCGTGGAACAGATCGCGCGCTGCGACGCGATGCTGGCCGCGCTGCTGGACCGGCTGGAGGCGGGGCTGTGACGGCCCTTTGCCACATCGGGGGGGCCGCCCCGTGGCCGTGACGCTTGCCAGCCTGACGCAGGTCGCGGCCCTGGGTTTTGACGATGTCATCGATGTGCGCGCCCCGGCGGAATGGGCGGAAGACCACATTCCGGGGGCCGTGAACCTGCCGGTGCTGGATGACGCCGAACGCGCGCGGGTTGGCACGATCTACAAGCGCGAAAACCCGTTCCGGGCGCGCAAGGTCGGGGCGGCGCTGGTCGCCAGGAATGCCGCCGCCCATCTGGAAGGGCCGCTTGCCGACAAGCCCGGCGGCTGGCGGCCCCTGGTCTATTGCTGGCGCGGCGGGCAGCGGTCGGGGTCTTTTGCGTCGATCCTGTCGCAGATCGGCTGGCGGGTGGAGACGGTCGCGGGGGGCTACAAGACCTACCGCAGCCTGGTGGTGCAGGCGCTTTATGATGCGCCGGTCCCCTCGCGCGTCATTGTCCTTGATGGCAACACCGGCACGGCAAAGACCGAACTTCTGGCGCTGATGGCAGAACGCGGGGTGCAGGTGATTGATCTGGAAGGTCTGGCCAACCATCGCGGGTCGCTGTTTGGCGGCCGGGCCGGGGGGCAGCCGTCGCAGAAGGGGTTCGAATCCCGGCTGGCCATGGCGCTGGCGGCACTTGACCCCACCCGGCCGCTGGTGGTCGAGGCGGAATCCAGCAAGATCGGCACCTGCCGGATGCCGCCGCGCCTGTGGCGGGCCATGGTTGCGGCCCCCCGGCTGGCCGTATCGGCCCCGCTGGCCGCGCGCGCCGCCTATCTTGCCCGCGCCTATGCCGACCTGACGGCAGACCCGGTGGACCTGGCGGGGGTGATCAGCCGCCTGCGCCCGATGCAGGCGGCAGAGACCATCGACCGCTGGCTGGCGCTGGCCGCATCGCACCGCTTTGAGCCGCTTGCGGCAGAGCTGATGGCGCTGCATTACGACCCCCGCTACACCAGGCAGCGCAGCCTGACCGGGGCGCAGCCGGCGCAGGTGATTGAAACGCAAAGCCTGACGGCTGCGGCACTGCCCGCAGTAGCGGACGCGCTGATCGGCCTGGTCAACCGCCTGGGCTAGACCACAGTCAGGCGCGGTGCCCCCGCCCCGATCCGGCCGATGATTGCGGCGTCCTCGCCCTGCCCGCGCAGGGCCGCCAGCAGCGTTTCGGCCTGCGCCTGTGGCACGGCGGCCAGCAGCCCGCCCGCTGTCTGCGGGTCGAACAGCAGGGCGGCACGGGGGCTTTCGGTGAAAACCATGCGCGGGACCGCCGCCGCGCGGTTTGCGGGGGCCAGGGAAGAGGCCTGGCCCGCCGCCGCCAGCGCTTCGGCCCCTGCCAGCACCGGAACACAGGCCAGATCAAGGCGTGCGGCACAGCCCGATGCCTGCAGGATTTCCAGAAGATGCCCGGCAAGGCCGAATCCGGTGACATCCGTCATCGCATGGGCCACCGGGGCCAGCAGGGCCGATGCCGCACCCATCGGGCGGCACATCTGCGCAAAGGCCTCTGCCATGGCCTCGCCCAGCAGCCCGTCAGGCAGCGGGGCCGCCGCCATCCCGGCGGCCAGAAGGGTGCCCGTGCCGATCGCCTTGGTCAGGATCAGCGCGTCGCCCGGCCGCGCGCCGCCTTTGGTGACAATGCGCCCGGCAAGCCCCGTCACCGTGAAGCCCAGCGTCAGCTCTGCGCCGATGGCGGTATGTCCGCCCACGATATCGGCCCCCGCCTGGCTGAAAACGCTGGCCGCCGCCTGCATGATCTCACGCAGGGTGGCGGCCTGCATATGCGGGGCCAGGCGCGGCAGCGTCACCTGCGCCAGCGCCACCTGCGGACGCGCGCCCATCGCCCAGATATCGCCAAGCGCATGGATCGCCGTGATTTGTGCCAGCAGCCAGGGGTCTTCGGTAAAGGCGCGGATGTGATCGGTGGTCATCACCTGCACCCCGCCGGCGTGGCGCAGCACGGCGGCATCATCGCCGGGGCCGGATAGCACATCGGCCCGGACCGGGGCCGGAAGCTGCGACAGGGCGGCAGACAGATCGCCCGCCGCAACCTTGGCACCACAGCCGCCACACAGCGGTCTTTCACCCATCGCTTCGGCCAGGCCCGCCGCATGGCGCGCGGGCAGCGCCGGCCCGGCCATGGCGGGACAGGGGCCAAATCCTGCCATGAAGCGCCGGTCGATGGCGTCTTTCCAGCGCCACAGCAGCGCACCGTCCAGCCGCAGCCCCCATTTGTCCGCCACCGCCCCCTTGCCCCCCGTGGAAACCAGCTTGAGGTAGTCGCGCTGCGGATGGTAGCGGCGCAGGTGCCCGCCCGACAGGGCCGCGCGCAGGTTGTGCAGCAGCACCGGGGCCTGCCGCACCGCAAAGATGCCGGCCTTCGGGCGTGGCGCATGAGTCATCTGCACGCAGTCCCCCGCGCCGAAAACCGCCGGATCGCTGCTTTGCAGGGTCGGACCCACCGCGATGAAGCCGTCGGCCAGCACAAGCCCGGTGTCCCCCAGCCACTTCTGGGGACGTGCCCCGGCCACGCCAAGCACCAGATCTGCCGGAATCTGCGTGCCTGCCGTCGTTTCCACGCCCTGGGCCGTCACACGCGCCGCCGCCGTCTGCGTCAAAAGCCGCACACCCAGCCGGTCCATATGCGCCAGCAGCGCCGCGCGCGCACCGGCACCCAGGCTGTCCAGCGCCCGGCCGGCCCGTTCCAGAACGGTCACGCATGGCCGTTTTCCCGCCGCCCGCAGCCGGTGGGCCATGGCCAGTGCCAGTTCCACCCCGCCCACCCCGCCGCCCAGCACCACAACCTGCGGATCGGGGGTTTGGGCGGCCAGGAAGCGTTCCCAGGCGGCGGCATAGGGCCCCAGCGGCTTGGCGGCCAGACCATGCCTGGCAAAACCCGGCAGGTCGGGCAGGTCCGATGTGATTCCGATATCAACCGATGCCACGTCATAGGCAACGGGCGCACGGCCGCTGACCCTCACCTGCCGCGCGGCAAGGTCAATGCCCTCGGCCCGGCCCAGGATCAGCCGCGCCCCGGCGCAGCGGGCCAGCCGCACCAGGTCGATCATCATGGCATCGCGCGGGTAATGCCCGGCGATGCAGCCGGGCAGCATCCCCGTATAGGGTGCCACGGGGTCGGGATTGATCAGCGTCAGGCGCACCCCGGCCAGCGGGGCCATGCCCCACATCCGCAGCACCAGCGCATGGGCATGTCCGCCGCCGATCAGCACCAGATCGCGGGTCAGGGGAAGCGGCGTCACCGGCGCGCCCGATACGGAAAGCAAAGGAACATCCGTGGTCTTCTTCCTGCCGATATACCCTGGCGGCCGGGGAAACCCCCGGCGTCTTTCCGGGGCGTGTGGCAGCCTATCGTCCCCGGCGTCCGGTGACGAGGGGGCATCGCCCGGGGGTGGTGCGTGTCGCGCCTGCCATGCCCGGCGTTGCGGGGCAGACGCTGCGCGATGGCGCGTCGGCAGATCGGCCTGACGCGACCCAAAGGCTGCAACCTGCCCCCGGCCCCGCAGCAGCCCATCCGGCCGGTGCGGAGGCAGGCGGGCGGTCTGACCCGTTTTCGGGAAGGGCAGGCGGCGCGCAATCCGTTTGTGGTGGGGGAAAAGCCGCCTGCCCTGCCGATCCGCCTGCCCCTTGGGCGGCTGACCGCGCAGGCGGAACGTGCCGCCCTGGCCGGGGGGCCGGGGCTGTGCCGGATCGTGGGGCGGCGCAACACCCGGCCGTTGCAGGTGGCGCGCGGGGTGCCGCAGCACCGGACTGCGGCGCTGGACCGGGGGCAGGCATGGCTGGGCCCCGTGACGCTGGCCGATGGTGCCGGGGTGCCGGAGGTGCAGGAAAGCAGCGTCAGCCGCCTGGTGGCCGGGATCAGCAGTGCAACCCCGCAAGGCACCTGGCAGCGGCGCGCCCTGTTCGGCCCACGGGTGGGGGACCGCTCCGCAGCAGCGATCCGGGCGCAGACGAAGGCTGCCCTTGTCGTTCCTGATCGGTCGCTTCCGGCTCGGACGGGGCGCTGCCATCGCATGGACAGGGTGCTCAGGAAGAATCCCCGCCGCTTGCCGGACGGGACGATCATTCTGACCTGCCGGAAAGGCGGGCTGTCGTTCCGGTCAGGGACCACGGCACCCCCGGAGCGTTCCCGCAAACGCAACCAAGGCCGGTACCTGGCCCGGCGGGAGCAAAGCGCCAGCCATCGGCGGGTCGGGCCATCGCCGGGGGGCTTTGGCCCCCGGCGGGCCTGCGGCACGCGCAGCGCGTGGCCGGTGCGGTGGCCCCGGCCAGACCGCGACAGGCGCGCACAGGCGGAACAATGTCCTGCCTTCCCGCCGGCGGTCCATGCGGTTGGCACCCATTCAGCATCCTGTTAGATGCAAGGGCAGGCGGAACGGGTCTGCGGGACGGGGAAAGGCATGGCGTATTTTCTGGGTGTCGACACGGGCGGCACCTATACCGATGCGGTGATCGTGGACGAGGCGGCAGACCGGGTGATCGGCACCGCCAAATCGCTGACAACACGGGGCGATCTGGCGCTGGGCATCGGGCGTGCGGTGGATGCGGCGCTGTCGGGGGCAGGCGTGGCGGCGCACCAGGTTCGGCTGGTGTCGCTGTCCACGACGCTGGCCACCAACGCGCTGGTCGAAGGACAGGGTGGCAGGGTTGCCCTGGTCTTCATCGGCTTTGATGACGGCGATCTGGACCGGGGCGGTCTGACCGGGGCGCTGCGTGGCGATCCGGTGATCCGGCTGGCGGGGGGGCATGGTCATGCCGGGCAGGAAACAGCCCCCCTTGACCTGACGGCGCTGGAAGCCGCCGTATCGGGCCTTGCGCCGGAGGTCATGGGATTTGCCGTGGCATCCCGCTTTGCCACCCGCAATCCGGGCCACGAGGTGGCGGCCCGCGCCCTGATCCGCCGGGTAACGGGTCGGCCCGTGACCTGTTCGCACGAATTGTCCGCGCAGTTGAACGGGCCGAAACGGGCGCTGACGGCGGTGCTGAATGCCCGGCTGATCGGGATGATCGACCGGCTGGTTGCCGCCTGCGAACGCCATCTGGTCCTGATCGGCATTGATGCGCCGCTGATGGTGGTGCGCGGGGATGGTGCGCTGATTTCGGCGGCCATGGTGCGCGAGCGCCCGATCGAGACCATCCTGTCCGGCCCTGCCGCCAGCATCGTGGGTGCCCGCTGGCTTACGGGCGAATCCGACGCGCTGGTGTCGGACATCGGCGGCACGACCACGGATGTCGCCCTGCTGCGCGGCGGCCTGCCCCGGATCGATCCGCAGGGTGCCCGTGTCGGCCCCTACCGCACGATGGTCGAAGCGGTGGCCATGCGCACGACGGGTCTGGGGGGCGACAGCGAGGTGCATCTGCAAACCGAAGGGCTGCAGGGGGGGCTGCGCCTTGGCCCGCGCCGTCTGGTGCCGGTGTCGCTGCTGGCCGCCGACCACCCCGCCATGGTACACGAGGCGCTGGACCGCTGGCTTTCGGCCGATGCGGTGGCCGAGGCGGACGGGCGCTTTGTCATCCCGATGGGCGGGCAGGCGGGGGGGCTGACCGCCCGCGAAGCGGCCGTTCTGGCGCGGATCACGGCACCGATGCCGGTGGTCTTTGCCCTGACCTCGCGCCCCGAGGCGGCGGCGCTGGACCGGCTGGTGGCGCGCGGTCTGGTGATGCTGTCCGGCGTGACCCCATCGGATGCAAGCCATGTGCTGGGCCGGCTGGCGGCCTGGGACGGGCGCGCGGCGGAAAAGGCGGTGCGTCTGCTGGCGCGGCGGCGTACCGGGCGCGGCGACCGCTTTGCCCCCGATGCCGCGACCCTGGCCCGGGCCATTGTGGATCAGTTGACCGCGCAGACCGTGGACTGCCTGCTGGACGCGGCCTTTGGCGAAGACCCCGCCTTTGCGGACGAGGTGCCTGAACATCTTGCCCGCCACAGGCTGACACAGGCCGGGCTGGACCGGCACCGCGGGATTGTAGAGGTGTCGGTCCACCTCGGCGTGCCGGTGATCGGGCTGGGGGCCTCGGCCCCGAACTATTACGGGGCGGTGGGGGCACGGCTGGGCGCGCGGATGATCCTGCCGGAACATGCCGGGGTGGCCAATGCCATTGGCGCGGTGGTGGGACAGGTCGCGCAGCGCGCGACCGGGCTGGTGACAAGCCCCGGCGAGGGGCGCTTTACCGCGCATCTGCCGGATGGGATGGCGGTCTTTGCAGACCGTGACGCGGCCCTTGCGGCGCTGGAGACGGCCCTGGTGCAGGAAGCATCCGCCCGCGCGCGCGCGGCCGGGGCCGAAGACCTGTCCGTCACCGTGACCCGCGACATCCGCGAGGCGCAGGTCGAGGGCCGCGCCATGTTCATCGAGGCCACCGTTGCCGCCACCGCCAGCGGCAGGCCCCGCGTGGCCCATGGCTGACACCCCGTTTTCCGCTTGACGGCTGTGCCCCGCCAGACTACTCAGCCCGCACCCTTGGCGAGGTAGCTCAGCCGGTTAGAGCACGCGACTCATAATCGCGGGGTCGGGGGTTCGAGTCCCCCCCTCGCCACCACTGCCAAAGCATTCTCCGAATTTCATTTCCTGTGATGGGCAACGGGGGCAGGCATTGTTGCGCAAATCCTGTGATGACCGGAGGTTCCCTGCCTTCGGACGGATTCATCCAGCGGCGGTGACGGGTCTGCCAGGGGCGGTAAAGCCGTTCAGCGCGGGCACCCTGACAGGGAAGCCGGCCACCTGACGGCTGGCGGCTTGCGCCACCGTTGCCCGAGGGTTCGGCCAAAGCGCCGCAAGGCGCGCCGGGCTTGCTGGCGCGATTGCCCCGGCGCTGTCCGGCATGTGGTAAGCTTCGCCGCCCGGATGCCCGGCCTTTGCCCGTCAGTTGCGGTGTGACGGCTGCGCGATAGGGGTCTTTCGGTGCCGCCCTGCTTGCGGGCGTTCCCCCTTGCCTTCGCCGCCGGCCTTGATCGCGGTGCCGCCGGTCAACCGGTGCAGCGGCCCGTGTGATCCGCGACGGGCGTGTTGACCTGCCGGGTCTTCCGGCACCGCCCGGGTCAGGGCCGGTCAGGGCCGGTCAGCCGCAGAAGGCTGCGGGCGACCCCTGCCCTTTGCCGCAGCGCCATGCCGGCCAGCCCTTTCAGGGTCACACAGGTCCGGATGGCCATGTCCCTGCCATCCGGCTGCCGACGGCACCTGCCCGTCGGCGCAGCCGCGCAGGCCATGGCGGGATCACGCCGGAGTCACGGGATCAATCCCTCATGGGGCCTGCGCGGCAGAGCCAGGGCGATCCGATTTCAACGCAACCCCTACTTCCGCCGCCGGTGTTCCTCCAGCCTTGGCATGATCTCGACGAAGTTGCAGGGCTTGTGGCGGAAGTCGAACTGCCAGCGCAGGATCTCGTCCCAGGCATCGCGGCAGGCAGACGGCGATCCGGGCAGGGCGAACAGCCAGGTGCCCTGGGCCACCCCGCCACAGGCGCGCGACTGCACCGCCGAGGTGCCGATCTTTTGCATCGACACCATGGTGAATATGGTCGCGAAGGCTTCGATTTCCTTCTCATAGATCTCGCGGTGCGCCTCCACCGTCACATCGCGTCCGGTCAGGCCGGTGCCGCCGGTGGTCAGCACCACATCGATGGCCGGGTCGGCGCACCAGCGGCGCAGATGCGCGACAATCGCCGCACGGTCATCCCGTTCCATGCCGCGCGCCGCCAGGATATGGCCCGCATCCGTCAGCCGGTCTGCCAGCGTGTCGCCGGAGGTGTCCGTCTCGGGCCGCCGCGTGTCGGAGACGGTCAACACCGCAATCCGCACCGGCACAAACTCCCGCGTTTTATCGATCCGGTTCATGATCTTGTCCTCAGATGGGCTTTCAGGCTTAACAGATCGGCCCAGGCCTCGCGTTTGGCCGCCGGGTTGCGCAGCAGATAGGCGGGGTGGACCATCGGCAACACCGGCTTGCCCAGCGCCTCTGCCCATTGCCCGCGCAGCCGGGTGATGCCCCTGATCCCCAGCAGCGCCGACAGCGGCGTGTTGCCCATGACGACGATCACCTTCGGGCCGGCAAGGGCGATGTGCCGCTGCAGGAAGGGCAGCAGCATGGCCACCTCGTCCGGGGTCGGGTCGCGGTTCTGCGGCGGGCGCCAGACCATGACATTGGTGATGTAAAGCGCCTGCGCCGGGTCCTGCGCCGTGCGCGACAGGCCGATGGCCGCGAACATCCGGTCCAGCAGCTGGCCCGCGCGGCCCACGAAGGGACGCCCCTCCAGGTCCTCGTCCCGCCCCGGCGCCTCGCCCACCACCATCACCTGCGCGCCGGGCAGACCATCGGCAAAGACCAGCGATTTCGCCCCGCGTTTCAGCTCGCAATGCCCGAATGCCGCCAGGGCCCCGCGCAGCGCCTCGAGGCTCGGCGCCTGCGCTGCGGCCTGGGTCGCCGCCCGCACCGCAGCGGTGCTGTCCGGTCCGGCCACCGGGGCGGGTGCCACGGCTGCGGGGCGCGCCGCAGCCAAGGGCGGTGCCGCCGGGGCACCCGCCGCCACCGCCTCATAGCGGTTGACCGGCGTTTCCCCCACGGCCAGATCCGCGCCAAGCTCCAGCTGCCAGGCCAGCGCCGCAAGGTCTGCGTGAAAGGTCAGGTCGGTGTCCATGGCCGCAAGACTATGCCCCCTGCCCCCTGCGGTAAACCGCTTGTTCGGCCCCGGCGCGCTTTCTATAAGCGTCAAGCCGGGCCGCCCCGGCACAAGAGAGGTTCCGATGACATTCCGCGCCCGCCACCTGCTGGGGATCGAGCACCTGGCACCCGGGGAAATCCGCACGGTGCTTGACCTGTCGGAACGCTATGTCGATCTGAACCGCCGCACCATCAAGCGCACCGATGTGCTGGCGGGCATGACCCAGATCAACATGTTTTTCGAAGCATCCACCCGGACCCAGGCCAGTTTCGAGCTGGCCGGCAAGCGGCTGGGGGCGGATGTGACGACCATGTCGGTCGCCCAGTCCAGCGTGAAGAAGGGGGAAACCCTGATCGACACCGCGCTGACCCTGAACGCGATGCAGCCCGACCTGCTGGTGGTGCGGCACCCGTCCTCCGGTGCGGTCAGCCTGCTGGCCTCCAAGGTGACCTGCGCGGTACTGAACGCGGGCGACGGGCGGCACGAACACCCGACCCAGGCCCTGCTCGATGCGCTGACCATCCGCCGCGCCAAGGGCCGGATTCAGCGGCTGACCGTGGCGATCTGCGGTGACATCGCCCACAGCCGGGTGGCGCGCAGCAACCTTTTGCTGCTGGGCAAGATGGAAAACCGCATCCGCCTGATCGCCCCCGCCACCCTGATGCCATCGGGTGTCAACGAATTCGGCTGCGAGGTGTTCGACGACATGGCCGAAGGGCTGAAGGGCTGCGACGTGGTGATGATGCTGCGCCTGCAGAAGGAACGGATGGATGGCGGCTTCATCCCGTCGGAACGCGAATACTATCACCGCTACGGGCTGGACGCCGAAAAGCTGGCCCATGCCAAGCCCGACGCCATCGTCATGCACCCTGGCCCGATGAACCGGGGGGTCGAGATTGACGGCACTTTGGCCGATGACATCAACCGCAGTGTGATCCAGGATCAGGTGGAAATGGGCGTGGCGGTGCGCATGGCCTGCATGGACCTTTTGGCCCGCAACCTGAAGGCGGAACGGGGCCGGGCCGCGGCGGGGGTGATGGTGTGAGCGATGCGCGGATGCGGGTGGCGCAGACCCTGCGGGCGCAACCGGGCGCAAGGGCGCTGAAAGGGTCCGGGCAGGGGGCCATGCGCTGCGGTGCGGCCGGATTTGCGGCAGTCTGCACCGCAGGACCGCGACAATCTGGCGCGAAAAGCAAAGCGGACCGGCGCGATTGCCTGTTGGCTTCACGGCAGCACAAGGTGGCCTGACGGCGCGGTCATGCCAGGGTCCCGCGCAGCGGAGGCGTGCCGGTACGATGAAGAGAATGGTCCAACGTCATGCCCATGCCATTGCTGCCCGCGCCGGGCGCGACCGGCCTTGACCCGGGCGCGCATCCCTGCCGCAGGCGGGCCATACAGCACCCCCTGTGCCTGAAACAACAGGAGATGCCAAAGATGCGATGCCTGCGTTTTTCCCTTGCCGACGTGCTGCTGGCCACAGTGCCGCATCTTGCATCCGCCCAGTCCGCCGGTGATCTGGCCAAGAAACTGGCGAACCCGGTTGCCAACCTTGTGTCGGTCCCGTTCCAGTACAATCAGAACAGCGGCTTCGGCGACGGCGACGGGCAGCAAAGCTATATCAACATCCAGCCCGTGATCCCGATCTCCATCGATGAAAACTGGAACCTGATTTCGCGCACCATCCTTCCGGTGGTGAACCAAAGCGACTTCACGGCGGACTATGGCTCCAGGACCGGGCTTGGCAACACCACGCAAAGCTTCTTCTTCTCGCCCAAACAGCCGACGAAGGCCGGCGTGATCTGGGGCCTGGGGCCGGTGCTGCAGATTCCCACCGCAACCGACGGGATCGCGCCGAATCAGTGGGGGGCCGGAATCACCGGTGTCGCGCTGAAACAGGCCAAGGGGTGGACGGTGGGCCTGCTGGCAAACCATGTCTGGTCCATCAGCGCCGAAGACCGCTATGGCAACAGCAGCAACACCTTCCTGCAGCCGTTCCTGAGCTATACCACCACGAAAGCCACATCTTTCGCCATCAACACCGAATCGATCTACAACTGGGAAACCGAGGAATGGTCGGTGCCGGTCAACCTGACCGTCGGGCAGATCATCAAGCTGGGCGGCAAGACGGTGCAGCTGACCGGTGGTGTGCGCTATTGGGCCGACAGCCCGGAAAAAGGGCCGGACGGCTGGGGCGCGCGGCTGGTGGTGACCTACCTGTTCCCCAAGAAGGGATAGCGGCCCCGTCCCGCCATTGCCCCGGACGCGCGGCCTAGCCTGTGAGGACGCCGGAAAAGGCATCCCCGCCGCGTGCCGGACGGGAAGATCATCCTGATCCTTGGGAAAGGCGGCTTGCCGTTCGCGGCGGGCAAGGAAACGCGACCCGCGTTTCCCCGCCCCGCCCGGCCGGGGGCAAGGGTTCCCTAAAGACCTGTCATGCAGGCGCATCGAAGGCCAGCGCCCGCCGGGGATGGGCGGGTGCCTGGCCGGGGGCTGTGGCCCCCCGGCTGGAAAGGGCAACGTGACGCTGTGGCAGGGGAGATGGCCTTTGCCTGTGAAGCGGTGAAAGTGCGTTCATCTCTCCGGGCGGGACCAGGAAACGCGACCCGCGTTTCCCCGCCCGTGCGCGACGGTGCCCTGTAGACCGGCAGGTCCAGGCATCACGAAAGGCCAGCGCCCGACCCGGCGGGCGGGAAGCGCCCGCCAGGGGCGGGTTGGGCGCTGGCCGGGGGTGGGTCGGGCGCTAGCCGGGGGCTTTGGCCCCCGGCTGGTCAAGGATCAGCGTGGCGCTGTGGCAGGGGCGATGGCCCCTGCCAGTGAAGCGGTGACAGCGCTTTCGTCAGTGCGGGCGGAATCAGGAAACGCACGGCGTTTCCCCCGCCCGCGCGGCACGGTGCCCTGTAGATCCGTCGGTCCGGGACCAGCAGAGGCCAGCGCCCGACCCGGCGGGGGCGAAGCGCCCGCCATGGGCGGGTCGGGCGCTGGCCGGAGGCTTTGGCCCACGGCCGGTCCTGATCCCAGCGCAGCGCTGTGGCAGGGGCGATGGCCCCTGCGAGAGAAGCGGTGACAGCGCTTTCGTCAGTGCGGGCGGGAAGAGGAAACGCGCGCCGCGTTTCCCCCGCCCGCGCGGGACGGTGCCCTGTAGACCGGCAAGTCCGGGAACAACGGAAGGCCAGCGCCCGACCCGGCGGGCGAGAAGCGCCCGCCAGGGGCGGGTCGGGCGCTGGCCGGGGGCTTTGGCCCCCAGCCGGTCCAGATGCCAATGTAGCAATGTGGCAGGGGCGATGGCCCCTGCCATTGAAGCGGGCACTGTGCTTTCGCCTGTTCGGGCGGGAACAGGAAACGCATTGCGTTTCCCCGCCCGCGCTGGACGGTGCCCTGTAGATCGGTCGGTCCAGGCACCACGAAAGGCCAGCGCCCGACCCGGCGGGGGCGAAGCGCCCGCCGGGGGCGGGTCGGGCGCTGGCCGGGGGCTTTGGCCCCCGGCGGGCCAAGGGGCGGCGTGGCGCTGTGGCAGGGGCGATGGCCCCTGCCAGAGAGACCGGTCATCCTGGAGAACACCCCTCCGGGCGGGACCAGGAAACGCGACCCGCGTTTGCCCGCCGGTCAGGGACCGCGATTCTGTAAGGGCCTGTCCTGCAAGCGCAGGGAAGGCGGGTGCCCGCGAGGGGCGGTGCGGGGCGGGCACCGGCCGGGGGCTGTGGTCCCCGGCAGACCTGTGGCAGGCGCAGCGCGTGGTCGGGGCGGTGGCCCCGGCCAGACCGCAGGGGGGCCTGCGGAAGAGGGTCCTGTTTTGCGGCCGGCGGTCCATGCGGCTGGCACTTTTTCAGCAGGCTGCTAAGGTCGCGGCCATGATCCTGCACTTCACCAATGCCCGCGTGATCGACCCCGAGACGCTGTCCGATGCAGCGGGCAGCCTGACCGTTGCCGATGGCCTGATCACCGCCCGCGACGGGGCCGCGCCAAAGGGGGCAAAGGTGATCGACTGCACCGGGCACTGCCTTGCCCCCGGGATCGTCGATCTGGGTGTCAAGATCGGCGAGCCGGGCGAACGGCACCGCGAATCCTTCCGCTCTGCCGCGCTGGCGGCGGCGGCAGGGGGGGTGACCACGATTATCGCCCGCCCCGATACCGCCCCCGCCATCGACACGCCCGAAACGCTGGAATTCGTCACCCGCCGCGCGGCCGAGGCCAGCCCGGTGCGCATCCGTCACATGGCCGCCCTGACCAGGGGCCGCCAGGGCCGCGAGATGACAGAGATCGGCTTTCTGCGGGATGCAGGGGCCGTCGCCTTTACCGATGCCGATCATGTCGTGGCCGACAGCAAGGTGCTGGCCCGCGCCCTGACCTATGCGCGCAGCCTGGGTGCCCTTGTGATCGGCCATCCGCAGGACCCGGGCCTCAGCCAGGGCGCGGCGGTGACCTCGGGCAAGTTCGCCAGCCTGCGCGGCCTGCCCGGTGTGCATCCGCTGGCTGAGCGCATCGGACTGGAGCGGGACCTGAGCCTGGTGGAAATGACTGCGGCCCGCTACCACGCCGATCAGGTCACCTGTGCGGCCAGCCTGCCCGCCCTTGCCCGCGCCAGGGCCGCAGGCCTTGACGTGACGGCGGGGGTTTCGATCCACCACCTGACGCTGAACGATCTGGACGTGGGCGATTACCGCACCTTCTTCAAGGTCACGCCGCCGCTGCGCCCCGAGGATGATCGTCTTGCGGTGGTCGGGGCGGTGGCCAGCGGCCTGATCGACATCCTGTGTTCGATGCACACGCCGCAGGACGAGGAGTCAAAGCGCCTGCCGTTTGAAGAGGCCGCCGCCGGGGCGGTGGCGCTGGAAACCTTCCTGCCGGCTGCCATGCGGCTTTACCACTCGGGCGCGCTCAGCCTGCCGCAGCTGTTCCGGGCGATGTCGCTGAACCCGGCGCAGCGGCTTGGTCTGCCGCAGGGACGGCTTGCCATCGGCGCGCCCGCCGATCTGGTGCTGTTCGATCCCGATGCACCCTTTCTGCTGGACCGGTTCACGCTGCGGTCCAAGTCGAAGAACACCCCTTTTGACGGCCAGCGGATGGAAGGGTGCGTGCTGGCCACCTGGGTCGGCGGGCAATGCGTCTTCGGGGAGGCGGGACAGAATGCCTGAGTTCCACGCGGGCACAGCCGTATTGGTGTGGGTCGCGGCGGCGGCCTATCTGCTGGGGTCGGTCCCCTTCGGCCTTGTCATCACCCGTGCGCTTGGCCTGGGCGATCTGCGCCGGATCGGATCGGGCAACATCGGGGCCACCAATGTGCTGCGCACCGGCAACCGCGCGGCGGCGGCGGCCACGCTGGGTCTGGATGCCGCCAAGGGGGCTGTGGCCGTGCTGCTGGCCCGCGCATGGGCAGGGCCGGATGCGGCCCAGGTGGCGGCGCTTTTTGCCTTTCTGGGCCACCTTTATCCTGTCTGGCTGGGCTTTCGGGGCGGCAAGGGGGTGGCAACCTTTCTGGGCACCCTGCTGGCGCTGGCCTGGCCGGTAGGCCTTGCGGCCTGCGCCACCTGGGCCGTCACCTTTGCCGCCCGCCGGATGTCATCGCTGGCGGCACTGGTGGCGGCAGGCACGGCACCGGTCTGGGTGCTGGCCCTGGGGCGCGGACAGATGCTTGCCCTTGTGATCATTCTGGCGGCGCTGGTGTTTCTGCGCCACGCCGCCAATATCGCACGGCTGCGCGCGGGCACCGAACCCCGGATCGGGGCAAGAAAAACCTGATGACAACAAGGAACCCAGGACCGATGCGTACCGCAGTGATTGCCGTTCTTGCCTGCCTGCTGCCCATGTCCGCGCTGGCGGACCCCGACACGATCCTTGCCGATGCGGCCAAGGCCTGCGCCGAACAGGACAACGGCGTCTTCGCCTCGGAAGGGGCCGTGCGGCAGATCGACATGACCGGCGACGGCACGGAAGACACCATCGTCGATGAGGCACTGTTCACCTGCACCACCGCCGCCAGCCTTTACGCGGGCAGCGGCGGCAGCATGATCCATGTCTTTGTCAATGGCGCGCAAAGCAGCTTTCTGGTGCAGGGCTATGAAACCGTGCGCTGGGCGGATGTGTTGATCGTGCTGCTGGCGGTGGACGGCACGGCCTGCAACACCATCGCGGCAGCCCCCTGCTTCGAAGCCCTGACCTGGGTCGAAGACCGGTTCGTCAGTGTTCGACCAAAACAGTAGCGGACCATCTCCGATCAGTGGAACTCGTGCCGGACAATCCGCTTTACGCGCGTGATACTGCAACCTCCGCCGGAAATGCGGTTTGGTCAGTTGGGCGACTGCAGACGTTCGACTGCTTCTGCTGTCTTCTTGGTGTTCTCGTAAATGCCCAAAACCAGATAGATCAAACCTGCAGGCAAGGTCAGAAAGACTAACCCAGCAAGCAGAACAACGAAAAACGCGAGCAGCCCACCGGTAACATTCAGAAGCCCGCCGATAACCCCGCCATTCATTTCTATAGGCTCTTGGCTGAACCCCGCAGCCAAGGCAGCGATGACGACACCGATTGCCCCAAGAACGACCAGGATATTCACGACCGACCCAAGCGACCGTATAAAGAAATCACTCATCTTGCCCGCCTCTCACTCTGAACTGATCCGTTGTTTACGCAGCTTGCATCGTTTGGGCGAAGGTTGGCCGCTCGTCAGTAACTCGCCGCCCCGTACACCGGCTCCAGCCGCCTGCCCCAGGCACCGTGGTACAGCGCCAGCAGCCGGTCGGCCTGCACCTGGCCCCGTTCCACGCTTTCCGCCAGCACATCGAGGTATCCGGCCTCGTCCGCCTGCCCGTTTCCGGCGCGCGCGCGGGCGCGCAGGCCGGACTGGGCCAGCGCCACCGCCTGACGCGAAAGGTCCAGCAGCTTTACGCCCCCCGCCTCGCCTTGCAGCGCCGCAACACTGGCGGCAACCCGCAGCCCTTCGCGGGTCTGCGCATCAAAGCCCTTCACCAGATCCCAGGCGGCATCCAGCGCGCCCTGATCATAGATCAGCCCCACCCAGAACGCGGGCAGCGCCGCAAGGTGGGCGACATCGCCGCAATCGGCGCCGCGCATTTCGATGTATTTCTTCACCCGCGCCTCGGGGAAGACCGTGGTCATGTGATCGGCCCAGTCGCTCAGCGTCGGCTTTTCCCCCGGCAGCGCGGGCAGCTGGCCTTTCAGGAAGTCGCGGAAGCTCTGGCCCAGCGCGTTGATATAGCGCCCGTCGCGATAGACGAAATACATCGGCACATCCAGCACCCAGTCAACATAGCGCTGAAAGCCCATGCCGTCTTCGAAGACAAAGGGCAGCATCCCCGTGCGGCTTTCATCCAGCCCGCGCCAGATCCGGCTGCGCCAGGATTTATGGCCGTTCAGCTTTCCGTCAAAGAAGGGTGACGAGGCGAACAGCGCGGTCGCCACCGGCTGCAATGCCAGCGCCACGCGCAGCTTCTTCACCATGTCGGCTTCTGACGCATAGTCGAGGTTCACCTGCACCGTACAGGTGCGGTACATCATCTGCGTGCCATGCGTGCCGACCCGGCCCATGTAATCGGTCATCAGCCGGTAGCGGCCCTTGGGCATCACCGGCATCTGGTCATGCCGCCATTCCGGTGCGGCCCCGATTCCCATGAAGCGGATTCCCAGCGGACCGGCAACCTCGGCCACCTCTGCCAGATGCAGCCGCGTTTCGGCATCGGTCTGGTGAACCGTTTCCACCGCCGCGCCCGAAAGTTCAAACTGCCCGCCGGGTTCAAGGCTGATATTGGCCTGCCCGCGCGTCATGCCGATGATGTTTTCGCCCTCGCGCACCGGCGCCCAGCCAAAAAGCGCTTCAAGCCCGGCGAACAGCGCCGAAACCGACCGGTCCCCTGCATAGGGCAAAGGCTGCCGCGTGTCGGTCAGCCAGCCGAATTTCTCATGCTCGGTCCCGATGCGCCACAGGTCAGCCGCCTTCGACCCCGACTCTATATATTCGGCAAGCTGGCTTTCGTGTTCGATCAGCCCGCCGCCGGATTGTGGGATGGACATGGGGCACGCTCCGCTGCTTTTGCCGTTCGTTCACGGCTGCTAGAGGTGCTGCGTCCCGCACCCCGAGTCAAGGGCAGCCGAACGGATCGGTTCAGTTCCCGGCCAGCCGCACATCGCCGGTTCCGCGCCCGCGCCGCCAGATCACGCCGTCGCCCGCCTTGCCCCCGGCAGCGGCGACCAGTGCCTGGCTGTCGATGCCGGGCAGGCTGGCAAAGGCATCAAACAACCGGTCCGCCCCGGCGGCAGAGACCGGGATCAGCAGCGCCTGCCCGTCGCTTTGCTTCAGCCGCCACAGCCGCTGGCCCTGAAGGGTCAGGATGCGCAGTTCCACCAGATCGGGCAGGGCGACGAAGCCGCCGAAGGCTGGGCCAAGATAGCCGACCTGCCCCTCGTCCACCTCGACCATGCCGGGCGCGCCCTGGTCCTGCGAAAAGCGCAGCCGCCGCCAGGTCTGCACCCCCCACAGCGCGCAGAGGACCAGGATCACCGCCCCGACCGGAAACAGCAGATACCCGCCCAGCCACATCAGCCACAGCCCGGCCAGCGCGACAATCCCCGCCGCGATCAGCTCTCGCCCGCGCCGGGCCGCCGCCAGAATATCGTCGCGGATCAGTCCCATGATTGCACCGGTTGCGGTTGAGTGAACAGTATCGGCCCGACCGGATGAATGGACCTGTCGGGTTGCGGAAAAGGGGGGGCACCTGCAGCTGCCAGACCGGAAAACGGGAAGGTTTCCCACGCAGGTTCTGGCAGGGGCCATCGCCCCGGCCATGCGGTGCGCGTGCTGCATACCCGCCGGGGGCCAAAGCCCCCGGCCAGCGCCCGACCCGCCCCCGGCGGGCGCTTCTCGCCCGCCGGGCCGGGCGCTGGCCTTTCGTGATGCCTGGACCTGCCGGTCTGCGGGGCACCGTCGCGCAGGGGCGGGGGAAACGCGGTGCGTTTCCTGATCCCGCCCACACTGACGAAAGCAGTTTCACCGCGCCACTGGCAGGGGCCATCGCCCCTGCCACAGCGCTGCGCTGCCCCTTGTCCAGCCGGGGGCCAAAGCCCCCGGCCAGCGCCCGACCCGCCCCCGGCGGGCCGGGCGCTGGCCTTTCGTTGGTCCAGGACCTGCCGGTCTGCGGGGCACCGTCCCGCACGGGCGGGGAAACGCGGTGCGTTTCCTGGTCCCGCCCGCACTGACGAAAGCAATGCCACCGCTGCAATGGCAGGGGCCATCGCCCCTGCCACAGCGCCACGCTGATCCTTGGCCAGCCGGGGGCCACAGCCCCCGGCCAGCGCCCGACCCGCCATCGGCGGGCGCTTCGCCCCCGCCGGGTCGGGCGCTGGCCTTTGTTGCGCTTGGGGGAACGGTCGTGTGCGGCTGTGGTCCCTGACCGGGCGGGGAAACGCGGTGCGTTTCCTGATCCGCCCGTGCCGGCAATCCCTTCGGGCCAGATTGAAACGGCTTTCCTGAACGTCGGGCAACCCGGATACCCGCCCAGCCACATCAGCCACAGCCCGGCCAGCGCGACGATCCCCGCCGCGATCAGCTCGCGCCCGCGATGGGCGGCGGCCAGCACGTCATCGCGGATCAGGCCCATGCCTGCACCTGTTGCGGTTCCGCAAACAGCACCAGCCCGACAGGATCGGCAGGGCCGAACCCGATGGCGCGATAGGCGCGCGCCGCCTGATCGCTGACGGCAAACAACCTTGCCCGCCGCACGTCCTTCGCCAGTGCTTCGGCCAGATGCAGGGCCACGACACGCCGGGCGCGCCCCCTGCCGCGCAGTTCGGGCGGCACGTAAACGCCACCCACCTGCACCACATCGGGCAGGGCCGCGTTGAAGCCGCACATCGCCACGGGGACACCAGCTTCCAGCAACAAACGGTGACGGCCCGCTGACCGGAAGTATTCGATTTCACCCGGTGCCTGTTGAGCGGCGCGATCCGGCAGCGTTCCGGTAACCACAGTCAGGTAATCTGCCCGCCATGCAGAAAGAACCGCAGGGTCTGCCGCGTCCAATTCGGCCAGAACCCCCGGACCCTGCGGAACGACAAGGTCTTTCAGATCAAGCACAAAGCCCGGTTCAACAGCGTCCAGGCGGGTCGCCGCGCGGCCAAGACCCAGCGCATCGACCAGCTGGCGGACCTGCCCGGCGGGGCCGATCACCCCGGCCACCTCTGCCCCCGCCAGCACCGTCCGCGATGCTGCCCAATCCGCCGCACCGGGCCATTGCGGTTGCAGCATTCCGCTGTTGGTCAGCCCGATGGCACCGCTGACATTCCCGCTAATCCAGAACCGCATCCCATAGAAACCGGCCCCATGCAGCCCCGCCCCGGCAAGGTTCGACAGGGGAAACATCGACGTTGCCTCATGCTGGCGCAGAAACGCGGTCAGCGCCGGAAGGTCATCCGCCGTGGCCTCCCGCAGGCTCATACCCAATCCCCCAGCACCGATTGCCACAGGGTCAGCGCCGCGACCGCCGCCGTGTCGGCGCGCAGGATGCGCGGGCCAAGGCCCACCGGCACCACCTGCGGCATCGCCCGCAGCGCTGCGCGTTCGCGGTCGGAAAACCCGCCCTCCGGCCCGATCAGAATGGCCCAGGGGCCAGGCGGGCCCGCCGCCAGCAGTGCGACGCGCGCGCCCACCAGCGACTCGTCTGCCCACAGGATTCGCCGCTCCGACGGCCAATCGGCCAGCAGCCGGTCCAGCGCCACAAGCTCTGCCACCTCTGGCACAAAGGTCGCCCCGCATTGCTCTGCCGCCTCCACCGCATGGGCTTGCAGGCGGTCCTGGCGGATGCGGTCGGCATTGGTATGCGCGGTCTGCACCGGCACCACCCGCGCCACCCCCATCTCCACCGCCTTTTCCACGATGAAATCGGTGCGCACTTTCTTGAGGGGCGCGAACAGCAGCCACAGGTCGGGCGGGGCCTGCACGGCCCGCGTCTGCGCGCCGCAGGTCAGCATGCCGCCCTGCCTGCCGGCCACGGTCACCCCGGCCCGCCATTCGCCGTCCTGCCCGTTGAACAGCCGAACCTGCGCCCCCGCCCCCAGGCGCATCACGGTGAACAGGTAATGCGCCTGATCCCGCGACAGGGCCACGGCTTGCCCCGGCGCAAGGGGTTGCTCTACATAAAGCCTGATCTTCGCATCCTGCATTGGCCAACCCTATGACCGAGACCCGCGAATTGCCAGATGCGGCCGTCGCCGATGCCCCGCCAGGCAACTGGGTGGACCGGTACGCCCCGGCCAGCTTGCGCCCCTACCTGCGCCTGTCGCGCGCCGACCGGCCTGTGGGCACCTGGCTGCTGCTGATCCCCTGCCTTTGGGCCATCGCCCTTGCGGCCGCCGCTGACCCGGCAGGGCCTGGCCTGACCGATCTCTGGCTGGTGGTCAGCAGTGCCGTCGGGGCCTTTCTGATGCGCGGGGCGGGCTGCACCTGGAACGACCTGACCGACCGCGATATCGATGCCGCCGTGGCGCGCACCCGGTCGCGCCCGCTGCCCGCAGGTCATGTTACGCCCCGGCAGGCGCTGGCCTGGGCCATCGGGCAATCCCTGCTGGCGGCCTGCATCCTGTTCACCTACAACGCGGCCGCCATCCTGCTGGGGGTGGCCTCGCTGGGTCTGGTGGCGATCTATCCCTTTGCGAAACGCTTCACCTGGTGGCCGCAGGTCTTTCTGGGGCTGGCCTTCAACTGGGGCGCGCTGCTGCTATGGGCGGCGCACCAGGGCCGTCTGGGCTGGCCGCCCGTCCTGCTTTACGGGGCAGGCATCGCCTGGACGCTGTTCTACGACACGATCTACGCCCATCAGGACCGCGAGGATGACGCGCTGATTGGCGTCAAATCCACAGCCCGCCTGTTCGGCGACAGAACGCGGCCCTGGCTGTGGGGCTTTCTGGTGCTGGCCGTGGTTCTGATGGCGGCCGCCGTGCTGGCCGCGCTGCTGCCGCAGGGCCGGCCCCTGCAACTGGCGGTGGCGCTGGGCGGGGTCTGCGGCTTTGGCTGGCACATGGCCCGGCAGCTGGCGCGGCTGGACACCGATGATCCCGCGCGCTGCCTGATGCTGTTCCGGTCGAACCGCGATGCCGGGCTGATCGCTGCGCTGTTTCTTGCCGCCGCTGCACTGCTGTGATTGATCCCGGCCCGGCTTGCGCCTAGGAAGCGCTGTCAAACCGTCAGGCACCGCATTTCCCCATGACCTTGCCGCCCCGCCTCATTGCCCCCGCCGCCTTCGCTGCCGCCGCAGGTCTGGCCGTGCTGGCCGCCACCTGGGCGGCATTGGTCATCGAGTCGCGCACCGCGGCCGAGGTGCAAGGCCTGATGACGCGCGAAGGGCTGAGCTGGGTCGGGGTGACGACAGATGGCCTGCAGGTCCGCCTGGCGGGCACCGCCCCGACCGAAGCCCTGCGCTTTCGCGCCGTCAACCTGACCGCCGGCCTGGTCGAGGCGGGCCGCATCCGCGACCGCATGGATGTGACCCCGGCGCAGGCCATCCAGGCCCCGCGCTTTTCGGTCGAGCTTTTGCGCAACAACAACGGCATCTCGCTGATCGGGCTGGTGCCTGCGGCAGGGAACGCCCCCGCCCTTGCCGAAGAGGTCGCCGCAGCAACCGACGGGGCGGAAGTGGCCGATATGCTGACCCGCGCCGATTATCCCGCCCCGGAAGGCTGGGACAGGGCGGTCAGCTTTGGCCTGACCGCGCTTGCCATGCTGCCGCAATCCAAGATCTCGATCGACGCAGGCCGCGTTTCGGTCACGGCGATTTCTGGGTCAGAAGCGGAAAAGCTGCGTCTGGAAGCCGAACTTGACCGCGCAAGGCCAAAGGGTCTGGCCGTCAGCGTGATGATCTCTGCCCCCCGCCCGGTGCTGACACCCTTCACGCTGCGGTTCCTCAAGGATGACCGGGGCGCGCGTTTTGATGCCTGCTCGGCCGATACCGAAGCCGCGCGCAACCGCATCGTCATCGCAGCTGTCGCCGCAGGACTTTCCGGAGAGGCCGATTGCACCATCGGGCTGGGGGTACCCACGCCGCGCTGGGCCGAAGCCGCCGAGGTTGCCATCCGCGCCGTCGGCGAACTCGGGGCCGGGTCGGTCACCTTCTCGGATGCGGATGTGTCGCTGCTGGCCACGCTGGAAACCCCCCAGGCCGTTTTTGACCGCATCGTCGGCGAGCTTGAAGCCGCCCTTCCGGACGTGTTTTCGCTCAAGGCGACCCTGCCGGAAAAACCGCAGACTTCCGCCCCGGAAGGACCGGCCGAATTCATTGCGACGCTGTCTGCGGACGGCGCGGTGCAATTGCGCGGGCGCCTGACCGACGCGACGCTGCGCGACGCCGTCAGCAGCTTTGCCGCAGCGCGCTTCGGGGCGGCAGATGTCTATATGGCAACACGGCTGGATCCCGGCCTGCCCGAAGGCTGGCCGGTGCGGGTGCTGGCCGGGCTGCAGGCCATGTCCGAGATGAACGAAGGACAGGTGATCGTGCGCGCCGACAGCGTGGAGGTGACGGGTGTCACCGCCCTTGCCGGGGCACGCGCCGCGATCACCCGCACCCTGTCCGTTGGGCTGGGCCAGGGTCAGGCCTTTACGGTGGAGGTGCGCTATGACGAAGCGCTTGATCCGCAGGCGGCCCTGCCGACCCCGCAGGAATGCGTCACCGCCCTGAACAGCATCCTGCAAAAGCAGAAGATCGCCTTTGCGCCCGGATCGGCCGAGATCGAATCTGCGGCACGCGACACCATGGATGCGCTGGCGGACCAGATGCGCAAATGTCCCGACATCGCCATGGAAATCGGCGGACATACCGATTCCCAGGGCCGCGACAGCAGCAATCTGGCGCTGAGCCAGGCCCGCGCCGAAGCGGTGCTGCTGGGCCTGCAGGGACGGCGTGTGCTGGTCGGGTCGCTGACGGCCGTGGGATACGGCGAAACCCGCCCCCTGGCCGACAACGACAGCCCGTCCGGGCGCGAGACCAACCGGCGGATCGAGTTTACCCTGCCCGGACAGGCCGCAGCCGCCGCCGCAGCCGTTTCCGCCCCGGTGCAGGCCCCCCTGTCACCCGGTGCCGATGCGTCGGCCCCGCCTGCGTCCCAGACTGCGCCCCAAACTGCGCCCCAGACTGCGCCCCGACCGGGGGGCGCACCCGCAGCGGCGGCCCCCGCGCCGGCAGAGCCTTTCGTTTCTTCGGCACCCGACGAACCGACGCCCCGCGCCCGCCAGCGCCCCGAGGCCGAATAAGGACTTGCCACAGCCATGAACCGGCTTGAATTCATTGTTGCCACGTCGATCATCCTTTTTGCGGCCTTCGGGCTTGGCTGGTTTTCCTACTGGATCCTCCACCGCTTCAGCCCGATCGGCGCGGCTGACATGAACGAGGTTGACCGTCTGGCCCAGGCCCTGCACGAGGCCGAAGAAGCCCGTGAACAGGCGCAGATCTACATCGACCAGCGCGAGGAAGACCTGGCCAACCAGATCGCCCAGACCGAGGCAGAGCTGCGTGCGGCCATGGACGGTCTGCGCGACGCCCGCCAGGAAACCGAAGAAATGCGCGCCTATATCGACCGCCTGAACGCGTCCTGACGCCGGACGGGGGGCTGTCTGCCCCCCGCAGCGCGTGCCGCGCCGTACCCCCCGAGGATAGTTCTGAACAGAAGAAAAGACCGTCAGAAACCGCCCACCAGGGTTTCGACCAGCAGGCTGTCCGGATCGGCCAGATCATCGATCACGTCGAAATGGTGACGCCCCGGTGCCACATGCCAGGGGCAGTCCCAGGCTTCGGACAGAAGCCGCGCCTGCCAGAGGAAGGCGGGCCGTTCCTGCCCGCCGACCCAGACGGTCACCCCGCAGCCGGGGCGGCGTGGCAGAAGGGCGGGGCTTTCGGCGGCAACTTCAGCCCCGGTCAGCCGCAGGGTCTCGTTCATCTTTGTGGCCCGCAGCGGTGCCAGATCCGCCAGCGGGGAAATCGGAACCGACCGGACGACCCGCGCCGCCAGTCCGGCATCCAGCACGTCCGCGCAGGCCATGCGCGCGGCCAGATGGCCGCCCGCCGAATGGCCGGTGACGACGACAGGCCCGGGGGTTTGCGCCGCAACCGCCCCAAGGGCGGCCGCAATCTCGGCGGTCATTGCCGGAATCCGGGCCTGGGGCGCCAGCGTGTAGGAGGGCATCGCAACGGCCCAGCCGCGCGCCACGGCTCCGGCGGCAAGATGTGACCAGCTGCTGCGGTCAAAGGCCATCCAGTAGCCGCCATGCAGGAAGACAACCGTTCCGCGCGCCGCCCCCAGGGGCCGGAACAGATCAAGGCGCTGCCGCTCCGCCGGCCCGCAGGCCAGCCCGAGCGTTGCCCTGGAACCCATGGCGGTCCGGAACGCCCGCGCCTGTGCCGCCCAGCGGGCAGGATAGGCATCGCCCCCCGCGATGAAGGCCCCGTTCGCATAGGCGCGGTCCATATCCATGCCCGTCTCCGGAATTTGATCCCGAACCCGCCCAAGGCCCCGTCAGGAACTGGACATTGGCCCCCGGGCCGTGTTTTGCATGGCCAGCCGCGAAATGGGAGGCCCGCATGCTTGATGTCATAACCGATCTGCCGTCACTTCTGAAAGACCCGACACTGCTGTCGTCGAAGGCGCTTGTCGGCGGCGAGTGGCAGGATGCCGATGACGGGTCCACCTTTGCCGTGACGAACCCCGCACGCGGCGATGTCATCTGCTGCGTGCCGAACATGAGCCGGGTCGAGACGGCCCGTGCCATCGCCGCCGCCGCTGTGGCGCAAAAGGAATGGGCGGCGCGCACCGGCAAGGAACGCGCGCAGATCCTGCGCCGCTGGTTCGACCTGATGATGGCCAACCAGGATGATCTCGCGCGCATCCTGACGGCCGAAATGGGCAAACCCCTTGCCGAGGCCAGGGGCGAGATCGCCTATGGCGCGTCCTATATCGAATGGTACGGCGAAGAGGCAAAGCGCGTCTACGGCGAAACCATTCCCGGCCACCTGCGCGACAGGCGCCTGATGGTGATCCGGCAGCCGGTCGGTGTTGTCGCCTCGATCACGCCGTGGAACTTTCCCAATGCGATGATCGCGCGCAAGGCCGCCCCGGCGATTGCCGCCGGCTGCGCCTTTGTGGCCCGCCCCGCCGCCGAAACGCCGCTGTCGGCGCTGGCGATGGCCGTGCTGGCTGACCGGGCCGGCCTGCCCAGGGGCATCCTGTCTGTCATCACCTCCAAACGCGCGTCCGACATCGGCAAGGAATTCTGCGAGAATCCCGCAGTGCGCAAGCTGACCTTCACCGGGTCCACCGAGGTGGGCCGCATCCTGCTGAAGCAGGCCGCAGACCAGGTGATGAAATGCTCGATGGAACTGGGCGGCAATGCCCCCTTCATCGTCTTTGACGACGCCGATCTGGATGCGGCGGTCGCGGGGGCCATGGTCTCCAAGTTCCGCAACAACGGCCAGACCTGCGTCTGCGCCAACCGCATCTACGTGCAGGCCGGCGTTCATGACGCCTTCGCGGCAAAGCTTGCGGCAGCCGTCGCCAGACTGAATGTGGGCGATGGCCTGAAGGACGGGATCGACACCGGTCCGCTGGTGAACATGGATGCCGTCGACAAGGTCGAGGAACATATCGCCGACATCCTGACCAAGGGCGGCAGAATCGTGACCGGGGGCAGGCGCCACGCGCTGGGCGGGTCGTTCTTTGAACCCACCATCGTCACCGGCGTGACCCGGGACATGCTGGTCAGCCAGGAAGAAACCTTTGGCCCGCTGGCCCCGCTGTACCGGTTCGAGACCGAGGAAGAGGTGATCGCCAGGGCCAATGACACGATCTTCGGCCTTGCGTCGTATTTCTATGCCCGCGACATCGGCCGGATCACCCGCGTTCAGGAGGCGCTGGAATACGGCATGGTGGGTGTGAACACCGGTCTGATTTCCACCGAAGTGGCCCCTTTCGGCGGCATCAAGCAATCCGGCCTTGGCCGCGAAGGCTCGCGCCACGGAATGGACGACTATACGGAGATGAAATACATCTGCCTGGCGGTGTGATCGCGCGGCGCGGCGGCGGGGCAAGGGCGGGCACCGGGACGGACAGCCTGGTTGCCGTGCCCCCGGCAACGCAGACCGGCGCACCCCGGTCATGTCGCCCCGCCAGATGAAAGACGCGCCGCTGCGGTTCCGGGCCGGCCTTACCCTGCCGCTGTGTCCTGCCGGGCTTCGGCCGACGGTCCGGGTCCGGCGGCCAGCGGCAGGCGGATCACCGTGACGCTGCAGGGTGCCTGTGCCACGACCTGGCTGGACACCGACCCCAGATAGCGGCGGGCCGTTGACGCGCCCCGCGCGCCCATCAGGATGTGATCGACATGATTGCGGCTGGCATGATCGATGATGGCGCTGCCCGGTTCGGTATTCTCCAGGATCGAACAGGTCACCCGCCCCTCGCCCAGACCAAGGCCCGCCGCCCAGGCCTTGAGCGCGACCAGCCGGGACAGATGAATATTGTTCCCTTCGTCATCCAGCGCCTGATCCAGCCCGATCCGGGGCGTCTTGATCACGTTGACGCAGGCCACGCGCGCATCCGGCTGGATCACCAGCATCCGCAGCACCGATTGCCGCAGAAGCCCCGCCAGCCCTTCCATCTCGGGCGAAAGATCCACCGCCACCATCAGGATAGGGGCCCTGTCGATCTGCGCCGCCAGGCTTGGCGGTGCGGCAAAACCGGTCACACGCCGCATCCGGCGCCAGCGGCGGAACACCGTGGGCAAGGACTCCCGCACCACCTTTCTTGCCCGGTCCGTCAGCACCACCTGCGCCGGATGCCGCAGGTCAAACAGCATCTGCGCGGCAGACTGGTAGCGCGCCGCAGGGTCCGCCTCGAGCGCGCGCAGGATCACCTCCTGCAGCCATTCGGGAATGGCCGGAACCAGCGCGCGCGGCGGCTCGGGGTCGCGCCACAGGCGTTGCCGCACCTGCTTCAGCCGCTGCGGCGTGCCGAAGGGTTTGCGGCCCGTCGCCAGCTCATAGGTCATGGCACCCAGCGCGAAGATGTCGCTGCGCAGGTCGTCACGCTGCCGCAGATATTGTTCGGGCGCGATATAGGGAAAGGTGCCCATCGGGATTTGGAACTCTTCCGCCAGCAGATCGGGCAGCTCGTCATGCCGCGACAGGCCGAAGTCGATGCAGACAATGTCCCCGGCCGGGCGGCGCAGGAAATTGTCGGGCTTCAGGTCCAGATGCACGACATGCTGGCGGTGCAGGTCATGCACGGCCCGCACCATCGCCACCGAAACCTCCACCACCTCGTCCACCGGGCGCGGCGCGGTGCCAAACAGCCCCAGCAGCGACCCGCCGACGATCCGTTCGGTCACCAGATAGGGCATGACCGCGAAATCGCCCACCGCGATCACCCGCGGCACATGCGGGCCGGTCAGGCGCGGCAGGATCATCTGTTCCACCTCGAAACCCACGATGGTCGGCGCGTCATAGCCATCCAGGATCGTGGGCACCTTCATGACCATCGGCAGCGCGTGATCCGGATGGGTCACATCCCAGATCGTGGCAAAGCCGCCCCGGTACAGGCAGGCCCCCAGCGTGAAGCCGTCAATCTCCAACCCCTCGTGTGGCCTGATCTGCATGGTCAGCTTCCCCTCAGCAATCGCAGCGCCAGCGTTTCCGGCAGGCCCGCCGCACGCAGCTTTGCCGCCGTGGCGGCACAGTCATAGGCCACCCGGCGGAAGGTCAGCGCCCGCGACGCCGTATCGAACAGGGCATAGCCCGCCTGCGCCACCCCGTCGCGCGGCTGGCCGACCGACCCCACAACGGCCAGCCAGCGCCGCGACCGCAGGAGCGGAACCGGCTTTGCCATCGGAATCTGATGCCCGCGCACCGTGCCGCGGATGTCGCAGGTGAACAGCGCCGGCACATGGACATGGCCGCAGAAAATCACCTGCGCCGTGCTGACGCGAAAGCTGGGCATCGCAGAGCGTTCCGAGGTGACATAGATCCAGCCGGACGGGTCATTGGCGCTGGCATGGACGAAAAGCACATCGTCCAGCATCAGCGTCACCGGCAGCGCTGCCAGAAACGCCGCCTGCCGCGCCGTCAGTTGCGGGCGTGTCCAGTCGATTGCGGCCCTTGCGATGGCTGACATGCCCTGCGAAGGCGTGGCGATGGCGCTGTCATGGTTTCCCATCACGCAAAGCGCGCCCTGACCGACCAGATCCATCACCCTGTCGACGCACCAGGCCGGGTCAGGGCCATAGCCCACCACATCGCCCAGCACCGCAATCCGGTCCACCTGCCGGGCGGCAAGATCGGCCAGCACCGCCGCGAAAGCCTCGCGGTTGCCATGGATGTCGGTCAGCAGGGCAATGCGCATGGCTGGGTATCCGGGGGCGTACAGCGTTACGCTAGCGCGGCCCTGAGTCGCCGCGCAATGCGCTGGATCAAGTGCAAACGTTGCACCCGGGCCCTGTTCGCGCTACATCCGCATCTTACCGTCCCGGCGCAAGGCCCCTCCGTGATAGCCGAAATCCTGATCGTTGCTGCCCTGATCCTGCTCAACGGGGCGCTGGCCATGTCGGAACTTGCGGTCGTCTCGGCCCGCCCGGCCCGGCTGAAGATGATGGCGGACAGCGGCAGCAGCGGGGCAGCGGCCGCGCTGAGTCTGGCGCAGGATCCGGGGCGCTTTCTGTCTGCGGTCCAGATCGGCATCACCCTGGTCGGCGTGCTGTCCGGGGCATTCTCGGGTGCGACGCTGGGGGCGCGCCTGTCTGGCTGGCTGGCGGTCCAGGGGCTGGACGCGCGGTGGTCCTACATGCTGGGCGTGGGCACCGTGGTGGTTCTGCTGACCTACCTGTCGCTGATCGTGGGCGAGCTGGTGCCCAAACAGATCGCGCTGAAGAACCCCGAAGGTGTCGCAGCGCGCGTTGCCCCGGCGATGACCCTGATGTCGCGCATCTCTGCCCCGCTTGTGTGGCTGCTGCACAGTTCGGGCAAGCTGGTGCTGGCGCTGCTGGGACAGTCGGCCGAGGCGCAGAACCGGGTCACCGATGAAGAGGTGCGCATGCTTCTGGCCGAAGCGCATGAGGGCGGCATCATCGAAACCGAAGAGCAGGAAATGCTGTCGGGCGTCATGCGCCTGGCCGACCGGTCGGCCCGCGCCCTGATGACCCCGCGCCGCGATGTGGAACTGCTGGATCTCGATGCGGCACCCGAAGACACGCTGGAGGCGATCCGCCGCATCGCGCGCCCGCGCATTCCCGTGCGCAACCCCGACAGTGACGAGGTGCTGGGTGTTCTCTACCTGACCGATGCCTTCGCGGCCCTGTCACGGGGCGAGCCGCTGGATCTGGCGGCCCTGATGCGCGAGGTGCCCGTGGTGTCTGACCGCGCCGATGCGCTGGATGTCATCGAAATCCTGCGCGCCTCGCCCAATCACATGGCGCTGGTCTATGATGAATACGGTGCCTTCGAAGGCATCATCACCACCGGCGATATCCTTGAGGCGATCACCGGCACCTTCAAGGAAAGCCTGGCCGAGGAACCCGCCCTGCTGCAACGCGACGATGGCAGCTATCTGGTGTCGGGCTGGATGCCGGTCGATGAATTCTGCGACAGGCTGTCCTTCCCGCGTGCCCTGGCGGGCGATTATGAAACCGTCGCGGGCCTTGTCATCAACCACCTGCGCCGCCTGCCCGCCCTGGGCGATGCCTTTACCCTGAACGGCTGGCGGTTCGAGGTGATTGATCTTGACGACCGGCGCATCGACAAGCTGCTGGTCGCAAAGGTATAGGCCAGGCCCGCGCCGGCCTGCCGCATGACATGAACCGGCGCGCGCAGGGCGTGGCTGATGCGACCGGGACGGAACCGAACCACCCAAGGAACGTCAATCCACACCACGGCACCGCGCTGCCGCAGCACCCTGCAGCGCCCCGCGCCTCCCGCCGGGGTGCCGGAGGCAGGCCAGACCCCCGGGGCAGGTCAAAGGTACTGGGGCAGGTGCAGACCGGCGATCAGCAGCACAAACAGGGTCACCACGCCAAGGGCATCCTCGAAAACGGCACGCGGCGAACGGGCAAGAACAGTTCCGGCTTCTTTCAGCATTGCATCCTCCGTCGTTGCTTTTTTGTTCTCATATGATTCGCCAAAAGTAAAGAACTTAGTGCGAACATAGCGGAACAAAATGCTAACCGACGGACAGCAACCGGATGGCCCGGTCCTGATCCAGCAGCCACAGCAGCAGCCGCGCCGCCCTGCCGCGGTCGCTTTCCAGCGCCGGGTCCCCGGCCAGAAGGCGGCGCGCATCGCCTTGCGCCACCGCCATCAGCGCCGCCTGCCGTTCCAGATCGGCGATGCGGAAGCGCGGCAGGCCCGATTGCGCGGTGCCGATCAGGTCACCTGCCCCGCGCATCGCCAGATCCTCTTCGGCAATGCGGAAGCCGTCTTCGGTTTCGCGCAGCACGGTCAGGCGGCGCTCGCCGCTTTCGCTCAAGGGGGCCTGATACAGCAGCAGACAGGTCGAGTGCGCCGATCCGCGCCCGACCCGGCCGCGCAGCTGATGCAGCTGGGCCAGACCGAAGATTTCGGCCCGCTCGATCACCATGATCGAGGCGTTGGGCACATTGACCCCCACCTCGATCACGGTCGTTGCCACCAGAACCCTGGTCATGCCACTGACGAAACGCGCCATCGCCGCGTCCTTGTCGGCGGGGGGCATCTGGCCATGCACCAGTCCCGCCACGCCCTCGCCAAGGGCGGCGCGCAGGTGCTGGAACCGCGCCTCGGCGCTGGCGTAATCCAGCACCTCGCTGTCTTCCACCAGCGGGCAGACCCAATAGGCCTGCCGCCCCTCTGCCACGGCGCGCTGCAAATGCGCCACCACCTCATCCATCCGGGCTGCGGAAATCAGCGCGGTGCGCACCGGTTTGCGCCCTGCCGGTTTCTCATCCAGCACCGAGACATCCATATCGCCGTAACTGGCCAGCGCAAGGCTGCGCGGAATGGGCGTGGCGGTCATCACCAGCACATCGGCGGCACCCCCCTTTGCCCCCAGTTCCATGCGCTGTGCAACGCCAAAGCGGTGCTGTTCATCCACCACCGCCAGCCGCAGGTCGTGGAACTGCACATCCTTCTGGAACACCGAATGGGTGCCCACCAGCACCTGCACCGCCCCCGAGGCGAGGCCCGCCAGCTTCTGCGCCCGCTCGGCCCCTTTGTCGCGCCCCGTCAGCAGCACCAGCCGCACCCCGGCGGCGGCGGCCAGCGGTTCCAGCCCGGCAAAATGCTGGCGCGCCAGGATTTCGGTCGGGGCCATCATCACCCCCTGCCCGCCCGCCTCGACCGCCACCAGCAGCGCCAGAAACGCCACCAGCGTCTTGCCCGATCCGACATCGCCCTGCAGCAGGCGGTTCATCCGCAGCGGCGAGGCGAGGTCCCCGGCGATTTCGGCCAGCGCGCGGGTCTGTGCCCCCGTCGGCACATAGGGCAGGCTGGCCAGCACGCGGGCCTGCAACACCCCGGTCCCGATGCTGGCCCGCCCCTTGCCCCGGCGCAGCGATGCCCGCGCCAGCGACAGTGTCAACTGATGGGCGAACAGCTCGTCATAGGCCAGCCGCTGGCGCGCAGGTGCCGTCTGCACCAGATCGCCGGGCCCGGACGGCGCATGGGCCAGCACCACGGCTGCACGCCAGTCCGGCCAGCCCTCGCGCGCTTTCAGCGGCCCGTCGATCCATTCCGGAAGCTCCGGTGCCCGCGCCACGGCAGAGGCCGCCGCCCTGGCCATCACCTTCTGCGTCAGCCCCGCGACCAGCGGATAGACCGGCTCATAGGCGGGCAGGTCGGCCGCCTCTTCCGGGCGCAGGACATGGTCGGGGTGCACCATCTGCGCGATGCCGTCGAACAGTTCAACCCGGCCCGAGATCAGCCGGCGCTGCCCGGTGGGCAACAGCTTTTGCAGGAAATCGCCGCGCGCATGAAAGTAGACAAGCTGGAATTCCAGCCCGGCATCGCGGACCATGACCCGATAGGGGCGGCCCTTGATGCGGGGCGGAAAATGTGCGCCCACCTCGACCTCGACCGTCAGCGTGACGGGGGGCACCACATCGCGGACCGATCCCTTGCGGCTGCGGTCCACGCCCGAGGCGGGCAGCAGGAACAGAAGGTCCTTGGGCCGTTCGACCCCCAGCCCGGCCAGCGCCCTGGCGCTTTTCGGCCCGACGCCGTCCAGCGTTTCCAGATCGGCGAACAGCGGAAACAGGCGCTCGGGGCGGCTCATGCGGTGCCGATCAGCGCAAGCCAGGCATCCTCACCGATCACCGTCACGCCCAGTTCGGCGGCTTTCGCGGCCTTTGATCCGGCCCCCGGCCCGGCCACCAGATAGTCGGTCTTCGCGCTGACAGACCCGGCCACCTTTGCCCCCAGGGCTTCGGCCCGCGCCTTGGCTTCGGCCCGCGTCATCCGCTCCAGCGTGCCGGTGAAGACCACGGTCTTCCCCGCTACGGCGCTGTCCACCGGCGCGCGGGCTGCCACCTCCTGCACTTGCAGGTGCGCCACCAGCGCATCGATCGCCTGGCGTTCGCGCTCTTGCTGAAAGGTCATCACGACCGAGGTTGCAAGCACATCGCCCACACCATCGATCGCCGTCAGCTCTGCCCAATCCGGCCCCTCGCCCACCCGTGCCGCCGTCATCGCCGCCTCGAAGGCGGCCCAGCTGTGGTAGTGGCTGGCCAGAAGGCTGGCAGAGACTTCGCCGACATGACGCATTCCCAGGGCAAAGATCAGCCGGTTCAGCGGGATGCGCCGCCTGTCGTCAATCGCCGCAAACAGGTTTTCCGCCGATTTTTCCCCCCAGCCTTCCCGGTTCCTGAGCTGTTGCAGACCGCTTCCGAACCGCTCGCGCAGGGTGAAGATATCGGCAGGCGTGCGGACCCAGCCATCCTCGTAAAAGGCTTCGACCTGCTTTGCCCCCAGCCCTTCGATGTCAAAGGCGGCGCGGCTGACGAAATGCTTCAGCCGTTCCACCGCCTGCGCCGGGCAGATCAGACCGCCGGTGCAGCGGCGCACGGAATCGCCCGCCTCGCGGATGGCATCCGATCCGCAGCGCGGACAGGTTTCTGGAAAGGCGTAGGGTTGGGCTTCGTCCGGGCGTCGCGTCAGATCGACATCGGCGATTTTCGGAATGACATCCCCGGCGCGGTAAACCTGCACCCAGTCACCTACCCGGATGTCGCGCCCGCCCCGGATCGGATCGCCGCGCGAATCCCGCCCGGCTATGTAATCCTCGTTGTGCAGCGTGGCGTTAGAGACGACGACGCCCCCCACTGTCACCGGCGTCAGCCGAGCCACCGGCGACAGCGCCCCGGTGCGGCCCACCTGAATGTCGATCGCCTCCAGCCGGGTCCACGCCAGTTCGGCGGGAAACTTGTGCGCAATCGCCCAGCGCGGGGTGGACGAGCGAAAGCCAAGACGGCGCTGCAACGCCAGGTCATCCACCTTGTAGACCACCCCGTCGATGTCATAGCCCAGCGTGGCGCGCTGCGCCTCGATCCGCCGGTAGTGGTCCAGCAGCGCGTCCGGCCCGTCGCAGACCTGTGTCAGGGGGTTGGTCTGAAAGCCAAGCGATGCCAGCCGCGCAATCGCGCCCGACTGGGTGTCTGCCAGGGGGTCTGACAGCGCCCCCCAGGCATAGGCAAAGAACCGCAGCGGGCGCGCCGCCGTGATTCCCGCATCCAACTGGCGCAAAGACCCTGCGGCGGCATTGCGCGGGTTGGCAAAGCTTTTTTCCCCGGCAGCCGCCTGCCGCGCATTCAGCGCCGCGAAATCCGCATGGGCCATATAGACCTCGCCGCGCACCTCCAGCAGGTCCGGGGCACCGGACAGCGCCTTGGGAATATCGGCAATGGTGCGGGCGTTCTCGGTTACATTCTCGCCGGTTTCGCCATCGCCGCGCGTTGCGGCCCGCACCAGCAGGCCGATTTCATAGCGCAGCGACAGCGAAAGCCCGTCAATCTTCGGCTCGGCGGTGTAAAGCAGCGGTGCCTCTGCGCTCAGCCCCAGGTACTTGCGCACCCGGTCATCGAAATCAGGGACATCGCCAAGTTCGAACGCGTTTTCCAGGCTGAGCATCCGGACATCATGGCGCACCTTGGCAAAGCCTTCGGCCAGCGGCGCGCCCACCTGTTCGGTCGGGCTGTCGGCCCGCTTCAGGCCCGGAAAGCGCGCTTCGATGGCGGCATTGCGGCGTTTGAGCGCGTCATAGTCGGCATCGGTGATCCCGGGCGCGTCTTCGGTGTGATAGGCCCGGTTCGCCGCAGCGATCTGGCGCGCCAGACGGTCAAGATCCCGGCGCGCCTCGGCCTGCGACAATGCCTCGACGGGCTTCACATCTGTCATCCGCGCCTCTCCCCTGTCCTGTCCAAGGTTTAGGGGGCAGAAAACGCAAGGTCCAGATGCCGCGACGCAGCCGTGTCAGGCGCTTGCTGCAACCCTGCGCTGAGATTGCAGACTGGGTTCCCGAAGGACATACCCGCGCCCCCATACCGTTTCAATATGGTTATGGCCGCCGGTCGCCTCGGCCAGTTTCTTGCGCAGCTTGCAGATGAAGACATCGATGATCTTCAATTCCGGTTCATCCATGCCGCCGTAAAGATGGTTCAGGAACATTTCCTTGGTCAGCGTTGTTCCCTTTCGCAGCGACAACAGTTCCAGCATCTGGTATTCCTTGCCCGTCAGGTGAACCATCTCGCCGTTCACGTCCACGGTCTTCGCGTCCAGATTGACATTGATCTGTCCGGTGCGGATGATGGATTGCGCGTGGCCCTTCGACCGCCGGATTATGGCGTGGATGCGTGCGACCAGCTCTTCCCGATGGAAGGGTTTTGTCATGTAGTCGTCGGCACCGAATCCAAAACCCCTGAGTTTGCTTTCGGAATCATCCGATCCGGACAGAATCAGGATGGGCGTTTCCACACGCGCCAGGCGAAGCTGGCGCAGAACCTCGTGGCCGCTCATATCGGGAAGGTTGAGATCCAGAAGGATAAGATCGTAATCATACAGTTTCGCCAGATCGATGCCTTCTTCGCCAAGGTCCGTGCAGTACACGTTCAGATTGGCATGCGTCAGCATCAGCTCGATGCTGCGCGACGTCGCCGGATCATCTTCCACAAGCAGTACCCGCATCCCAAAGCTCCACGTAGGTTGTCTTTTAATGATCCTGACCGCCAATGGTTAATCGGACGTTACCTTAAGATTAGCATTCGGCCTACATGCTCTATACTTTTGGATAGTCGTGACTTTCAATGCCATCTCGCCATGCTGTTCCACGGCCTTGAACCAAAGCGCCAGTTCCTCTTCCGAAAGCGCATAGCGGTCCATGGCTTCGGACCGGGTGATCAGGCCGCATTTCACCGCCCTGACCACAACCGCCTTGCGGCTGACCACCCATCGCCGCGTCTCGGCCGGGGGAAGATCGGCACGGCTCAGGATGCTGCCGTCCGGCAGCGTGACCTGTCGCGGGCCGTCTACGCGCTTGAGATGCATCGGGGCTTCCTTTTTGATCTGCCCCGACCCTGGCAGATCACGCTTAACCATCTGTGAAACGGGGGGTTGAGGATGCATGGCATTTTCCTATATTCCTGCGGACTTGGCGGCCATCTGCCTGCCCGTCGCCGGAGAGGCCCCATGCCGCTTGACCAGCCGCTCAATTCCCTTGGTTTTGCCAAAGCCCCGCAGGCGACGCGGGTTGTGGTTGCAATGTCGGGCGGCGTGGACAGTTCCGTGGTGGCCGCACACCTGGCTGAAGCAGGCTATGACGTGGTCGGCGTCACGCTGCAACTGTACGATCACGGGGCGGCGCTGGCAAGGAAGGGGGCCTGCTGCGCGGGCCGCGACATTCACGACGCCCGCCGGGTCGCCGAGACGATGGGCTTTCCCCATTACGTGCTGGATTACGAAAACATGTTCCGCGCGGCGGTCATCGACGAGTTTGCGGATGCCTATCTTGCCGGGGCCACGCCCGTGCCCTGCATCCGCTGCAACGAAAGGGTGAAGTTCAGGGACCTGCTGGCCACGGCACGGGATCTGGATGCCGATTGCATGGCGACCGGCCACTATATCCAGCGCAGGATCGGGGCGGGCGGGCCGGAACTGCACCGGGCTGCGGATGCAAACCGCGACCAAAGCTATTTCCTGTTCTCGACCACGGCAGAGCAACTGGCGTACCTGCGCTTTCCGCTGGGCGGGCTGGCCAGCAAGGCGGAAACCCGGGCACTGGCGGCGCGCTACGGCCTGCTGGTGGCGGACAAGCCGGACAGTCAGGATATCTGCTTTGTTCCCAACGGAAATTATGCCGCCGTGATCGAAAAGCTGCGGCCCGGAGCGGCAGACCCCGGAGAGATCGTGGACATGGCAGGCCGGGTGTTGGGCCACCATGGCGGCATCATCCATTATACGGTCGGTCAACGCCGGGGACTGGGGATCGGCGGGCTGGGCGATCCGCTCTATGTGGTCCGGCTGGACCCGGCGACGCGGCGGGTGATCGTGGGGCCGAAAGAGGCGCTGTCAACCCGGACCATTCCGCTGAAAGACGTGAACTGGCTGGGCGATGCCCCCTTCGCCAGCCGGGCGGAGTGGCCGGTTGAGGTCAAGGTCCGCTCCACCCGCCCGCCCTGCCCGGCCATCCTGCGCCCCCAGGGGCCGGCCGGGGCCGAGGTCGAGCTGCTCAGCCCGGAAGATGGCGTTTCACCGGGGCAGGCTTGCGTGTTCTATGCCGCCGGGGACAGCCGGGTGCTGGGCGGCGGCTGGATCTGGAAGGGCCGGGCCTAACAGCGGCCTGACCTTTCGGTCAGATGCGGTGCCTGACACTGCCCGCGTTTCTGGCCCGGCCGGTACCAGGCGCATCACGTCAGGCGCGATCCGCCCCCATCGCCGCCAGAACCGACCGCGCGGCGCGCAATCCGGGCGGATCGCCGCCCTGCCCAAGACGCGCCATCGTCAGGCGCATCGCCGCAAGCTGCGCGTCCCGCGCCGGGCCGGGACCGATCAGCTCAAGCAGCGCCGGGGCGATCAGCTCGGGCGTGCAGCGGCCCCCCAGGAATTCGGGCACAACGCGCGTTTCCGACACCAGGTTGACCAGTGTGACGGTATCGACCCGCGCCATACGGCGCATCAGCCACATGGAAAGCGGGTGCATGTCATAGGCAATGACCATCGGCACGCCGTTTGCCGCCAGTTCCAGCGACACGGTGCCAGAGGCGGCAATCGCCACATCGGCGGCGGCAAAGGCCGCCCGCCTGGCCTCGGGTGCCTCGACGATCCGGGGGCGGATCGGCCAGTCCGCCGTCAGGTCTTCGACCATGGCCGCAACCGGGCGCAGCGTGGGCAGCACAACCTGCGCCTGCGGAAAGGCCGGCCGCAGGCGGTCAAGCACGCCGCCGATCACCGGGGCAAGACGGGCCACCTCGCCCCGGCGCGATCCGGGCAGGGCAAGGACAAGCGGCCCCCCGCCGCCAAGTGCGGCGCGAAAGGCCAGCGCCTCGGCAGCGCTGGCGCGGGGGGCGGATACCACGGGATGTCCGACGAAATCGCAGGTCATCCCGGCGTCGGTCATATAGGGCGGCTCAAAGGGCAGCAGGGCCAGCACATGGTCGATCACAGGCGCCATGTTTGCGGCGCGCCCCGGACGCCAGGCCCAGACCGAAGGGGCAACATAATGAATGGTGCGCAGATCCGGCCGGGCGGCGCGCACGATCCGGGCGACGCGCAGGACAAAATCGGGGCTGTCGATGGTGATCAGCGCATCCGGTGCCGCCGCCAGGACATCGGCGGCAGCCTCACGGATACGCCGTTTGAGGTGGGCGTATTTCGGCAGCACTTCGGCCAGACCCATGACCGAAAGCTCGTCCATCGCAAACAGGCTGTGCAGCCCTTCGGCCTGCATCAGCGGCCCGCCGATGCCCTGCACCTGCAGATCGGGCCGCAGCGATCTCAGCCCGGCCAGAAGCGCCGCCCCCAGCGCATCGCCCGAGGCTTCGCCCGCAATCAGATACAGCCTTATGCCCCGCGCGACCACAGGAACAGGCCCTTCTCCTGCGCTGCGGCGATTGTGGCGGCCCGGTCCAGCAGCAGAACGCCGCCTGCCGCCCAGGCAAGGCCCGCAAGGCCCGCTGCGGCAGCCTGCACCACCGTTGCGGGGCCAATGGCGGGCAGATCAACCCGGCGGTCCTGGCCGGGCTTCGGGGCCTTGTAAAGCAGACCGCGCGCGCCGTCCGGGTCAGGGCGCAGCGCGGCCCCGGTCCGGGCGACAAAGTCAAGCAGGGCATCGGTGCCGGGCAGTGCTTCCACGCCAAGGCAAAGCCCCTGGGCCACCACGGCCCCCTGCCCGACATCGACCGCGCCAAGCGCCTGCACGATCGATGCCGCACGGGCGGCATCACGCCGGTCGTCTTCGGTCACCGTGCCGGCCAGAATGCCCGGACCGGGCACAAGATCGGGCGCGACCTGATCCACCCCGACAACCTCAAGACCGGAGGCTTCAAAGATGGCGATGACGCCGCGCAGGGCGGCATCGTCGCCGCCCCGTATCGCGGCCAGCAGTTGCGGGACCAGCCGGGCCGTCGCCGGATCGAACAGCGCCGGGTCAAGCCGGGGGCGCTGCACCGCCCCGGCGAAGACCACGCGGGTCACGCCCTGATCCGCGAGGTGATCCAGAAACGGCACCAGACGCTCGACACGGAAGGTCAGATCGGGCAGCAGCCCTTCGGGGGCAAACCCCACAGGCGCCGCCACAAGGGGGCGATCAAGGCTGGCCGCCACGATGGCGGCAAGCCCCCCGCGCCCGGCGATGACGGCGGTACGCCCGGCCCCGGTCATTTCGGCGTCAGAAAGGACCGGTCCGAATTGGACAGGATGAAATCGGTGATCTCCCGGACATGGGCGCTGTCGGTTTCCTCGGCCAGCCTGCGGGCGCGGTCCAGGAAGGTGCCTTCGCCCTGTGCCAGCATCTGATAGGCGGCGCGCAGCGACATGATTTCGGCCCGGTCCACCCCGCGCCGTTTCAGCCCGACAAGATTGAGCCCGTCCAACTCGCCACGCGGCCCCTGCACCAGCCCATAGGGCAGCACATCATGGGTTACCATGGTGACGGCCCCGATGATGGCCCCGCGCCCGATCCGGACCCATTGATGCACGCCCGACAGGCCACCGACGATCACATCGTCGCCCAGGATACAATGCCCCGCGATGGCAACATGATTGACCAGGATCACGCGGTCACCGATCTGGGCGTCATGGCCCACATGGGCACCGGTCATGATCAGGCAGTCGTCCCCGACCCGCGTCATGCCACCGCCGCCATCGGTGCCGATGTTCAGCGTGGCCCCTTCGCGGATCTTGCAACGCCGCCCGATGACCAGGCGCGTGTGTTCACCGCGATACTTCAGGTCCTGCGGCACTTCGCCCACGGTGGCAAAAGGGAAGATCACCGTCCCGTCGCCGATCTCGGTCCAGCCGGTGACAACGGCATGGCTTTTGACCGTGACACCGGGGTGCAGCGTCACCTCGGCACCGATCACGGTAAAGGGGCCGACGACACAGCCCGCACCGATCACCGCCCCGTCCGCAATGACCGCAGAAGGATGAACCTGCGCCTGGGGCGATAGGGTCATCTGCGGTCAGGCCTTTGGCACATCGAACATGGCCATGAAGGTGGCCTCGCAGCACAGGTGTGCCCCGACCATCGCCCTGCCTTCGAACTTCCACACCCGCCCACCGCCGCGCAGTGCCCGCACATGCAGTTCCAGCACGTCGCCAGGCACGACCTTGCGGCGGAATTTCACACCATCAACCCCCATGAAGAAGACATTGGCCTTCCTGTCCACCAGGTCCATCGACAATCCCACCAGCACGCCCGAGGTCTGGGCCATCGCCTCGATGATCAACACGCCCGGAAAGATCGGCATGCCGGGAAAGTGGCCCTGAAACTGCGGTTCGTTGCAGGTCACGTTCTTGATGCCGACACAGGACCGGTCGATCACGATGTCCTGCACCCTGTCGATCATCAGGAAGGGATAGCGGTGCGGAATGATCCGCTGGATCAGGGCAAGATCGGCAGTGGCCGGGGCCGGGGCAACGGCGGAATCAGGCATCGCGCACTCCTTGCGACGTCAAGGGGATTGCGCCGCAGCGCAACTCTGCCGATGGTTAGCAACCTTGGCCCGCCGAAACAAGCACGGCGGTCCTAGTCCTGGCTGGCGGCGGGCGGCGGATCGGCGGCGGGTTCGGGAACCGTCCCGGTGTTCAGCAGCGTCCGGTCAATCCGGCCGATCGCAAGATCGGTGATGTCGATGGTGGGACTGGACCAGATCACCAGGGCCCGATCAAGAATAAGCTCGGCCCCCATTTCGGTCCTTATCTGATTGAGGATCGGAACAACCTCTTGCAGAAAGGCCCGCTGCGACTGTTCCTGCCGCATCGACAGATCGCGCGCCCTGGCATCGCGCGCCCGGCGGATCTCCTTGACCTTGGCATCAAAGGCCTGCGCAAGGGTTTCGAACTCTGCGGCGGGAAGGCCGGGGCGCCGTTCCGCCAGCGCGGCTTCCTCGGCCTCCAGCGCGGCTTCCAGACTGCGGTTTTCTGCGGCCAGCGCCTTTGCCTCGGCATCGATCGCAGCCTGGCTCTGCTGCCCGTAGCGCGAGTCGGCATAAAGGCGATTCTGGTCAAGCGTCAGAATCGGGCCTGCCGTGGCAACCGGTTCACCCAGCGACATCTGCGCCCCGGCCGGACAGGCCGCCAGCAGGCCAAGAGACAGGGCAATCAGGCTGAACGGACGCATCAGAAGGTCGTGGACACGGTCAGGTCGAAATTCTGTTCCCTGTCGTAGTCTTCCCTGATGATGGCCCTGGTGAAGTTGAAGCGCAGCGGGCCGATCGGCGTGGTCCAGAACACCGATACGCCCAAGACCGCGCGCAGATGGAAGCTGTCATCAACAGGTCCGGCCGTTCCCTGGATATCGTTGAGCGACCAGACAGAGCCTGCATCCATGAACACGCCGCCCTTCAGGCCGTATTCATTCGGGATGCCCAGGGGGAATTCCGCCTCAAGGCGGGCCACGGCGGAATAGTTGCCGCCGAGCGCGTCCTGGTTCACCGCCGTCAGGTCGCGCGGACCGATGCCATTGGTTTCAAAGCCGCGGATTTCGCCGTTTCCGAAGTAACGGTCGGTCACGCGGCTGTCGTCTTCGATCATGTTCAGCGCGGCTGCCTCGAACGTGGCCCGCAAGGTCACCTCTTCGTTCAGGACACGGCGTTCGATTCTGGCCAGGGCAGAGGTGGTGATCGATTGCACATCGCCGCCGACCCCGGCGAAATCCTGACCAAAGCGCAACTGCACACCGCCCAGCGGATTCAGCGCCCCGGTCCGGGTATCATAGTCGTACAGATAGCCAAGCGCGCTTGTGACCAGCGGACCGCGAAGCTCGTCACGCTTGAGGATGGTCGAGGAGTTGACGCTGACATCGGTCAGCTCTTCCTGTTTCAGAAGGTAGCGCAGTTCGAAGCGCGAGTAGTCTCCGGCCGGGAAGGCCAGCGAGGTGCGCCCGCCGATAACATCGGTGTTGTAAAAGGCGTTGAACTGCTCTGTGTTGGACGAGAAGAGGGACAGCCGGAAGCCAAGGTCCCGGTCGAGGAAGGCCGGCTCGAAGAAACTGGCTGTAAGATCAAGGTTGTCCGCGCCGCCCGAAACGCTCAGTCCGACGGTCTGACCCCGGCCAAGAAAGTTCGTCTCGGTAAAGCCAAGGTTCAGCCCGACCCCATCGGACACCGAAAAGCTGGCCCCCAGCGACAGCGTGCCTGTCGGTTGCTCCACCACATCGACGTTGACGATGACCCGATCCTCAGCGGTGCCGGGCTGGCTGTCGACCTGCACATCCGAGAAAAAGCCAAGGGCGCGGATGCGTTCGGCGGCACGGCGGATTTCGCGCGGGTTGAAAGGATCGCCTTCGACCGTGCGGAACTCGCGCCGGACGACCTCGTCCAGGGTGGTGGTATTTCCTTCGATGTCGATGCGTTCGACAAAGATGCGCGGCCCGCGGGTGATGGCAAAGGTGACATCAAGCGTCAGGTCGCGGTCGTTGCGGGTGACGCGCGGTTCCACGCGGATGAAATTCAGGCCCTGCTGCAGGGCAAGGTTTTCCATCCGCGCAATGTTGTTGTCGATGACGGCAGGGGAATAGGTCACGCCCGGGCGCAGGCGCACCACATCGGCAAAGGGCACAGGATCGATCTCGGGAATCTCGCTGATGGTGTCGACCTTGCCGACACTGAATCTCTGGCCTTCCCGCAGGGTGAATGTAACGAAAAAGCCGTCACGCTCTGCCGAGACGGCAGAGGTGGCGTCAAGCACCTCGAAATCGACAAACCCGCGCGCGGCGTAGAAATCGCGCAAAAGCTGTTTGTCCAGCTCGATCCGGTCGGCAATGAAAGTGTCGGCCCGGATGAAGGTTCGCAGCAGGCCCGCCTGCTTGGTTTCCAGCACCTGGCGCAGACGCCGGTCGGAAAAGGCGCGGTTTCCGACGAAGGCCAGCCTTTCCACCTCGACCACACGGCCTTCGGTGATCTCGAACACAAGGTCCACGCGGTTTTCGGACCGGCGGATGATCTTGGGGGTGACTGTCGCCGCGATGCGACCCGCCGCCGTATAGGCTTCGGCAATTGCGGCGGCATCAGCCTCGGCCTGCGCGGGCGAATAGATGCGGCGCGATTCGGATTGAACGACGGCGTCAATCTCTTCGTCGGTGAGGCGCCTGTTGCCTTCAAAGCTGATGACGTTGATCGTCGGGAATTCCCTGACGCGCAGCACAAGCACGCCGCCCTCTGTCTCGACATCGACCGTCTCAAACAGGCCGGAATTCGTCACGGCCTGAACAGCATCGTTCAGCTGCCCCGCTGTCAGGGTCTGGCCGACAGTGATTCCCGCATAGCGCAGCACGGTTGCGCTGTCCACGCGCTGGTTGCCCTCGACGCGGACGCTTGAGAACCGGTAATCCTGCGCCACGGCAGAGGTTGCAAACAAAAGCCAGAAGGCTGAAATCAGGGCTGAAGCCGCCAGAAACAGATGACGTTGCGGATGCAGGCCCATGACTGTGCCGGTCGCCCTTGCGGCTGACTTCTGCTGCATCGTCCGAACCACCCCGTCTTGCCAATGGACTTCTGACTACCGGTAATGACCAGGGTTGTCAAAAGCCTGTGGCGCAGCACGGCGGAAGTCTGCGGGCAGGCTGCGCCGGGGGCTGCCTTGCGGGATCAAGGCATCGGTGACGGGCAACGGCAGGCCCCGCTGAGGCCCCGTCGGGAAGCCCGGCCATGATGGTGCCGTGCCCGAAAATCCTGCCCCGGTTCAGACCGGCGGCACGCGAAGGGCCCCGATCCGCGCCAGGCAGAGCCTGCCCGCCGCGTTCTTCTTTCCTTCGGTTTGGGGCCGGTCTGCCGCCGGGCTGCGGCAACACCGGGACCAACAGGGCGCTGACATCGGTTCAGGGGCAGAAGATGTCATTCGAAAGCGCCAGCAGCATCAGAGAGATGATCACGGCAAGCCCCCCCGCCATCAGGATGCGCAATGCCCTGTCAGACGGCGGGCGGCCGGTCACCGCCTCATACGCGTGAAACACCAGATGGCCGCCATCCAATACCGGAACCGGGATCAGGTTGGCAAACCCGACGGCGGTGGAAAGCACTGCGATGAACCACAGGAAACTGGCCAGCCCCAGGGTGGCCGCCGCGCCGGAGGTTTCGGCGATGGTGATCGGACCGCTGAGATTGCAGGTGCTGATGGCCCCGGTAATCATATGGACAAGGCCCGAAACCGTCAGCGTGATCGCCCCCCAGGTCTGCTGCGCGCCGAGGCTGATCGCCTCGGACAGACCCGGTGTGCGGGTTTCCGGCACAAAAACCAGCCCGCCGGTCAACCCGATCAGCCAGCGCGTTTCAAAACCGCCTTCCGACAGCGGAATATCCATGCGCCGCGGTTCCAGCGAGACGTCGAAAACCTCGCCCGCGCGCCAGACAGTCAGGGCAAGCGGCGCGCCGCCGGAATTGCCCACCGCCTCGCGCATCTGCGAAAAGGCCGTGACAGGCGTTCCGTCGACGGACAGAATCACATCGCCCGCCGCAAGACCCGCCTGCATCGCCGCCGAGGTCGGCTGCACCGACTCCACGACCGGCGGAAAGGGGAACGGGCCGTCCAGGGTCAGCACCTGGTCACCGCGCTGCACGCGGTAGGATACCGGGGTCACGGGTTCCAGCGCTTCGGTGACCTTGCCGAAGGTTTCGAAATCAGGCGTCTCCTGCCCGTCCACGGCCAGAATGCGGTCACCCGGCTTCAGCGCCGTTTCAAAGCCGGGCATCGCCTTGACCTGGCCCACCACGGGCTTGTCTGTTGCGATTCCCTGCCACAGGAAGAAACCGGCAAAAAGCAGGATCGACAGCATGAAGTTGAAGGCCGGGCCGGCGGCCACCGTGGCCGACCGCGCCCAGAGCGGCGCGCCATGCATGGTGCGGCGCAGTTCGGCCTGGCTCAGCCCGCTCATCGCCGCCGCGTCCCTGGCAGACGCGGCGTTGGCATCCCCCCTGAACTTGACGAAGCCGCCGAAGGGCAAGGCGGCCACCTGCCATTTGGTGCCGCGCCGGTCGGTCCGCGACATCAGCACCGGACCGAAACCGATGGAGAAGACATCGGCATCGATCCCCGACCACCGGGCCACGATGTAATGGCCGTATTCATGCACCGCGACGATGACAGACAGGGCGACGACAAACGCAAGAAGCGTCCAGACAAAGCCGCCGAACGACGGGATCAACGCGAAGAAATCCAACTTCTACCTCTGCCAATGACGGTGACGAACCGTGTCTTCGGTGGTCCTGCGGGCGAGATGGTCCATCGCAACCACGTCCTCAAGGGTCAGAAGGGTGTTTTCGCGGCGCATCTCGCCGGAAAGCCTGTCCAGCACAACCTCAACTATGGCTGCCATGTCGGCAAATCCAACCCCGCCCGCAAGGAAGTGATCAAGGGCCACCTCCTTTGCGGCATTGAACACCGCCCCTGACAGGCCGCGCACCTCCATCACCGCGCGCGCCAGCCGCAGCGCGGGAAAGCGCGTCTCGTCCGGTGCCTCAAAGGTCAGGTTCGCCAGTTGCGCAAGGTCCAGCCGCGCGACAGGCACATGATCGCGGCGCGGCCAGTTCAGCGCGTAGCCAATGGCATGGCGCATGTCGGCCGGCCCGAGATGGGCCATCATGCCCCCGTCGCGAAAGCCGACAAGGGCGTGTACGATGGATTGCGGATGGATGATCACTTCGATCCGGTCGGGATCAAAGCCGAAGAACTCGCGCGTTTCGATCAGCTCCAGCGCCTTGTTGAACATCGAAGCGGAATCGACGGAAATGCGTCGGCCCATCGCCCAGTTCGGGTGCGCCACCGCCTCTGCCGGGGTGGCGGCCGCCATGCGCTTTGCCGGCCAGGTGCGGAACGGCCCGCCCGAAGCGGTCAGGATCACCCGTTCCACCGCTGCGGGGTCTTCGCCTGTCAGGGCCTGGAAGACGGCGGAATGTTCGCTGTCCACCGGCAGGATCGTGGCCCCGTGCCGCGCGGCGGCTGCCATCAGAACCGGACCCGCCGTCACCAGGCTTTCCTTGTTGGCCAGGGCGAGGGTGCCGCCATGGGCCAGCGCCCGCATGCCCGGAACCAGACCTGCCGCCCCGACGATGGCGGACATCACCCAGTCTGCCTGCCGGTCGGCGGCCTCGGCCACGGCAGCGGCGCCGGCGGCCACTTGCGTTCGCGTGCCTGCCAGGGCGTCCTTCAGCGCGCCGTAGCATTCGGGGTGGGCGGTGACGGCGATATCCGCATCAAAGCGGCGCGCCTGGGCGGCAAGCCGGTCCACCTGCCGGCCCCCGGTCAGCGCCACAACCTGCACGCTGCCGGGCGTCAGCAGGTCCAGCGTGTTTTCCCCGATCGAGCCGGTGGCACCGAAAACCGAAATCCGCCGCATCAGGGGCGCACCTCGGGGACGACGACGATCAGCGCCACCAGAAGCATCAGCAGCGCGGCCCCAAGCAGCCCGTCGAAGCGGTCCATCAGCCCGCCGTGACCGGGAATCAGGTGCGAGCTGTCCTTCACGCCCATGCGCCGCTTGATGGCGCTTTCGGCGATATCGCCCATCTGCGAGGCCAGCGACAGGGCGGCGGAAATCCACGGCAGGTCCGGCCCGGCGGTGGTGAAGCGCAGGAACACCAGCCCGACCAGCGCCGCGGCGATCCAGCCGGCAATCGTGCCGGACCAGGTCTTTTTCGGACTGACGGCCGGCCAGAACCTGGGGCCACCGATCATGCGGCCGGCGAAGTATCCGGCAATATCGGTGACGACAACGACAAGGACCAGCCAGATCAGCCAGACCATGCCATAATCGGCGCGAAAGCCGACAAGGCCCGAGGCAGCCAGCAGGATGGCAAAACCGTAAACGGCAAAGATCGCGGCGTGGCTGCGCAGCAGGACGGCGCCGGACAGTGCCACCACGGCCAGAATGGCCAGGCCCGTGACACCCGGAACCACAAGGGCCAGCAGCACCCCCGATGCAGCGGCCAGCCCAAGAAGCCGTGCCGCCACAGGCTGATCCGGGCGGATCATCGCCGCCAGTTCCCAGATCATCAGCCCGGCGGCCACAACCGCCAGCGTGCCAAACCACCAGCCGCCGGCCCAGACAGCCGCAGCGCCGACCACAACCATCGCCGCCCCCGAGACCATGCGCGGCCCAAGATCAGCCCAGGTGCCGGTTGCGGTCATGCCGGGGCCGCCGCACCGAAGCGCCGTTCGCGGCCACCATACCGCCCGATGATCGCGGCAAGCTCTGCCGCAGTGAAATCGGGCCACAGCGTGGGGGTGAATTCGTATTCGGAATAGGCCGACTGCCACAGCAGGAAGTTGGAAATCCGGGTCTCGCCGCTGGTGCGGATCACCAGATCGGGGTCGGGAAGATCATGGGTGTCGAGGCAGCTTTCCAGCATGTCCTCGTCAATGGCCCCGACCGGGGCCTGGCCGCGGGCAACCCTGTCGGCCAGTTTGCATGCGGCACGCAGCAACTCGTTGCGCCCGCCATAATTGATCGCAACCGTCAGATTGAGAAGCGACAGACCGGCAGTGCGCTCTTCAATCCCGGCCATCAGGCGTTGCAGCTTTGGGTCCAGCCGCGAACGGTCCCCGATGAAGCGCATCCGAACCCCTTCGGCCGCCAGCCGGTCTGCCTCGCGCTCGATGTAGCGCGCGAAGATCGACATCAGGCCCAGCACCTCTTCGGTGGAGCGTTTCCAGTTTTCCGTGGAAAAGGCATAGATGGTCAGCCAGCGGATGCCGAGGTCAGGCGCGGACCGCACGATCTCGCGCACCCGCTCGGCGCCTTTGCGGTGTCCGACAAGCCGGGGCCAGCCCCGGTTTGTCGCCCATCGGCCGTTGCCGTCCATGATGATCGCGACATGGTCCGCGCGCCGCTCGGGCGGGCGGGCGTCGCGCTGTTCGGCCAAGGCCAAGGTCCTGCCCCTTTCCGGCGCGGCGACGATGCGGGTCAGACCTGCATGATCTCTGCCTGTTTCGATTCCAGCGCCCGGTCCACAACGGCGATCGATTTGTCCGTCAGCTCCTGCACCTCGTCGGCATACATCTTCTGGTCGTCTTCCGACAGGCCGGCGGCTTTCGCCTTTTTGATCTGGTCCATGCCGTCGCGGCGCACATTGCGGATGGCGACCTTGGCCTGTTCGGCGTATTGGGCCGCAACCTTCGTCAGCTCGCGCCGCCGCTCTTCGTTCAGTTCCGGGATCGGCAGGCGGATCAGCGGCCCGTCAACGACGGGATTGATGCCGATGCCCGAATCGCGGATCGCGCGTTCGACCTTTGAAATCATGCCCTTGTCCCAGACATTGATCACCACCATGCGCGGTTCGGGCACGTTGACGGTGCCAAGCTGGTTGATCGGGGTCATCTGGCCATAGGCATCGACCTGGATCGGCTCCAGGATAGAGGCCGAGGCGCGGCCCGTCCGCAACGAGGCGAATTCGGCGCGCAATGCGGTCATGGCCCCGTCCATCCGGCGCTGGAGGGCATCAAGATCGATCTCGGTTGCGTCCTGGCTCATCAGGAAATCCCTTCTTCTGGGCGGCAAGGCATTTTTGGTGTTCTATAGCAGCGCCGGGCGCGCATGGGTATAGCCTCAGCCCTGCACCCGCGTATAGGTGCCCCGCCCGCTGAGAATGCCGCGGAAGCCGCCGGGTTCGTCCAGACTGAAGACGATGATCGGCAGATTGTTGTCGCGCGCCAGCGCAATCGCCGAGGCATCCATCACGCCAAGGTGCTTCTGAAGCACCTCGTCATAACTTACCGTGTCATAGCGCCTGGCATCGGGGTGTTTCCCGGGGTCCCTGTCATAGACGCCGTCAACCTTGGTCCCCTTGAAGATCGCCTCGCAGGCCATTTCGCTGGCCCGCAGCGTCGCGGCGGTATCGGTGGTGAAATAGGGGTTGCCGGTGCCTGCGGCGAAGATGACGACGCGCTTCTTTTCAAGGTGCCGCACGGCGCGGCGGCGGATATAGGGCTCGCACACCTGATCCATCGGAATGGCCGAAATCACGCGGGTGAAGATGCCGATCTGTTCCAAAGAGGCCTGCATCGCCAGCGCGTTCATCACCGTGGCCAGCATACCCATGTAATCGGCCGTGGTGCGTTCCATCCCCTGTGCCGATCCCTGCAGGCCACGAAAGATATTGCCACCCCCGATCACCATGCAGATCTCGACGCCCAGATCATGGACCGACTTCACCTCTTGCGCGATACGCTTCACGGTGGGCGGATGCAGCCCGTAGCCCTGATCGCCCATCAGCGCCTCGCCCGAGATTTTCAGAAGGACGCGCCTGTAGCGCACGATGCCTGCTTCGCCGCCTTTGGCCGCCGCGCCGGTCATGGCCTGCCCCCGTTCCTGCATTCCTGTTTGACTGCGGCGCAAAATGTCGGAAAACCAGACCGGGTACAACGGGGAAGCTGCGGTTTCCCGCAAGCGCCGCAGCTGCCCTGCCGTGACGGTGGGTGTTTCGCACCCCCGCCGCGCCAGCGCGGCATCCTTGCGAAAAAGACGGGGCTTGCGGGCCGAAGCCTTGGGGACCGACGTGGCGTTATCCGACATCCCTTCAGACCGCCCGGTCCTGATCGCCGGGCCGACAGCCAGCGGCAAATCGGCCCTGGCCGAAACGATTGTCGCAGCGGGCGGCGGGGTGATCGTGAATGCGGATGCGCTGCAGGTCTATGACTGCTGGCGGCTCCTGACGGCGCGGCCGGCAGCGGCGGCCGAAGCGGCACTGCCGCACCGCCTTTACGGCCATGTCGGGCGCGAACAGGCCTATTCGGCGGGCCACTGGCTGCGCGAGGTGCGCTCGGTGCTGGCCGAAGGGCTGCGCCCGGTGATCGTGGGCGGAACCGGGCTGTACTTCATGGCGCTGACCGAAGGGCTTGCCGAGGTGCCGCCGATCCCGTCCGGCATCAGGGCAGAGGCCGATTCCCGGCTGCGCGATGCCGGTCTTGGGGCGATGACGGCAGAGCTTGACCCCGCCACAGCGGCGCGGATCGACCTGCGCAACCCCGCGCGGGTGCAGCGCGCCTGGGAGGTGCTGCGGGCCACCGGGCGCGGTCTGGCCGACTGGCAGGCCGATACCGGGCCGCCGCTGCTGCCGCCGGACCGTGCCGAGGCGCTGCTGCTGGACCCAGGGCGTGACTGGCTGGCGGCGCGGATCGACCGGCGATTCGACGCGATGATGGCGGCGGGCGCACTGGACGAGGTGCGGGCCTTGTTACCAGTCTGGCGGACCAACGCGCCCTGGACGCGGGCCATCGGCGCGCCGGAACTGGCGGCGCATCTGCGCGGGCAGTGCAGCCTGCCACAGGCCGTGGCGGCGGCCAAGACCGCGTCGCGGCAATATGCCAAGCGCCAGCGCACCTGGTTCCGCAGCCGCATGGCGTCATGGCAACGGATCGTCCCGGCCTGACCGCTGCCCGTGCAGCGATGCCACAGCATCGGCACCGTCTGTGGATTTCCGCTTGGGTGCGCACAGCGGGTGCTGATATGGTAAACGGCGGCAATTCCGGATGCGACGAATGAAAGACCTTTCACCGGGTCCGCAGGCGCGGCTGATGGCGATTCCCCGTCTTGCGGCGGGGGGGCGCTGGCGCGTGGAAGCGATGCGGTCCCTGTCCGAGCCGATGCTGCTGTGGTTCACCAAGGGCCAGGGGCGGATCACCGTGGCGGGCGTGACGCGCGGCTATACCCCGCACAACGCGGTCCTCATTCCCGCAGGCACGATGCACGGCTTTGAAGTTGGCCCGCAGGTCTTTGGCACTGCTGTCTTTTTCGGCCGGAACAGTGATGTCGCCCTGCCGGTCACACCCCTGCATCTGCGCATCCGTGACAGCCAGTCGCAGGTGGAAGTGAACCTGTGCCTGGACAGCATACAGCGAGAACTGGACAGCCCCGAGCCCGGCCATGACCGGGCGGTGCGGCATCATCTGGGCCTGCTGGGCGTCTGGCTGGAACGGCAGGCCGCGCGGATGCCGCCAGAGACGGTGGTGGCCCCCGTTTCCGCCCGCCGGCTTGTGATTGCATTCACCGCGCTGCTGGAGCGTGATTTCCGCTCGGGGCGCGGCGTGGCCGACTATGCCGCAGCCATGGGCGTGACACCCACTCATCTGACCCGCTGCTGCCAGCGCACCTGCGGACGCCCCGCCTCGGCGCTGCTGCATGACCGGCTGCTGTTCGAGGCGCGGCGGATGCTGACCGAAACCGACCGGCCGGTCAGTCACATTGCGCGGGATCTTGGGTTCACCTCGGCGTCCTATTTTACCCGCGCCTTCCTGCATCAGACGGGCAAAACACCCTCGGCCTTCCGGCGCGCGCCCTGACGCCGGAACGCCGGTGTCGCAAACAGGCAGCGGAACGGCGAAGGCGGACGTTGACGCGGCAGGTCATTCTGTGCGGAATGGTCCGGGCAAACATGGCAGGAAACCGCATCCGGCAGGTCCGCCGGGCCCATGCGGTGACGGAAGACATGTTCTGACAGGGAGAAGACAATGAAAGACGATACACAACTGGGCCTGCGGGTACATCCGGCGGCGCTGATGTATGCGGAAGAAGTGGCAGCCGGAAAGCTGTCGCGCCGCGAGTTTCTGACGCGGTCCTCGGCGCTGGGCGTATCCGCCGTTGCCGCCTATGGCCTGCTGGGCCTTGCCGCGCCGGAAGCGCGCGCGCAGGAAACCCCGGTCACAGGGGGAACGCTGCGGATGAACATGGAAACCAGGGCGCTGAAAGACCCGCGCACCTGGGACTGGTCGGAACTGGCAAACTTCAGCCGCGGCTGGCTGGAATACCTGGTCGAATATGAACGTGACGGAACCATTGTGGGCCGTCTGCTGGAAAGCTGGTCCACCAATGCCGACGCAAGCGTCTACACCCTGAATGTCCGCCCGGGCGTGACCTGGAACAATGGCGACGCGTTCACGGCCGAAGACGTGGCCTTCAACATCACGCGCTGGTGTGATGCCACCGTCGAGGGCAATTCCATGGCAACCCGGATGGGCGGGCTTGTGGACGAGGCGACAAAGCAGGCCCGTGCCGGGGCGATTGCCGTCACCGGCCCGCTGACCGTCACGCTGACCCTGCCCGCCCCCGACATCAGCCTGATCGCCGGGATGAGCGATTATCCCGCCGCGATCGTGCACCAGAGCTATGACAACGGCGATCCTTCGCTGAACCCGGTCGGCACCGGCCCCTACCTGCCGGAAACGAACGAGGTTGGCGTGCGCCAGACCCTGGTGCGCAACACAAACCACACCTGGTGGGGCGAAGGCGCCTATCTGGACCGGATCGAATACATCGACTACGGCACAGACCCCGCAGCGGTTCTTGCGGCGGCGCAATCCGGCGAGATCGATGCAACCTACCGCACCGAGGGCGATTTCGTGGCGGTGTTCGACGGCATCGGCTGGACCAAGACCGAAGCGATCACCGCAGGCACGCTTGCCGTGCGCTTCCACCATGCCGTCGCACCCTATGACAACCTTGCCGTGCGCAAGGCATTGCAGCTGGCGGTGGACAACAACGTTGTGCTGGAACTTGGCTTTGCCGGATTGGGACAGGTGGCCGAAAACCATCACGTCTGCCCGATTCACCCGGAATATGCACAGCTTCCGCCCCTTGTGGTCGATCCGGCCGCAGCGAAGGCCATGCTTGCCGAAGCGGGCCATGCCGATACCGAATTCGAACTGATCTCGCTTGACGACAACTGGCAGGCGGCAACCTGCGATGCGGTTGCCGCACAGCTGCGGGACGCGGGCGTGAACATCAAACGCTCGATCCTGCCCGGATCGACGTTCTGGAACGACTGGCTGAAATACCCGTTCTCTGCCACGGAATGGAACATGCGCCCGCTTGGCGTCCAGATCCTGGCGCTGGCGTATAAATCGGGCGTGGCCTGGAACGAAACCGCCTTTTCCAACGCCGAATTCGATGCCGAACTGACCAAGGCCCTGGCGATTGCCGACGCGTCCGAGCGTCGCAAGATCATGGAACGCCTGCAGTTGATCATGCAGGAACAGGGCGTGCTGATCCAGCCGTTCTGGCGGTCGGTGTTCCGCCATGCCAATGCCAACGTCCGTGGTGCCGATGCGCACCCGATCTTCGAGCACCACCACTACAAGTGGTGGATCGCGGCCTGACCGGCTGTCCGTGACGACCCGGCGCGGGCGGCCTGTGCCGCCCGCGCTGTTTGCGCGCCTTGTGCGGCATATTTCGCCCAAAGACGGCAAGGCCAAAGCCGGAGATGCCCCCAAATGCCTGTTTTTCTGATCCGGCGCGTTCTGACGATGGTTCTGACGGCGCTGTGCCTGACCTTTGTTGTCTTCTACCTGACCAATCTTCCCCCCAACCTTGAAAAGCTTGCCAAATCCGAGGCATCTTCCCGGATGAGCGATGCCGACGTGGAAAGCTGGATCGAACGCAACGGCTACGGTCGGCCGGTGCTGGTGCGTTACGGCGAATGGCTGGGCATCACCCCCGGCTGGACCCGCACCGAAGATGGCGTGACCACAGGCCGCTGCATCGAACGCGGGCAAGACCCGACGACGGCACCCCTGCGTTGCGGTGTGTTGCAGGGCGACTGGGGCTTTTCCACCGTGTTCAAGCAGCCTGTTTCGCAGATCATTGCAGAACGCCTGGGCGCAACCGGCCTTCTGATGCTGTGGGTCATGATCGTCATGGTACCGGCCTCGCTGCTGATCGGCGTGCTGTCGGGGATGCGCGAAGGATCGCGGCTGGACCGGGGCCTGTCGGTCTTTTCCATCGCCTCGACCGCCACGCCGGAATATGTCTCGGGCGTGGTGCTGATCGCCCTCTTCGCCTCGTCCAGCACCGGGCTGTCGCCCTGGCTGGCAGAGCAAGGCTGGATTTCCGGCAAGACCCTGTTCATGGGCACCGCCACCAGCGCGCTGGACAGCGGCATCACCTTCTGGAACTTCGGCCTGCCGGTGATGACCATCGCCCTTTACGGCATCGGCTATATCGCCCGGATGACCCGCGCCAGCATGACCGAGGTGATGACGGCGCAGTATATCCGCACCGCGCGGCTGAAAGGCGTGTCCTTTGGCAATGTCGTGATGAAACACGCACTGCGCAACGCGCTGATCGCGCCCTTCACCGTGATCATGCTGCAATTCCCCTGGCTGCTGAATGGCGTGGTGATTGTGGAAACCCTGTTCAATTACAAGGGCTTCGGCTGGACATTGGTCCAGGCGGCCAGCAATAACGACATCGAATTGCTGCTGGCCGGTTCGGTGGTGGCTGTCATTGTGGTTCTGTTGACGCAGCTGATCTCGGATATCGGCTATGTCTTCCTGAACCCCCGTATCCGGGTTTCGTAAGGAGGCCTCTGGTGGACGCACTTTCCTGGGGCCAGATCTTTGGCCGCATGGCCTGGCAGTTCTGGCCGGTCTGGGCGGCCCTGATCCTGACCTTTGCCGTCTCTGTCCGCTTCAAGCGCAGGCTCGGGCTTTACGGCAAGCTCTATGACAGCCCGGTGGGCATGATCGGCTTCGGTCTGGTGATGTTCTGGGTGTTCACGGCGCTCTTCTCGGCGGTCATCATGACGCATGATCCCCTGACCCAGGTGTCGGGCATGAAGAACGCCCTGCCCGGATTTCCGCAGAAGGGGGCCGAGGGGGCCTATTACCTGTTGGGCGGCGACAATCTGGCGCGCGATGTGTTCAGCCGCATGGTGGCGGGATCGGTGCTGGTGATCCAGATCGCGCCGATGGCCACGGTCTTTGCCTTTATGGTGGGCATTACCCTGGGCCTGCCGGCGGGCTATTATGGCGGCAAGCTCGACACGGGGTTGTCGTTTCTGGCGAACCTGATCCTGGCCTTCCCGGTGATCCTGCTGTTCTACCTGCTGGTCACGCCGGAAATCGTCCAATCGGGGCTGCCGCAATACATCGGCGTCGTGCTGTTCCTGTTCCCGCTGATCTTCCTGACGGTGCTGATCAACTCGCGCCTTTATGTCAAGCCGGCGCTGCGCAACCTTCTGGTCGGGCTGGTGGCGGTGATCGGCGGCTGGCTGTACCTGTCTTTGCTGTCGTCGCCCGGCACCAGGATCGACCTGCTGCCGCCGCAGGCCGATGCCCTGGAATTGCCGGGCAACATCCTGATCGTTTTCGTCTCGGTGGTTTTCGTCAACGCGCCCACCGTGTTCCGCATCGTGCGCGGCCTGGTGTTGGACATCAAGACGCGCGACTATGTCGCGGCCAGCCAGACGCGCGGCGAAGGCCCATGGTACATCATGCTGTGGGAGATTCTGCCCAATGCGCGCGGGCCGCTGATCGTCGATTTCTGCCTGCGGATCGGCTACACCACCATCCTGCTGGGCACGCTTGGCTTCTTCGGGCTGGGCCTGTCGCCGGAAAGCCCCGACTGGGGATCGACGATCAACGCGGGCCGGCGGCTGCTGTCGATCTTTGTCCACCCTGCCATCGTGCCCGCACTGGCGCTGATGAGCCTGGTTCTGGGGCTGAACCTGCTGGCCGATGGCTTGCGCGAAGAAAGCCTGAAGGATTGATGATGGAGAGTGATCATTGCGGCCGTCAGGCTGGCCGGATCGGCTCTGCCGTCTTGGGAATGGCTGTGCCATCTGGCTTGGATTGGGGTCCGATGGTGCCTGAAGTGACCACACCCCTGCTCATTTTCTGTTCAGAAATATCCCACGGGGGTCCGGGGGTGTGAAACCCCCGGTCCGCCGGCCAGCCACCCTTGCGAGGCCCGCCATGACCGCCACCACCGACTGGGACCCGTCCAAACCCATCCTCGAGATCGAGAACCTTTCGATCAGCTTTTTCACGCGGCTGCGCGAGATTCCGGCGGTGATGGATTTTTCCTGCACCGTCATGCCGGGCGAGGCGATGGGGCTGGTCGGCGAATCGGGCTGCGGCAAATCCACCGTGGCGCTGGCGGTGATGCGTTATCTGGGCAAGAACGGGCGGATCACCGGCGGGTCGATCCGCTTCAAGGGGCGTGATCTGACCACGATGGATGACGAGGCGCTGCGCCTGATCCGCGGGTCGGAAATTGCGATGATCTATCAGGAACCGATGGCATCGCTGAACCCGGCGATGCGGATTGGCGCACAACTGGCCGAAGTGCCGATGATCCACGAAGGGATCGGCAGGGAGGCGGCGTGGAACCTGGCGCGCCAGATCGTGGCAGATGTGCGCCTGCCCGACCCGGACCGGATACTCAAGGCCTATCCGCACCAGCTGTCGGGCGGCCAGCAGCAGCGCATCGTCATTGCGATTGCCCTGATGTCAAAACCGGCGCTGCTGATCCTGGACGAGCCGACCACGGCGCTGGATGTGACGGTCGAGGCGGGGATCGTCGATCTGGTCAAGGGTCTGGGGCGGAAATACGGCACCTCGATCCTGTTCATCAGCCACAATCTGGGCCTGATCCTGGATGTCTGCGACCGGCTTTGCGTGATGTATTCCGGCGAGGCGGTGGAAACCGGTGCCGTGGCAGAGGTCTTTGACCGGATGCGCCACCCCTATACCCAGGCCCTGTTCCGGTCGATCCCCCTGCCGGGGGCAGACAAGAACACCCATCCCCTGGTGTCGATTCCCGGCAATTTCCCCTTGCCGCACGAACGCCCGCCGGGCTGCAACTTCGGGCCGCGCTGCGCCTATTTCCAGGCCGGGCGCTGCGACGCGCAGAAGGTGCCGATGGTGCCGCTGGCGGGCGGCGGGCGGCACGAAACGCGCTGCCTGCGCTCTGCCGAGATCGACTGGGACAAGCCGCCGGTCGCGGCCAAGGCGGTGGCCAGGACACCGGTGGGCGAGGTCGTGCTGAAGATGACCGACCTGCGCAAGTATTACGAGGTGTCGGGCGGGCTGTTCGGCGGCAGCCTGAAAAAGGTCGTCAAGGCGAACGAGACGCTGAGTTTCGAGGCGCGCGAGGGCGAGACCCTGGCCATCGTCGGCGAATCCGGCTGCGGCAAATCCACATTCGCCAAGGTGCTGATGGGGCTGGAAACGGCGACCTCCGGCAAGATCATGCTGTTCGATCAGGACATTCAGGACATTCCCATCGAAAAACGCGGCACCGATACGGTGTCCTCGGTGCAGATGGTATTCCAGAACCCGTTCGACACGCTGAACCCGTCGATGACCGTGGGCCGCCAGATCATCCGGGCGCTGGAGATTTTCGGCCAGGGCACCAATGACGCGGAACGCCACGACCGGATGCTGGAGTTGCTCGATCTGGTGAAACTGCCGCGCGCCTTTGCCGACCGGATGCCGCGCCAGCTGTCGGGCGGCCAGAAGCAGCGCGTCGGCATTGCGCGGGCCTTTGCAGGCGGTGCCAGGATTGTGGTGGCGGACGAGCCGGTTTCGGCGCTGGACGTGTCCGTTCAGGCGGCGGTGACCGACCTTCTGATGGAAATCCAGCGCAAGAACCGCACGACGCTGCTGTTCATCAGCCATGACCTGTCGATCGTGCGCTATCTGAGCGACCGGGTGATGGTGATGTACCTGGGCCATGTGGTGGAGATGGGCACCACCGATCAGGTGTTCTCGCCCCCCTACCACCCCTATACCGAGGCGCTGCTGTCGGCGGTGCCGATTGCCGACACACGGGTGAAGAAAAAGCGCATTGTGCTGGAAGGCGATATTCCGTCGGCGATGAATCCGCCGCCGGGCTGCCCGTTCCAGACGCGCTGCCGCTGGAAATCGCAGGTGCCGGGCAATCTCTGCGACACCGTGATGCCGCCGATTCGCGTGCTGGCGGGCGACCACCAGATCAAATGCCACCTGTCGGATGACGTTCTGGCAGGGATGGAGCCGGTGATCCGGATCGCGGCGCAATAGAGCATGATGATGATTTGTGGAAACACCGCATCGCAGTCTTGTGTCGCGCAGGCGTCGGCAGGACCAGGTGCAAACCGAAGACACTGTGCGAAAATCCCTCAGGAAAACGCGCGGCAAGGTTGGAAACCGCGCGCCCGGAGGATCGACCGGAAAGGCTCCGGTGGAGCCTTTCCGCGATCCGATTGCCGAAGGGCTTAAGCCCGCAGGCAAGGGGCGGGCCACACACCTGACGCTGGTAATCCGGTCGCGCCTGCCTGGGCTGGCGCGTCTTCGTGCCTGCCAAGGGGCAGGCAGGCGCGGCCGTCGGGGCAGTGCCCCGACTTGACGCGGGTCAAATCCGGCAAGAAGGAAAGGGCACGCCATGCGCCGGCCGATTCATCGGCGCCTCATCACGCTCTAGCGCCGCAGGCTGTCCGCCGGTCAGCGCCCCATGATCGAGGCAACGTAATCCACCGTCTCGGGATAGGGGGGAATGCCGTCATGTTCCTCGACAGCCTCGGGCCCGGCGTTATAGGCGGCCAGCGCCAGCTTCCAGTCACCGAAGCGGTCAAACATGCGGCGCAGATACCTGGCACCCCCGTCCAGATTCTGCTGCGGGTCGTTGATATCGACGTTCAGCAGTTCCGCCGTGCCGGGCATCAGCTGGGCCAGCCCTGTCGCCCCCTTGGTGGACACCGCGACATGGTTCCAGCCGGATTCCTGCTGCACAAGGCGCAGGAACAGATCCTCGGGCACGCCATGCCTGCGGGCGGCGGCTTTTGCCAGTTCCAGATATTCGCCCTTGTACCGGCCCGCATAGCGCGGAAGACCAGCCGCGTCAGCGCCCGCCCGTTTCGGCTGAAGCCGCACAGAGGCATCGTATTGCCGGGCCAGACGCGTATCCAGCAGCCTGGTCTGCGCCTTGAACATCTCCATGCGGTTTTGCGAAGACGGCATGTGCCGCAGCCCTTCGGCACCGGCCTGCCCGAATATCCCGGCGCAAAGCGCCGTCATCATCCCGAATGTGATCCGCCGCATGTCCCGCCACACCTTTCGCGCCGGAACTATACCTGAAACCGCGCCGGTTTCCAGCAGGTTGCGGCCTGCCTGCGCATCCGGTTGAACCGCCTGTTCCCGGGGGTCGCAACCGCTGCCTGCTTTCGGGCGCGCATCACCGCCTGGGGCCGCCGCAGCGCCCACCGTCAGGGTCCCGGATCAGACAGGGTGGCGACGGGTGCCGGATCAGCCCCGCCACGGCGGCGTCGCGGAAAGGGGCCTGTCAGATGCAACCCGAGTTGCAGGGAAACCGGCGCACCGGTATAGGCTTTGTTAACCATACCGGGCGAGACTGTCGTCAGATCGGTTAAGAAGCACAGGGAGAGGCTCATGGCGGGATCGGTGAACAAGGTCATTCTGGTGGGCAACCTCGGGCGCGACCCCGAGGTTCGGTCGTTTCAGAATGGCGGCAAGGTGGTGAACCTGCGGATCGCCACATCGGACACCTGGCGCGACAAGACCACGGGCGAGCGCAAGGAGCGGACCGAATGGCATTCGGTGGCAATCTTCAACGAAAACATCGGGAAGGTCGCCGAGCAATATCTGCGCAAGGGATCGAAGGTCTATGTCGAGGGTCAGCTGGAAACCCGCAAGTGGCAGGACCAGTCGGGCGCAGACCGCTATTCCACCGAAGTGGTGCTGCGCCCCTACAGCGGATCGCTGACCTTGCTGGACGGGCGTGAGGGCGGCGGCAGCGGCGGCGGAGAGGAGCGTGGCAGCGGCGGCTACGCCGAGGATCGGGGTTATGGCGATGATCGCGGCAGCGGCAGCGGCGCAAGCGCACCGCGCAGCGGTGGCGGCGCTGGCCGCAGCGACCTGGATGATGAAATCCCGTTCTGATGCCGCCCGGACCGGATCGGGCCGGATGCCCTGTCACCCGGCCGTCCGACGTGGCGAAAGATATGCAGGGCGCGGTCGCCCGCAGACCTGCCCAGGTGGTTGATCGTCACTCTGGCGGCGGCGGGCCTGCCTTGTGTACCTGGGTGCCATGCCGCCGATCCGTGCGGCGGCCACCGGGGCCGGGGCGGCCGGCCCTTTCGGGGTGGCCTGCGGGGCGGCGGGCTATGCCATCTCCGGATTGCGCCGCAGGACGGCGGCGTTCAGCGCGGTCGCTGTGCTGACCCAGGCGATGTAGGGCAGGAACAGAAGGCCCGCGATCCAGTCGATGCGGACAAAGGCAACCAGTGTCACCGCGACAGCGACCCAAAGCAGCGACACCACGACCAGCGCGGCCCGCATCCTGCGCAGCCCGAAGAACACCGGCGACCACAGCGCATTCAGCGTGATCTGGATGGTCCAGAACCCAAGCGCCTGCGGCGCACGGACATCGCCCGACTGGGCAATGCGCATCGCGGCCAGCGACATGCACAGATAAAGCGTGGTCCAGGCCACGGGAAAAACCCAGTCGGGCGGGGTCCAGCCCGGCTTGCGGATGGTCTTGTACCAATCGCCGGGGCTGAACAGCGCGCCGGTGGCCGCAGCCGCACCGCAGGCGGCCAGATAGGTGAAGAACAGACCGTAATCCATCGAACGCCTCCGCGCACAAAGGCCGGATGTAACCTAGACCGCGCCGTGCGACAATGACCTGCCCCGGTCTTGGCTGCGCCTGTCCTGCGCCTCCAGCTGGGCCAGGACGGACAGCAACGCCTCGGCCCGCCCCCGGGCCGGCGGCACGCGCGCGGCGGCAGAGACAAGGAAGGCCGTTTCGGGCGCGGGCGCGGCGTGCAGGTGTGGCGCGCGCGGCAGCGCAACCGAGCCCGCCGTCTGCCCCAGCGCCAGCGCCAGCCAGCCGACCTTGGCGGCCCTGCCGGTGCGGGCGCGGCGCGTGATGCTGTCAAACCCGTTCTGCCGCACCGCCCGGCCGATGCCGGCATAGATGTGCCGGGCAGCGAAGATGCCCGGCCGGCAGTCCAGCGGCAGGGCGGCGACGCCGGTCTCGGCGCGGCTGTACAGCCCCCCGGCCTCGATCAGCAGGCGGCGGGTCAGGCGCGCGATCCGCGGATCGGGTTCGGGGTTGGCCAGAAAACGTTCCGGATCAAGGCCCTGGTCGCGCAGCCAGTCACGCGGCAGGTAAAGCCGCCCCGCCCGCGCATCTTCGCCGACATCGCGTGCGATGTTGGTCAGCTGCATCGCCAGCCCCAGGTCGCAGGCCCGCGCCAGCGCATCCGCGTCGCGCACGCGCATCAGCACGCACATCATCGCACCCACGGCGGCGGCGACACGGGCGGAATAGTCAAGCACAGCCGACAGCGTGTCGTACTGCCGCCCCGTGGCATCCCAGGCCAGGCCTTCCAGCAGGGCCTCGGGCAGGGCGCGGGGCATGGCGAAATCTTCCACCAATGCCGCAAAGGCCCGGTCTTCGGGCGCGTTGCGCGGCTGGCCGCGATAGGCCAGGTCCAGCCGGTCGCGCAGGGTCAGAACCGCGCGGGTCTTGTCACGGCCTTCGTCGACCTCGTCATCGGCAAGCCGGCAAAAGGCATAAAGCGCCAGCGCCGGATCGCGCACGCGCGGCGGCAGCAGGCGCGAGGCGGCATGAAAGGACAGCGACCCGCTGCGGATCGCGGCGCGGCAATGCGCCATGTCTGCGGCCCCGATCATTCTGCGGCCAGCCTTTGTGCCGCAGGGCGCGGCGGGGCCGCAGGGATCATCCGGTCCAGCACCTCGGCCGAAGCGATGACGCCGGGCAGGCCCGCGCCGGGGTGGGTGCCCGCCCCGACCAGATAAAGGCCGGGCACCTCTTCGCTGATGTTGTGCGGGCGGAACCAGGCCGATTGCAGGATGCGCGGCTCAATCGAAAACCCGGCCCCGTAGGGGCTGAGATAGCGGTCGCGGAAGGTTTCCGGGGTGAAGACCAGCGATTGCGTCAGATGCCGCCCCAGACCGGGCAGCAGCTGATCTTCAAGTACCGCCTGAACCTTCCGGCGGTAGGGTTCGGCTTCTGCCTGCCAGTCCACCGCACCGGCATGGCCCAGATGCGGCACCGGAGACAGCGCATAGAAGGTATCCCCCCCCGGCGGTGCCACGGTGGGGTCGGTGACGCCGGGGCGGTGGACATACAGGCTCATGTCCCCGGCCAGCCTGCCCTTCAGGAAGATGTCGCGCAGCAGCCCCTTGTAGCGCGGCCCGTTCAGGATGGTGTGATGCCCGACACCGGGCCACATCCCGCCGGTGCCTTCGGTGCCGAAGTACCACACGAACAGGCTCATCGACCAGCGCGTGCGCTTCAGCCGGGCCGGGGTCCAGCGGCGGCGCGGGCGGTTGCGCAGCAGACGGTCATAGGTATGCCCGGCATCGGCGTTCGACACGATCAGCGGTGCCGACAGAACACGCCCGTCCGTCAGCGTCACGCCCTGCGCGCGGCCGTTGCGGACAAGGATTTCGTCCGCCTCGGCCCCCAGGATGATCCGCCCGCCCTGATCCTTGATCACCCGCGCCATCGCCCCGGCAATGGCGGCAACGCCGCCGATGGCATAGTGGACGCCGAATTCCTTTTCCAGGTGGCTGACCAGGATATACATCGACGTGACGTGGAAGGGATCGCCGCCGATGAACAGCGGATGAAAGGACAGGGCCATGCGCAACCGTTCGTCCTTTACCCGTGATGCGGCATGGGCATAGACTGACCGGTCGGCGCGCAGCCGGGCAAAGGTCGGCAGCACCTTCAGCAGGTCCGTCAGGGCATGCATCGGGCGGCGGCCCAAGTCCTCGAAACCGAAGCTGTAGCGGCGTTCACTGTCGGTCAGGAATTTATCATAGCCCGCCGCATCCCCCGGTGAAAGGCGCGCCACCTCGGCCCGCATGGCGTCGGTGCCGCCCCGCGCGGCAAAGCGCGACCCGTCGGGCCAGCGGATTTCATAGAAGGGGTCCAGCGGGCGCAGATCGACCTCGCGGTCGAAGCTGCGGCCACACAGCGCGAACAGATCGCGCAGGCCCTGGGGGACTGTGACGATGGTGGGGCCCAGATCAAAGCGGTGGCCGCCCTGGGTAATCGAAGACCCGCGCCCCCCCGGCACGTCCAGCCGGTCAAGCAGCGTTACCCGGTAGCCCTTGGCACCAAGACGCATGGCTGCGGCAAGCCCGCCCATCCCGGCCCCGATCACGATGGCGGTTCCGGGTGCGGGTCCGGTCTGGTCCGGGTCAGGGTCTGTGTTTTGGTCTGTCAGCATGTCTTGACGATACACTGTCCAGTTTCATTTACAATATGGGGATTTCGGCTGCGCTTTCCCGTTGCCATCGACACGGTCACGCGGCAATCATATGTCAATTGCGGTTGACACCCGCCTGCAGAAGGGTCGCCTATGCACTGCGCCAGCCTGTCGCTGTATCGCTTTGGCGCGCTGTCGGCGCGCGCCTGGGTGCTGGGCCAGATGGGGCTGGCGCGCTGGTCGCTGCCGCGCACGCCGGGCCTGAGGTTCTGGAAGCTGTGCGGATCGGGCACCGGCGAAGGCTTCACCCCGGTGCCGAACACCGCCGTCTGGGCGATTCTGGCCACCTGGGACAGCGAAGCGGTGGCGCGCCAGCGCGTTGCCCATGCGCCGGTCTATCGCCGCTGGGCGGACCATGCCGATGAAAGCTGGACCGTGTTTCTGGACCCGCTGGCGGCGCGCGGGCTGTGGGGCGGTGTCGCCCCCTTTGACGGGGTGGCAGCGGCGGGCTGCCCGTGGTCGCAGATCGGGGCCGCAGCGGGGCCGATTGCCGCGCTGACACGCGCCTCCATCCGGCCGGCGCGGGCGCTGAAGTTCTGGGACCGCGTCCCGGATATCTCGGCCACCATCGGCCGGGATGCCAATGTGCTGTTCAAGATCGGCATCGGCGAGGTGCCCCTGATGCATCAGGTCACCTTCAGCATCTGGCCCGATGCCGCCAGCATGGCGGCCTTCGCCCGCGCCGACGGGCCGCACGCCCGCGCGATCCGCGCCGTGCGCGAGGAAAACTGGTTCCGCGAGGAACTTTATGCCCGCTTCCGCATCCTTGGTTATGCAGGCACCTGGAACGGGCAAAGCCCGCTGGCCCCGCTGGAGACTGCCGCATGAAACAGCCCTTCCCCTTCACCGCCATCGTCGGACAGGAGGCGATGAAGCAGGCGCTGGTGCTGACCGCCATCGATCCCGGCATCGGCGGCGTTCTGGTGTTCGGCGACCGGGGCACGGGCAAGTCCACCGCCGTGCGGGCGCTGGCGGCGCTTTTGCCCGCGATCGAGGTGATCGAAGGCTGCCCGGTGAATTCGGCACGGGCCGAAGACGTGCCGGACTGGGCCGGGCTTGGCGCGCGGCGCAAGGTCAGGCGGCCAACCCCGGTGATCGATCTGCCGCTGGGTGCAACCGAAGACCGGGTGGTGGGCGCGCTTGACATCGAACGCGCCCTGACGCGCGGCGAGAAAGCCTTTCAGCCGGGCCTGCTGGCACGGGCCAACCGGGGCTATCTTTACATCGACGAGGTCAACCTGCTGGAGGATCACATCGTCGATCTCTTGCTGGATGTGGCGCAATCGGGCGAGAATCTGGTGGAGCGTGAAGGCCTGTCGATCCGCCATGCGGCACGCTTTGTTCTGGTCGGCTCGGGCAACCCGGAAGAGGGCGAATTGCGCCCGCAGCTTCTGGACCGCTTCGGGCTCAGCGTCGAGGTGCGCAGCCCGCAGGATGTGGCAACCCGGGTCGAGGTGATGCGGCGGCGCGATGCCTATGACACCGGATTTGACGCCTTCATGGATGCCTGGCGCAAGAAGGATGCAAGCCTGCAGAAAAAGATTCTTGCCGCGCGCAGGAAGCTGCCGCTGCTGGCCACCCCCGAAGCGGCACTGAAGGACTGCGCCGCCCTGTGCATCGCGCTTGGGTCTGACGGGCTGCGGGGCGAGTTGACCCTGCTGCGGGCGGCACGCGCGCTGGCCGCGCTGGACGGGGCAACGGCGGTGGACCGCAGGCATCTGAAGGCCGTGGCACCGATGGCGCTGTCGCACCGGTTGCGGCGCGATCCGCTGGACGAGGCCGGATCGGGCAGCCGCGTCGCCCGCATCCTGGACGAGGTTCTGCCCTGACCGGCCCGCTTGCGCCCTTTGACCGCGCCGCCCTGGCCCTGCGGCTGCTGGGGTGCCATCCTGCGGCCCTGGGCGGGATGTGGCTGCGGGCGCGGGCGGGGCCGGTGCGCGAGCGGCTGCTGTCCGGGCTGGGCAGCCTGCCGCTGCCGGTGGTGCGCCTGCATCCGGCGATGGGGCATGAGGCGCTGGACGGCGGACTCGATCTGACCGCGACGCTCTCAGGCGGGAAGATGGTGCTGCGCGACGGGCTGCTGGCGCGTCCGTCGGTGCTGGTGCTGTCCATGGCCGAACGCTGCCCGCCGGGCCTGGCCGCGCGGCTGGCGCAGCTTCTGGACCAGGACCGCCACGCCCTGATTGCCATCGACGAAGGCGCGGATGTGTCCGAAGGGCTGGCACCGGCGCTGGCCGACCGGCTGGCCTTTTTTGCCGACCTCGACGGTGTCGCCTGGGGCGACAGCGATGATGTCAGGCCGCTGTCCGGCGGCACGGGCGGTGCCAGGCTTGACCCCGCCATGCTGGAGGCGCTGGTGCGCACGGCGGCGATGGCGGGGATCGACAGCCTGCGCGCGCCGCGCCACGCCGCTGCCGCCGCCCGCGCCGCCGCCGCTCTGGACGGGCGCGCTGACGTGACCGCAGAGGATCTGCGCCTGGCGGCCGATCTGACGCTGGCGCATCGGGCAACCGTCGCCCCGCAGGACGGGGATGATCCGGACGAAGGCCCGGACCCACCCCCGGCCCCCGAAGACACAGCGCAGGGCAGCCCGCCCCCGGACAAGTCGCAGGCCCTGCCCGAGGAGATCCTGCTAGAGGCAATCCGCACCGCCCTGCCCGCTGATCTGCTGGCCCGCCTGGCCGCCGGGCGCGCAGCCAGGCAGGCCAGGGGTGCCACCGGCACCGGTGCCACCCGGCGCGGCAACCGGCGCGGCCGGCCCCTGCCCGCCCGGCCGGGCAAGCTGGACGGTTCGGCACGGCTTGACCTTGTGGCAACCCTGCGCGCCGCCGCCCCCTGGCAGGCGATCCGGCGCGCCGCAACCGGGCGGCAGGGGCTGCTGGAGCTGCGCCCCGGCGACATCCGCCTGAAGCAGGCGCAGGAACGGTCGGACCGGGTGCTGATCTTTACTGTCGATGCCTCCGGCTCGTCGGCGCTGGCGCGGCTGGCCGAGGCCAAGGGGGCGGTGGAACTGCTGCTGGCCCAGGCCTATGCGCGGCGCGACCATGTGGCGCTGATCGCCTTTCGCGGCAGCACGGCCGAACTGCTGCTGCCGCCGACCCGGTCGCTGGTGCAGACGAAACGCCGCCTTGCCGCCCTGCCCGGCGGCGGGGCAACCCCGATGGCGCTGGGGCTGGCATCGGCGCTGGAGCTTGGCCTTCAGGCGCGGGCACGGGGCATGACGCCGACGGTGGCGCTGCTGACCGACGGCCGCCCCAATATCGCGCGCGACGGCCAGCCGGGCCGCGCCCGGGCCGAGGCGGATGCCGAAGCGATGGCGCGGATGATCCGGGCACAGGGGCTGCCCGCGCTGGTGGTGGATACCGGCAACCGCCCCACCCCATGGTTGCAGATGCTGGCCGGGCAGATGGAGGCCCGCTTTCTGGCCCTGCCCCGCGCCGGGGCGCGGCGGCTGTCGGCGGCCCTGTCTGCGGCGCTGGACGGCTGACATGGCCTTCGCCCCGATCCCCGTTCGGGTTCCCCCCGACTGGCCGATGCGCGCGGCGTCGCGCGCCGTCCATGTCCGGCCCCATCTGTGGCATGTGCAGGGGATGGGACAGGGGCCGCTTGTGCTGCTGCTGCATGGTGCGGGTGCGTCAACCCACAGCTGGCGGGCGCTGGCCCCGCTGCTGGCACCGCAGTTCACCCTGGTGATGCCCGATCTGCCCGGACAGGGCTTTACCCGGCAGGGCAACCGCCAGCGCCTTGGGCTGGATGCGATGGCCGAAGACCTGGCGGCGCTGCTGGCCGATCAGGGTTGGGTGCCCCATGGCATTGTCGGCCATTCCGCCGGGGCCGCGCTGGCCTTGCGCCTGACCGAATGCCTGACGGCAAAACCGGCCGGCGTGGTCGGCATCAACGCAGCCCTCGGGAATTTCGAAGGGGTGCCCGGCGTGGTCTTTCCGATCCTGGCGCGTCTGCTGGCGCTCAATCCGCTGGTGCCGCCGATCTTTGCCCGGCTGGCGGGGGGCGAGGCGCAGGTCGGGCGGCTGCTCTCTGCCACCGGATCACGGATCGACCCCGAGGGGCGGCGGCTTTACGGACGGCTGGTCAGCGACCCCGCGCATGTCGACGGCACCCTGGCGATGATGGCGCAGTGGCAGCTGGACGGCCTGATCGCCCGCCTGCCTGCCATTGCCACGCCCACCTTGTTCCTGACCGGCAGCAATGACCGCGCCGTGCCGCCGTCCTGCAGCCGCGACGCCGCCGCGCGCATGCCACAGGCCCGCGTCGAAGAGTTTGCCGGACTGGGCCACCTGATCCACGAGGAAGCAGCCCCGGTGATTGCCGCTGCGGTCACGGCCTTTTTCGCCAGCCTTCCGTAAGCGTTTCTTCTTGGCGCAAATACCCTGGGGGAGGCGCGGCCCAGAGGGCCGCGACGGGGTAAAGCCCCCTGCCCGCGCGGCCTAAACAGGCTGCTGAAGAATTCTCCCCCCGACGTGGTTTGAGGAACATGCTTCACCCCTGCTGCGGCGTTTGCGGGGGTGATCCTGCGGGGAACGGACGGGTCGGCGGGTTCGCTGTTCAGCTGTGTGGACCTTGAGGCGCGCATTCCTGGGCATCACCCGCTGCGCAAGGTCCGGCAGGTGGTGACTGACGCGCTGTCGCGCCTTGATGCTGATTTTGACCGGCTCTGTTGCACACATCCGGTGAGGGATTCATCTCGTGAATCCAGCGTGGCAGCTGAAGGGCATGAGCAGGCCCACACCCCCCGCCTGCAAGACCGGGAACCGGCCCGCAGATACCTCAGCGCTCAGGCACCGCGTGTGGCGCAGGAGTCACATCGGGATTGACGGGCAAACGCCGGAAATCCGGGCGGCCGGGTTGACCACCCGCGACGTTGGTGATGCGCCCGTGCTGCCCGACCGGATCCCGCCCGGCCAGGACATCGCCAGCCTGACCGCTGATGGCGCCTTCGACACGCGCAGGTGCCACGGCGCCATCTCCGCCCGTGGTGCCCCTGCAATCATCCCGCCCCGCAAGAACGCCAGGCCCTGGAAGCCTGATACTGCCGGGGCGATCGCACGCAACGAGGCCCTGCGCGCATCACGCCGCTTCGGCCGAACCATCTGGCGACAATGGAGCGGCTGCCACCGCCGAAGCCGCGTCGAACCGAAGATGCATTGCGGGAAACTGCCGGGCCAGCGCCTCATGGCGCGCGACTTCGACCGTCAGGTCGCAGAGTTCCAGGTCCGTGTCGCCGTCCTGCAGCGGCTTCACCGCGCCCGGCATTCCTGTCACTGAAGCCGCAGGATGAGCCCGTCCGGGGAAAGGGGAAGTCCGCTCAGACGTGGAGTTGTGCAACAGAACCGATCAGGGCCGGGCGCGACCTTCTGCTGGCCGACAGCCCCAAACCGGACAGGCCCTGATTGCCCCCGGCGCGCGGCGCGTCAGTTTTCCAGCGTCAGGCTGACCCGGCGGTTCTGGCGGCCCTTCTTTTCGATCTTGCCGATGCTGACACGGCCGATCTCGCCAGTGCGGGCCACATGGGTGCCGCCGCAGGGTTGCAGGTCGATGTCGCCGATCCTGACCAGCCGCACCCGGCCCTGTCCCGCAGGCGGGGCCACCGACATCGTCTTGACCAGCCCCGGATTTGCCGCCAGCTCGGCATCCGTGATCCAGCTTTCGGTCACCGGAAGGTCGGCGTCGATCAGGGCGTTCAGCGCCATGTTCAGCGCCCCGATATCCCCGGGCGGCTCGGGCATGTCGAAATCAAGCCGTCCCCGTTCGGCCCCGATCTGCCCGCCCGTCACGGGCAGCGGAATGACAACCGACAAAAGGTGAAGGGCGGTGTGCATCCGCATCAACCGATGCCGGCGGTCCCAGTCCAGCACCTGATGCACCTGTGTGCCCAACGGCGGCAGCGCCACCGGTTCTGCCGGAACGACGGCAATCGCCCCGTCCCCGGCCTTTACGGCCGTGGCGATCACCACCGATCCGCCGGCCCAGTCCAGCCGCCCCGAATCGCCGGGCTGACCGCCGCCCGTCGCATAAAACACGGTCCGGTCCAGCAGAATGCCCCCTTCGGCCGTGAAGCCGGTAATGCGGGCACTGGCCTCGGCCAGATAGGGGTCGGCGCGAAACAGCAGATCAGTCATGACGTCGATCCTTTGGGGTTTCCTGCATCAGCCCTCGTCAGCGCCGTTGCCGGCGGGTTTCAGCTGGGCCTGCGCCGCCATGCCGAGCGACAGCCCGATCCCCTCTTCGCCAAAGCGCTGCAGGATGCGGTGATTGATGTCCGACCGCACCGACAGCTGAAAGTTCACGTCGCGCAGGATAAGGCGGATCTCGAACAGCTGCGCATCGGGCGTGAAGCCCATCAACAGAACAGTCGGCGGCGGATTGAGCACCGCCAGCGGTTCGGCTTCTGCAATCTCCATCAGCACACGCTCGACCTTGCGGGTATCGGCCCCGTAGGCCACCGCGACCGGCACGATCAGCCGCCCGGTCAGATTGTAGCGCGTCCAGTTCGTGACCCGGCCCGCAATCAGATCGGTGTTCGGAACGATGACATCGGTCCGGTCAAAGGTCTGGATGCGGGTCGAGCGGACCGAGATCGTCTTGACCACGCCCTGAACGCCGCCCACCTCGATCCAGTCGCCTTCCGACACCGGGCGTTCAATCAGCAGAATGATGCCCGAGACGAAGTTCGACACGATGTTCTGCAGGCCAAACCCGATACCCACCGACAGCGCCCCGGCAACGATGGCAAGCCCGGCAAGGTTGATGCCCGCCGCATTGATCGCCGACAGCGCCGACAGGAAGATACCGATGTAGCCAACGCCTGCCACGACCGCATTGCGCCCGCCCTGATCCATCCTGGTCTTTGGCAGCACCGAAGACCCCAGCGCCCCCTGCAAAAGGCGCGTCATCATGTAGCCGATGGCAAAGATCACGGCAAAGGTCAGGAAACCGCGCGGGGAAATCTGCGTCTCGCCGATGGAAAATCCTGCAAGAAACGTTGTCCACAATTCGCTGAGGTCCGAAACCCGCGCCCCCCAGATCAGCGCGAACAGCGGCAGGGACGCAAGGCACAGCACAAAGCCGATCAGCGTGGGAACCAGCGCGTCACCCGGCCTGTCGCCCCGCCGCACGATCAGCGCGTAAACTCCCTCCACCACGTCAAGAAGCACAAAGAGCATGCCCAGAAGGCCCAGCGAAAACACGGCCGGATAGACCAGCGCACTGGCCGCCGCGCCATAGCCCAGCGCCGCAAGGATCGGGCCGGTGACGGCGATGAGGACGGCGGCCTGGCCGAACAGCCCGATCAGCCGGTCGCGGAAGGATGGCAGCGCATCCGCCGCCCCCCTGGAACGGACATGGTCGCGCAACAGCCGCCCGATCCGCAAAAGGATGATCGAGAACAGGACCAGCGACGGAAAACTCAGGATGGCACGGGCTTCGACGGGAATTCCCTTGTCCACCGACATCACCGTGAACAGGGTCTGAAACCCTGTCAGCGCGCCAAGCACCAGGGAATAGAACCGCCCCTCGGCGCGCTTTTCGGGGGAAAGGTTCAGCAGCATTCCTTCGGTTTCAGCTTTGGGAAAGATGCGCTGCCCCAGCCAGGCCCAGCCGAAGATCACAACGCCCAGCCCGGCCAGGCTGACCGCCAGGTGACTGCCAATCGGCCCCAGGACGCCGGTGAACTGGATCGGAACCCCGATCAGGACAAATCCGATAACCGGCAAGGCCACCTGCCCGAGAGAGGCGAAGATGCCCCAGACCGGATGCCAGTGTTTCGGGGTCAGGTTGTTCAGCGCGTTGCCAAATCTTTCCCCCAGCCACCAGCCGCGCCAGATCAGGCCCAGACCGATGATGAACAGGATCAGCACCAGCGGAAGATAAGCCCTGAAATCGGCGCGCACCTCGGGCCGGTCCCAGCGCGTTTGCACCTCGTCCCAGATTTCGGCCGAGATGTCGCGCAGCGCCTTGACCGCGATACCCCAGTTGGCGGGGTTGATCGGCATGGGTGTGACCTTGAGCAGCTCGTCAGCCTGACGTTCGCGCAACTGCCGGTCGATTTCCTTGATCAGCCCGTCGGCCCGGCGAAACGCCTCGTCTGCGGCGATGACCGGCGTCTGCAACTGGGCAAGCTGATCGTTCAGCTCGGTCCGGCGCAGGGCGATCGCCTCTGTCTCCAGCTTGCCGTCGGCGGGCGGCGGACCCAGCGCATCGATCTGGGTGCGCAGCGTGGCAATCCGTGCGGCATTCACGTTCTGCGCGGCCTGAAACGTCGCGCGCCATTCCACCAGATAGCCGCGCATTGTCGTCAGCGCATCGTCGGGTGTCTGGCGGTCCTGCGTCTGGCGTTCGGCTTTCCTGGCCGTCCGTTCCCAGGCGGCATAATCCGGCGGACCCTGATCCTGTTCAGACGCGGCGGGAGTGGCCGTCTGGGCCCAGAGCGCGGGCGTTCCGCCGCCCGGCCCGAGCAGAACGGCGCAGACAACCGCCAGCGCGCGGATCACGGCAGCGGGCCTGATCATGACTCCTCGAACACCGCCGGGATCGTGCGCGGGGGGGCATCCAGCCATTCCGGCGCGGGCAGCCCCTTTTCCTTCAGGAAGGCCGGATTGTAGAGCTTGGTCTGATAGCGGCTGCCATAATCGCACAGGATAGTGACGATGGTATTGCCCGGCCCCATGTCGCGGGCCATGCGGATCGCCCCGGCGATGTTGATGCCGGTTGACCCGCCCATGCACAGACCTTCTTCCTGCAACAGGTCAAACACGATGGGCAGGGCTTCAGCATCCGGGATGCGATAGCTGTAATCGGGGCGGAACCCTTCCAGATTGGCGGTGATCCGGCCCTGACCGATCCCTTCGGTGATGGAGGAGCCGGGCGATTCAAGCTTTCCGGCCGTGTAAAAGCTGTGCAGCGCCGCCCCTTCGGGATCGGCCAGCCCGATCCGCACCCCCTTGGGTTGCAGCGCCTCGGCCACGCCGGCCAGGGTCCCGCCCGATCCCACCGCGCAGATGAACCCGTTCACCGTCCCGTCGGTCTGGTCCCAGATTTCCGGCGCGGTGGTTTCCACATGCGCCCGGCGGTTGGCCAGATTGTCGAACTGGTTGGCCCAGATCGCGCCGTTTGGCTCGGTCTGGGCCAGTCTGGCGGCAAGACGGCCCGAATAGCGCACGTAATTGTTCGGGTTGCGGTAGGGCACTGCCGGAACCTGCACCAGTTCGGCCCCGGCAAGCCGCAGCATGTCTTTCTTTTCCTGGCTTTGCGTTTCTGGGATGACGATGACGGTCCTGAACCCCATCGAGGCCCCGACCAGCGCCAGCCCGATGCCGGTATTGCCGGCCGTCCCTTCGACAATCGTGCCGCCGGGCCGCAGCGTTCCGCGCGCGACCGCATCCTTGATGATGTAAAGCGCCGCCCGGTCCTTGACCGACTGGCCGGGGTTCAGGAATTCCGCCTTGCCCAGAATTTCGCAGCCCGTCGCGGCACTTGCCTTGCGCAGGCGGATAAGGGGTGTCTTGCCGATGGCATCCGCCAGATCGCTGTAAATCCGCATGGGCGCAGTCCTTTTTGCTTGCACTCCGGTTTAGGCAACTCGGGCGCGGAACTCAAGCCGGGGGCAGTGCCGCAGCCGCCCGGACCGGGGAAGACGGTGCTGGCCCGCCATGGGGGCCGTGGTTTGCAAGCTGCCCCGGCCCATGCCAAAAGACATCCCGGCGCGCCCGGAACCAATGCTCCGGCCCGCAGTCACAAGGACCAGGTCCTTTTTTCCAAAGGCCCTGCAGCCAGGGGCCGCTTCGGCTGCATCCGTCAGATCACCTTGCCCGACCGCCCCGCCAGATCGGTGAAGAACTGCCATGCCACCCGGCCCGACCGGGCACCGCGCGTCGCCTGCCATTCAATGGCTTCGGCGCGCAGGCGGTCGGCATCGATGACCAGACCGCTGGCGTCGCAATAGCCCCGGATCATGTCCAGATACTGGTCCTGCGTACAGGGATGAAAGCCCAGCCACAGCCCGAACCGATCCGAAAGAGAGACCTTTTCCTCAACCGCCTCTGACGGGTTGATCGCGGAAGAGCGTTCGTTTTCAATCATCTCGCGCGGCATCAGATGCCTGCGGTTCGAGGTGGCATAGAACACCACATTGTCCGGCCGCCCTTCGATCCCGCCATCAAGAACAGCCTTCAGCGCCTTGTAGTGCTGGTCGTCATGGCTGAAGGACAGGTCATCACAGAACAGAACAAAGCGGTCCGGCGCGCCGCGCAGCACGGTCAGAAGGCGGCCAACGGACGGCAGATCCTCGCGGCTGATCTCAACGATCTTCAGATTGCGGCCCCGGCGGATCACCTCGGCATGGACCGCCTTGACAAGGCTCGATTTTCCCATGCCGCGCGCGCCCCACAGCAGCGCGTTGTTCGCCGGAAGGCCATCGGCGAATTGCAGCGTGTTGGCCAGCAGGATGTCGCGCACCCGGTCCACCCCGACCAGCAGCGCCAGCGCCACCCGCGACACCTGGGGCACCGCAACCAGCCGGTCCGGCCCCGTATGCCAGACAAAGGCATCGGCCTGCGTGAAATCCGGCGCAGGGGGCGCTGGCGGACTGAGCCGCTCCAGCGCCTCGGCAATGCGGATCAGCGCGGCATCGGTCGGGGACGGCAGGCTCATGCGCCGCCCTTTTCCGCCTCATCCTCGTCAGGGTCGACCCACAGGCCCTGCGCCCGCAGGTCCGCCTCGCGCCGCTTTTCGATGCGGCGGATCAGAAAGATCGACACCTCGTACAGCGGATAGATCGCCAGAAACAGGATCAGTTGCGACATCATGTCAGGCGGTGTGACGACTGCCGCAAGAATCAGGATCAGCACAATGGCGTAGCGGCGCATTCCGATCAGGCCCTGCGCCGAAATCAGCCCTGCCTTGCCCATCAGGGTCAGAAGCACCGGCAGCTGGAAGCACAGGCCGAAGGCCAGAATGAAATTCGTCGTCAGTGACAGATATTGTTCCATCGACCCCTGGAACATGATGCCGGCCATTCCGGGTTCCGCCGTCACAAGGTCCGGCCCCGCAACGGGATCGGTCACCATCATCTGCTGGAAGCCCAGGAAGAAATTGAACGCAATCGGCAACACGACATAAAAGGCAAAGGCCGCGCCGACCGCGAACATAAGCGGGGACGACAGCAGAAACGGCAGAAAAGCGCCCTTTTCCGACTTGTAAAGACCCGGGGCCACAAACCGCCACATCTGCCAGGCGATCACCGGAAAGGCCAGGATAAAGCCGCCCATGACCGAAATGCGGAAGGCCACGAAGAACCCTTCCTGCAGCTTGATCAGCACCAGCTGGCATTCCTGCCCCCGCCCTTCCAGAGCAGCGCAGATCGGGTCAGTCAGGAAATTGAAGATCGGGCTCCACACCGAAAACGCAATCAGGATACCAACCACAAAGGCACCCAGAGAGATCAGGATCCGGTCACGAAGTTCCTTCAGATGCTCCATCAGCGGGGCAGAGCTGTCATCAATATCGTCGGTGCTCATGCCGTGGTCTTTCCGGAAGCCGGTTTCTTCGCCTTGCGGGCGGGCGTGGCGGCGTCAGGCGGCCCGGCGACCGCCTTCGGGGCCGCAGGCGGTGCTGCGGGCATAGCCGCCTTCGGCATGCGCGGCGTGCGGGCCGCGGGTGCCGCCGAAGCGTCGCCACCCGTCTGCGGGCCCGCCTTGAGGGCTTTGGCACCTGCCGCCCGCTTTGCCGCCTGGGCGTCGGCCAGCGCCTGCGTTGCCGGTCCCATTGGGGCCGCAGGCCTCGCCTGTGCCGCCACGGGTGCCGGTGCCGCCGCAGCAGGGGCAGGCTGTGCCGGGGCAGACGCAGCAGGGGCGGTCGGTGCCGCCTTTGGCACCGGTTTCATCGGGTCCCACTTTTCGAACTTGCTGGCGGCGTTCTTGACCGCATCCAGACCCGTGTTGCGGGCCGAAGTGATGGTCTTGAGGTCTTTTGCCACGTCCTTGACGCCGGCCTCGTCGGCGGCTGCTTCCATTGCCCTTTGAAAATCACGCGCCATCGACCGCGCCTTTGCGGTAAAGCGGCCCATCGTGCGGAACATGTCGGGCAGGTCCTTGGGCCCGATCACGACCAGGGCAACAACCCCGACAACCACAAGTTCTGTCCAGCCGATATCAAACATCGCTGATTCGCCCCATCTGGGCCGGGCCTGTCAGACTTTGTCCTTTTCGGCAGGCGGCGTCACGTCGCGCGCGGCCTCGCTTTCTGCCGCGCCGTCGTTCACACCTTTCTTGAAGGCGGTAATCCCCTTGCCGACTTCGCCCATCAGGGAACTGACCTTGCCGCGCCCGAACAGCACAAGCACGACCACCGCGATCAGAAGCAGGCCGGGAAGGCCGATGTTGTTAAGCATATCACATACTCCATTGGCGCATAAGCGCGCCCTGCCGGTTCTGACGGAACACTAGCCCTGTTGCCCTGCCCTTTCAAAGCACGAATGCGCGTCACAGGCCATCTTTGGCACAGGAACAGCGCGGGGACCTGCACGTAGCTGACAGCTATATGTCAGTTGCCCTGTGCGATCAGGGGCCATTGCAACCGACAAAGGAAAGACCACCACAATGCACCGCACCAAAGCAGTCACCCTGACGGCCCTGGCCCTGACCATGCTGTTCGCCCCGCCGGACGCGCGCGCGGGTGGCACGGCGGAACGGCAGCCCATTGCCGAAATCGTCACCTTCCGCCTGATGCCGGGCACCGAAGAGGCGGCATTCCTGTCTGCGGCAAAGGCCACCGCAGCCCCGGTTGCCGCCCAGCCGGGCTTTCTGCGCCGCAGCCTGAGCCGTGACGAGACCGGCCTTTGGACGGATTACATCGAATGGGCGGATATGCCGTCTGCCGGGGCGGCCGCGCAGGCCGTGATGCAACTGCCCGAATTCGCCCCCTTCGCCGCCGCCATCGATCCTGCGAGCATGGTCATGCGCCACGCGCCGGTCCTGTGGCAGATGGGCAATTGACCCCGGCTGCGGCGCACCGCAGGCTGCTGCCATGCGCCGCACCGACCGCCTGTTCGACCTGATCCAGATTCTGCGCGACGGCAAACTGCACCGCGCCTCGGACATGGCTGCGGCGCTTGAGGTGTCGACCCGCACGATCTGGCGCGACATGGCCACGCTGATCGCCTCGGGCCTGCCGGTGGAAGGGGAACGCGGCGTCGGCTATATCCTGTCGGCGCCGATCACCCTGCCCCCGGTCGCCCTGACGCGGGATGAGATGGAGGCGCTGCGTCTTGGCGTGCAGCTGGTCGCCTCGGCCGCCGATCCGTCGCTGGCGCGGGCGGCGATCAGCCTGCGGGCAAAGATCGCGGCGGTCACACCCGATGCAGCCCGCGATTCGGGCAGCGACACCTTTGTCTTTGCCAGCGCCGAAGCCGCCAAAGCCGCGCCGCGCCTGTCGCTGATCCGCCGCGCGATCCGCGGGCATGAACGGCTGTGGCTGCGCTACACCTCGCTGTCCGGCAGCACGGGCGAACGGGTGGTCAGACCGCTGCAACTGGAATTCTGGGGCCGGGCCTGGACCCTGACCACCTGGTGCGAAAAGCGGTCTGATTTCAGGGTGTTCCGCGTTGATCTTATCGAAGCGCTTGAACTGTGCGGCCCCTTCCGCCCGGAGCCGGGCGCCACGGTCGAGGATTACATCGCGCGGCTGGCCGAAGACCCCTGAGGGGCGCGGGATGCCGGAAAGACAAAGCAGCGGTCGCGCCGGATCATCAGCCAGAGGTCCGTGTCAGGGCGCGGCAGGAACACGCCGGGCACCGATGCGGTCAGCTTCAGCCCGTCAAACTCCATCCGGAAATCGACCAGGCTTTCGCGCCCCATGAACCGCGACCGGATGACCCGGCCCCGGGCCGCCGTTCCATCCTGCGGCGTCGGGTTGGGGCCGCGACCGCCCCTGTCGAAGTCGATCTTCAGATGCTGCGGGCGGATCACGATCTCGACCTCGGCCCCGTCGGCATGGCCGGGTGTCAGGAAGGCCCCAAAGGGCGTTTCCGTCAGCGCCCCCCGCGACACCGCCCGGATCACGTTGATATCGCTGAAAAATGCTGCTGCCGCCTTGTCCACCGGCGCATTGTAGACATTGTAGGGCGCGCCGCGTTGCACAATGCGCCCGCCGCGCATCAGCGCAATCTCGTCGGCCATGCGCATGGCTTCGTCCGGCTCATGCGTTACCAGCAGCACCGCCGTCCCCTCTTCCTTCAGCACATCCAGCGTGGTGTCGCGGATGCCGTCGCGCAGCCGGTTGTCCAGCCCGGAAAAAGGCTCGTCCATCAGCATGACGCGCGGGCGCGGGGCAAGGGCGCGGGCAAGGGCGACGCGCTGCTGCTCTCCGCCGGAAAGCTGGTGCGGATGCTTTGGTCCAAAACCGGAAAGCTCGACCTTTTCCAATAGTTCACCAACCCGGCGGGACTTCTCCGCCCTGTCGGTGCGCAGCCCGAAGCCGACATTCCCGGCCACCGTCAGGTGCGGAAAAAGGGCAAAATCCTGGAACATCAGCCCCACAGACCGCGCCTCGGGCGGGACATGGACCCCCTGCCCTTCGACCGTTCGGCCATCAATCCGCACCTCGCCCCGGTCGGCGCGATCAACCCCGGCAATGATCCGCAGCGTCGTCGATTTCCCGCAGCCCGAAGGGCCCAGAAGGCAGGTCACCTGCCCCGGTGCCACCGCCAGAGACACGTCATCCACCACCGGCCGCCCGCCGAAACTGCGGCCAAGATGCGAAACATCCAGGCGAAGGGGCGGGGCGGGGGGCATGCAAACTCAACTGAATTGGTCAGGTATTCCATACCAGCGCCGCAGATGCGCCACAAGCCGCCCGCCCGGAGCAGGGCCTTGCCCGGCGGTCAGTTGTCCGACTGCCAGCGGTCCGGCGGCCTGCGGTCTGGCCGGGGGGGCGCACAGAAGGCAAGGATGGCCCGCCTGACATGGCCCAGCACGGCGTCAGACCAGATCAACGTGCGGCCGTGCCGGTCGGTAAGGCGGCCATTTTCAGGCAAGGCCAGCAGGGCCTCGGGCTTGACCGTCATTCCGCACAAGGTAACGGCAACCAGCCTGCGCCGCCGCGCCCGGACCCAGGGCAGGGCCGCCCAGACATAGCCCAGTACGGCGATCCGCGACATATACTCGGTGGGCAGCTTCACCGCAAAAGACGTTGGCACCGCCGCCACCACCGCCTGCGCCGCCCAGCTGATGAACCGTTCATCAGCGCACATTGGCGGAAAGCCAAGCGTCGGATACTGCCGCTTCAGGTCCAGAAACCGCGCGGCGATATAGCCGCAATCCGCCGGGTGATAGATCACGACCGAGGAATTGCCCCGCGCATAGCGCTTGCCCCCGCTCAGTCGGAAGGCCAGCCGCCCCAGCGGCCCAAAGGGCAGGACGGCACTTTGCAGCATCATCAACCCGCCCGGCTTGAGAAAGCCTGTCGCCGTGCCGACATCGCCCAGGATAACGGTATCCAGATCCAGATAGACCGCCGGCAGATCATCCGGCACGACCCCGGGGGCAAACAGGCACAGCTTGGCCTGACAGCCGCCGCCCAGCATCCCGGGCTGAAGCCACACATCCGGGATCGGACGCGCGGTTATGCGGGCGTCAAGACCCGGACGGGTGCGGTCGGTCAACAGCACGAACCTGGGCTGCCTGCGGGCATGGGCGGCCACGGCAGAGACAAGGCGGTTGACAGTTTCGACACCGTACTTGTCGCCCCACAGGATCATCACGCATTGCCAGTCCGGCGTTTCGTGCCCGGCGGGATCAAAGGGTGGCATTCGTCGCCCCGCCATCCAGAAGGATGTTCTGCCCGACGATAAACCCGGCGTGCCGTGAACACAGAAAGGCGCAAGTCGCGCCAAACTCGGCTGCGGTGCCATAGCGCCCGGCGGGAATGGTGGCGCTGCGTTCGGCAATCGCCTCTTGCATGGTGATGCCGCGCGCCCTGACGACGGCCCCGTCCAGCGCGATGGCACGGTCGGTGGCATGGCTACCGGGCAAAAGATTGTTGATCGTAACGCCCGTGCTTGCCACCTGCCGCGCCGTGCCCGCGACAAAGCCGGTCAGCCCGGCCCGCGCCGTGTTCGACAGGCCCAGCACCGCCACCGGCGCCTTGACCGACACGCTGGTGATGTTGACCACCCTGCCCCAGCCCTTTGCCATCATCCCCGGCAGGACCGCCTGCATCAGCGCGATGGGCGTCAGCATGTTGGCATCAATCGCCCTGAGGAAATCCTCGCGCGACCAGTCTGGCCAAAGGCCAGGCGGCGGGCCGCCCGCGTTGGTCACCAGAATGTCGAAAGGGCCATGGGCCAGCACCGCCGCACGGCCCGCCCCGGTGGTAATGTCGCCGGCGACGGTGACCACACCCACCTGATGCGCCGTGCGAATCTCCGCCGCCGCAGCCTCCAGCGCCCCAGCCCCGCGGGCGTTCATCACCAGATCAACGCCAGCCTCTGCCAAAGCCGCAGCACAGCCGCGCCCCAGCCCCTTGGAAGACGCACAGACCAGCGCCCGTTTTCCCCTGATCCCCAGATCCATGGCCTGACTCTCTGTCGTGCGGGATCAGGTTAATCGCTGCCCAGGAAAGACGCCAGCGCCCTGCGTGCATTGCAGGCCGAAGAGAAGAACTTTTCCCGCGCGACCTTGCCGTCCCGCACAGGGCAGGTCCTGGCATCGCGGCCCCAGGGGCACCTGCCGGTCGCCTTGCCGTGGTGTCCCTCCCCAAGGTCGCAGCAAGTCTGTCGTCGCCGAGGTGGAACGGCCCCCCGGCCGTCAGCCCGTGCATCTTGCGCCGGCTGCCCCTATCCATCGCCCCGACCGGCACGGCACCGGGCACGCAAAGGTGGCCGGGACTGTCGCGAGAGCGCATCCCGCGACCGCCTGTGACAGGTTTGGCGGAGATTTCATTCAATGACACCGGATCCTTCCGCATGTTCTTTGCAAGGTCGCTGAAAAGTACCGGTCGCGTGGCCTGCCAGAACGGAAAGCCGGAAACCGCTCCGCGCGCGCCCCCCCCCGCGCGGTCGGGCCGGGGCCATCGCCCCGGACCTGCCCTGCGCCTGCCGCATGCCCGTCCCGCCCATGGCGGGGGCTGGCCTTTGCTGGCGCGGGGGGCGACGGCCCCTGTGGCACCACTCCGGGCGGGCGGGGGAAACGCGGCTCGCGTTTCCTTTTCCCGCCCGGAGGGGCGTTCTCCGGGATGCCCGGTCTCTCTGGCAGGGGCCATCGCCCCTGCCACGGCGCTGCGCTGCCCCTTGACCAGCCGGGGGCCACAGCCCCCGGCCAGCGCCCGACCCGCCCCTGGCGGGCGCTTCGCCCCCGCCGGGTCGGGCGCTGGCCTCTGCTGGTCCCGGACCTGCCGATCTACAGGGGACCGTTCCGCGCGGGCGGGGGAAACGCGGGTCGCGTTTCCGGTTCCCGCCCGGAGGGGCGTTCTCCGGGATGCCCGGTCTCTCAGGCAGGGGCCATCGCCCCTGCCACGGCGCTGCGCTGGGATCAGGACCGGCCGGGGGCCAAAGCCCCCGGCCAGCGCCCGACCCGCCCGTGGCGGGCGCTTCGCACCCGCCGGGTCGGGCGCTGGCCTTTCGTGGTGTCTGGACCGACCGGTCTCCAG
>Ga0315907_10000154_pt1 | contig 101208 bp, 90 predicted proteins | sample LakEriMetagenome_3_FD_203525 | JGI IMG/M metagenome (GOLD analysis project Ga0315907, IMG submission 203525) | Freshwater fungal communities from buoy surface, Lake Erie, Ohio, United States - Buoy 12 MA123 | ecosystem: Environmental > Aquatic > Freshwater > Lake > Lake biofilm | place: USA...
CGGTGCCCTGCAGGCGACGGTTGGTGTCAAATGGCTGCGCCTTGGCCACGTCTGCCCGAAGTGCGCATGCGCTGGGCGCCACGGCGGGCCTCAGTAGTACCCAATCGCTATGTTGGGTGGGGTGGTCGCCGTATCGGACTGCCCTGAGTTGGGTTCCGGTCCACTCGCGCACCGGGTGGTAGACCCATGTTTCCTCGGGCGACTGGCGCAAAAATGTCGTAAGCGCCCGATGCCAGCCGTCTTCGAACGCGTCGTCGGCATCAAGAAAGGCAATCCAGTCTCCGGTGGCGGCTGCAGAACCGCTGTTGCGCGCTGCACCAAGCCCCAAATTTTCATGGTGCGAAACCACTCGGACGTTGGGCCATCCCCAGCTTGCTACGAGCTCGGCGCACGCACCAGCTGAGGCGTCATCGACAACGAGTACCTCGTGCGCGTCCAAGGCGCTGCGCACGGCTTCGTGCAGCGTGCCTTCTGCATTGAAGCAGGGAATCACGACCGAAATCTTCACGTCGCGCGCGGCATAAAGTGATTCGGAAAAAACTGGTGAAGGACGCGCCGAATGGGTTCCTTGAGGCCGAGAGCGGCAAGTGCCGCAACGGCCAAGCGCACGAGCCCCTCGTACGGAATGTGGAGCAGTACCAGCGGGTGCAGGCGCACAAATCGAGCAAAGAGTATGCGGTTGACGCGTAGGTTGGCACTCCGCCGGGCGGAACTCCAATCTTGCCGGTACAGCGAGTGGGTCCACCAGGCCGCGACATTTCGGTAGGCGCGCCGAAGTCGAGCACGGTCTGGCTGGTGGTTTGCGGCAATGTAGTCGACGAGTGCGAGCAGTTCGAGGTAGACGTCGCCCCCTTCGTTGGCCTTTTGGCGCGCCGTTTCGGAATGCACCCTAAAGTAGTTGAGCACCTCAGGAACAAAGGCGATTCCGCCCTGCTCGAGTAGTTTGATGTAGGTCATCCAGTCCCCGTTGAGGCGCCAATTGGGGTCGGCTCCGCCCACAGCACGAAATGTTTCAAGGCGAATGAGCGCCCCCGAGGCATTGGGAACCACGTTGTGCAGCAGCATAAAGTTGCGCACTTCGTCGCGTCCGTCGTTGCGGTAGCCGTCGACCCAGCGCTGGGCCTCGGTTCCGTACACGTAGCGGTAGTGCACGTCAAAACTGTGCATCGGTTGGCCCTCGGAATCGACCAGCATGGACTGGCCGTAGGCGATCACGAGGTTGGGATCGGACTCCATCACGCCAACCAGGCGCTCGAGGAGCTTGGGGTCCGCGTAGTCGTCGCTTTCGGCGATCCACAGGTAGCGGCCGCGTGCAAGCGAGGCGGCCTTGTTCCATTGGGCAAAGGGACTCCCGGAATTAACCTCGTTGGGGTGCACCGACCACGACGGACGACCCTTGGCAAATGCATCCAGCACGCTCAGTGACCCGTCGGGCGAGGCATCGTCGAGCAACAGCACTTCGGTGTCGGTAAAGGTCTGGTCGGCGATGCTCTGCAGGCGCAATGGAAGGTAGCGTTCGTGCCGGAAGTTGGGCACAGCCACAGTCACCAAAGGAAGTCGTTCGCGCATCCCCCAAACTTAATGTACCTTCAGCCCCCATGCGCACCGTTTTGTTTGGAATGCCGCGAAGCGGCACAACTTATGGGTTTTCACTGCTCTCAGAGGCGCTTAAGGCCCAGGGGTCGCTCACCGAGGTTTTTGAGCCCAATAAGCTCGAAAACAACCGGTTTCACCGCCTTGACGGCATGGTTTGGCCAGATGCTGACGCCACATTGGTGAAGATTTTGTACTCGAGCCCTGAAATGCACGGGTGGTCGGGCGAAGCCGCTGCTGATGCCTTTGCGCACTTCGACAAAAAGATTTTTTTAGTGCGCGACCCCCGAGACCGGTGGATTTCGGGATTTTTTTACCGCTGGTTCTACGTGCACAACCCCGACCCTACGGCCTTTGAATTGGCCCATAAGAAGGTGTGCCAAAAGGAGGTCAACCCGTCATCTGTTGCGTTTCACCGACTGCACTCGGACGACCCACAGGTTCTCAAGGAACACGCCGAAGAACAAAAGCGCAAGCTCGACGAACTCTCTACATTTCTGGATCGCCTGCGTGCGGACGGCTGGTTCATCTGGCACTATGAGGACCTTGTCGACCGCAACTGGGATGCCGTGGAATCCTACCTCGGATTCAGCCTCAAGGGCGAAGAGGCCTTGCGCGGAAACTTTCGCCACGTGGCCCGCAGCCAAGCGCACAGCGACTGGCGCAGGTGGTTTACCGACGCGGACGTCGAATTTTACCGCCCCGTCTTTGAGTCCTACCTCAAGGCCCAGGGGTACGATGCATCTGATTGGGCATTGAGCTACCCCGCTGAACTATCGCCCAAGCAGGGCTCGGCCTACATGTACGGACTTTTTCACCATCCAAACGGACCCCATGCGGTACCGGTTCCGTGGACCCAACGCGCCATTCAGTGGGCGCGCACTCAAGCCAGCCTTGCCCTCAAGGCAGTGGGGTTCAAAAAGCGTTAAATCCAGTGCTGCTCCTGCAGTGCCATGGGGCGCGGAGTGGGGTATACCTGCCCCTGCCACAAGCCGTGCGCCACATGAATGACGGCCGCGTCGCGCACTTCGTCGTGCAGAATTCCGTCTACAAATAGGCGCAGGTGAAGTGTGTACGCGCCCTGGCTGAGTGCGAGCTCGGGTATGCGTACGGTGGCGGAACCGGCTTCCGCCGGCTTTTCAAGACCGGACTGTCGGCTGCTCCATAGGGTTAGGGGAGCCCCGTCGCTTCGCGCCACGCTGAGGCGAACGTCTGCGGTTCCGTGAGCGGACCCGTCCCACACCACCCGAAGCGAAGCGGGATTGCCCGTGGTCCAGTCGCCCTCCACGTCGACTTGCTGCGCACGAATTCCGCCGAGGCCACCGCGTTCCGCAGCTGAAGGCCACGCAATGGGTTGTGCTAAAGCACGCTCGACGTAGGCGTCGCAGACTTCGTCGGCTGGACCCTGCATTTTAAGGATTCCGCCCTCAATCCAAAGGACGCGGTCGCAAATGCGCCGTACCGTGTGGAGCTGGTGCGCCACGTACAGAATGCTGCGGCCTTCGGACTTCCAGTGGGACTCCATGAAGTCCAGGCTTTTGGCTTGAAAGGCGGCGTCGCCTACGGCGAGCACCTCGTCTACCAATAGAATTTCAGCTGGAAGGTGGGCCGACAGCGCAAAGCCCAGACGGACTTGCATGCCGCTCGAGTAGTACTTGACGGGTTCGTCGAGTCGGTCTGAAATTCCGGCGAACTCGGCAGCGACGGGCAGAATTAGCTGGATTTCGCTCCGAGTAATACCGAGTAGTGCACCCCGTAGGTAGGCGTTTTCGCGGCCGCTGAGGTCGGGGTGAAATCCAGTTCCGACCTCGAGGAGGCTGGCCATTCGGCCGTGGATGCGGTAGCTGCCTTCGTCGGGATGCAGGAGGCCGCTCAAGGTTTTGAGTAGGGTGGACTTTCCGGCTCCGTTGGCACCGATGATTCCAACGACCTCGCCCGCGCGAACGCTCAGGTCCAGCTTGCGCAGGGCCCAACGTCCCCCGAGTTGCTTGCCGAGGTTTTCTGCGTGAATCCGAATGTTGCTCATAAGAATTCTGAAATGCGGCGCGATTGGTAGCGCAAGCTGAGGAGCCCAACCACAAAAATGATTCCGCCCGAAGCAAACGAAAGGGCGTGTGCGGGCTGCCACACCGACCAGTCGAGCCAGGCCCATCGAAAGCCGTCGGCGATCGCGACCGCCGGATTCAGCCAATAGATTAGGCCCCAACCGTTGAGGTCAAAGTTGGCGCTCGGCAGCGCAACCGGGCTGACAAAAAAGAGCACCTGAAGGGCGACGGGCAGCATACTGAGTACGTCGCGCCGGCGGACCGAAATGGCGGCCAGCAAGTAGGCCCAGCCGAGGCCAGAAATTGCCGTAAACACCGCGATGATCGGTAGGCGAATCAGAGCCCATAGCGAGGCGGCGTCGAGTAGGACGAGGCCGGTTCCGACCACCACAGAAGCCACGGCAAAGTCTATTAGACCCACTAGTGCCTTGGCGTTGGGCAGCGCAGTTCGCGGGAATGCAGACTTGACCACGAGCGCCTGATTGTGCACAAGGCTGGGCGCGCCTTGGCTGACGATGTACTGAAACCAAATCCATCCAGGAAGGGCCGCGGCGAGGTTCAAACCAAACTGCCGAAGGCCTTCGTCGGGAAGCCCAAATACGCGTCCGAGCACAAGAGTTAGGCCGGCAATGAGGGCCACGGGCTGGATCAAGGCCCAAAGCCATCCCAGGCGGGTCTGAACGTAGCGCAGCTGGATGTCACGTCGCGCAAAGGCGCCGGCAACGCGGCGTCCGACGCGGGCGGAATCCCGGTCGAGCGTCCACCACGGGTCGCTGGCGTGCACTTCGCGGACGTCACTCATAGCGAAGGGCTTCGATGGGGTCAAGTCCCGCAGCTTTTTTGGCGGGGTACCAGCCCGAAATGATTCCAACGGCAACGGAAACGACTAAGGCCAACAGCATCCATTGAATGGGGAAGACGGCGTCGGCGCCCATCGCGTAGGCCAATCCGTTGCCTACGGCGAGGCCCATGGCGATTCCGGCGATGCCTCCGACGACGCTGACCACGATGGCTTCGGCGAGGAACTGCATGACGATGACTTGCGCACTGGCGCCTAGTGCTTTGCGGGTACCGATTTCGCGGGTGCGCTCCGTGACACTCACGAGCATGATGTTCATCAAGGCAATCGAGGCGCCGAGTAGCGTAATCAGTGCAATCAATGCGGCTCCGCTGCTGACCGAACTCAGCGACTCGATGAGCATCGCCGAAATACTGTCGCTGCGGCGAAGGTTGAAGTTGTCTTCTGCTCCGGGCTTCAGGCGGCGCACCGAGCGCATGACGACGGTGGCGCGCTCAATGGTCGCATCCAAAGCCTCGGGTGACGGAGCCATGACGCTAATGACGTAGCTCGACCACGGTCCCGCGTATTCGAGGTGCCCCGTGCGCAAGGGCAGGTATACGACTTGATCGCTGGACATGAACGAACTGCTTCCCTTCGGAGCGGTTACTCCGACCACCGCATACGGCTTGCTTCCCACACGTACGGTTTTGCCCACGGCTTCACCGTTGGGGAACAGTGTGCCCGCTACATCCGAACCCAGTACGGCGACGGCCCGTGCCTCGTCCTGCTCTGTTTTAGAAAAGAAGCGGCCCTCGGCGAGTTCAAGTCCCTGAGTCAGCGGGTAGGCATTGTCTGACGCAATGACGTTGACGTTGGGATTGGTCTTGGTGCCTTCGTGCTGGACCTCGATAGCACCCGCTACGTTGTCGCTAACGCTAGACTTCAACCCCTCGCGTTCGAGTCGCGTTTTGAGTCGTACGGCTTGGTCAATCGGAATCTCAGGTTGGGGTTTTTCTTGAATCCCTTGGCGACCGATGCGGATTTGCATTCCGCCTTGCTGAATAGTGAAGGTGGTCGCGCCCATGCTCGAAAACTGCTTGGTGATCGAGCCCTCCATGACGCTCGTGGCGGTCAACATTCCGACCAACGCGGTGATACCGATCGCAATGATGAGCGCGGTCAAAATTGCCCGCAAGAGCTGGGCCTGAAGGGCCTGCACTGCCATGCGAAGGGCTTCGAAGACAACGGGGGTAGAGAGACGGGCCATAGAATAGGGTAAAGGTAATGGTGCGCGCGTGGTCTACATTTTGCACCTTTGCACCCGAAATGACCAAGATTTATGCCGCGCTTGCACTCGTGATCGCCTCCGCCACCTCGGCCTGGGCGCAGTACGTGTACATTGACTTCTCAGATACCACCGTTTCTGTAAACCAGGGGTTTGCCGATGTGGACTTCAACCAAGACAGCATTGCGGATTTGCGCTTTACCCTCTTGCGCGACACCGGAACCACCGGGTTAATCTCAGCCGTATTGGTTTCGCCACTTGATAGCGCGCGAATTCAAGTGGTGGGTCAGCAGCGTGGCGCCTACTACTATCCCAACCGTTTGGCGGTAGGTGACTCGATTTCGCGTTCATCTTCGCTCTGGCAGGGTACGTCTCCGTCTGCCTACTACGGCTACCTGGACTACCGCTTCAACGGCCAGCACGACCCATATGCACAGTGGCAGGCTCCGTATTCAGACGGATTTTTGGGCCTTCGCCGCAACGTTAACGACACCGTCATCAACGGCTGGGTTCGCCTTGAAATTGCTGCCGACGGCAAGTCATTCACGTTGAAAGATGCGGGCTACCAGGCTGCCGACGACAGTGTAATGTTCGCCGGGCACGTGTGGATCGGTCTCGACGCCGACCGTGATCTTAAGGGCTACACGTGGCGCCAGCATTCAGACCGCCTTGAGGTGCTTCGCCCTGCCGGTCAGTCGCCCCGCAGCTTTGGGGTGGTGGACGCGTTGGGTCGTCTGGTGCTTCGCGGAACCTGGGCCGGCGACGAAGTCGCGGTTCCGACCACCTTTTTGGCGCCCGGAGCATACTGGTTTGTCAGTGAAGGCGTTGAGGGTGCGTGGCACTTCGGCTTCCGTACTGAAGTGCGTTAGTTTTCGAAATTTTTAGGAAAATCCACGCGATTTCAGAAAAATTCGTGGATAAAATCCCTGGTTTCTGCAGTAATTTTGCAGAAATTCCCTAATTATGGTATTTGACCTCGATATGGTTGCGGCGTTTTACGCCGGTTACGAATCCAAAGTGAAGGCCGCCCGCAGCGTGCTGGGCCGCCCATTGACGCTCTCTGAGAAAATTTTGTACGCTCACCTTTGGGAGGGCGAAGCAAAGGAGGCCTTCCAGCGCGGAGCCTCGTACGTCGACTTTGCCCCGGACCGCGTGGCAATGCAAGACGCGACGGCCCAAATGGCTCTGCTTCAGTTTATGTCGGCGGGCCGCAAAAAAGTGGCGGTTCCGTCGACGGTGCACTGCGACCACTTGATTCAGGCGCGCGTGGGTGCAACCACCGACCTCCAGGAGTCGATCAACAAGTCGAACGAGGTGTTCAACTTCCTCGCCTCGGTTTCGAATAAGTACGGAATCGGATTTTGGAAGCCCGGAGCAGGTATCATTCACCAGGTTGTGCTCGAAAACTACGCCTTCCCTGGCGGCATGATGATCGGAACCGATTCACACACCGTCAACGCGGGCGGACTCGGAATGGTTGCGATCGGAGTTGGTGGCGCCGACGCCGTCGACGTGATGGCGGGTATGCCGTGGGAGCTCAAGTTCCCCAAACTGATCGGGGTGAAGCTGACTGGCCGCATGAACGGCTGGACTTCAGCTAAAGACGTGATCCTCAAAGTTGCCGGCATCTTGACCGTGAAAGGCGGAACCGGAGCCATCATCGAGTACTTCGGCGACGGTGCGGAATCCCTCAGCTGTACCGGTAAAGGAACGATCTGCAACATGGGCGCCGAGGTGGGCGCTACCACTTCTACGTTTGGCTACGACGACAGCATGGAACGCTACCTGCGTGCCACGGGTCGCGCCGAAGTTGCCGACTTGGCCAACGGCCTGCGTGCCGAACTCACCGGCGACGCTGAAGTCTACGCGGACCCTGCGAAGTACTTCGATCAAGTGATTGAAATCAACCTCGACACACTTGAGCCGCACCTCAACGGGCCGTTCACTCCAGATTTGGCCACGCCAATCTCTGAAGTACGCGCCCTTGCCGAAAAGAACGGCTGGCCGATGAAGGTCGAGGTGGGTCTCATTGGTTCATGTACCAACTCATCGTACGAAGACATGACCCGCGCGGCCTCGATTGCGCGTCAGGCCAAGGCCAAAGGCCTCAAGGTTGCCGCGGAGTACAGTATCACTCCGGGATCCGAGCAAGTTCGCTTCACGGCGGAGCGCGACGGACTCCTCGACGTATTCGAAGAGATTGGCGGTAAAGTGTTCGCCAATGCCTGCGGACCCTGCATCGGCCAGTGGGCCCGTGAAGGTGCCGACAAGCAAGAGAAGAATACGATTGTTCACTCGTTCAACCGCAACTTCAGCAAGCGTGCCGACGGAAACCCCAACACCCACGCGTTTGTCGGTTCTCCGGAGCTCGTCACGGCACTTGCGATCGCCGGTGACCTTGGATTCAATCCGCTCAAAGACAGCTTGGTGAATGCCAATGGAGAGCGCGTGATGCTCGACCCGCCCACGGGTGAGGAGCTTCCTGCCCGCGGCTATGCGGTGGAGGATGCGGGCTACCAGGCTCCGGCCGAAGATGGAAGCCACGTATCCGTGGACGTGAAGTCAGACAGCCAGCGCCTACAGCTCCTCGAGCCCTTCGCCGCATGGGACGGTACCAACATTACCGGCGCTAAAGTGCTCATTAAGGCCCAGGGCAAGTGCACCACCGACCACATTTCGATGGCTGGTCCTTGGTTGCGCTACCGCGGACACCTCGACAATATCGCCAACAACACGCTGATCGGTGCGGTAAACGCCTTCAATGGCGAAACCAATACGGTACTCAACCAGCTCACGGGCGAATACGGTGAAGTTCCGGCCGTGCAGCGCGCCTACAAGGCCGCGGGCATCCCCACACTCGTGGTCGGCGACCAAAACTATGGTGAAGGTTCGTCGCGCGAGCACGCCGCCATGCAGCCCCGCCACCTCGGCGTGCGCGCCGTGCTGGTGAAGAGTTTCGCCCGCATCCACGAGACCAACCTCAAGAAGCAGGGAATGCTCGCGCTGACCTTTGCGAACGAGGCCGACTACGACAAGATTCAAGAACGCGACGTCGTGGACTTCGCCGACTTGACTGAGTTTGCTTCGGGCAAACCGTTGACGCTGGTGTTCCGCCACGAAGACGGAAGCGAAGACCGCATCGCAGCCAACCACAGCTACAATGCGCAGCAGATTTCGTGGTTTAAGGCGGGCTCGGCCTTGAACATGATCGAGAAGTAAGCTTTACTGTGACTTTATGAGCTCCGGCCCCGCGAGGGAGCCGGAGTTTTTTTTGCCCCCGCACCACGTCAAGCGCCTTGAATATGCGCTACTTTCGGGGAACTATGCACCACGACGCCGCGACACGCCGAGTCCACCACGGGTGGGCCATGTACGACTGGGCCAACTCGAGCTATTCGCTCGTCATCGGGACGGCCATTTTCCCCATCTACTACAGCGCCGTCATGGAGGCCGCGGGGCGTGAGAGCTACCGTCTATTCGGAATCGAATTTAGTACTACCGCCGCCTACACCTTTGTCATGGCCGCTGCCTACCTCGTGGTGAGCGTGGGTACGCCCTATCTCAGCGCATTGGCCGAAGTGTCAGGCAGTAAGAAGACCTTTATGCGCCGCTTCATCTACACTGGTTCGCTTACGTGCTTTGCCATGTACTTTTTTACCGCAGATGCACCGGTTCTCGGGCTGTTAACGCCTTTTATCGCGTCGATCGCCTTTGCCGGAAGCCTCGTCTTCTACAACAGCTATCTGCCTGAAATTGCGGACCCTGAGGACCAAGACGCATTGAGTGCCCGCGGCTTCGCCTTGGGCTACTTCGGGTCGGCACTCATGCTGATCGCCGCGCTGGCATTGATACAAAACCCAGGTTGGTTGGGCCTTGACGGGCCGGGCTTAATCACGCGCTTCACCTTTGTCGCCGTCGGAATATGGTGGCTCGGATGGGGCGAGTACAGCCTTCGCCGCCTACCTGAAGGGCACGCGGTCGGGAACCGTCAAAAAGGTTGGATTCGCGCCGCGTACCAGCAGCTTTTTGACGTGGCCAAGTCCTTTCGCGCCACCAAAGGCCTCGAGCGCTTTGTCCTCGGATTTTTCTTTGCTTCGGCGGGGGTGCAGACCGTCATCCTCATCGCGACCCTTTTCGGCAGCGAGGCGCTGCACCTTGAAACGTCTTCGCTCATCACCACTATTCTGCTCATTCAGTTCGTGGGAATGCTCGGTTCATGGTTTTTTGCCAAGCTGAGCGGAATCATGGGCAACATCCGCGCCCTTCTCGTCTCGGCCGCCTTGTGGATGCTCATTAGTTTTCTGGCCTACTTCATTCAAAATGAGCTTCAGTTTTACCTCTTGGGCGCGGGGGTAGGGTTGGTCTTGGGCGGAATCCAATCGCTCGCCCGCTCCACATTTAGCCAATTGCTGCCTCCGGCCGAAGAGCATGTGGTGTACTTCAGCTTCTTTGATGTGGCCGAGAAACTCGCTACCGTACTTGGGATGGTTGCGGTCGGCTGGCTTGAAACCCTGACGGGTGACTTGCGCCTCGCCGCGGTCATGCTCTCAGGCTTTTTTGCGGTTGCAGTAGTTCTTTGGGCCCGGGTTCCGTGGAAGCGATAGTGGTACATAAATTGTACCTTTGGGGTATGCACAGAACGTTTTCGGTTATTTTTATTCTTGCTGCGTTGAGCTCGATTTCGGGCTGCTACTACGACAACGCCGAACAGCTTTATGGCACGGGCGGAACTTGCGATTCTACGGCCACCTGGTCTGCCGACATTCAACCGCTTATTCAAGCTCAGTGCGTGGGCTGCCACCAGGGTGCTAGTGCAAGTGGTGGACTAGATTTGAGCTCGCATGCGAGTGTGCAAAATTCCGCACTCAACGGTGCACTGATTGATCGAATTCAGCGCGGCGCGGGCGATCCGCTCGCAATGCCCCCCAGTGGGCCTCTTTCAAACTGCAACCTAGCCAAAGTCCGTGTCTGGGAGCGGGGAGGCGCCTTATCTAACTGATTATGAAGAAGATTTTTGCACTGGCGGCCCTAGGCCTAACCCTAGCCGCATCCGCCCAAAAGCTCACGAGCAAAGACACACACGTGCATATCAACGCTTCGACACCCGTTGAAGATATCGACGCGGTGCTTAGCAATGCCGTCGGAATCCTCAACACCGAGACCAACGAGGCCGTGTGGCAGCTTCAGATCCAGTCATTTACATTCAAGCGCGCCTTAATGCAGGAGCACTTCAACGAGAACTACATGGAGTCGACGAAGTTCCCCAAGGCGACGCTGCGCGCCAAGATTGGCGGTGTCACCGACTGGAAGAAGCCAGCGACCTACAAAGGTGGCGTCAAGGGTCAAATGGAAATCCATGGTGTCACTAAGGATGTGAATATCCCTATTACGATTACGGTCAACAAGGACGGATCGGTGTCGATCGAGAGCGAATTCAACGTTCGCACGGCGGACTACGGAATCGAAATCCCTACCCTTGTGGTGTCTAAGGTCGCTGAAGTGGTAAAGGTCACCGTTAAATCGACGTTGAAGGGTGCGTAAGTTTCTTTTAGGGCTTTTTGCCGCGGGTTCCTTGGGGCTTTGGGCGCAAGACGACTTGCTGGCCGAGTTGGATGCAATGGCTCCTGAAGCGCCCAAGCAGTTTGCGTTTGCGACCTTCAAGGGTACCAAGTTGGTCAACGGTTCGACCGTCGAGATGCCGGGTGCTGGGGTTGGGCAGTTCATCATTGGGCACCGCTTCGGCGCCTTAAACGATAAACCGCTGTACAACTTGTTCGGGATCGACGTGGCTCAAATCCGCTTTGAGTACTCGTACAACCCCGTATCGTGGTTGAATGTGGGGCTTGGACGCTCTTCGGGAAGCAAGACCTACGACGGATTTACCAAATTTCGTCTTCTTCGCCAGTCCACGGGAGGAAAAGGATTCAACAGTCCGGTGAGCGTCGTATGGTATTCGTCGATGACCCTTACTACGGTTCCGTTTACTGATGGGATTGACCATTTCTTCACCGATCGTTTGGCCTACGCTCACCAGCTCATGATTGCGCGCAAGCTCAGCGACAAGGTATCGCTCCAAGTTGCGCCTACGCTGGTGCACTTCAACCTGGTTCCGCTGGCGAGCGACCGCAACGACCAGCTCGGCCTTGGGTTGAGTGGGCGGTACAAGTTGACACAGCGCATGGCATTGACCGCAGAAGCGATGCTTCGCCAGACAACCTTCGCTGGAACCCACACGCCGTTGAGCATCGGCCTCGACCTTGAGACCGGCGGCCACGTATTTCAGTTTCACGTGACCAATGCTCGGTCGATGGCGGATCCCCAATGGATGATGCAAACCCCCGGCTCTTGGGCCAATGGGGACTTGTTTCTCGGATTTAATATTTCGCGGGTATTTACCCACGTACAACCAAAAGAACTGCGATGAAGTATGTTTTTGCCGCGTTAAGCTTGGGGCTGTTGGCCTCGTGCACGCATATTCCGCCGGTTCCGGATCCCGATCCTCAACCGTGCGATCCGGGTATCGTGGATTTCACGAACGAAATACTTCCCATGATTCAGTCCAACTGTGCGATGAGCGGCTGCCACGTGGGGCCCAATGCTGCAGACGGAATTAATTTGTCGACTTATGCCGGAATCATGGACGAGGTTGAGCCCGGAGATCCGGGTGAAAGCGAACTCTACGAAGTGCTCTTCGAGACCGGTGATGACCTCATGCCGCCGCCTCCGATGGCCGCGCTGAATGCCACCCAAAAGGAGCGCATTCGCCTCTGGATCCAGCAAGGTGCCAACGAGACTAACTGTGCGGGCGCGTGCGATTCGACGTCGGCGACCACCTACGCTGCCGTGATTGCGCCCATGATTCAAACCAACTGCATCGGGTGCCACCAAGGCGCGGGCGCTTCGGGCGGAGTACAATTGACGAACTATTCTGAGGTTTCAGGAGCCGTGAATTATTTAGGTCTTGTCGATGCAGTGAACGGGGTTAACGGACGTTCTCAAATGCCTCCTTCGGGACGCATGAGCGACTGCAACGTCGCGCTGCTTGAACGCTGGGTGCGCGACGGGATGCCCCAGTAAGCATTTAAATTTTTTAGAGACGCCCGCCCGGCATTGCGCCGCGGCGGGCGTTACTTTTGGGGCCTATGGAGCAGTTTGATTTTATCCTTGTCGGCGGCGGAATCGTGGGTGCCGCGGTTTCGTACAAGATTGCCAAGGCCTACCCCGAGGCCAAGGTGGTTTTGATTGAGAAAGAATCCGGACTCGCCCAGCACCAAACGGGCCGCAACAGCGGCGTCATCCATTCTGGACTCTACTACAAGCCCGGATCCCTCAAGGCGCGCACCTGCCTCGACGGCTACGGTCAAATGCTCGACTTTGCCCGTGAGCACGACGTGAAGCACGAAGTCTGCGGAAAGGTGGTGGCCGCGGTAGGTTCCGAAGAAGAGACCCGCCTCGAAACGCTACGGCTGCGCGGTGGTGAGAACGGGCTTGAGGGGCTGCGCTACCTTGATTCCGACGAGCTTCGCGAGCGCGAACCCCAGCTGAATGCGACGAAGGCGCTTCTGGTTCCGCAAACCGGGATCATCCACTATGCCGATGCGGCTGAGGCTATGATCAAGGCGGGGCGCGGAACCCTGCGCCTGCAGACCACCGTGACCGGATTTACCGCCGAGGGCGTGACCACGAGCCAAGGCGTGGTGCGCGGCAAGCACATCATCGTCTGCGCGGGCCTTCAGAGCGACCGCCTCGCGCGCCGCGATGGCGTGGATGCGGGCCTTCAAATTGTGCCCTTCAGGGGCGACTACTACGAGCTGAGCCCCCGCGCTCAGGCCAAGGTGAAGCACTTAATTTACCCCGTTCCGGACCCCAACTTTCCCTTTTTGGGCGTTCACTTCACCCGCATGGTGCATGGCGGTGTCGAATGCGGTCCCAACGCCGTCTTCAGTTTTGCCCGCGAAGGGTATTCTAAGACGGCATTTAGCGGAGCCGACACAGCGGCTGCCCTCGGGTACGGCGGAACCTGGAAATTGTTCGCCCAGCACTGGCGCTACGGGCTCGGCGAATACGAGCGCGCCTTCAGCAAAACCAAATTTCTGAAGGCGCTCCAGCGCTTGATTCCAAGCCTTGAGCTCGAAGACCTGCATCCCGGCCGCGCCGGCATTCGTGCCCAAGCCCTGCGCCGCGACGGAACCCTTGAGGACGACTTCGTGCTCCGCCAAGGAGCCCGCGCCTTTCACGTGCTCAACGCACCGTCACCCGCAGCGACCGCATCGCTCGCCATTGCGGACGAAATCTTGCGGCAAGCGAATTTGGTCGGTTAGCAAGGTTGGCAAGGTTGGCGAGGTTGGCTCGTTAGCTCTCGCGTAACTAGTATCTCGTTTCTAGTTCCAATAAAGGCGTTTGGTTGGCTCCTGCACAAACTTTAAGGGACATCCAGAGCGCCAATCCTGAAGCGCCGAAGGCGCAACCAGTAGCAAGAAACCAGAAGCTAATTGGCCAACGAGCTAGCCTCCCCAACCTCGCCAACGAGCTAAGCTCGCTACGCCGGCCATTCGCTCTCCCGACCAATGTGAAAGAGGGCGTCGCCGCGGTGGACGAGTGGCATGTTGTTGTGGCCGATGATGAAACCGTCAAAGGGGGCAAAGACTTTGACGGAGTAGGAGTCGTAGGGGTTCCGCACGCGGCCAATGAGCTCGCCTTCGCTGACGGCTTGGCCGCTTTCGCGTTCGAACGAAAAGAGTCCGCTGGCTTCGGCGCGCACCCACGTCGTTTGGCTGAGGTGGCGCGAAGCAGAATGCTTACCGTGGCGGTCCTTGATTCCGCGAACTTTCGGCGCCTTGTGGGCATACATGCCGAGGCTTGAGAGAAGGCGCTTGGTTCCGCGAATGGCTTCTTTGACCGAGGATTCTTCGAGGCGCATGCTTTCGCCGCCTTCGAAGACTACGATGGGAACTCCCATTAGGTTACCTTGCGCTCGAAGGGATCCTGGGATCAACGAAGAGGCCATTGAAATTGGTGCACCAAATGCTTTTCCATATCGAATGGCCTCAGCGTCTTCGGGGTCGTAGCGGACTTGGGGGTAGTTGGTGCGACTGGCTCCGCCTGTATGAAAATCGACTGCGAGGTCAATGTGAGGTAGGACTTTGTCGGTCATCGTGTACGCCACCAAACTGGCAAGCGAACCTTGTACGGATCCGGGAAAACTGCGGTTGACGTCCTTTCCGTCGGGAACTTCGCGACTGAAGAAGAGAAAACCGTAGACGTTAATGATGGGAATGGCAATGACTGATCCGCACGCCAGGTCGTTGAACATTCTAAGGGACATCATGCGGCGAACAGCTTCAATGCCGTTGACTTCATCGCCGTGCAGTCCGCCGCTCAACAGCACGGTCGGGCCGGGGTTTTCGCTGCGAAACACGTGCACGGGCATATGTATCAGCGTTCCCGACAAAAGGCGGGCGATTTGCAGATCGACAGTTTTGGTGGACCCAGCGGGAATCACCGTGTCACCCAAAATCATGGGAGCTGCATCGGGATACTTCATTGACCCGTATAGTTCGAGGGCGTAATGGCGCGGAGCTCGGCCTTGACCGAATCCGAAACGTTTAACTCGTCCACAAATACGGCGATGGCCTCGGGCGTGATGCGGTCGGCTGTGCGGGTAAGTGCTTTAAGCGCTTCGTACGGCTTAGGGAAGCCTTCACGGCGCAAAATGGTCTGGATTCCTTCGGCAACGACTTCCCAGTGGTTTTCGAGGTCGGCAGCGAGTGCGGACTGATTGACCATGAGCTTTCCGAGGCCGCGTCCGAGGCTGTGGTAGGCCAGGAGCATGTGGCCGAGTGGCATTCCGACGTTGCGCAGCACGGTCGAGTCCGTGAGGTCGCGCTGCAGGCGGCTGATGGGGAGTTTGGCCGCAAGGTGCTCGAGCCATGCGTTGGCGATTCCGAAGTTGCCTTCAGCGTTCTCAAAGTCGATCGGGTTGACCTTGTGCGGCATGGCCGACGAACCGACTTCGTTGGGGTTGATGCGCTGCTTGAAGTAGTCCATCGAGATGTACTGCCACGCGTCGCGTGCAAGGTCAATCAAGATGGTATTCAGGCGCTTGAGGCCGTCAAAGTAGGCGGCCATGTGGTCGTAGTGCTCGATTTGGGTAGTGGGGTGGCTGCGCTGCAGTCCGAGGTCCTGACTCAAGAACTGATTGCCGAATGCGTGCCAATCGATGCCGGGATAGGCAACACTGTGGGCGTTGAAGTTGCCTGTGGCTCCGCCGAATTTACCTGCGAACGGAACCGCGTCCAGTAAAGCGAGCTGCTGGCTCAGGCGCTCGCGAAAGACGCGCCATTCTTTTCCCAGTCGGGTAGGCGAAGCCGGTTGGCCGTGGGTACGGGCGAGCATGGGGAGGGCGTCCCATTCGTTCGATTGGGCGTCAATTCGCTCGATGATCGCCAAAAGGGCGGGGCGAACGACATCGCGGTGGGCGTCCTTCATCGAGAGCGGAATCGCCGTGTTATTGATGTCCTGCGACGTGAGTCCGAAGTGGATGAATTCTGCACGGTCGCCCATTCCAAGCGCCTCAAAGCGCTCTTTGAGGAAGTACTCCACAGCCTTGACGTCGTGGTTGATGGTCGACTCGATTTCTTTAATGCGCACGGCGTCGGATTCGCTGAATTCCGAGTAAATGCGCTCAAGATCAGCGGCTTGACCGGCGCTCAGCGCAGGAAGACCCTTGAGGTTTTGCGCCGAAAGCGCGATGAAGTAGCGAACCTCTACGAGGACTCGGTAGCGGATCAATCCGAATTCAGAGAAGAAGGGGCTGAGCTGGGCAGCGTGCTTCTGGTAGCGGCCGTCGAGCGGCGAGAGCGCGTGCAGTGCGGTAATCATAATGCGTTCCTAAAGCGCAAAGGTACCAAATGCGGGAAGGACCGGAGGAAGTTCGCGGCCGTCCGCCGCAAAAAATCGATCAGTCACCCCATTAGTGAGCCAGCCCCAAGGGGCTTCGAGCGGAAGGTTGTAGCGCATCCACTGGACGCATACGGCGTCGTTCAACCGAATATGGGGCGCTTTACATTCTACAAGCATCCAGGGCTTGCCTTGGTGAAAGACTACGGCGTCAAATCGTTTGGGTTGCCCGTGCACGCTGAGCCCGCGCTCGACCGCAATCACTTCAGGAGGGTAGTGGGCCTCGAGGATGGCGCGTCGCAGAAAGTGCTGGCGCACATACTCTTCGGGGGTTCCGACGACCCATTTGCGGCGCAGCGCGTCCCATAGCCGGCCTTGGGCGTCCGGAATAAGCTTGGGGTTTGGCCATACTTCGTACTCCACGTCGCAAAGGTGATGTAGATTTGTCGAATTCATGAAGAAGATCCGCCGACTGCCCTACCGCGACCCATTTGGCTACCCACTGTGGGCCAAACGCATGGTGATTTTCTGGTTCGGAACCGTGACGTGGTACCGCCTCAACCGCATCCACCGCACCACGGTTGAGGGCATGGAGCACCTCAAGGATTTGCCCGACGAGAACGTGCTGTTCGTGAGTAACCACCAGACCTACTTCATGGATGTGGCCTCGATGTTTTTGGCCTTCATGCACTTGCGCAATGGAATGCCCAATCGAGTAGATCGCCTGTGGCCCGTGGTGAATCCCCGAATGAACTTATTTTTCATCGCGGCCAAAGAGACCATGAAGTCTGGTCCGCTGCCCCGTTTGCTATCTCTGGCAGGTTCGGTGAGCATCAAGCGCACCTGGCGAGAGGCTGGCAAAGAGGTGAGTCGTGGCGTAGATCCGCGCGACCTAGACAACATTCGCAAGGCGATTCAAGCGGGTTGGGTGATCACCTTTCCTCAGGGCACTACCAAGCCGTTTGCGCCTGGACGCCGTGGAACTGCGCACATCATTCGCGACCTGAACCCTACGGTAGTTCCAGTGGTGGTGGACGGTTTTCGCCGTGGCTTTGACCGCAAGGGATTGCGGGTTAAGAAACGCCGCGTCGACCTCAAGTTGCGCTTTAAGGAGCCCCTTCAGTTTGCACCCGATGCGACGCCGCAGCAAATTTTAGATCAAGTGATGGTGGCCATTGAGCAAGTGCGTCCGCCAGAAACCGCAGTAAATGCGTAATTTTCAGCCATGAAGAATATGTGGATTGCCCTGCTTGCAGCGGCTGTTTTGGGAGTGTCCTGTGAGGCAACGTTTCAGGAGCCAAAGCCGCCGCGCGACGAGCGCAACGTGGTGCTTCGCCACTTTTTTTACTTTAAGAATCAGTTGATTGACACCAATACGACCTATGTGCTAGATGGTTTTTCAGGCACAGAGGTTCGCTTTACCAACATAGAATTCGCACTAGGGTTCTACCATTTCGAGAACCACCTTGGCGATACAGTATTTCCGGTCAAAGGTGACACCACAGTGTTCGCAGTGGAATCCGCTTCAAGTATTTTCGGAGGCTTTACCCGTATTTATCAGATGCCGACCGGTACGTATTCTGGTCGCCACTACTGGAGAATTGGTTTGGATAGCGCCCAAAATGCGGCGACGTACAGCCCAGAAAGTGGGTTGAATCGATTGAAGCGTTCAACGGGAGGCTACAATGCCATTACGATCGAAGGATTCTGGAAGAGTCCACTTGATACGTCGCAATCAAAGCCATACAAACCGTTTAAATATGTGGTGAGCTCTGAGGCGATGAATCAACTCATAGACCAACAGATGTCATTTACAGTCAAAAAAGACGACGACATCAACATCAACATTGTGGTTAAGGCTAATTTGCTGCTTGATGGCGCTGATCCTGCAGTCGTTGATCAGGTAGATATCGATCCGAACAATCCGTTGTTTTTTCCGCTGTTGCCTGCGTTTAAGGCCAATTTCTTGCGGGCCTACCAGATCCAGCTTTAATATTTTTTGGGCATGAACGTGCACTTTATCGCCATTGGCGGAAGCGCAATGCACAGCCTTGCGCTGGCATTGGCTGGCCGTTCGGGCACGACTGTTACTGGGAGCGACGACGCAATTTTTGAGCCGAGCCGCAGCCGGCTTGCCGCTGCCGGACTACTTCCAGAGGCTGAGGGATGGTTCCCTGAGCGCATACACTCCGGACTCGATGCGGTCGTGCTCGGTATGCACGCCCGAAGCGACAACCCTGAACTCCTCAAGGCCCAAGATCTCGGTTTGCCCGTCTACTCGTACCCTGAATACGTGCAAAAGGCCTGTGAGCGCCAAACGCGGGTCGTAGTGGGTGGTTCGCACGGCAAGACCACGACTACATCCATGCTACTGCACGTGCTGAAGTACTGGGACCGTCTGCCGGACTACCTCGTGGGCGCGCAGGTTCCGGGGCTCAAGGAATCGGTTCGACTTCAAGGCACCGAAGAGTGGGCAGTCTTTGAGGGAGACGAGTACTTGGCGTCACCGCTGGATCCGCGTCCCAAATTTCATTTGTACAAGGCACACGTCGGGCTGATTACGGGCATGGCTTGGGACCACGTGAACGTCTTTCCGACCCAGGATTCGTACGCGGACGCCTTTCGCGGCTTTCTCGAATCCATGGAGCCGGGCGGAACCCTGCTGTACTTTGAAGAAGACGCCGAATTGGCCGCACTTGTTGCGGCAGATGCATCGCCCATTCGCAAGATTCCGTACCGTACCCCAGAGCACCGGCACGACGGAACCCAGTGGTACTGGATCACGCCAATGGGTGAATTGCCCATGAGCGTCATGGGCCGGCACAACCTAGCTAATGCCGAGGGAGCGCGCTGGCTCGCCCAAGAAATGGGTATTCAAGAGGCTGATTTCTACGAGGCAATTGCTTCGTTTCAAGGAGCACAGCGTCGCCTCGAACCCCTTGCAGATTCGGCACGTCGCGCAGTTTACTTGGACTTTGCCCATGCACCGTCGAAGGTGGCAGCCACCACAGCGGCGTTTAGCGAGAGCTTTGGAAGCCGTCCCGTCTGGGGCCTGCTTGAGTTGCACACCTTTAGCAGCTTGAATCCGGAATTTTTACCCGGTTACGCCGGTTCGCTGAATGGTCTGGACCGTGCAATGGTCCTGTTTGATCCGGCAGCGGTAGCGCACAAAAAACTCCCACCACTTTCGCCTGACGCGGTGCGCGCGGCATTTGGTTCTGGAGTTGAAGTGTTTACGAGTTCCGATGCGCTGCGTGAAACCCTGGAACGCGATGCGCCAGAGCAGCTAAACCTGCTAATAATGAGTTCCGGAAACTTAGGTGGTTGGGATGTGCGCAGCTGGGCACCCCAGTTCGTCTAGACCTCAGTCTTCTCCGTCAAGGAGCTGACGCTGCATGTCTTCCATTCCAAAATAGTCCTCAGCCTCAAGTATGGTGGGGACCACAGCCAAGTCCTCATCGAAAAGGTGCATGAGTGACTCACGCACAATGAGGATGCACGAGAACATTTCGTCCATTCGCAAGGCCTGCAGGTCTTGAAGGTCTTCGACACCGTCGAACTCTTCAGCTGCGAGCAGGTTGACCAGCATGTGGTCTTCGGGGTGCTTGGCAACTAGAGCTTTGAATTCTTTAGTGCCCTCGGGTCCAAAAGTGTCGGATCCCCACCGGAGGTGAATGTAGTTGGGCTTGCGTTCGAGCTTAAACGACATCGGTAGTAGTTGATTGAGCAGCGAGAAGGTACAACACGGCCATGCGAACTGCAACGCCATTTTCTACCTGATTCAGGATTGCAGCATGCGGGGAGTCAGCGACTTCAGAGGTGAGCTCGACCCCGCGGTTGATGGGCCCTGGGTGCATGATGAGCGGAATCTTTTCGAGTCGCTTCAAGCGGTCCATCGTAATGCCGTAGCGGTTGTGGTACTCGCGGATGGACGGAAAAAATGCCCGGTCCATGCGCTCGTGCTGCACGCGGAGCACGTTGGCCACGTCGGCCCATGCCAGGGCATCGTCGACGTGGGGAATCACTTCGACTCCGAGCTCGTGAATCGCCCTCGGAATCAAGGTGGACGGGCCGCTCACTGCGACGTTTGCCCCCAGTTTTTGCAGTCCAAAGATGTTGCTGAGCGCCACCCGAGAGTGCAAGATGTCACCTACAATGACGATGTTCTTGCCTTCGAGACTTCCGATGCGCTCTTGCATGGTAAATGCGTCCAGAAGGGCCTGGGTGGGGTGCTCGTGGGTGCCGTCGCCGGCGTTGACGATGTGTGCAGGCACGCGATCCGCCAAAAACTGCGGAACCCCCGCGTCTGCATGGCGAATGACCACGACGTCCACTTTCATCGCGAGGATGTTGTTGACGGTGTCGGTCAAGGTTTCGCCCTTTTTTACCGACGAATTCGAGGCCGCGAAGTTCACGACGTCTGCTGACAGGCGCTTTTCGGCGAGTTCAAAACTCAGGCGGGTCCGCGTCGAATTTTCAAAAAACAGGTTGGCGATGGTGATGTCGCGAAGCGACGGAACGCGCTTTATCGGTCGGTTGATTACCTCTTTAAAGTGCCCAGCCCAGTGCAAAATCAGATGGAGGTCGTCGGCGGGTACGTGCTGAAGACCAAGGAGGTGGCGAGATTGCAGCTTAGTGTTCCGGGGCATATTCTGGGGATTCGAGCAGGACGGATTCAAGGTGGTCGCCGTTCCAGTTCAATCGAACGCGTTCGTGGTTCAGGGCATCGACTCGGCGGCCTGAGTAGTCGGGCTGGATGGGGAGTTCGCGCGAAAACCGACGGTCGACGAGTACACAGAGTTCGACGCGCTGAGGGCGTCCGAAATCGCCCAGTGCATCGAGTGCGGCGCGCACAGAGCGACCCGTATAGAGTACGTCGTCAATCAAGACTACGCGCTTGCCTTCAATGAGCACGTCCATTTCGGTCGGACTCGCCACCAAGGGCTCGTCTCGACGGCGAAAGTCGTCGCGGTGAAAGGTGATGTCGAGTAAGCCGTGCTCAATCGGTCCTGTGCCAAATTCAGATTCCAGTTGGTGCACCAGGGCCTTTAAAAGCTTGCTGCCACGCGGCTGCAGGCCGACCAGCACGGTGCGGTTCCACGGAACGTGAACTTCATTGAGCTGATGGCACAGTCGGCTAAGGGTGACCGCGCAGTCGCGCTGATTCAGGAGCGTCTTTTGTGCCATTTCAGGGTCAAAATTAGGGCTTTTTTGCATCCCGACTGCGGCCGACCTTTGGCAGAATGGACTTTTCACGGATTGATTGGCGAATTTTGGGCTGTAGCGCGGCGATTCCCGCTCCGGGGCAGTACCCTTCAGCGCAGTCGATCCGTGTGGGCGGAACCCTAATGCTACTCGATTGCGGAGAGGGAACGCAAATCCGAATTCGCGAGGTCGGCCTTCGGGGCGCTACGTTTGATGTGATTCTCATCAGCCACCTGCATGGCGATCACGTGTTTGGTTTACCTGGTTTGATGTCGTCGTGGACGCTCCAGGGGCGTAGCAAGCCCTTAGTGGTGGTGGGGCCCTCTGGTCTCGAGCCGTTTTTGCGCGGCGTCAATGTGAGCACCCAAGGGAATTGGTCCTACCCCGTTGAGTTTCGGGTAGCGGAACCCGGCATCGTCTACCAAAACGACGATGTGGTGGTGCGGTCTCATGCGCTCAAGCACCGCATTGAGACGTGGGGCTACCGCATCGACGAAGTGGTTGCTCCGCGAAAGGTGTGCTACGATCTTGCCGTTGCTGCGGGTCTTGAGCATGCGGACTTTCGGTCGCTCCAATTAGGCTTAGATGCGCGGACGCGCGACGGTCGGGTAGTGCCCAATTCTGAAGTCACGACCGAAGGTCGCAGTGGATTTTCAATGGCCTACCTCAGTGACACGTCTTTTGTGCCTGAGCTTGCAGAATTTGCTCGAGACGTTGAGTTTCTGTACCACGAAAGCACTTACCTCGAGCGGCATGCGGACTTGGCCCACAAGACGGGTCATTCCACGGCAGGTGAGGCAGCCACGCTCGCTCGCTTAGCGGGCGCCAAGCGATTGGTGCTCGGCCATTTTTCGCAGCGGTACGGGCGTTTAGATGACTTTGCATCAGAAGCGCTGCCCCAAGTTCAGATACCCATCGCAGTGGGCGTTTCGGGATTGAATCCGCTCACAGCATTTGTTGATCAATAAAAAAAGGCCGCCCTTGTGGGGCGACCTTGAACTTCGGTGCGACGGTTGCTTAACCGTTCATCGATACGAGGAATTCCTCGTTGTTGCGGGTCTTGTTCATGCGGTCCTCGAGGAACTCCATGGCTTCCACAGGCGTCATGTCGGCCAAGTGGCGGCGCAAGATGTACATGCGGTTGAGTACTTCAGGGCGAAGGAGCATGTCTTCTTTACGGGTTCCGGACGCGATAAGGTCAATGGCTGGCCAGATGCGGCGGTTGGCGATGCGGCGGTCAAGCTGCATTTCCATGTTGCCGGTTCCCTTGAATTCTTCAAAGATGACCTCGTCCATTTTGGATCCGGTGTCGATGAGTGCCGTGGCCAAGATGGTCAACGATCCGCCGTTTTCGATGTTGCGGGCCGCGCCAAAGAAGCGCTTGGGCTTGTGCAGGGCGTTCGCGTCCACACCACCCGACAATACCTTGCCCGAAGCGGGGCTGACGGTGTTGTAGGCGCGTGCGAGTCGCGTGATCGAGTCCAGCAGGATGACCACGTCGTGGCCACTTTCGACCAGACGCTTGGCCTTCTCGAGGACGATATTGGCAACACGAACGTGGCGTTCTGCGGGCTCGTCAAAGGTTGACGCAACGACTTCGGCGTTGACGCTGCGGGCCATGTCGGTGACTTCTTCGGGGCGTTCGTCAATCAAAAGAATGATCATGTACACCTCAGGGTGGTTGGCGGCGATGGCGTTGGCCACCTCTTTGAGCAAGGTCGTTTTACCCGTTTTGGGCTGGGCGACAATGAGTCCGCGCTGGCCTTTACCAATCGGAGACACAAGGTCAATGATGCGGGTACTGATCGTGGCGCGGCGGCCCGTCAGATCAAACTTCTCTTCTGGGAAGAGGGGAGTTAGGTGCTCAAAGGCGACGCGGTCGCGAATGAATTCGGGGTCCTTACCGTTAATCATGTTGACTTTGGTCAACGGGAAGAATTTTTCGCTTTCGCGCGGAGGACGTACCTCGCCGCGGACGGTGTCGCCCGTTTTGAGTCCGTAGTGCTTGATTTGCTGTTGGGTAATCAAGACGTCGTCGGGCGAGTTGAGGTAGTTGTAGTCGCTCGAGCGCAGAAATCCAAAGCCTTCAGGCATGATTTCTACCACGCCTTCGGTCGGAATAATTCCTTCGAATTCGTAGACGGGTTCTTGAATTTTGGGTTGGCGCGGTTCGCGAGGTTCACGGGGTTCACGGGGTCCGCGGTCTTCCCAGCCGTCACGGCGTGGGCGGTCGTCACGTGGTCCGCGGTCTTCGCGGGGCTGACGGTCGTCGCGTGGCTGGCGGTCATCGCGGGGTCCGCGGTCGTCACGTGGTCCGCGGTCTTCGCGGGGCTGACGGTCGCCTCGTGGTTCCCAGCCGTCGCGGCGTGGGCGATCGTCACGGGGGCCGCGGTCGTCGCGTGGTCCACGGTCGTCTCGTGGCTCACGGGGTCCGCGGTCGTCGCGTGGTCCACGGTCGTCACGGGGCTGCCGGTCGTCTCGTGGTCCACGGTCTTCGCGGGGCTGACGATCTCCGCGGGGCTCTCGGGGTTCGCGGGGTCCGCGGTCTTCGCGCGGCTGACGCTCTTCGCGGGGTTCTCGATCTTCGGAACCTTCACGTAGTGATTCACCCTCAGATTCATTGCCAGACGCTGCAGGACGGCCTCGGCGGCGCGGAGCAGGTGATTCGGCGGCAGGAGCAGCTTCTGCCGGAGCAGAAGAGGATTGACCTTGAATGGCTTCAATAAGTTCAGGCTTGCGCAGGTAGCGCGCTTTTGGAATGCCTAATGATTCCGCTAATTCTTTGAGCTCGGGAAGTTTGCGATCCGAGAGATCAGGCATTGACGCCATACCAATAAGGGTGTAAGGAACTAAAAAACAGTAAAGTGGGATTGAAATTGGGCGCAAAGTTGGCCCTTCACTGAGGCAAATATACGCGAACGGAACTTATGCAAGACCTTTGCACATTATGTGGCAACGAATTCAAACCTTGTACATGGCCCTGGCGGCCGTCAGTCTCTTTGCGGTCGGAGCCGCCAACCCCACCGAATGGTCGTCGCTGCTCGCGGGCCTCGGGGTGGCGCTGTTCACCGCCAACACGACCTACTTCAAGTACCGGCAACGCCAGTTTGTGGTGAACCGAATCGGAATTCTCGCCGCGTTTGCCCTCGAAGCGGTGTACCTGATTCCGGTGCTCAACGGCACGGCGGGTGCCGAGAATTCGTGGTCGCTCGCGCTTCCGTTGGTCGCGGTGGTGTTCGCGTCCATGGCGAATCGCGCCATTCAGGCCGACGAAGCCAAGGTGCGCGAAGCGGACCGGTTCCGCCCCAAAAAGAAGAAGTAGTTAGGGCTTTAGTGCGCCCCGAGCACCGAGCTCGACGACTGCGAGGTCGCTGATCTGCCCCGCTTCAATCGTGAAGCGCAGTATGGTGCGCACCTTGTGAAACCCGTGCACGCCGCAGGCTCCGGGGTTCATGCACATGACGCCTGAAGGGTCGCGGCCAACGCGCAGAATGTGCGAATGCCCGCAAATGAGTACGTCGGCCGGCTCGGCGCGAAGGCTGTTTTTGATTGCGGTGGGGAGGCGTCCGGCAGGACCCGCGATGTGGGTGATCCAAAACCTGAGACCCTGAATGCTAAATCGCTGGTCCTGAGGCCAAGTTCGGCGCATTTGTGCGTCGTCGATGTTGCCGTAGACTCCACGGACGGTTTTGCCCAGTGACTGCAGTCGGTCGACCACGTCGAGCGATCCGACGTCTCCGGCATGCCAAATTTCGTCGGCCTGGGCCGCGTGCGCGAGAATGCGCTCGTCCAAGTGGCCGTGCGTGTCTGAAAGCAAGAGAATCTTGAGGGCGCTACCTTTGGCAATCATGTCCGGTCAAAGTTCGTTCACTCACCGCTATGTACTGCGCTTGGCCTACCACGGCGCGGAATTTTTAGGTTGGCAGCGCCAGCCCGCCGGCCGAACGGTACAAGGTGTCCTCGAATCGACGTTGTCCACATGGATGCGAAGCCCCGTCGAAGTCGTAGGCGCCGGCCGCACGGACGCGGGAGTTCATGCGTCCAATTATGTGGCGCATGTGGACTGCGCGTCAACCGTGGACCTCAACGAGCTGGTGTTTCGGCTCAATCGCTTTTTGCCCGACGACCTCGTGCTGTTTGAGGCGATTCCGGCTCCCGACGAATTTCATGCGCGGTTTAGTGCCCAGGGTAGGGGCTACCGCTACAGCATTCAGCGAACGAAGTCGGCGTTTGGGCGCGACACGGCGTGGGCCTACGAACGTCCGCTGAACGGGCAGCTTTTGGACGAAATGGCCGCGAGCTTGCTGGGCGAGCACCACTTTGGGGCATTTGAGCGCAGCGGAAGCGCAGAAACCAACGGAATGTGCACGATACGGCACGCCCGATGGGTGCGCGATTCCGACAAATGGATATTCGAGATCGAAGGGACGAGGTTCTTGCGCAACATGGTTCGGGCCCTCGTCGGTACGATGGTCGAGCACGCCGCTGCAGATCGAGGCTTGGAGCAATGGGACCGCCTTCGCAAAAGCCAAAAAAGGACGGAATCCGGCCCGTCGGCCCCCGCTCAAGGGCTTACCTTTGCAGGCGCGGTCTATGCCGCACCCCTCTTTGATGGCCGAGAAACCCCAGACTTCATCACCAAGCGTTAGCGGAAAGGCCTTTGACTGGGCCGTACTGCGCCGCGTGCTTCGGTACGCGCGTCCCCACCGGGCCCTGCTGTGGTCGGCCGCCAGCTTGAGTGTGGTACTCGGCGGGGTTACAACCCTGAGGCCCTACCTCGTTCAGCGGGCAGTGGATTTTGCGGTCGAGCAGGGCGATGCCACCATGATGCACTGGGCGATCGCAGGTTTGATGCTCACTTTGGTGCTTGAGGGCCTCGGAACCTGGTTTTTTGTGCTCGCAACCAACGAGCTGGGTCAAAAAGTGATTCGGGACGTACGGGTTCAGCTCTTTGGGCAGCTCCTCAAGTTTAAGGCTTCGTTTTTTGACCGTACCCCCGTCGGGCAGTTGGTGACGCGCACGGTGAGCGACGTCGAGACCATGGCAGACATCTTTGCCGAGGGCTTGCTGGTGATTTTTGGCGATTTGTTCAAGATTGCGGTGATGCTTATTGCCATGTTTCTGCTCTTTGATCCCGGAATGGTCGCAGTGAGTTTGTCGGTGGTTCCGATTTTGTTTGTGGCCACCCGCTGGTTTCAGCGCAGCATTAAAGGCGCCTTCACCGACGTTCGCAATCAGGTTGCAGCTCTCAATTCGTTTGTCCAAGAACGCCTCACCGGAATGGCCGTTGTCCAGTTGTTCGGTCGCGAAGGCGAAGAAGCACGCCGTTTCAACGAAATCAACACGCGCCACCGCGACGCCAACATCAAGAGTATTTGGTACTTCTCGCTGTTTTTTCCGATCATCGAGATGCTTTCGGCGCTCTCAATCGGCTTGGCCATTTGGTACGGAGGCTGGCGTTCGTTGGTGACCCCAGGCAGCGTGAGCATTGGCGACCTTACTGCCCTGATCCTCTTTATTAACATGCTGTACCGCCCCTTGCGCCAGTTGGCCGACCGGTTCAACACGCTTCAAATGGGAATGGTTGCGAGCGATCGGGTACTGAAGTTGATTGAGCGCGAAGATCAATTGGAGCGCCCCGGAACCCATCGTGCCAGCGCCCTAAAGGGATCCGTGGAATTCCGCGACGTCCACTTTCGCTACGTCGAGGACCAGCCTGTGCTGCACGGTGTCACCCTGTCGGCACAACCGGGCGAAATGCTTGCCTTAGTGGGATCAACGGGCAGCGGAAAGTCCACACTCATCGGGCTCTTGGCGGGCCTCTACCATCCTGAGTCCGGCTCGGTTAATGTGGATGGTGTTTCGGTAGCGGACTGGGATTATGAATCGCTGCGCAGTCGACTTGCGCTTGTGCAGCAGGATGTGTTCTTGTTCAGCGATACCGTGCGCAACAACGTAACCTTGTACCGCCCTATACCCGACGCTGAAATCTGGACTGCTGCAGAAGCGATGGGGATTAAAGAGTTTCTCGAATCACTGCCCGGAGGCCTGGACTACGACGTCAAGGAGCGCGGCGGAATGCTTTCTACCGGCCAGCGCCAGCTACTCGCCTTTTTGCGGGCGTACTTGGCCAACCCCGACATTTTGATTCTCGACGAGGCCACTTCGTCGGTGGATTCCCAGTCCGAAGCCTGGATTCAGAACGCCACCGAACGCATCACCAAGGGCCGCACGTCGGTGGTGGTGGCCCACCGCTTGGCGACCGTGCAGCACGCCGACCGAATTGCAGTACTCGAGCAGGGTCGTGTGGTCGAACAGGGGACGCATACCGAGTTGCTTGCCCAAGGCGGAACCTATGCCAACCTCTACGCCAAGCAGTTCTTTGGCGAGGCCGGGATTTAGCGCTCGATCTCGATTCCGCGGCCCTCAAGACCGCTGAGCACCTCGTTCCAACGCTCGGAATCCGTGATTTGAAAGGCGAACGTCGGCGCGTTGTGGCGCACAAAAAAGGCGTAGCGCCCTTCTTCAAAAGCGTAGGCAATGACGCGCTGTTCGCGCTTCCAGCCTTTCATTCGCACTCCGTAGCCCATAAAATCGCCCATCGGATCAACTTTGGCGTGGTACACCTTGGCCACCTCGCTCCACGCGACATGCTTGGGTCCGATGTTGAAGGGGCGGTAGCTGATGTCGATTCCGCTTGGCGAAACCGTGATGCGGCACGGACGCATGAGGAGCCATCCCGTAAATACCTGAATGAAGGTAATTCCGATGAGGGCGCCTACCATTTCGGCTTCGAATCCCGACTGGCTGCCCACGGCCACCATCATGACGAGGGTGGAAACCCCGGTGATGCCAATAATCCACAAAAAGGCCTTTGGAATGCGAAATTCAGCGCGGTACATGCCGCGAAGATACTAGCCGACTAGATTCTTAAGGGCAGCGTCGAGTTCGTTGAACTGGTATTCAAAGCCCAGATCCTTCCATTTTTGGGCGGAACAGTGGGTACTCATCACGGCAATTTGCGCCATCTCACCCAGTGCAAGTCGCAGGGCCCAGGCGGGCGGCGCAGGAGCCCAAAACGGCTTTTTGAGCACCTTGGCAAGTTTCAAGCTAAAGTCTTTGTTCATCGAGGATTCGGGGCCGACGCCGTTCCACACTCCGTCCAATGCGGAATCCGTAGCGAGGCGAGCCACCATGCGTGCCAAGTCGTCGACATGAATCCACGGCATCCAGTGCTTGCCGTCGCCCAAGGCGCTTCCGAGTCCGACGCGAAATACCGGGAGCAAGGTGCCCAAGACGCCGCCGCCGTGGCCAAGTACGATTCCGATGCGGAGTTTTGCCACCCTCAATCCAAGGTCAGCGAATCGGTCTGCTTGGGATTCCCAGGCGCGCACGACGTCGCCCAAAAAACCCACTGCGCCTGCGTCGCGTTCACTGTAGACGCGGTCGAGGCTGTTGGGGTAGATTCCCACTGCCGAGGCGCTGACCATGACCTCAGGGCGCTGGTCCATCGCTTCGATGGCGCGATAAAGGGTCTCAGCGCCCTGGATGCGGCTTTCCATAATAGCGCGTTTGTGGGACTGGGTCCAGCGCTCTGAAACGGAGGCTCCCGCGAGGTGGATCACCCCGATGGCCCCATGAAGTGCCGCGGGATCGACGATGTACGCGCTTGGGTTCCACGCAAATTCGCCGGGTTTGCGCGGCGTCCGCGTCAAAATGCGAACTTCATGTCCTTGAGCTTCAAGCTCTTTTTGAACAGCTCGGCCGACGAGGCCGCTTCCACCGGTAACGCAGTAAATCATACCTTCTCAACGCGATCTTAGCGCCTCAGTTCACACGGACATGCATTCGCTTCAACCCCATAGCGCGTGGCGCACTCGATACATCGCGGCCGACGATCCACGCAGTCCGTTTTTTCTCGACCAAGGCGCCCCGGTGAACGGAGCCTACCACCAGATGTACGACTTCGTCATACACCCCGACTGGGACGACATCGGCTGCGAAACGCTCTTTGTCAAGGTGCTCTTTGTCGACTACGCCGAGGGTTGTGCGGTCATTGAGCTGCTCGGCGAATGGAACGATGCCCTGCACAACGATGTCATGGAATTCAAGCGCCGCGTGGCGGATCCACTTATGGCCGAAGGCATTGTGCGCTTTGTCATTGTGGGCGACAACCTGCTCAATTTTCACGCTGAAGACCCTGACTACTATGCCGAATGGGCCGAAGAAGTCGAGGAAGAGGGCGGGTGGATTGTCGGTCTCAACTTTCGCGACCACGTCGCCGACGAAGTCGCCCGCGCACGTCTCGGTCGCTACATCTGGTCAGGCCCGCGCTTCAGAGCCATGTCGTGGCGCGCCCAAGACCCGCTCACCCTTTGCCAGGCGGTTGAGGTGATGGTGCAAAAGCGGCTGGGGATGTAGCTTGCTGGCGAGGTTGGCTCGTTGGCTTGTTGGCGAGGTTGGCTCGTTGGCGAGGTTGGCTCGTTGGCGAGGTTAGCTCGTTGGCGAGGTTGGCTCGTTGGCTTGTTGGCGAGGTTGGCTTGTTGGCGAGGTTGGCTCGTTGGCGAGGTTAGCTCGTTAGCTCGTTGGCGAGGTTGGCTCGTTAGCTCGTTGGCTTTTTGTACCGTTTAGGAACCCAATCGTAAATCAGCACGGAAGTGCAGACTGTACCCAATAAAAAAGGCTGGCTGGAGGCTAAACGAGCCAATCTCAGCCAACCTTGCTAAAAAGCTACTAGAGCTTGATGTGGTGCATCCAACCGTGGCGGTCTTCAGCACGTCCGTAGCGAATGTCGGCCAGAGCCGCGCGCACGCGGGCGGCGATGCCGTCGGTGGGTACGGGAACGAGGTGGAGTTGATCCTCCATTCCGAAGGCTTCGATGGGGCTAACCACCGCGGCGGTGCCCATTCCGAATGCCTCGTTGAGCTCGCCCGCCTTGGCGGCGTCGACGATTTCGGCTACTGAGATGGCGCGCTCCTCGACGGGAATTCCCCATTCACGGCAAAGCGTGAGGATGGAATCACGGGTGATGCCCGCAAGGATGCGGTCGCTGAGGGCGGGGGTGATGAGGGTTCCGCGCACGACGAAGGCGACGTTCATTGTTCCGGCCTCTTCAAAGTACTCGTGGTTGTGGTGGTCAGTCCAGAGGACTTGCTGGAAGCCCTGCTTGACCGCCTCGCGGGTGGCCAAGAAGGCTCCGCCGTAGTTACCGGCGGCTTTGGCGAATCCGACTCCGCCCGAAGTGGCGCGGGTAAACTGGCGCTCAACTTTGACACGTACGGGCTTGGTGTACAGCTCGCCCGAGGGGCTGGTCACGATACCAAAGGTGTACTCTTCAGATGGGCGGGCGGTGATGAACTCGCTGCTGCCAAACAAAAATGGGCGCAGGTAGAGCGATTCGTTCGCGCCGCGCGGAACCCATTCTTGGTCCACCGCAATCAGGGCGTCGAGGCCATTAATGAAGAGGTCCTCGGGGAGCTCGGGAATCATCATGCGCGAACCGCTTCGGTTGAGGCGCTTGGCATTTTCAAGGGGGCGGAATATGGCGATTCCGCCGTCGGCTTGGCGGTAGGCCTTCTGGCCTTCGAATACCGCCTGGCCGTAGTGCAGGGCGTGTAGGGCGAGACCCTGCTTGAGGGGGCCGTAGGGTTCAACGCGGCCTTCGTCCCAACTTCCGTTGACGAATTCAGCGTAAAAAGCGTGGTCAGCCAATCCTGAACCAAAACCTAGGTTCGCAAAGTCAACTTGACTGAGTCGGGATTGGGTGGTGCGGATAATCTTCATGGGCAATAAAGGGTTGTGCTTGACGTCCGCGCCAAAGCGCCGCAAAGGTACGTATTTTTGCAGGGTAAAACTGTTTCTTATGCGTTCATTTATCGCTCTTTCTGCAGCTGTCCTGCTGCTTGCATCATGTGCACAAACTCCGGCCGAAGAGGTCGTGGTGTACGACTACTTTGGAGATTCCGCCGCGATCGGAACCCCCGTTTTAACCGGCGCAGAGGTGCTCAAGCAGTTGGAAACCAGCGATTCCATCTGGGTTACGTTTCAAGCGCCCATTCAGGCGGTGTGCCAGACGAAGGGTTGCTGGATGGAGGTGCAGCTAGACTCGACCACCACCGCATTGGTTCGGTTTAAGGACTACGGATTTTTTGTTCCGATGGACGCCAGCGGCGAAATGGCCACGATTGGTGGAGCCGTAAAGAAGCAGGAGTTGAGCATCGAGTGGCTGCAGGAGCAGGCGCGCGACGCCAACGAGCCCGACAGCGTAGTTGCCGCGATCACGAAGCCAGAGGTACGCCTCACCGTGATGGCCTCGGGAGTAGCACTTCCGCAAAAAGAAGTGGTTGAAGGCGAAGCCGCGACTGAAGAAGAAGGTCACGACCACGAGGGCCACGACCATGAATAAGCTTGCCGCGGTCGGTCTACTGATCGCTCTGGTGGCTTGCCAGCAAGAGCCGTCTCAGCCGAAGCGCAGCCCTCGGGTGGTTGAGCCTAGTGCGCTCGCGGCGACGATGCGCGAAATGACGGCCGACATGGAAGAGCTCAAGGCCAAGGCCCAAGCCGGTACCTTGACTCTGGCAGATGTCGAATCCCTTCGCGCGGCGCACGAGCCCATCAAAACGGCAGAGCCTACCAAGCCAGAGGAGATCAAAGAAAGCTTTCCGGGTTTTGCCGAGGCCTACCTCAGCAACCTCGATGCTTTGGCTGACGCGCTGCGCGAGCAGGGCAACCGTGAAGCGCAAATTGAAGCGTTTAACACGGTGATTGCCACCTGCGAATCCTGCCACCAGCAGCATTGCCCTGGTCCTTTGGACCGCATCCGCGGAATCAAAGTCGAGCAGTAGTGCTCAAGGCCACGGCTGACGGTTCGTGGTCCGCAGTTCACCCCGAGTTTGGGGCTGAATTCCATTCCCGATACGGAGCCCTTCGCGAAGCCCAGCATGTTTTTGGCTCCGAAGGGTTTTTTTCATGGCGAAGCGCGCATCCCGACGCCACGCACGTTCGGGTCGCCGAAATGGGCCTCGGAACCGGACTCAACGCCATTCTCACCCGCCGCTGGGCCGCTCAAGAAGGCCTTGACTTGCACTATGAGGCCTGGGAGGCCTACCCGCTGCCAGAGGACGAACGCGAGGCTTATGCGGACCGCATGGGTTGGTCGCCCACCGAGCAGGCCTGGTTGGCGGAGTTGACGCTGCACACTGAGCCCGTCACGCTTCAGTCTCCGCTCCCTATGGCCGAATTCGACCTGGTTTACTACGACGCCTTTGGCCCCGGCGTGCAGCGCGAATTTTGGACCGAAAAAATGCTGCACCGCTGGCTCGACCTGCTCGTCCCTGGCGGAATTTGGGTCACCTACTGCGCCCAAGGCGTGGTTCGCAGGGCCCTGGCAGCGCGTGGTTGGCACGTGGATCGCCCCAAAGGGCCACCCGGAAAGCGCGAAATGCTCCGCGTCGTGCGAACTTTGAACCCATGAGCAAGCGCACAGTCCGAGTGTATGGATTTTTAGAAGATGCCCAAGGGCGAGTGCTGGTGAGCGCCGAACGCTTCCGCGGTATACCCCTCGTCAAGTACCCTGGCGGCGGGGTCGAATGGGGCGAAGGCATTCACGAAGCCCTGGTGCGCGAGTTTCAGGAGGAACTTCAGCTAGACGTAGCGGTCGGAGAACTGGTCTTTTTCAATGAATTCTCAGTGGTCTCAGCATTTGATCCTGAAGTGCAGGTCTTTAGCTTCTTTTACCGCGTCACTGCAGTGGGGCCTATGTCGTTTGCGACGCACAGCGCGGTTGCGGTACCCGACGAAGAGGGCGAGCGCGCAGTTTGGGTCTCCAAGGCGGAACTCGCGCACATCCCCTTCTCCTACCCGATTGAGCAGGAAGCCACGAAGGCTTTCTTGCGAAGCAAGTAGCTAGCAGCTAGTTGCTGGCTGCGGGCGTGAGCCAAGAGCCCTCGATGGGGCGGATCGGCATCCAGTCTCTTTTGATGGTGGCGACACTGTCTAGGAATCGTCCTTGGGCTTGGCGAGCTTCGCTGATTTTGAGTCGTTCCCAGCCTTGACCGCGTTCGACGTAGACGTGCATTCGTCCGAGCCAATCGATGCCGAGCTGGTCTCCTAAGGCGCGCAGTGCAGCCATTCGGCTGTCGATACTGCATCCGCTGGCGGCGGTACGGGCTTCGTCGGCGGCTAGGGCAACGACGCGCTGTTCGACGAGCTGGAATCCGGCAAACACGGGAGCTCCGTGGGCGGCCCAGCCGGCGCAAAGGGATTGTAGGCCCTCACGGAGCTGAAGCTCTTCGTCGGCAGTCCAAGGTCGGTCGGCCACGAAGCACCAAAAGCGCGATTCCGCAGGGAGTTCGTTCCAGTCGACGTGGGGCATGGACTAAAGGTCGTTGGCGGTGGCGATGGCCTCGGCGATGTCGAGGACCTGAACCTGGCCTTCTTTGCCGTGGTGGGTAACACCGTCGGTCAGCATGAGCTTGCAGAAGGGGCATCCGACCGCGATGATGTCTGCACCGGTTGCGATTGCTTCTTCGGCGCGCACGTGGTGTACTTCGGCGTTCCCGGCCTCGGGCTCTTTGAAGATTTGGGCGCCGCCGGCTCCGCAGCAGAAACCGTTTTTCTTGCTGCGCTTCATCTCGTGGATTTCGGCGTCGAGCTTCTCGAGCAGGGCGCGGGGCGCCTCGTACTCGCCGTTCACGCGGCCGAGGTAGCAGGGGTCGTGAAAAACGATGCGCTTGCCTTTGAAGCTTCCGCCCTCGACGCGCAGGCGTCCGTCGCGCAGCAGCTGCTCGATGAACTGGCTGTGGTGAAAGACCTCGTAGGTTCCGCCCAGCTGTGGGTATTCGTTTTTAAGCGTGTTGAAGCAGTGAGGACAAGCCGCCACGATTTTTTGCACGCTGTAGCCGTTGAGCACCTCGATGTTGGTCAGGGCCTGCATTTGAAAGAGGAACTCGTTTCCGGCACGGCGCGCGGGGTCGCCGGTGCAGCTCTCTTCGGCACCCAGCACGGCAAACGAAACTCCGGCCTGGTTCAAGAGCTTGGCCACGGCCTTGGTGACTTTTTTGGCGCGCTCGTCAAAGCTTCCGGCGCAGCCGACCCAAAAAAGGACTTCGGCGGTTTCGCCGCGGGCGGCCAGTTCGGCCATCGTAGGGACGTTTAGGCTCATAGCTCGTCGTTAAATACTTCAATCGTGGCTGGACGCTTCACCAACGGACTGAAGGTTCCGGTGTAGCGTGTGGCACGCACGATGTGGTTGTCAATCCAGTGGTAGTTGCCGCCCCTGGGCTTGCCCATCAGTAGTCCGTGGTACAGAAACCCGTGGCGGGCCAGCCATTCCTCGGTTACGGCGCGGTGCTCTTCGGTACGGCTCGTAAAAAAGGTGATGATGTGCCCTTCGGCGTGCCACGTTTTAATCGTCTCAAGCGCGTCGGGGTAAACGTTGGCGGTCGCCATGCGCTCGGGCTCTTCGTTCGGAATATCGTCGCAGACGGTTCCGTCAATGTCGATGAGGTAGTTTTTGATGTGTTCGGGCAGCACTGGGCTGACTACTTCGCCATCGACTACGGTGTGCTGAAGCGGCATCATGATTGAATCCAATTGCCGCGGTCAGCCTGGGGGTAGGCCCACGGAGCCGCATTGTTTTCAATGTTTCCCATCGCTACGTTGACTGTAGACGGGGCGGCGGATTCTTCCATGACCAGATACTGGCGCATCTGCAGGATGATATCTAGGGGGTCGATGTTGACGGGGCAGGCCTCTACGCACGCGTTGCAGGTGGTGCATGCCCACAGCTCTTCGCGGGTAATCCAGTCGTCGAGCAATGTTTTTTGGGTTGCGGAATCGCCTCCGGCCAGCACCTCTTCGACGCGGTCGCGCGTCGCCATCATGATGCGGCGGGGCGATAGTTTTTTACCGGTCTGGTTGGCGGGGCATTCGCTGGTGCAGCGACCGCACTCGGTGCAGCTGTAGGCGTTGAGCAGGTTGGCGAAGTGCAGGTCGTGCACGTCTTTGGCTCCGAAGCGCGCAGGCGGAACCGCGTTGGGGTCCGGAACAAAGCTCGGGTCCATCATAGCCTTGATTTCGGTCGTAACCGATTCCATGGAAGGGATTTGTCCGCGCGGAGCCAACTTGCTGTACCACACGTTCGGGAACGCCAAAATGATGTGGAAGTGCTTGCTCTTGGGCAGGTAGTTCAAGAACGCCAAGATGCCCACAAAGTGCAGCCACCACATGCTCGTGGCAAAGGCACTCAGCGCCGAAGCGCTCCAGCCGCCGAAGAGGGGAAGCAAGAGGCCGCTGATCAGCCAGGGACTGCTGGCAACTAGCTGCTGGCCGCTGGTTGCGAGCTGCTGGTATTCAGCCGCATTCATCAAGAGCAGCGCCGACATAAGGACGATTTCGATGACGAGGATGTTCACGGCGTCGCGCTGGGGCCAGCCGGCGAGGTCGGGGTGCTTGAGGCGGTCGGGGCCTGAGCCGAGCCGGCGGGCCAAGAACACCACGCAGGCCACGATGACCAAAAATCCAAGGACTTCAAAGAAGTTCATAAGGCCGTCGTAGAGGCCGCCCAACGGCTCGCGAAGCAGCCGGTGGGTGCCCAAGATGCCGTCCAAGACGATTTCGAGAACTTCGATGTTGATGAGTACAAAGCCCACATAAACGATAAGGTGCATGGCGGCGGCGAGGGGGCGAGGGCCCATCTTTCCTTGTCCAAGTGCGACCCGGGCCATGGTGGACCAGCGCTCAGACTGGCGGTCGTGGCGACCTGAGGGGCGGGCGAGGGCCAAGCCGCGGCGGAGGCGGCGAACTTGGTAGGTAAAGCCGGCGACGCCTGCGGCGAGTACGGCGGTAAAAATCAGACTCGAAATCATTCTTCTTCAACGCGGCTAGGTCGGCGACCAAACACCGACAGTCGAACATAACGCTCTGGATGGTAGCGCAAATCAAGAAGCAGTCGGTCGAGCGACTGCACGGTCTTGTCAATTTGATTGTAAAGTGAATCTTGGGCGCTGAGCTTGCCAAGGGTTCCTTCGCCGTTGGCCATTCGTCCCGTGACTACATCGAGGTTCTTTGAAGTGCGCTCAAGCGCCAGCATGGTTTGGCCGACGTTGGCCTTTCCGAGTGAATCTGAAATATTGGCTACGTTGGCAAACACGCGCTCAAGTTCGTCGCGGTTGTCCGCGAGTGACTTTGAAAGGCGCTCGAAGTTTTGCGTCGCACGTCCGAGCGATTCACGGTTCTCGACCATGTAGGTGGAGAGCTCCGTGGTGATTTCGTTCAGGTGAATTAGCGACTGATTGACGTTGCTGAATGACGAACGGAAGTCGTTTTCGACTCCGCCCTTCAAAAATCCGGTCAAGATTTGAATCGCGGTATCGAGCGAGGCGATGAGCTTCTCGGTCTTGACTTTGACCGGCAGGACCTCTTTGTTGATGGCGTCGCCAAGGGACTCTTCGATGGCGCTTCGCAAGGTGTCGCCGTCTTCAACGAGTACGCTTCCTGATCCGATTTCGAGCGAAATTTCTTTGGCGCCCAAAAGGTCACTTGACTTAATCTGGGCCAAGGTGGTCACCGTAATTGGGTAGTCCGAGTTGATGGTCATTGCGACCACCACGCGTCCTGACTGGTCGGGGTGAAAGTAGATGTCTTCGATACGTCCGACGGCCAGGCCGTTAATGGTCACGGGCTGAGAGCCCATGATGCCCTCGACCTTGTCGTATACGGAGTACAGCGTGATTCCCTCCTTGAACAGGTTGCTATTTTTAAGATAAGAAATTCCGAAGTAGAGTACCAGCCCTGCAATCAGGACCACGAGGCCGGCTTTGAGTTCACGAGACAACATAGGCGTACAAGTTACGGCTTCTTAAGGGCTTGGTCTGCTTCGTCGAGGGTGATGCGAGCGGTTCCGCGGTAGGCCACCATAAAGGCATCTGGAAATCCTTTTTGGCGGGCTTCTTGTAGCGCCGTGAGCGCTGCGTCACGGGTGCCATAGCGTCCAAAGAGATAGCGGTACAAACGACCGTCCTTGACATAGAATACCCCTCTAAGTGCATCAAATGGGGATTCGCTGGCACTTTTCAATACTCCGCTCACACTGAGTTGCACGGTGAAATAGACGGAATTTTCTACCGCACTGGACGTCACCTCGGGTTGAGGCGGTTCAATTTTAACCGCTTCTACCTTCAAAGGCTCGGCGACGGGCGCAGTTTCTTGTTTTGATGCCTCCTCAACCTTTGGAACCACTTGGGCTGCAGGTTCCGGCAGGCGAACTTCGGGCTGTGGTGCAGGTGGAATGACGGGTTCTGCCGCAGCTCCTCCTTCACGGCGCACTTTGTACTGGGCAAATGAGCGTGCAATAGCCTGAGCCATCTGGTCTTGGCCGTCGTCGGTCATCAAGTAATCCTCTTCGGCACTGTTGGTCAAAAATCCGAGCTCGATTAGGATGGAGGGCATTGCGGTGCGGCTCGTGACATAGAGCGGTTGCTGCTTCACCCCGCGATCCTTGCGGCCCACGTCATTGCGAAAAGCGTTTTGAACGGTTTGGGCCAGATCTACGCTTTGCTGAATAAAGGCGTACTGAAACATCGTAAGCATGATGTAGGATTCGGGCTTGGTGGGGTCGAATCCCTCGTAGACATCTTGGTTGTCTTCTTGCAGAATTACGGAATTTTCGCGCATGGCGACCCGGTTTTCGTCGTCGTGATCCTTACCCATGACATAGGTCGACGAGCCGTAGGCCGAGCGGTTTTCGGCGGCGTCGCAGTGAATCGAAATGAATACGTCGCCTTGGGCGCGGTTGGCGATTACGGTGCGTTCGTGCAGGGTGGGGTAGGAGTCGTCGCGGCGCGTCATGACCACTTTGATATGGGGAAAGCGCTGCTTGATGTACTGTTCGACCTTGAGGGCAACTGCGAGCGAAACGTCTTTTTCGGTCTTTTTGTAGCGCTGGGTTCCGAGGTTCCCAGGGTCTTTGCCGCCGTGCCCCGCGTCGATGACCACGGTGCGAACTTCATCACTCATTCGGGCTGCAGGCTGAAAACCTGCATGCGGAACCGCTAAAAGGGCAATCAAAACCCAGGCTAGGCGTTGGTAGGTACTACTTTTGGTCACTGATTTCATGAACGTCGCTTCAAAGGTACACGCTTACGCCGCAATGATTGCGGGATTTTTATCGTTTTCGGCGATGGCGCAGGGCGTACTGGATGGTGACGGCATCACCTATTCCTCGGAACGCCAAGGCACCTTGCGGCCCGGCAGCAGCACCATGAACCTTCAGGGCAAGGCCCGTGCCGAATCCAAGGACTTTACCCTTGAGGCCGAAACCATAGAAATCGACTGGGGACGCCGCGAAATCAAAGCCTACGGTGCGCGCCAGGCGGATGGCAGCTACCTCGGGCGTCCGATCTTCACGCAAGGCGACCGTCGAATTGGTGCCGATACCCTGCGCTACAACTACGGTACCCAAAAGGGCTGGGTCTACCAGTCGTCAAGCCAAGAGGCCGGAGGTTTTTTGTTTGGCAAGCAAGTCAAAATGATCAGTGATTCGAGCTACTATATTGGTTCGACGCGCTTTACAACCTGCAACCACGCTGAGCCCCACTTTGCCATCGTGGCGCCGCAAGCCCGTTTTGACGTGGGCAAGCGCATTGTGACGGGGCCTGCCTACCTCGAATTGGCGCACCTTCCGACGCCGTTGGCGCTTCCGTTCGGATTTTTTCCGATGACTGAGAAGCGGGCCTCTGGTTTCATTTTGCCCAACTTTGCTGATCGTCGTGAATGGGGACTGGGACTTACCGGCTTTGGTCACTATTGGGCCTTGGGTGAACATCTTGACCTGCGCCTCACGGGCGACCTCTACACTCGTGGATCGTGGGGCGTTCAAGCGCAGTCCAACTACCGCTACCGCTACCGGTTCTCTGGCGGATTCACGGTTCAGGCCAACCGGACGCGCTACGGGGATCCGCGCTATGCCGACTACGGACAGTTTTACGACGCCCGCGATTACCGAATTTCGTGGAACCACAACCAAGACCCCAAAGCGCATCCGACCCGCACCTTTTCGGCCCGGGTCGAACTCGCCACGGGAAGCTTCTTCAAAAACACAACGACCAACCCGGATGACTTTCTCAAGAACGACCTCTCGTCGTCGGTGAGTGTTGTGCAGCGCTTTCCAGGAACACCCTTCACCTTCACCGGAGCCCTCAGGCACCGCCAAAACAACCAGCAGGGCACGATTGCGTTATCGCTTCCGGAATTCACCCTCGGAATGGCCCGGGTGCAGCCCTTTGCCCGCAAGGTGCGCAGTGGGACCCCGCGTTGGTACGAGGGGATCGGCTTGACCTACGCCATGAACGGCCGTAATGAGACCCAGGGCTTGCTCGAAGAGCTCCAGGACCCTGCGGAGCTCTTTGATCCGACGCGCCTTCGCAGTGGAATCCAGCAGTCGGCCTCACTGAATACCAACCTGAAACTCCTGCGCTTCATCACCATCAATCCCAGCGCAGACTGGTCTGAGAAGTGGTACCCCACCGCATTGAATTACACGTGGGACGCGGATTCAGGCGAAGTGCGTACCGATACAGCCCGTGGATTTTTTACGGCTCGTGAGTTTCGGGCCTCGGCGTCGGCCAACACCACCCTTTACGGCCTTTTTCGCTATCGCCGCGGCCCTGTGTCAGCCCTGCGCCACGTGATGTACCCGTCGGTGACGGCGATTGCGCGCCCTGACTTTTCGGATCCACGCTGGAACATCTACCAAGAAATTCAAAGTGACACGGCCGGCACGTTGAAGCGCTTTAACCGCTTTCAGGGGTACACCTACGGGTCGCCGGGCCCCGGTCAGCTTGGAGCGGTCCGGTTTAGGTTGCGCAACACGCTGGATGCCAAGCTCCGCGCCTCGGGCGACACGGGGGCAGAGCGCAAAATCAACCTCATCGACGACTTGAGCCTTGAGACGGGATACAACGCAGCCGCGGTGAGTAATCCGTGGGAAAATATGGCCGTACGGGCCTCATCTTCATGGGGTAAGGGCGCGTACCGGGTCAGCTACCAAGGACTTTTTGATTGGTACGGATTGGATTCCGCAGGGGTGCGAACCGAAACGTTTGCAGCGGCTTTGGGCCAGGGTTGGATTCGCCCGACCATGCACCAGTTCAGTGCGGACGTACGCCTTAGGGGCGGAACCGCCCAAGGTCGGCGCGGCCCCAAAATCAACGATTTAGGGCTTGAAGAGAACATTTACAGCGACTACTACGCACCCTTGGACCAGGTGGCATGGGCGGCTCCGTGGAGCATCAACGCGGGCTACTCGATGCGCCGAAGTGCGGTGGGCACGACCTACCAAACGACCCATTCGGTTCGGGTCGACGGAACCTTTGATGCCACCCAAAACTGGAAGATTCGCTTCGCCAGCGGCTACGACCTTGCCAAAATGGACTTCACGTTTACTTCATTTGACGTGGTGCGCACGATTCACTGCTGGCAGATGAATTTGCGCTGGGTTCCGTTTGGGTACGCCCGGAGCTATACGATCGGAATGGGCGTGACCGCACCGCTGCTCAATGCCCTGAAGGTTCAGCGCCGCCGCGGATTGGGCGACTACTAGCGCACTACTGACGCGCTGAATTCAGCCCAAGCCTTTAATAGCTCGGGACCTTGGGGCGTAAGCACGCTTTCAGGGTGAAACTGAACCGCCCACACGGGGGCTGTACGGTGCCGCATCGCAGCAGGAAGCCCTTCAAAGTCCGTGGCCGTGACCGACCAGTCGGGGCTCAAGCTCTTTGAATCGACAGCCCACGAGTGGTACAGCCCGACCATCGTGGGGTTCGGAAGCGCCACGCCGCCCGCCCAGGCTTCGGTCCAGGTGATTGGTCTGGCGATTCCGTGCCGCGGAGTGCCCGTGTGCACGAGGCGTCCGCCGGTGAATTCGGCCAAGGCCTGCATGCCCAGGCACACCCCGAGAATGGGCGTCCGCCCAAAGTGGTCGGCGATGACGTCCATCAGCACACCCGACTCGCGCGGCAGTCCAGGGCCAGGGGACAGGACGAGCGCGTCGACGTCGTGCAGGTCGGCAAGGGCCAAAGGATCGTCGCAGCGGCGCACCCGAACCTCTGCAAAATAGGGTTCGAGCAGGTGCACCAAGTTGTAGGTGAACGAATCGCGGTTGTCGAGAACGCCGAGCAGCATGGATTCAAAGGTAGTCCGCCAGCGGAACCTAACTTTAGCCCATGCTCAGACACGTAACTACGCCGAACGCCCCGGCACCCATCGGCCCCTACAGCCAGGCGGTGTGGGCGGGCCCCAACTTATTCATTTCAGGAATGATCGCGCTCACTCCAGAGGGTGAATTCCGCAACGAAAGCCTCGAAAGCGAGGTTCGGACGGCACTCACCAACCTTGTAGCGGTGCTCGAAAGCCAGGGAATGGGCACGCAGCACCTCGCGAAGTGCAGTCTTTTTTTGCGCGACATGGCTGATTTTGCCGCGGTAAACGCCATTTACACGGAATTTATGGGTGACGCCAAGCCGGCGCGCGAAACCGTAGCAGTTTTGGGACTGCCGAAGGACGCTCGGTTCGAGATTTCGGCGGTAGCCTACCTACCTTTGTAGCTATGGAATACGACGTACTGGTATTGGGCTCCGGCCCCGGCGGTTATGTAGCCGCGATCCGCGCAAGCCAATTGGGTTTGAAAACTGCGGTTGTTGAAAAAGAAAGCTTAGGCGGAGTGTGCCTCAACTGGGGCTGCATTCCGACCAAGGCATTGATCAAGAGCGCCCAGGTGTTTGAGTACATTCAGCACGCTGAGGAGTACGGAATCACCGTGAAGGATGCCAAGCACGATTTCGGAAAGGTGATTTCGCGCAGCCGCGAGGTGGCGGGCGGAATGTCAAAGGGCATTCAGTTCCTGATGAAAAAGAACAAGATTGACGTGCACATGGGCTACGGAACCCTCATGCCTGGCCGTAAGGTTGAGGTCAAAGGTGATTCCGGCACGCAAGTGATCAGCGCCAAGCACATCATCATCGCTACGGGCGGACGCAGCCGTGTGCTGCCGAACCTTCCGCAGGACGGCAAAAAAATCATCGGGTACCGCGAGGCCATGGTGCTTCCCGAGCAGCCGAAGAGCATGGTCATCGTGGGTTCCGGCGCCATTGGTGTCGAATTCGCCTACGTCTACCACGCCATGGGCACCAAAGTGACGGTGGTGGAGTACCTGCCCCGAATTGTTCCGAACGAAGACGAAGAGGTTAGCAAGGCGCTCGAACAAACGTTTAAGAAGAAAGGCATCGAGGTCCTGACCGGAACCGAAGTCAAGTCCGTCGATACCAAAGGCAAGGGCTGCAAGGTCACCTACGCCGACGCCAAGGGCGAGCACACTATGGAGTGCGACGTGGTCCTAAGCGCCGTGGGTGTGATGCCAAACCTCGAGAACATCGGTCTGGAGAGCGTCGGAATCGCCGTCGACAAAGGCCGCGTGGTAGTCGACGACTTCTACCGCACGAACATTCCGGGCTACTACGCCATCGGCGACATCGTCAAGGGCCAAGCCCTGGCACACGTGGCTTCGGCCGAAGGCATTATCTGCGTAGAGGCGATTGCCGGCCACCATCCGCAGCCGATGGACTACAACAACATCCCAGGTTGCACGTACTGCTCGCCAGAGATTGCGAGTGTGGGTTACACCGAAAAAGCGGCGAAAGAGGCCGGTTTTGAGGTGAAGGTGGGCAAGTTTCCGTTCAGCGCTTCGGGCAAGGCCTCGGCCGCCGGAGCTAAAGACGGATTCGTGAAAATGATCTACGACGCCAAGTACGGCGAGCTCCTCGGAGCCCACATGATCGGCGCCAACGTCACCGAGATGATTGCCGAGATCGTGGTTGCGCGCAAGCTCGAGACCACCGGAATGGAGCTGCTTAAGGCCGTCCACCCGCACCCGACCATGTCTGAAGCCGTGATGGAGGCCACTGCAGCCGCCTACGGTGAGGTAATTCACCTCTAGCCGTGGCAAACCCCTACGCGCTCCGTGCCGACGGCCTCAGCCTGGCACGGGGCGCTTTTTTATTGTCGGTTCCGGAGTGGTCGGTGGCGCCCGGCGAAGTCGTGGCGCTTTACGGCCCCTCAGGTTCAGGCAAGTCCACGCTGCTTTCGCTGCTCGCTGGCCAAGTTTTTGCCGACTCGGGAGATGTTTGGGTGGGGCGGAACCCGCATTCGCGGGATCGCCTGATCGCTGGGCATCCCGGGGTGGTATGGGTCAAGCAGGATTTCGGCTTGTCTCCGTACCGCAGCGTGCGCGACAACCTGCTCGACCTTGTGCTGGGCAAACTCGACGGCGAAGAAGACCGACTGGTGCGCCGCATGATGCGCACATTGGGCCTCGGAATGGATCCGTCGCGTCCCGCCCACAGCCTCTCGGGTGGAGAGCAGCAGCGCCTGTCCATTGGGCGGGCCCTCTTGGGCCGTCCGAGGGTACTTCTGCTCGACGAACCGTTTAGCCACGTCGACGGATTCCACAAAGAACGCCTCCTGCAGCTGCTCACCGCGTGGCAGCGCAAAACCCGATGCACGGTAGTCCTCGTCGCCCACGACGTGCGCGATGCCGCCCGCTGGGCCCACCGCATTGACGTGCTCCAAGACGGGCGCATCGTCGAATCAGGCTCGGGCGCCCAGCTCTTCGCTGCGCCCCGGACCAAACCCATGGCCTACGCCTGGGGGCCAATCAATGAATTGCCCTGGGCCCGAGTGCCCGAAGGCCTGCGTGCGCACCCGCACGCGTTCCGCCAGGGACGCCGCTGGTTTCTGCGGCCCGAATTCCTTGACGCCGAGCTTCTCGCCCAAACCTGCGGTTCGATGAGCGAACTCGAGCGCTGGACCGAGGGCGGAACTACCTACGTTCGCGCCTCGGCGGGCGGCCTTCACTGGCTGCTTCGTGAAACGGACGCTCGTTAGGTCGGGGTACCACGTAGGTCGCGGTCCGCTTGGTTCCGGATCGTATCCAGTGACCTTGGTCGCTTCCCAACTTGAGATCGCGGCTAGCCGTGGGCTCAGAAATGGACGGAAAGAATTCGAGGTAGTCCTTGCGGGCAAAGCACGGGGGTCCGTATTCGACGAAGTACTGAATTCGATCCTCACTGCACTGCGGCGGACTCGGACGTTCGTTCAAAAAACCCCGAAGGGTCTGCGCCAGGATTCCCAGCATAAATTCTACAAACGGCAGCGAGGTACCTGATCGATCTGCCCTAGCGAGGGCTTGGTAGTACGCGTCGCGTTCGCGGTCAAGTACCTCTTCAATGCTGAGATGGTCAAAAATCGGATGAATCTGGCGCAAGAGCACGGTGTGCCAAAAGCGTCCTAAGCGGCCGTTTCCGTCCGCAAACGGATGAATGAATTCCAACTCGTAGTGAAAGACACAGCTTGCCACCACAGGCCCCAACGGAGCACTTTTGAGGGAAGCAAACAGCGAACGCATGAGGCCCGGAACAGCCGTCGCGGGTGGCGCGACGTGCACGATGCGTCCGCCTTGCTGTAGGGCCACTGCCGAGCTTCGGTAGGCACCCGCGCGCGGAATCAGTCCGTCCATAAAGGCTAAGTGGGCACTCTTGAACGAGCGTTCCTTCCACGGGTTGAATGATTTGATTCCCTGGTACGCGCGCAGGGCATTTTGTGCGGCCCGTTCCCATTCCGTTCGCGCGGGTGCGGCGTAGATTTGGTCGACGTGCTCGCGTGTGAGCGGACTGCCCTCGATCCGCAGGGTTGAGGTCACCGTACGGCTCCAGTAAACGCTTCGGTTGGGGTTTGGTGCGGAACCCAGTCCCGCATACGTAAGCGACCCAAGGAGTTCGTGGATTTGCGTTAAGTGGTTAATGCACTGAGCATTAAGCGATACGTCTCCAAGCATGATACTATCATTTGATGCTAAAGTACATCCGCTAGCCGTGGCAAACGTTTACCACAAAAGAAAACCGCCGGCTCCTGGCGGAACCGGCGGTTTCAAGTAGTAGCTCTATTCGATTTATTTTACCTTCTCCACAACGGCCTTGAACGCCTCCGGGTGGTTCATGGCCAAGTCAGCCAATACCTTGCGGTTGAGTTCGATGTTGTTGGCGTGGAGCTTGCCCATCAGCTGGCTGTAGGACAATCCGTGCATGCGAGCACCCGCGTTGATACGGGCAATCCACAGGGCGCGGAAGTTGCGCTTCTTAGCGCGGCGGTCACGGTAGGCGTAACCTAGGGCTTTTTCGACGGCGTTTTTGGCGACCGTCCAAACATTTTTGCGGCGACCGAAGTAGCCTTTTGCCATTTCGAGTACGCGCTTGCGGCGTGCACGAGAAGCAACATTATTTACAGAACGTGGCATAGAAAATTGATTTTTGGTAACGCGGACCGATTCGGTAGGGAACTACGTGGCGGACTCTTAGGGGCGTTTACGCAGGGTTGATTAAACCAGAGAACAATACAAAAAAGGATTACAGAACGAGCTGCTCCTTCACAGATTTTACGTCAGCGGGGTGCACCAACGTAGCGTGGGTCAGGCGGCGCTTGCGGTCGGTAGCCTTCTTGGTCAGAATGTGGCTTTTGAACGCGTGCTTGCGCTTGATTTGGCCAGTACCGGTCAGCTTGAATCGCTTCTTGGCGCTGGATTTAGTCTTCATCTTAGGCATGGTACAGATCTATTATTTGAGCTACTATTTCTTTTTTGTTGGAGCGATCAAGATAAACATCCGCTTTCCTTCAAGGTGGGGGAGGGCCTCCACTTTGCCGAGGTCGGCGACGTCCTGAGCTAACTTGAGGAGCAGCAACTCGCCTTGTTCTTTGTAGATGATGGAGCGTCCACGAAAGAACACGAAGCTCTTCAGTTTGGCACCTTCTTCTAAGAACTTTCGGGCGTGCTTGAGCTTGAACTCGTAGTCGTGGTCGTCCGTTTGGGGTCCAAATCGGATTTCCTTGATGACTACTTTCTGTGCCTTGGCTGCGATTTCCTTCTGCTTTTTCTTTTGGTCGTACAAGAACTTCTTGTAGTCAATGATTTTGCAGACGGGGGGATCGGCATTTTCGGCAATCATCACCAAGTCGAGCTCGTCGGCTTCGGCCATGGCCTGTGCTTCACGAGAACTGATGACGATGGGTTCTTGCCCGTCCCGCACAAGGCGGACTTTCGGCACACGAATGTGCTCGTTAATCTTGTGGGCGGCTTCCGGCTCGCGGTAGCCACGTCCTTGGCGGGGTCCCGAAGGTCTATTGTTCCTCAGAGGGGTCAGGTTTTAAATTTATCTCTTTACTCACAGGGCAGAAAGCCGTTCGGCCACTTCGGCACGTACGCGCTCCGCAAACTGGGCGGGCGTTTCAGCTCCGAGGTCTCCTTCACCGTGGCGGCGGACCGATACGGTTTGGGATTCCTGCTCTTTCTCGCCGACCACCAACATGAACGGGACCTTGCGCACTTCCGCGTCGCGGATCTTGCGTCCGACCTTTTCATTCCGGTCGTCAACGAGGGCGCGAATATCGGACATTTCGAGCAGATTCACAACCTGTTGGGCGTAGTCATTGTAGCGTTCTGAGATCGGAAGCACCACCGCTTGCTCGGGGGTGAGCCATAGCGGGAAGTTTCCGCCGCAGTGCTCGAGGAGGACGGCCACGAAGCGCTCCATTGAACCGAAAGGCGCGCGGTGAATCATCACCGGGCGGTGCATCTCATTGTCGGCGCCTTTGTACTCAAGCTCAAAGCGTTCGGGCAGGTTGTAGTCGACCTGTATGGTTCCGAGCTGCCACTCGCGTCCGAGGGCGTCGCGCACCATGAAGTCGAGCTTGGGCCCGTAGAATGCGGCTTCGCCGTATTCAATGACGTAGGGGAGGCCCTTGTCTTGAGCGGCCTTGATGATGGCTTGCTCGGCCTTTTCCCAGTTTTCGGGCGAGCCGATGTACTTGGTGGGATTCTCGGGGTCGCGCAAGCTCACTTGGGCCTTAAACGACGGAAAATCAAGTGTTTTGAAGATGTACAAGACCAAGTCGATCACCTTCATGAACTCGTCCAGAAGCTGGTCTGAGGTACAGAAGAGGTGGGCGTCGTCCTGCGTGAATCCGCGCACACGGGTAAGGCCGTGGAGTTCGCCACTTTGCTCGTAGCGGTACACGGTTCCGAATTCGGCAAAGCGAAGCGGAAGGTCGCGGTACGAGCGGGGCTGCGACTTGTAAATCTCGCAGTGGTGCGGGCAGTTCATCGGCTTGAGGAGGTACTCTTCACCCTCTTCAGGCGTGAGAATCGGCTGAAACGAGTCCTTGCCATACTTCTCGTAGTGGCCCGAGCACACGTAGAGTTCTTTGTTGCCGATGTGCGGCGTAATGACCGGCAGGTATCCAGCCTTCTTTTGGGCGGCCTTCAAGAAGTTCTCGAGGCGCTCGCGAAGTGCAGCACCTTTCGGAAGCCACAATGGCAATCCCTGGCCGACGCGCTGGCTGAAGGTGAAGAGTTCAAGTTCGCGGCCCAGCTTGCGGTGGTCGCGCTTTTTGGCCTCTTCAAGCAGGGCCAGGTGCTCTTCGAGCATGCTCGCCTTGGGGAAGGATACGCCGTACACTCGGGTGAGCTGCGGATTCTTCTCGTTGCCGCGCCAGTAGGCTCCGGCCACGTTCATAATCTTGACGGCCTTGATGTAGCCGGTGTTCGGAATGTGTCCGCCGCGGCAGAGGTCGGTAAAGTTGGCGTGGTCGCAGAACGTGATGGTTCCGTCTTCGAGGTTCTCGATGAGTTCCGTTTTAAACGGATTACCTGCATAGGTCGCCAGCGCCTCGGCCTTGGTCACCGAACGCATGCGGAATTCAGCCTTTTCACGGGCGAATTCGAGCATCTGCTTTTCGAGTTTCACAAAGTCACCCTCGCCAAAGGCTTCGCCGCGAAAGTCCACGTCGTAGTAGAATCCGGCCTCGATCGAGGGACCTATGGTGAGGTGGGCGTTGGGGTAGAAGTGAAGCAGCGCCTGAGCGAGCACGTGCGCAGAGGAGTGCCAGAACGCCGCTTTGCCTTCGGGTTGGTCCCAGGTGAAGAACACGAGGGTTCCGCTGCCGGCAAGGGGCTCGTTGAGCTCAACGGTTTGCCCGTTCCACTTTGCGGTGAGGGCGTTTTGGGAGAGACCGCGGCTGATGGATTCGGCCACCTGCATGGCCGTGGCGCCGTCGGAATAGGTACGGACAGAGCCGTCGGGGAGGGTAATGTCAATCATGGCTTCGCTACAAGTGAAGGAGGCCCAAAGGTAGGGCGGGTCCGTATCTTTGCCGGCCATGACGCACGACGAAATTTTGGCGGTTTTGAACAGCCGCTGTGCCGGAACCCTGATGGAAACGCTCGGCATCGAATACACTTCGATGACCGACGACAGCTTGACGGCGCGGATGCCCGTCACGCCCGGTCATTTGCAGCCCGTCGGCTTGCTGCACGGCGGAGCTACGGTTGCCTTGGCCGAGACCGTCGGTAGTGCGGCATCGCAGATTTTTTTGGCGGATCCGCACAATTATGTCGCTGTGGGCCTCGAAATCGCGGCCAACCATGTGCGCAGTGCCCGGAGTGGCTTCGTCTACGGAACCGCGACCTTTTTGCACCGCGGCCGCACGACGCACGTGCTCGAAATCCGAATATCCGACGAGGCGGGCAAGCTGATTTCGTTTGTGAAAATGACCAACGCGATTGTGCCGCGCGAGCACAAAGAGCGGTCGTGAACGGACTGGCTTGGATTCGCGAGGCGGGGCAAGAGGCCCAAGCGTGGGAGCTCAAGCCCTCTGCGAGCGGAAACTTCGGCGTCGCCCCGTTTCGCGGGCCAATTCAACGGTTTGAAGCCCTAGATCGTGGGCAAGGCGCCAAGGGCCGCGCGTGGATGGCAGCTGCGCTAGGGGCCTTGGAGCTTCCGAACCTCAAGCCAACGGACTCCCACGCGGCGAGCGACTACGTCCAGCTGGTCGAACAGGCCCGCCAGGCCTGCGCCGACGGAGTTCTCGAGAAAGTGGTGCTTTCGCGCCGCAAGGCATACCACCGAAGCAGGGTGCAGCCTTGGGAGGCATTTGAACGCCTTGCCGAGGCCTACCCGCACGCCACCGTTTTTTTGATTCAAACCCCGGGCGGATCCCTGTGGATGGGCGCGACGCCCGAGTGCCTCACTGAAGTGCAGGGGGCCAACGTCCGTACCATGTCGCTGGCCGGAACTCGGTTGCGCGGTAGCCAAGGAGCCTGGGGCCTCAAAGAGCGCGAGGAACAGCACGTCGTGACCAAGGACATTGTCCAAATGCTTCAGGCATTGGGCGTGGACCAGGTGCAGGTCGAAGGGCCAAGTGTGCTTGAGGCCGGCCCCGTAGAGCACTTGTGCAGCCACATCGAGGGCCGCTCTGCAGGCCTAAGCGCTTGGGACATTGCGGGCGCGCTGCATCCGACTCCTGCGGTGGGCGGTTTGCCACGGGCGCAGGCACAGGCCTTCATTCGCCGCCATGAGGGCTACGACCGCCGCAACTACGCCGGGTACTTTGGTTGGACTTCTGCCGAACGCTCGATTTTTTACGTGACCCTGCGCTGCGTCGAATGGGGTTCTGACGGCTTTTTGGGCTACGCGGGCGGCGGAATCACCGCCAAATCCGACCCCGTAGGCGAGTGGGCCGAAACTGAGCAAAAACTTCAGACGCTCGAAAACGTTTTACTCGGGTGAATAGCTCATCTGCACAGCTCGCAGCGCTTCTGCGCGACCGACTCGCCGCGCGCCGTTGGTCGGGCTGGGTGGCTTCACCAGGTAGTCGCTGTGCGCCCTTGATTATGGCATTTCAGGAACTGCCCGTGCGCAGCCAAGTGCTGCTGGACGAGCGTTCTGCGGCCCACTGGGCCCTCGGCGCGGCCATCGCGACCGGTACGCCAGCCTTTGCGGTGTGCACGAGCGGAACCGCCGCCCTCAACTACGGTCCCGCCGTGGCGGAGGCCTTCTATCAGCAAGTTCCGCTGCTCGTGATTACCGCCGACCGCCCCGCAGCCCTCATCGACAACGGGCACGGGCAAAGCATTCGGCAAACGCGGATTTTTGACGACCACCTCGTCGGCAAGGGCCTGCTCGATAGCGATGCCTCGCTCGAGTGGAACGCCGCGGTCATCGACCAAGCCCTCGAAGCGCTGAAGTACGGCCCGGTTCACCTCAATGTTCCGTTGGCAGAGCCCCTCTACGAAGCCGTTGCGTCACTCGCTGCTGGCTCATTGGGCGTTCCATCGCCGACTGTTGAGCCATTGCCGCTCGAGATTCCTGATTTTGTGCGCCGCGCCAAGCGTCCGCTGCTCGTGGTCGGCCAGTGGAATCCGTCGTGGGGCGATCCAGAACCCGCGGTGCTTGAACTTGCACGCAAGGGGTGGACGATCGCCGCAGAGCCGCTGAGTCAGCTGCCGCACGACGCCGCAGAGCACCTCGAGGACACGTTGGCCATGCTTCGTGCCAAGCCCGACGCCGTGGTTACCCTGGGCGGGCCTTGGGTGGCCAAAAAGGCCAAGGCGGCTCTTGCCGGTACCCCTCACTGGGCGATTGGACCGCGTGAACCGCTTCCCGACATGTTTGGCGCCCTCCGTGCCCGCACGCACGCCGAACACTTCGCGGCGTTGACGGCGTTGGCGGAATTGGTTCCGGCGCTTGGTCAAGTATTTACCCTAAATCAAATCACTGCAAAAGAGGTAGTTGATTGGACTGACTTAAAGCTTCACTCAACTATTGCGAAGGCCATTCCAGCCGGTTGGGATGTGCACTGGGCCAACTCGACTCCGGTGCGCTACGCCAACTTTTTGTGGGGTCAAGGACGCTTTTCGCGCGGAATCCGCCACTTCAGCAACCGCGGCGCTAGCGGCATCGACGGCATGACCTCGACCGCGCTGGGCGCGATGTGGGCGACGCAGCGACCGACGCTTTTGGTGACGGGCGAACTCGGTTTTTTGTACGACGGCGGAGCCGGCATCGCCTACGAGGCGCTGCCCGCGCTCAAGGTGCTTGTGGTGAACAACCAAGGCGGCCAAATTTTTCAGTGGCTCGACGGTCCGCGCGCAAGCGGCCAGCTCGAACGACACTTTGCCTTTCGCCACGCGCGAAGCGTCCGCTCAAGTGCCGAAAACCAAGGATTTACCTACCGAAGTGCGCGGGATGAAGCTGAATTCCGCCGCGAGTGGGAAGCGTTTGTAAACGATTCCGCCGCCACCGTGTTGGAAGTGGTTACCGACCCTGATGCGTCAGAAATTGCCTGGAAGGGCCGTTTTGGCGCCTAATTTTGACCCCATTATGGCACAACGTACCTGGACCCCGATTAAGGAATATTCCGACATCCGCTTTGAATTCTTTGAAGGAATTGCGAAGATTACCATCAACCGCCCGCAGGTGTACAACGCCTTTCGGCCGGAGACCAACATTCAAATGATTGAAGCGTTTGACGTGTGCCGCGAGCGCAGCGACATTCGCGTCATCGTGCTGACGGGCGAAGGCGACAAGGCATTCTGCAGCGGCGGAGACCAAAACGTCAAAGGGGTAGGGGGGTACGTCGGCGAAGACGGCGTTCCGCGCCTCAACGTACTCGACCTGCACAAGCGTATTCGCGAGATTCCCAAGCCCGTTGTGGCCATGGTCAACGGATATGCAATTGGTGGCGGCCACGTACTGCACGTAGTCTGCGACCTCACGGTGGCATCCGACAACGCCAAATTTGGCCAAACCGGCCCCAAAGTGGGCAGTTTTGATGCCGGATTCGGCTCGAGCTACCTCGCGCGCCACGTGGGCCAAAAGAAGGCCCGTGAGATTTGGTTCTTGTGCCAGCAGTACACCGCCCAAGAAGCGTTTGACATGGGTATGGTGAATAAGGTGGTTCCGCTCGCGCAGCTCGAAGACACGGTCGTGGAGTGGTGCCAAATGATGATGATGCGTTCGCCGATGGCACTGCGCATGATCAAGCGTGGCCTCAACGCCGAGCTCGACGGCCAGCGCGGCCTCATGGAGTTTGCGGGCGACGCCACCCTGATGTACTACCTGATGGACGAGGCGCAAGAGGGCAAAAAAGCATTCTTGGAGAAGCGCGATCCGAACTTCGGGCAGTTCCCCATTTTCCCGTAAGTCATGAAGGCTTGGGTTGGGGCGCTGCGGCCCCGTACGCTTCCGCTCGCGTGGGCGACGATTGTCCTCGGAACCTTGCTCGCCGCCGACCGCGGGTACTTCGACGGGCTCTTGCTGGGGTTGACCCTGGCGACGGCCACGGCCTATCAAATTTTGTCGAACCTCGCCAACGATTTGGGCGACAGCCTCAAAGGGGCTGACCAGCACCGTGCCGCTGACGCAGAGCAGCGTGCAGTGGCGAGCGGAGCCATCTCAGCAGCCTCAATGCACCGCGCCGTACTCGGGGTGACGATTCTTGCCGCGGTACTAACGGCAGCGACTTCGTGGTGGGGAACCCGCGGAATGCCTGTGGGCTACCTCGTAGGCTACTTGGTGCTCGGCGCAGCTGCCATTTGGAGTGCGCGCGGCTACACCATGGGCCATGCCGCCTACGGCTACCGCGGACTCGGTGACGTCTTTGTCATCGTATTCTTTGGGCCGGTGGGCGTGGCGGGATCGTACTTTTTGCAAACCCAGGCTTGGGATTGGCTGATGCTGCTCCCCGGGCTCGCCATTGGCCTCTTTGCGGCGGGAGTGCTGAATTTGAACAACATGCGCGACCTCGACACGGACCGTGCCGCGGGCAAGCGCACGCTGGCGGGCCGCATGGGGCTTGGAATGGCCAAACTTTACCAACTGCTACTTCTGTTCCAGGGCTGGCTGGCTGCGGTACTGTTCATTTTTTTGCAGGCTCCAGTGACGTGCAGCCGAAGCTTTTTGTTCGCCGCCACGCTTCCGCTCATGGGTGAAACGGCGTTCAAGGGCTGGAAGGCACAGACTCCGGCTGAATTTGACAAGCTGCTCAAGCCCTTGGCGCTGCAGACCGTGCTCTTCGCGCTGCTGCTGGGCTACGGCTTGCTTATCGACGCCAACGAATGCAGCAAACCCCTCTTTTAACGGCATAACGCGGTGAAGGCGAGCCACTGGACCTATTCGTACACGTTTAAAACGCCTGCGGGCACGTCCCGCGGGGTGATGACGTCCAAGCCGGCGCACTTTATTGATGTAGAATGCCAAGGCCTTCGCGGCCAAGGTGAGTGCGGGCTGCTGCCTGGGCTTTCGGTCGACGACCGACCCGACTACGCCGCACAACTTGACCAAATCTGCCGCGAGCTCAGTGCGCTCAGCGACGCAACCTGGGCCGACTGGGCCCGTCAGCGTCGGCTTGACCCCGAGTGGGCCGCGACCCGGGTGGACTGGCCTTCGCTGGTGTTTGCGGTTGAGCAAGCGCTGCTCACGTGGGCCGACCGAGCCCAGGGTGGTCAGGGTACCCGCGTCGCCGATACGTCCTTCTCTCGTGGCGAGGCCGGAATCCCCATCAACGGCCTTCTGTGGATGGGCTCGAGCTGCTACCTGCACGACCAGTCCGAGGCGCGGCTGACCGAGGGCTTTCGCTGCCTCAAAATGAAGGTGGGTGCGCTGGATTTCGAAACCGAATGCGACGTACTCCGCCACAACCGCAGCCTGGATCCAAGCCTCGAGCTGCGCGTCGACGCCAACGGAGCTTGGTCGGGTAACCTCGCCCTAGAGCGCATGAACGCCCTTCGCGAATTCAACCTGCACAGCATCGAGCAGCCCTGTCCGCCCTCAGATCGCGCGGGCCTTAAGGCTGCGTCCTCGAGCGGAACCCTGCCGGTGGCCCTCGACGAGAGCCTCATCGGGGTGCACAACGCGGCCGACCGCGATGCCCTGCTTGACGAAATTGAACCGCAGTTTATTGTGCTGAAGCCGAGTCTTTTGGGTGGCATATCTTCAAGTGAAGATTGGATCTCGAGGGCGCGCGCCAGAGGCATCAAGTACTGGATTACTTCGGCCCTCGAAGGCAGTGTGGGGTTGAGTGCTATTGCGCAGTGGGCGTCGACCTTGCCCGATCTTGTGGGCTACCAAGGATTCGGAACCGGATCACTCTACACCAACAACCTTCCGCCGCGCACTGAGGTGCGCCGCGGTGAACTCTGGATGCTGTGAGCCGAGGACGTCCCCCAAAACCTCGTGCGCCGCAGGCGGAACTTGAATTCAGCGCCGCCTGCAGTGCCGCGCGCCGCCGCGAAGTCGAAGAGGTGGTGGCGTGGTGGAATTCTGGTTCCGCAACCTATACCCTGCACACCAGCGGGAGCACTGGAGCGCCCAAGGAAATGTTGCTGCAGCGCAGCCACATCGAGGCCAGTGCCCTCGCCACCATTGCTTTTTTTGGCCTCAGCGAGGGCCAGCGGAGCCCCTTGCTTTTGTCGGCAAAGACGGTGGGCGGATTCATGATGGTCGTGCGCGCCCTAGTGGCGGGCCTGAAGCTCGACATTCTGCCCGTGGAACGGCGCCCCGCGACCCGTCCCGGGCTGCGCTACAACTTTGTGGCGCTGGTTCCGGAACAGGCGGCGGTCTTGGCGGCCGATCCCAAATTCAACCCAAAGGACTTTCGCTGCACGCTCTTGGGTGGGGCAGATGTGCGTCCCGAACTCGAAGAGGCCCTGTCGAAGTGGCCCCGCCCCGTCTACCACGGCTACGGAATGACCGAGACCTTGAGCCATGTTGCGCTGCGCAAGCTGGGTCACGGCCGCACATACCAAGGTTTGTCGGGCGTTCTTTTTGCGCAAAAGGGCGAGGCTTTGGTGGTCGACGATCCCGCGCGCGGAGTTCGAGGATTGGTTACAACCGACGCGGCCAACGTCATGTCATTCAGTGAATTCGAGTGGCTTGGCCGACTGGACGGAGCCGTCGTGAGCGCCGGAAAAAAAATATTTCCCGAGGTGGTCGAATCCGCCAGTGGGTGCGAAGGGGTTGCGGTGGGCATCCCCAGCCGGGAGTGGGGCCAGATGCTGGTCTGGGTAGGTGCCCCGGGCTTTGACTCCAACCAAATCGCCCTAAAATGGGAAGCGCTGCCCAGTTGGCAGCGCCCCAAGCACGTGCTTGAGCACGTGATTCCGTATCTGTCAAGTGGCAAGCCCGACCGTCAGGCGGTCGCGCGCTGGGTCACTCAGGAATTGGACTTGCGGTAGTCCTCCAAGAACTTCTCGAGACCGAGGTCGGTCAGCGGGTGCTTCAAGAGGGCCGTGATGGCGCTCAATGGGCCGGTCATGACGTCGGCTCCGATGGTGGCGCACTCGATGATGTGCATCGGGTGGCGTACACTGGCGGCGAGGATCTCGGTGTCGTACCCGTAGTTGTCGTAAATGGTGCGGATCGTCTCAATCAAGCCCAAACCGTCGGTTGAGATGTCGTCGAGGCGTCCGATGAACGGAGACACGTACGAAGCTCCCGCTTTAGCCGCCAACAGAGCCTGACCGGCGCTGAACACGAGGGTGCAGTTGGTCTTGATTCCGCGGTCGCTGAAGTAGCGAATCGCCTTGACGCCGTCTTTAATCATCGGAACCTTAACCACAATCTTGGGGTCGATTTCGGCCAAAAGCTCGCCTTCGCGAACCATTCCGGCGAAGTCGGTCGAGATGACTTCAGCGCTCACGTCGCCTTCAACGATGTCGCAAATTGCCTTGTAGTGCTTGAGAATGTTGTCGGTTCCTGAGATGCCTTCTTTGGCCATCAGAGACGGGTTCGTCGTAACGCCATCAAGGATTCCCATGTCGTGGGCTTCTTTGATTTCGGCAAGGTTTGCGGTGTCGATGAAAAATTTCATGGCAATAATTCGGGGTAACGGTTTTAGTCCGCCCAAAGGTCGGGCTATTTTTGTGGTATGCAACCCCAACCCGCTTCTGATTTTTCTACCGAACTCCTTCGCGACTACCGCCTCGGAATCGTGAGCCGTGAGTGCTCCCTTCTGGGCCGCAAAGAGGTTCTCACCGGCAAGGCCAAGTTTGGCATTTTTGGCGACGGCAAAGAGCTCGCCCAACTTGCGTGGGCTCGCGTCTTTCGCGACGGCGACTTTAGAAGCGGGTACTACCGGGACCAAACGTTTATGTTGGCGATTGGGGCCCTCACGCCCCAGCAGTTCTTTGCTTCGCTCTACGCCGACACCGATGTGGAGCGCGAGCCCAGCAGCGCCGGACGCCAAATGAACGGCCACTTCGCCACCCGCACCATTAACGCTGACGGAACCTGGAAGCGCCTTGTCGACCACAAAAACGTCTCTGCTGACATTTCGCCCACGGGTGGACAAATGCCGCGCCTCCTCGGGTTGGCCCAGGCCTCTAAAGTCTACCGCGCTCAAGGCGTCGACAACGGATTCAGCTGCAAGGGGGCCGAGGTCGCGTGGGGCACGATCGGCAATGCCTCGTCGTCTGAAGGCCTGTTTTGGGAGACCATCAACGCGGCGGGGGTGCTGCAGGTTCCGATGGTAGCCCTCGTGTGGGACGACGAGTACGGAATCTCAGTGCACGCCGAGCACCAGACCACCAAGCAGAATATTTCAAAAATCCTTGCCGGATTTCAGCGCCAGGCTGCGACCAAAGGCCAGGCAGAAGAGAAGGGCTACGAAATCATCGTCGCCCGCGGCTGGAACTACGCCGAGCTCGTCGCCGCCTTTGAGCAAGCCGAAAAAGTGGCTCGCGAAGAGCATGTGCCCGTACTGCTGCACGTGCGCGAAATGACCCAGCCCCAGGGGCACAGTACCTCGGGTTCGCACGAGCGCTACAAGTCCAAAGAACGCCTTGAGTGGGAACAGGAGTACGACTGCCTTCGCCAGTTTCGCCTCTTTTTGGAGTCCAACAAGATCGCCAAGGCCAAAGACCTCGACGCCCTTGAGGAGGCCGCCCGTGCCGAAGTGCGCGACGCCATGAAGGCCGCATTTGAGGATTTTCTGCAGCCGCTGAAGCGCACCCGCGACCAGGCGGTGGCGTGGCTCGAAGAATTGGGCGCCGAAGACCTCGCTGCCCCGCTGCGGGCCGACAAGGCTCCGCTCCGCCGTGATTCAGTGGCCGCCGTGCGCAAGGCCGTTCAGCGCCGCAAGGCAGATGGGCTTGACGCCTTAGGGGCTCCGCTCTGGGTCGAAACCCAGCTCAAGCAAGCCGCCCACGACTACGCCAGCCAGCTGCACAGCGGCACCGCCCTCAAGGTTCCCGTCGTGGCCCCCGAGTTTGCGCCCGACGCCCCACAGGTTGATGGACGCGTCGTACTTCGCGACAACTTCAAAGAGCTGTTTACGCGCTACCCCGAAACCATGATTTTTGGCGAAGACGTCGGCCACATCGGCGACGTCAACCAAGGTCTTGAGGGCATGCAGGCCGAATTCGGAACCGTGCGTGTGAGCGACACCGGAATCCGCGAGGCCACCATCGCCGGCCAGGGCATTGGATTGGCCATGCGCGGACTGCGTCCGATCGCCGAGATCCAGTACCTCGACTACCTGCTCTACGCCGTGCAAATCCTATCTGACGACTGCGCGACCGTGCGCTGGCGTTCGGCGGGTGGCCAAAAGGCTCCGCTCATCGTGCGTACCCGCGGACACCGCCTCGAGGGCGTGTGGCACAGCGGATCCCCCATGCAGCTTCTGCTCGGATCGCTTCGCGGAATGTACCTCTGTACCCCGCGCAACATGGTTCAGGCCGCTGGTATGTACAATACCCTGCTGCAGTCCGACGAGCCCGCCGTGGTCATCGAATGCCTCAACGGGTACCGCCTCAAAGAGCACTTACCCACCAACTTGGGCAGCTTCACGGTGCCCTTGGGTCGCCCTGAAATTCTTCGTTCCGGAACCGATGCCACCGTCGTGTCCTACGGATCCACCCTGCGCATCGTCACCGACGCAGCTACTGAGCTCGAGCGCTTCGGAATCTCCATCGAAGTCATCGACGTGCAAACGCTTCTGCCGTTTGACCTGGACGGAGCCTGCGTCGCCTCACTGAAGCGCACCAATCGCCTGCTGGTGGTCGACGAAGACGTTCCGGGCGGAGCCGCAGCCTACCTCATGCAGCAAATTCTCGAGGAGCAGGGCGGGTACCAGCACCTCGATGCCGCACCCCGCACCCTCACCGCCAAGGCTCACCGACCCGCCTACGGATCCGACGGCGACTACTTTTCAAAGCCCAGTGCTGAAGACGTGGTTGAGGCGGTGCTGGAGTTGGTGGCTGAGTAGCGAGGTTGGCGAGGTTGGCGAGGTTGGCTCGTTAGCTTTTTGGCGAGGTTAGCAAGGTTGGCTCGTTCGCTTGTTTGGGAATCAAACACTCCAAGTATCCACTGATTCGGCAAATTGTGTAATTTTGCGGTATTACCACCCCTTAAGTCAGCAACGACTTTTGGCCCGACGCGCGCTCCAAAGGTGCGCGTCTCTTTTTTATATGCAATGGAGTTCCATTACCGGTGAGAAAATCAAACACTTCAAAGCCCTACTGATTCGGCAAATTGTGTAATTTTGCGGTATTACCACCCCTTAAGTCAGTAACGACTTCTGGGTCGACGCGCACTCCAAAGGTGCGCGTTACTTTTTTTGCTCAATCGCAAAAAATAAATCACCGCGTGTTTTTGGCATTCAAAAAACCTCTTTATCTTTGTGCCATTACCACCCCTTAAGTCAGCAACGACTTCTGGCCGACGCGCACTCAAAAGGTGCGCGTCTATTTTTTTAAGTCGAATTGAAATCGTTCGAGGTCTTTCTGGTCAATAAAAAAGTACGCTTGAGAAAAGCGCTTAAGGTCTTTAGACGTTCGGTTTGGAGGAAAGTAAGCCACAACTCTTTTATCCTTCGCGCACCGAGCCAATTTTCGAATGGGCGGTACCAAGTCACTGTCGGCGGTGACCAGAATGGCGACGTCGTAGCGGTCGAGGAGTCCGTCGGCAAGCACATCGACGGCGATGTGGACGTCGGTCATTTTTTCTTCGAATGACGGAATTGATTGTCCGCAGTGCTCGCAATGAATCGTCTTTTGCTGGAACCGCCCGAGGATTACCTCGACGTTCGATGCGCGGAGCGCCGCGAAGTAGCGCTTTTGGGCGCGTTCGGCTTCGGGATTTCCGACAAGGGGCGCGGAATAGTAGCGCACCGATGAAAGTAGTTGGTTGGTGCCTAAGCGGCTTCGCACGTACGAGGTGACGTCAAAATTGACGGCCTTCGGGTTGCGGGATCGAATTCCGAAAAAGAGGTTAAAACCATCGACGTACACTGCGACTCGTTCCACATTTGGGTGTGCACGCGGGACATGAACGCGGTGCATGTCAAAAGTCAGTTACGGCACATCGATTAGTCGTATGTCGTTAATAACTAAGTGTTTAAATTGCGTTTAGCGCTTCGCGCTGTTACTTACTACTAGTTGCTAGTTGCGCTTTGTGATGTCCCTGGTTGCTAGTTACTAGTTGCGCTTCGCGGAAGCAAGAAGCCAGTGACTAGAAACCAGGACCGAGAAGCCAACGAGCTAACCTTGCTAACCTCGCCAAAAAGCCAAAAAGCCAAAAAGCCAACCTTGCTTACCTCGCCAAAAGGCCAACGAGCTAACCTCGCCAACCTTGCCAAAAAGCCAAAAGAAAAGGGCAAGGACACTTATCGCACCGCTACAACCGACTACCCTTGCTGCATTTCTACCCTGGGGGATTCGTCAGGAGCTGGTCGTAAGGCCTTGCCCAGGTGCAAAGATACGCAGCGATTGTGCGACCTTTGCGTATGATGCGTTTAAAACGATTGACATGCGTGCTGGCATTGGCCGCAGCAGCGACGGTGGCTCAGGCCCAAGATTTTAGGCAAGCGGTGGTGGCGGGAGGGCCGGTTACAGAACTTCAAAAAGACTCAGTGGCTGTGTGGATGCGCAACGACGGAATCCGCGACCTGAATATTACCGGCATGTGGAGCTGTGCCCAGTGGGGCGACACGCTGCTGGGGTTGAGGGCCGATCAGACGAGTATTGCGGTGGGCGATTCCGCGCGAATTTGGATGCGGTTTACGCCAGAACATAATGTGTACTACCGGCTTCCGGTGGTGGTGGCGACAGACGGCCCCGACGGGTTTGTGGCGCTGCAGTTTGAGGCCCAGGGTCGCTGGAGCCAGAGCTACTACAGCAGCACCGAAAACAAAAGTTGGGCGCAGCTCAAGTCGGCGCTGACCACCAAGCTCAACCAGGGTACGACCAACTTGGGGTACAACGGCGCGCGCGACCAGATGTACGGCAACCTCGACAACGTCAACGGCCAGGTTACGTGCATTTACACGGGGCGCGTGGCGACGTTCAATACGAGGGCAGGGGCGACGGCCAACAACTTTAATTGCGAGCATACGTTTCCGCAGAGTTTGTTTAGCTCGGCCGAGCCGATGAAGTCGGACATTCACCACCTTTTTCCGTGCGACGAATCCGCGAATACGCAGCGCAGCAATAATCCGTTTGGCATTATCACGGGCACACCGGCGTGGTCGGTGGGCGGAAGCAAGCGCCTCAGCGGCGTGTTCGAGCCGCGCGATGCCCACAAAGGCGATGCGGCACGTGCTATGATGTACTTCGTGACGCGGTTTGGCGACTACAGCAGCTTTTATGCCCAGCAGGCCGCGGTGCTTGAGGCCTGGCACCAGCAGTTTTTGCCCGACAGCGCCGACCGGGCGCGGAACCAAGGCATCGCCGCCCTGCAAAATACGCGCAACCCCTACGTGGACTATCCGCAGATCATGGAGCGATTGATAAGCCTCGCGGGCAGTCCGCAGCCCAACCTCGCGGCCCAGCACTGGGCGAGCGAGGACACCCTCGAGCTCGAGCTGTGGTCGTGGTCGGTGGGCCCTATGCTGCGCCGTCGCTTGGTGGTGACGAATCCGGGCAGCGACGACTTGATTCTCGGGGCGGCGAGCTTGTCGGCTCCGAACGTCAACTTGATCGCGGGCGGCAACGCCGACACCCTCAAGCCAGGCGAGCTCCACGTTTATGAGATTGAGTACCCAGCGTCGGTCGTGCACGACGGCGGCAGCCTTAGCTACACCGTCAGCACGGGCGGAACCGTGACCCACTACCTACGCGGCACCCCCTACATTGGCCTCGGCGAACCCTCAACCCATGAGGTGCACGCCTACCGCAGCGGACGCCAGCTCGTCATCGAGGGCTTACCCGCTGGAGCCCATGCCGAATGGACCGATGCCGACGGCCGGGTGCGCTGGGCGACCGACCGCGCCGAGGGCCTCGAAGAGCTCCGTGCGCAGGGCCACGGAACTGGTATTTTGCGCTGGACCCTCGACGGGCAGCGCGGCGTCCTTAAGTTTGTGTACTAAACTCCCTAAAAATTCCCGATCATGGATTCAACGACCAAACGCATCGCAATCAACTACGGCCTCATCGTGAGCGCCGTCGCCGTGGGCTACACCCTCATCTCGTACATCGTGAACGAGGCCTGGCTGTCGAGCCAAGCGGGCGGAATTTTTATGCTCCTGGCCATGCTGGTGATTCCGTACTTCGGCGTGCGTGAATTCAAAAAGGCCAACGACGGATACGCCACCTTTCGCGAGGCGTTTTCGGCCTACGTGCTTCCGCTGATCGTTTCGGCGGTGGTTGGATTGGCATTCAACTGGCTGATGCACAACGTGATTGATTCTGATTTGGCGACCCGTATGGGTGAGCGTGTGTACGAGCGATTCGCTGAAATGCCCGAAGACCAACGCAAGGGCGTGATGACCTTTATGGGAGTCGCGAATGATGCGGAACTCAAGGCTGAGTCAATCAAAATGACCGTGGACCAGACCAGCATCGTCGGTATGCTCAAGTCTACCGGAATCGGAATCATCATGTACGCCGTGATCGGCCTGATCGTGGGTGCTGTCGCTAAGAAAAACCGCCCTGAGTTCCAGTGAGCCACCTCGACCTGAGCCTCGTTATTCCGCTGTTTAACGAAGAAGAATCGCTGGCAGAGCTTCACGCGTGGATTGACCGCGTGTGCACGGCCCAGGGCCTGCGCTATGAAGTAATCTTTATCAACGACGGCTCGACCGACGGCTCGTGGAAGGTGATCGAGGGCCTCTCGGCCCAGCACCCCGAGGTGCGCGGAATCCGCTTTCGCCGCAACCACGGCAAGTCCGCCGCCCTATACGTCGGTTTTCAGGCCGCTCAGGGCGACGTCGTCATCACCATGGACGCCGACCTGCAGGACAGCCCCGACGAGATTCCGGACCTGGTGCGCATGATTCGCGAAGAGGGCTTTGACCTTGTGAGCGGATGGAAGAAGAAGCGCTACGACCCGCTGTCCAAAACATTGCCCACCAAGCTGTTCAACTGGGCTGCGCGCAAAATGAGCGGAATCTACCTGCACGACTTCAACTGCGGACTCAAGGCCTACCGCCTCGAGGTAGCTCAGGCTGTCGAAGTTCAGGGCGAAATGCACCGCTACGTGCCCGTGCTCGCCAAGATGCAGGGCTTTACCCGCATTGGCGAAAAGGTCGTGGAACACCGCGCACGCCCCTACGGCGTGACCAAGTTTGGCCTCAACCGCTTCACCAACGGCCTTCTCGACCTGGTGACGCTCAGTATGGTTTCGCGCTTTCGCCGCCGTCCGATGCACTTTTTTGGCACCTGGGGCCTCGTAATGTTCTTCTTTAGCGGGGTGGCTCTTTCGGTCCTTGGCGGCCTCAAGCTCGCCCGCCTCTGGAGCGGTCAGCGGCCCGGCCTGATTGCCGACGACCCGTGGTTCTACATCTTTTTGACGGCCATGATTCTCGGAACCCAGCTCTTCGTAACCGGCCTTTTGGCGGAACTCGTGGTGCGCAGCGGTCGCCGCCGTCCCGAGTACGGAATCGCCGAAGAACTGAACCGTCCCCATGCCGACTCCAGCGCACGCTGAGTTACTCCATGGCCTTGAGCAGGCGCACTTCGGGCCCGCGCGCAGCGCGGAGCCCGAGTTTTCGCTCATTTCTCCCACGTTCAAGCGGCCCGACGAGGTCCGCGAGTTCATCGCCAGCGCGGCCCAGCTTGCGGGGCCGCGCGGCCGTTTTGAGGTCATCCTATCTGACGGAACCCCCGACGACAGCCTTCGCCCCGAGATTGAGGCGGCCGCCGAGGCCGCAGGCCTCGGCGTGACGGTCCTGTACCGTGCCGGGCTCCCCGTGAGCGATGCGCGCAACGCAGCCGCCGCCGCGGCGCGGGCCCCCTGGCTCATCTTCTTGGACTCGGACTGCCTGCTGCCCCACGACTACCTCGACGCGGTGACTCAGGGCTTGGCCCGCGACGCGTGGGACGCCTTCGGCGGCCCGGATGCCGCTCCGCCCGACTTTAGCCCGCTCCAAAAGGCCATTAGCTTCGCCATGACGTCGGTGCTGACTACGGGCGGCATCCGCGGCGGCTCCGCAAAACCCACCGCCACCTACTACCCCAGGGGATTCAATATGGGCATGCGCGCCGAGCCCTTTTGGGCCGTCGGCGGCTACGACACCCAATTCAAATGTGGCGAAGACGTCGAGCTCAGCATTCGGGTGCGGGCGGCAGGCTTTCGCGTGGGGCTCATCCCCGAAGCCGTCGTGTGGCACAAGCGCCGCGCCACCCTTGGCCAGTTCTACCGTCAGGTGCGCCGGTTTGGTTCCGCGCGAATTGCCTTGGCAAAGCGCCATTCAGGGCAAATGAAGCCCACCCATGCCTTTCCATTCGCATTTATGCTCGCTTGGATCGCAGCCCTCGCGCTGCACCTCACGGGCCTGTGGATTTGGCCCGTCTACCTCTTTCACAGCTACTTTATCGCCGTATTGGCACTCAGCAGCATCCAAAACCGCTCTCTCGGAGTCGGACTGCGCAGCGTCGCAGCCACCGCCGTCATGTTTGCCGGCTACGCCGCGGGCTTTGGCTCGGCCCTGCTGGGGCGCCCCTACCGGTAGAGGGCTGCACTCGCGCCGATCGTGCTAAAGCTGCACCGCCGCTAAAGCCCCTCTGAGGCTACGGGCGTTGCGCCGCAAATCCGTACTTATGGAGTCGTTTCAAATTCCGTGCTCGTCAAGCAGCCAACGAGCTAACCTCGCCAACCTTACCAACGAGCCAACCTCGCCAACCTTGCTAAGCAGCCAACGAGCCAACCTCGCCAATCTTGCTAAGTAGCCAACGAGCTAACTTCGCCATCCTCGCTAAGCAGCCAACGAGCCAATCTCAGCCAACCTCGCCAGCCTTGCTAACAAGCCCTTCAATCGCCAACCGGTACCCCATCCAGCCGAGGCCGCTGATGGTTCCGCGGGTGTAGGGGGCCAGGAGGGAGGCGCGGCGAAACGATTCGCGGGCGTAGGTGTGGCTGAGGTGCACCTCGATGATGGGGCAGGTGAGGGCCGCCACGGCGTCGCGCAGGGCGACCGAGGTGTGGGTGAAGGCACCCGGGTTGATGACAAAGGCGTGGTCGGGGCCGTTGTGGGCCGCGAGGTAGGCGCACAGGGCGCCTTCGTCGTCGGACTGGAATGAGCGAAGCTCGGTTCCGCCAAAGTGCGCGTCCAGCCAGGTCTGCAGCATGGGGATTTGATCCTCGAGCCGCAGGGTGCCGTAGATGTCGGGCTGACGGGTTCCGAGTTGGCCCAAGTTGATGCCGTGCACGATGTGAATCACCATGGGGCGAAGGTACGAAGTAGCGGGGTCGGGCCTAACTTCGGCCTTGTGAAGTGGGACTTGGCGCTAAAGCAGTTTGACGGATACCTGAGGTTGGAACGCGGAATGAGTCCCAACACCGTGTCGGCCTATGTGCGCGACGTAGAGGCTTTGGCGCTGTGGTGCGTCGAGCGGGACCGAAGTGCGGCCAAGGTGGGGGCCGAGGAGCTGCGCGAAGCCATTCGCGAGATGGCCGAGGGCGGACTCAATGCGCGGTCGCAGGCCCGGCGGCTTTCGGCGTGGCGCGCCTTTTTTGGTTTTGTGCGCGAAGAAGGGCTGCGCGAGGACCAGCCGGCGCTGTCGCTGGATTTGCCTTCGCTCCCCAAGCGGTTGCCGGTCTACCTCGCCGAGGATGAGGTTCAGGCTCTTTTTGACGCGATCGACCGCTCGCAGCCTATGGCAGAACGCGACGTGGCGGTGCTCGAGGTGCTGTACGGGTGCGGACTGCGGGTGTCGGAACTCATCGAGCTGCGCGTGCGCGACGTATTTGCAGCCGACGGAGTCGTTCGGGTGGTCGGCAAGGGAGACAAGGAACGGGTGGTTCCGATCCACGATACCGCACTGCGCGCGATTGCTCGCTATCAAAGCTCAGAGCGGGTGCACCTCGAGCCCCAGCGCGGATTTGAGGACCATCTTTTTTTGAACGTTCGCGGGCGCAAGGTCAGCCGCCAGTGGGTGTTTTTGCGGCTTAAAGAGCTGGCGGCCCTGGCCGGAATCCGCAAAGTCATCGGCCCGCACACCCTGCGCCACACGTTTGCCACGCACCTGCTTCAAAACGGAGTTGACCTGCGCTACATCCAGCTCATGCTCGGCCACAGTAGCATTACGACCACCGAGGTGTACGCGCACCTTGACGACCGCATGCTGCGCGAGACGATGCTGAAGCACCACCCGCGGAACCTGAAGTGAGTTCCGAATTAATTGATCTTGGCTCCGCGCAGCTTGGCCCACAAGATGGAGCCACGGTAGCGGCCGTGCGCCGGCCAGCGCTTGGGGGTGCGGTCGCGGCTGACCGCGTAGCGACTAAAAAGGCGGTAAAAGTCGAAGTGGGCCTCGATCACCGCCAGGGTGTGCTTGGGGTGGCGCTGCAGCAAGAAGCGCAGGCCCGCCACGCCATCAATCAGTAGCCGAAAGGCGACAATGCGCATGGCGCTCAGGGTGGGGGCGTTGCGCACCACCGTGAGCAGGCTGTTGCGCACGTTCAAAAAGGTTTTGCGGGGGCTGCCGACGTTGAGGGTTCCGCCGCCCACGTGCAGCACGGTGGAGCTGCTGCAGGCCTCGACCGCCCAGCCGTGGCGGTGCATGCGCCAGCAGAGGTCGATCTCTTCCATGTGTGCAAAAAAGGCGGAATCCAGCCCGCCCACGGCACGGTAGGCCTCGAGGCGAACGGCCAGACAGGCTCCGCTGGCCCAAAAAACCGGACGGTAGGTGGGCTCGTCGTACTGGCCCTGGTCGAGCTCGCAGCGGTCGAGCATGCGCCCGTAGGCGAAGGGAATGCCCCAGTCGTCCATGCGTCCGCCCATGGCTCCGGCGTACTCAAACTCAGCGGGGTTGCTGTGGCTGCGGATTTTGGGCTGAATAGCCCCCAGGCGCGGCTGGTCGGCAAAGCGCGCGACCAAGGGGTCGAGCCAGCCCTCGAGCGGCTCGATGTCGGTGTTCATGAGCACCGCGAGGTCGTACTCGGTGAGCTGCTTGAGGCCCTCTTGGTAGCCGCCGGCATAGCCGAGGTTCTCAGGCAGAGCGACCACCCGAACGGACGGGTGCTCAGAGTTCAACCATTCGAGCGTGCCCTCTTCGGTCGATCCGTTGTCGATCACGACCACGTCGGCGCCCGCGCTTCGTGCCGCAACCAAGGGCAAAAAAGCCTTAAGCCAGTGCAGGCCGTTGTAGTTGAGCAGGGCGACGGCGGTGCGCATCAGTTGTTGCCTCCGGATTGAAAGAACATGTTGTTGTACAGGCGCGACCCGAACTTTTCGCCGTCGTTGGCCCCCGTTTGGTCGAGGTCGCCGGTGATGTAGCTGCGCTTTTGAAGGGTGATGCGCCAGCGCGGATTCTGGATTTCGCCAATGGCCGACGAGTGAATGAGCTCGTAGTTGCCTCCGGCCAGGTCAAAGTTGCCAAAAATGAATATTTTGTTGATCTGGTAGGGCGAATTGGGTACGTCAAGGGTGTTGTACTGCCACATTTCATAGGGGTAGGCGTCGTTCTCGTACGGGCGGCGCTCGGCGAGCGTGGGCGGTCCGTACTGCAGGTAGATGCGTCCGCGGTCGGTGGCATAGCCCGGAACCGCCTTGCTGCTAAACTTTTTGTTTACCTCGGCGACCCGCTCGGCGTAGGCGCCCGCTTGAACTAAGGCATCGCCCGGGTGGCGCTTGGTCCAAAACTGCTGGGTGAATCGCCAGCGCAGGCTGTCGGCGGCTTCTTTTTGCGTCAGCGACTCGATGCTCATGCGCTCGGTTTGGCTGGCGATGGGGTAGAGGGCGCTCACGGTGCGGCGCAGGTTTTCGCCTTCGCCCAGCAGTTCAACCCAGCGCGGATCCACCGTCAGGCGGGCGTATTCGTTGGCTTCGCCGGGGTTCCAGCGAAAGAAGCTAATTTTTTGGGTGGGGTAGGCGGTCGGATCCATGTCCTGAACTGCCAGCGTCAGCTCAAGGGTGTAGCGCCCCGACGGAACCGTCGACAGGTCCAGACCCCCCTGCAGGGCTTGTACGGGCTGGCCTGGGGTAATTTTCACTTGCCCTCCGAGGTCCATGCGGAGTTCGCCCCGCTCGGCACTGCGCAGCGCGTACTGCAGCACCGCCTTTTTGCCGTTCGGAATCCGGTAGGCCTCAGTATAAAACCGCAGGCGGTCGTCACTCGCCGTAAAGAGGTGGTCGCCCCAGTGGGCGAGGGGCCGAACTTCGAGACCGTAGCGGCTGAATTCAGGACGATCGGCGCTGGCGGCGCCCACGTGCTCGGCGAGCACCAGCGGAGCCAATTCGGTCTGTATTCGCTGTTCCAAGCGGATGCTTCCCTGTAAGGTGTCCCAGTGCTCGGGGTCAGGGCCTACCGCCACAAAGAGTTGGTACAGGCCGGTGTCGGCCGCCAAGCGGATCATGCTTTGGTAGGTTTGGCTTTTGGTGGCGCCTTCGCTCGACCCGTCCACCGCCGGAGCCGTCAGGGTTATTTTATCAGCTGCCACGACCCGATCGCCCCGCTGAAGCCATGCGGCGACCTCGGTTTGGGTACCCGGAACGCTCTCGACGTAGCATAATAAGTCGATGTACGGACCGGTCTGGGGGTGCCAAAGGCTTAGTACATCGAGGTTGAACGAGGTGTTTTGCCCCTGTATCGCACTGATTGACAGTAGGCTTAGAATTGCTGCTGCAGCTTTTTGTGCAAGGTTTTTTTGCATGCGGTGAAGTTACGTATTTTTGCCCCGGAAGAATGGCAGAGTGGTCGATCGCGGCGGTCTTGAAAACCGTTGACTGTAACAGGTCCGGGGGTTCGAATCCCTCTTCTTCCGCTGGCTCAATCGAGCGACCGCGCCCCCAATTGGGGGCGCTTTTTTTTTAGGCCCCCGGCGATCGAACTCGTTCAAGTGAGCCGGTGGCCTAAAAAAGAAGGCGGCGCGCGCTGCGCGCTGCGGTCGCTCGATTGAGACAAAGCACCCCCACCAGGGAACGCGCCCGGGCGCCACGGGCGCCGGGGCGCAATCCAGCAGTTTGACGTCAACTGACTGTAGATTATTTTTTACTACCTTCACTTTTAGTACAAATCACCATTTCTCCCCACCCGCACCCGCGGGTTCCGCACCGAATTCACCGTTCGCCGCGCAGCTGAGAACGAAGAATTCCGCCCCGATGCCCCGACACCGACCACTAAATCTGGCCGCACGCCGCCTTCGCGCCCTGAGCACCTTGCTCACCATAGCCATCTCCCTCAACTCCACCCAACTCCACAGCCAAACCGTGCCCGTCGGCAGCGGGAGCTACACCACCACCTTTCCCGGGGTCGACGCCGCCGGACGCAACGGCTACCCCTCAGGGACCCCCTACACCAAGGGAACCGCGGCGAGCAAACCGCTTCCGACCAACGACTGGTGGAGCAACAAGCTCAAAAATCCGCACAGCGACAACCTGTTCAACTACCCCTTTACCCTGAAGACCGTCACCAGCGGGTTGGTCGTCACCTACATCCCGTGGGGCCCCATCGACAACATCGAACCCGTCATCGTCGGCGTCAGCGGCCTGAATGCCAGCAGCGCCAAAGTCGCCGACCACAGCGACTGGACCGTCACCCTGGACTGGACCGCCGGAACCAAAATCTTCACTGCTACCGCCGGGGTGGGCATGCCCTTTCTGCACTTTACCAAAGCCGCCAGCGACCTCGCCTCGGTCACCGTCAACCAAGGGACCGCCACCGTGGCCGGCCACATCTTGACCGTCGAAAACGCCCGCAACGGAGCCGATTTTGCCATCTACGCCCCCTTGGGCAGCGTGTGGGTGCAGAACGGGTCGACCTACACCAGCACCCTCAACGGCGAGAACTACTGGTCGCTCGGATTCTTGCCGCTGACCGCCCCCAGCGTGGCCACGGCCGCCGCGCAGTACGCCAAGTACGCCTATGTGGTTCCGACGGCGACGCGCGCCGACTACGACTTTGACCCCGCGACGTCGGTGGTCACCACCGACTTTTCGGTCGAAGTCGACGTCAAAGAGGGCAGCGACAGCCTGATGCTGCTGGGCCTCTTGCCGCACCATTGGGCCAACCTGGCGCCTGGTGCGCCCGCCCTCAGCTCGCTGGTGTACCCCACAGTGCGCGGAAGCATGAAGTGCATCGAGTCCAACCACTTCAGTGTGCAGAACACCTTTTACGGCATCCTGCCGACGCTTCCGTACCTCGACAACTACAGTCCTGGATTCAATCCCGCCCAGCTGCAAACCAAAGTGAGTGTGCTGGCCAACGACCAGCTCGCCACGTGGACCGACAGCTACAACGAGGGCCAAGAAATGAACCGCCTGATTCAGACCGCGCGCATCGCCCAGCTGACCAAAGACAGCGTGGCGTTCAACCAGCTCTTGGCCACCGTCAAAGCCCGCCTCGAGGACTGGTTGAGCTACCAAGCCGGCGAAGTCGCCTTTCTCTTTTACTATAACGCCACGTGGTCGGCCTTTTTGGGCTACCCCGCAGGCCACGGCCAAGACGTCAACCTCAACGACCACCACTTTCACTGGGGCTACTTCATTCACGCCGCCTCGTTTGTCGAGCAGTTTGAGCCCGGTTGGGCGGCACAGTGGGGCGGAATGGTCGACCTTCTCGTGCGCGATGCGGCGGCTCCGCGGCGCGACGACCCCTTGGTTCCGCACCTGCGCAACTTCAGCCCCTATGCGGGCCACTGCTGGGCGAATGGATTCGCCACTTTTCCGCAAGGCAACGACCAAGAATCCACCTCTGAGAGCATGCAGTTCAACTCGGCCCTGATCCACTGGGGCGAAGTGACCGGCAACGACTCGATACGCGACCTCGGAATCTACCTGTACACCACCGAGCAGAGCGCCGTTGAAGAGTACTGGTTTGACCAGCAGCAGCGCAACTTTGGGCCGAACCAGCAGTACAGCCTGGTTTCGCGCGTGTGGGGCAACAGCTACGACAACGGAACCTTTTGGACCGCCGACATCGCCGCCAGCTACGGCATCGAACTCTACCCGATTCACGGCGGATCCCTGTATTTGGGCCACGACAGCGCTTACGCTGCCATGCTGTGGGCCGAAATTGAGGCCAACACCGGAATCCTTGCCAACGCCCCCAACGTCAACCTCTGGCACGACGTAATGTGGCAGTACCTGGCATTTACCGACCCGCAAAAAGCCATCGACCTGTACGACTCGTACCCCAACCGCAGCCTGAAGTTTGGCGTGAGCGATGCCCAGACCTACCACTGGCTGCACGCCATGAACGCCCTCGGGCGCGTTTCGACCTCGGTCACCGCCAACCACCCGTTGGCTGCCACATTTGTTCGGGGGAGCGACACGGCCTACGTGGCCCAGAACTACGGAACCGACACCGTCAACGTGCAGTTCTCGACGGGCTACGTACTGCAGGTTCCGCCGCGCACGCTCAAGACGAGCCGCGACGCCGCCGTGGACGGAGTGCTCAGCAGCAGCTTCACCTCGGCCTACCCGGGCGGCACCGTCGACCTGCTCTTTAGCGCCACCCAAGGCCAGCCCAGCCAGGTAGTGTTTTACTGGGGCGATTCGGCCGTGGCGACCGCCACCCAGGCGCCATTCACCGCGACGTCGCCCGCACTGCCCAGTGGTGTGCAACAGTTTTATGCCCGCGCCTACGACGGAGCCAATTTTGCCGTGAGCAACCTCGTCGCCGTGACCGTTGGCGACCAAATTGCGTACGACGGCCAACCCGCGGCGGTTCCCGGGGTGGTTCAGGCCGGCCACTACGACGTCTTTGAGGGCGGAATCGGCCAAGGCATCGCCTACCAGGACGCGAGCGTGGTCAACCTCGGCAACTTCAGGACCGACGAGTACGTCGACGCCCAAAGCCACCCCAGTGAAGGGGCGACGGTGGGCTGGGTGACTCCGGGCGAATGGCTCGAGTACCAGATCGACGTAGCCCAGGCGGGGATGTACAGTGTGGCACTGCGCTATGCCAGCGGCAATTCACAGGGCGGCGGGCCGTTTCGCCTCGTGTGCGATGGGGTAGAGGTGGTCCCTGCGACCAGCGTGACTGGCACCGGCGGGTGGAACACCTGGTCGACCAAAACCCTTACCGCCGTGCCCTTGAAGGCGGGCGTGCAAACCCTTCGCCTCGCCTTTGACGGCGGTGAGCTCAACGTGGGCCGCCTCACATTTGCCTACACCGGCCCGCTGGGTACCAATCTGCCCGTAGCCGATGCCGGAACCAACCAAGTCGTACTGCTACCCACCACGGGGACCACGCTATCGGGCGCCGGCAGCCAGGGCTCACCCGCCATGCAGTACCAGTGGACCCAGATCTACGGTCCCTCGGTGCTGCAGCTCGCGTCGCCGACTGCAGCGTCGACCGCAATTTCGGGCCTGCAGCAGGGCATTTACCTCATGCGCCTCACCGTCACCGACGGGCCGCACACCGACCTGGACGACGTGTACGTGATTTCAGGAACGTCCACCAACGTCGCCCCCAAAATCAGCCTTACCCAGCCCAAGCTGGGGGCGCGCTACCTCGAGTACGATGCGGTTCCGCTGGCGGCCTTAGCGTCAGACCTCAACGATTCGGTTGTTCGCGTGGACTTTTATGCGGGCAGCACCCTCGTGGGCCGCGACACGGTGGCGCCGTTTGCGCGCACGTGGGTTCCGACCGCCGGAATCTATATCATCTCAGCCCGCGCCTTTGACAGCTTCGGAGATTCGAGCACCTCAGCCCTTGTCGAGGTGGTGGTCGACCCGGCTCCGCCCTGTGAAGGAACCTCGTGGAACGGCGACTTCAGCTACCGGTTCTCGCCCGACGACACTAACCCCACGCTCACCTTTATCCCCAGCGGACCGGGTGTCGGCGTGCCCACCTGCATTCTGTACTACGGAACCGATCCCGGCGCCCTCCCCGGGTATCCGGTGACGCCCAACGTGCCCTTCACGCTCAACGCGGCCAAGGGCAGCACGATCTACTTCTACTACACTTACTCATTCCCCGGAGCCGTCGAGAAAAACAACGCCGCCCACAAAAACAGCTACGTCGTGGGCAGCTGCGTCAACATCGGGCTGGGTGAGGAGCACACCGACCGCATCTGGGTCGCGCCCAATCCCGCCTCATCGTCGGTGGTGGTGGTCGGAACCCATTCCGGCGACCGCATCCACCTCACGGACGCCACAGGCCGCGTGGTCGGCACTGCCGTCGCGCAGTGTGACCGCGAGTCGCTGTCGGTCGCGGACCTGCCCTCAGGCCTCTATCTGGTTCGCGTGCAGACGTTGGGCGGAACCGCGACGCTTCGCGTCTCGGTGGTCCACTAATTGGTGCGTTTAAACGTTGGCCGCGTAGGCCGCGAAGCGGTCCAGAATCATCTGCCAGCCCATGCGCTGCATGTCGTGGCTGTTCTCAGATTCGGGATCAAATCGCTCGGTCACAGTGCAAGTGCCCTCGCCGTCGTCGGCGAAGTCCACGGTCCATGTGCGGCCGTCGCTCATGGTGAGTGCGAGGTGCGTTCCGGGTTCGACCGCGGTGTAGGTGGACTCAAAATCGAACCCAAACGATCCGTCGCGTGCTTCCATGCGCGAATTCAAGGTTCCGCCCACGCGCAGGTCGTTCGACGCCGTGGGGCAGCACCAGTCGTCGCCGGCAAAATTCCAATTCACAATGTGTTTGGGCTCGGTGAAGCAGGCCCAGGCGGTGGCGCGCGGAACCGAAATCCGCACCGAAACGTCAATCATGCACTAAAGGTAGTGCGCGACGCCCACGGCAAAGGTCCAGACTTGGCGGCCGTCGAGTCGCTGGTCCAAAAAGAGGGTAGGGGTCCATTCCCAGCGGTCATTCATCGGAACCTCGCCCTCAACCGCCACGCGCATTAGGGGCTTCCACTCGGTGTTTTCGAGGGTGAGTCCGCCGCCGATTCCGACCAAAAGGTTGTGGTTGAGGCGGTAAAAAACATCCAAGGTGGTGATGAGCGGCATTTCGAGCTCGACCTCTTCGCCGTCCGGAAGCGTAACCATGTAGTTTTCAATTTCGACGTCGCTGTGCCAACCGAGTGACCAGTTGTCGGTCAGGTGGTAGTCGACGTCGAGGCCCCACGACGGCACAAAAAATACCCCGTCGCCGGGCACCTCAGGAACCATTCCGTGGCCCAGTAGCAGCGCTACGCGCACGGGATGCCGGTGGTGGTGGGGATCCGCTTGGTCCTCGGCGGGTTGGTGCTGGGCGTGGAGGGTCGTCAGTGCGGCGGCTGCACAAAAGGTAAGCAGGTGCTTCATGGGGCAGAATTCTGCCGCAAAAGACTTGACTTAGGCGAACCTAATGTGTGATTTGGGTCACGCTTTTTCGCCCGAGGTTTCGCCCATCGATTCACGCATCGCAGCGGCAAACGTGGCCACAGGCTGGGCTCCGCTCAACCCGATTCGGTTGTTGAATACAAAAAACGGAACCCCACGCACATTCAGCTTCTGCGCATAGGCCACATCGGACTCGACTTCGGAATTGAAGGCCGTCGGGTCGCTGGCCACGGCGTGAGCAGCCTCGCGGTCCAAGCCCGCGCGGGCCGCTGCATCGGCGAGGGCATCGGCCCCGTTGAGGTTCACTCCCTCACAGAAGTAGTCGCGCATCAGTTCTTCTTTGAGCCGCGCTGCAGCCTCGAGCGACTGGGCGCGGGCCCACTGCAGAAGTCGGTGCGCATCGCGGGTTCGCACCACCTTGGCCTTGGTGAAGTCCATCTGTATCCCCACCTGGCTCGCCCGGTAGGCTACAGCCTGGGTCATGCGCTCGGCATCGGCCACACTCATACCCTTTTTGGCGGCCAAATTGACGGTGCTGGGGGTTCCGAGGTCGGAATCCGCCACAGTCGGGTCCAGCTCAAAGCTCCGAAAGCGGATTTCGGCATCTGAGATTCCGAGTTCGGCCAACGCCCCCTCGAGGTGCCGCTTGCCGATGTAGCAAAAGGGGCACGTAATGTCACTGAATACATCTACGGTCATGATGCAAACCTACCACTAAATGTTTAAACATGTAAAAAACCAGTAACTAGTTGCTAGCAACTAGCTACGACCCTAAAGCCACCTGACCCTTGAGGTAAGCTTGCCACGCTCCCTGCACGTACTGTCCGCCCGCGTACAGCAAAGTGAACGCGTTGGGACGGTAGGTGAGAACCGGCTGGATCAGCAGGCGTGCAGCAAAATCATCCCACTGTCCGATCAAACGCAGTTCAGTCGCGCGGGTAAGCGACCATTCGAGTCCACTTCGGTAAATAAACCCCCTGTAGATCAGCCCTGAACCGTCGAGTTCGTGCATCTGCGAATGTATCAGCATGTGGTTCCAGCGGAGCTGACCGCCTACTTGGAATTGAAGGTCGAGGGCTGCATTGGATTCGCGCCCCACACGCAGCGGCATTTCGTTGTAAACAATGCTTTGGCCAGTGTTCCACTCGAATCCGGTATTAAACGTTTGGCTGGGCTTCCAGTTGACGTTGACGCCCAACGTACGGAGGTTGCTAAAGCGAACGTCCTTAAACAGTTCATCAAAGCGGATGCGGTGAAAGAAGCTGCTCCGCAGGTTGCCACCCCACTGGATCCAGCCCCAAGCGAGGTGGTGGTTTTGGCGCAGATCGCCGTCAAAGTACCTGAATTGCGTTGCCTCGTTGTAGACGCCCCAGGTCTTGACCCACTTTTTGTTGGGGAATGCGTTGTAGCTCGCGCCGAGCTCGTAGCGCATCCAGTCGTTTTGCGGTTCAAAGCCCATTTCGGCCCTGAAGGTGGGGCTTTGGCCCATCACGTCGGCGCGGAGCGTCCAGTGCTTCGACTGGCGCACCAATCCGCTGTACATCGCCATGCCTTGATATCGCTCTCCGTCGAGGGCGGCAGTGCGCCCTTTGAAGTCCTCGCCTCCCGAGATCCAGTTGGCATTGGGTTCGCGGGTGTCGCTGAATGCGACTTCGGCTTTAAAGCGCAGGGCGTCGCTGATCCGCAGGTTGACGTCGGCTGCGGCGAGCGAACCGCTTCCGCCGTCAAAGTAGGTGCGCTGGGTTCCGAGAAGTCCGATGCCCGACGCATAGGGCAGGCGGCGCTGAATGCGTGCGATGGTCGACCAGTTGGCACCAGAGGTTCCGTACGCCGAAAAATTGCGCCCCGGAACCAAGTAGGGCGACGCCGCGTCGTAGCCGGTGAGCACGTAGCTGCGGTACTTCTGGCCCTGGTTGGTGAATTTGGTCAGCCCCAAGGGGTTGGCAATGCTGCGGGTGTAGACGTAGTTCTGGCGCGTGGCGAACTGGTCGCTGCCCTCGATAAAGAAGGGGCGTCGCTCGGGATAAAAGAGCGCGAACGAGGAGTTGACGGCCACCTGGGCGACGTCGGCTTCGACGTTGCTGAAGTCAGGGTTCAGCGCGACCTCGACCGAAGAGGCTGCGTCGAGTCCGATGAACGCGGAACCGCCCACCTTGGCGCCCGGCTGCACGGCCGACCCGGGCTCGCCCACGGCGCTTCCGAAGGCGTAGGGTATAAGTTGGCGGCGGAGCTTGGGTTTGATTCCGTCCAAAATCATCGAGTGGGCAAACTGGCAATCAGGACATGCGATCTCGCGGTACTGCGGATTGGCCTGCACGTTGATCTGCACGCCTTTGGTGTAGGTCTGGCGAAAGAAGGTGAACTTCCAGCGCTGGCGCTTGCTGCTGCCAAACTGCAGGGTATTGAATGGAATTCGTAATTCAACGGTGTATTCGCTCGGGCTGCGCACTCCCTGGGCCTCAAATTCGACGTCGTACGAAACGTCCAATTGGTCGTCCATGTGGTTGGCGGGATCGTTTTTGCGTACGTCGAGCTGGACTCCGCACGCGTTGGAGCCCAAAAAGACCATGTTGCGCGTGTCGCCGTAGACGTCGAGGGCGATTCCGACAAAGTCGTCTTCCCAAGCCGCGTCGCGGCGGTTGAGGTTGGCCCTGAAGTCGCTTGGGTCGACGCTGCAGCGAAAGGCCACGTACAGGGCCTGGTCGTCTTTGAAGATGAAGCCTTCGGTGGCCAGTGGAGCGGGTGTGTTGTAGCCCGGGTTAATCTCCCAGCTGAGCGGTAGGCTCAAGGCTCCGGTCCATTCGCCAGCAGCCATGGATCCGTCGACGACGACGCGGTCGGGCTTGGTCGGAACTTCATGTTCGGTGACCGAGATGGTCTGGCCGAAGCTTGCGGTGCATGCCGCGACAAAAAGAAAAAGGCCCAGTTTGCGCATTGAGCTGCAAAACTAGGCCTTAAGCCGTTAGGGGCTTAACCCCGTCGCGCCAGCGAATTAAAAGTCGCAGCGCAAGTAGAACACGGGAAAGAGTCCGAGCTGGTACTCTTCGCGAATGCCCTCGTCAATGTCAGGAGTGTCGACGTCGTCCAAGCCCGGTACATAGGTCAGCGTCAAGATGTTCTTCGCTCCAGTGAGGTTTGAGATGTCCAGACCAAATTCCCACGCGAGGTTGGGATAGTTCCATTTGTAGCCGAGTTTGAGGTCAAGCCGCTGGTAGGCCCTGTTTTGTACCGTGTTAAAGCCTTCATTTTCAAAAATGATTTCGCCAGCTCGAAGCGTGGCGTTTTGGTCCACCTTGTCACCAAACCAGCGTCCGCCCACGGTAGTGAACTTGCCGCCCAGGGTGAATCGGTTGTTGGGGCCGAGTTTGAATTCCTTGGCTGCGAGCAGGTTGAACGCGTAGCGTCCGTTGAAAATGGTATTGCGCAGCACGCCGTCGGAACCGCGGTACTTCGCGTCAAACAGCGAACCCGTGGCCAAGAAGTAGACTCCGCCCGCAAAGAATCGCTCGGCGGTCAATTCGAGGCCGTAGTTGCGGCCCGTGCCCGTGTTTTGAAGCGTGTCGGGCCAGATGCGTCCGAAACCGCTCCCCGCGTTGACCATGCTGAAGGCGCTTGACCGCACTTCGACGGGAACGTCGTAGAGGTACTGGTAGTAGGCCTCGATTTTGGTGCGCACGGGCAAGCCTTTGTAGGTGCGCTCCCATCCGCCGGCCACCTGGGCAGACTTCATCAGGCCGATGCGGTCGGGGTTGTGCTCGAGCGGATCAAAGTTCTGCGTCGTCATCGCGTAGTAGTAGAGGTAGGGAGCCTGTCCTTGGGCATGCAAGCCGCTGCCCGCAAAGAAGCGGTCGGTCGAGGTGGCCTGGTAGCTCAGGCCGACGCGCGGCTCAAGCGGCATGAACGACTTGTCGTTGACCCCGAGGTAGAGCGACGTCACGCCGGCGGTGAAGGTGGTCTTCTCGTTCAGGCGGCTCTTGTAGCTCACATAGGGCTGCACCACGGGCCATTGGGTACGCGTGTTCCACTGCTTGCGCCAGGGGGGCAGGATTCCGGTAACGCCGTCAAACTGGCGCACGGAATCTTGGTAGTCCAGCATGTAGAGGTCGACGTTGATGCCCGCCTGCAGCGTGCTGCGGGTGCTCAGCTTCTTGTTGTACGAGAAGAATCCGTGAATTTTATTCTCTTTAAACGTGTAGTTGAGCATGGTGTCGTTGGCGGTGACGATCCAGCCGAATTGGCCGCCGCCGAGGTCGCCGATTTCGCGCTGCAGCTTGGTGTTGACGGCGCGGATCACGGCCGTCGAAGCCGCCACGCCCGCTTTGATGTAGGTGGTTTTGTTGATCGGTTTGCTGTAGTTGATTCCGCCCACAAACATGTCGCTGCCAAAGTACTGGTCGCGGTCGGTCGAACCGTAGCTCTCAAATCCCGAGGTGTCGGTCTGCTCGCTGATCAGGATGTCGATGTCGCTCACGCCAAACATGCCCCAGGCGGCGATTTTGCCTCCGTTTTTCTGCGGAAACGTCAGGCGAAACGCCCCGTCTTGGTAGCTGGGAATGGCGTTGGTTCCGAGGTTGATGTTGAGCGACTGAAAGAGGCTGAGCGTCGAATAGCGGTAGACGGCCAAAAAGCTGGGGGCCTTGGCGCCCTTGCCGAGCGGACCTTCGAGCATGAGCTCGGTGCCGAGCAGGCCAAGCTGCGCACTGCCTTCGAACTTTTGGTTGTTGCCGTCGCGCATTTGCAGGTCAAATACACCCGCGATGGCGTTGCCGTACTCGGCGGGCCAGGCTCCGGTGAAAAAGTCAGAATTCGCGAGGAATTTGTTGTTCAAAATGGTCACGGGGCCGCCGCCGGTGCCCGGAATGCTGAAGTGGTTGGGGTTTGGAATGTTGATGCCCTCCATGCGGTAGAGCACGCCCGACGGAGTGTTGCCGCGCACGACGAGGTCGTTGCGCTGGTCGTCGGATCCCTGAACGCCCGCAAAGTTGGTCGCCATGCGCGCGGGTTCGCCGCGGCTGCCGGCGTAGAGGTTGGTCTCTTCGACACTGAACTGTCGCGCGCTGACCGTGGCCATTTCGTTTTTGGCTTGGCCCGAAGCGGTCGCGGTGACGCTCACTTCTTCGAGGCTGACGCTCGATTCCAAAAGTCCGAACTGCAGTACGGCTTCTTTGGCGGAATTCAGTTCAATTGCTTGGTTGCGCGATTCGTAGCCAAACAAGTTGACGACTACGGTTTGGCGTCCGATAGGGACGTTGCGCAGCGTGAACTGCCCGTTTTCATCTGTTTGAACCGTTTGGTCGCCGACTCGGACCACGGCCCCGGGTAAGGGGTACTTGGAGTCGACGTCTACGACGGTTCCGCGAACCGTTTGAGTCAGTGTTTGGGCACTGAGTTGAAGGCTGAGCAAGGCTGCGCCCGCAAAAAGGAGTAGTTTGTTGAATTGCATATGCAACGTTGGGGTGATTTTGTGCATCCAAACTTAGGCAAAGCCGCGGTCAGGGCCGCATCTTTGTACTTAAATTTCTGAATTCATGCAGTTTTTACTAAAGAAGCAAGCCGCATTGGCAGTTCTTGCACTTGCCCTCAGCGCGAACGCATGGGCCCAGCGCACGTGGACGGCAAGCGGATTTGTGCGCGACGCTTCGTCTGGAGAGGCGCTCATCAGCGCCTACGTCTACGATGCGGTCACTGGCCGTTCGACCCAAACCAACGCCTACGGATTCTACAGCTTGACCGTGCAGGGCGACTCTGCCCGGCTTCAGGCGAGCTACCCCACGTTCAACCCTGCGTTGCGCACCGTGCGGCCGGGATCGGGCGCCGCAAAGGCGGATTTGCTGCTCACGCCACTTGACGTGCAACTCAATGAGGTCGAGGTTGTTGCCGACCGTCCTATTCAAGAAGAGGTGCAGATGAGCACGGTTTCGCTCAGTATGAAATCCGTGAAAAACTTGCCCGTGCTACTTGGTGAGACCGACATTTTGAAAATTATTCAGCTCATGCCTGGGGTGCAGAGCGGAACCGAGGGCACCTCTGGGTTCTACGTCCGCGGCGGCGGCCCCGACCAGAACCTGATGCTGATCGACGGGGTGCCGGTGTACAACGTCAACCACCTCTTCGGATTTTTTAGCGTCTTCAACGCCGACGCCATCAACTCAGTGGACCTTATTAAGGGCGGATTCCCGGCCAACTACGGCGGCCGCCTGTCGAGCGTCCTCGACGTCCGCATGAAAGAGGGCAACCGCAAAGAGTGGAAGGCCACCGGAGCCATCGGGCTGATTTCGAGCAAGCTCACCGTCGAGGGTCCGCTGTGGAAGGACCGCACCTCTGTGCTGCTGAGCGCCCGCCGCACCTACCTCGACGTGCTGGCGCAGCCGCTAATCGCGGCCCAGGATCCGAATACCCGCGGCGGATACTACTTCTACGACCTCAACGGCAAGATCAACCACCAGATCAACCGCAACCACCAGATCTACCTGAGCTACTACCAGGGCTTGGACGAGGCCTACGCCCGCACCAGCGATTCCTACGAATTCAACGGGACGCGCTATACCAATTCAATCGACAACTCGCTGAACTGGGGTAACCAAATCGCCACGGCGCGCTGGTCGTGGGTGATGAGCCCGAAGCTGTTCTCGAACGCCACGGCGACTTACAGCCGCTACCGATTCATCACCGACATCAAAGGTGAGGACCGCGAAGAGTCGCCCACTGGCGCCTTCACGAGCAAGTACGCGATCGCCTACCTCAGCTCGATCGAGGACATCGGAGGCAAGTGGGACTTTGAGTACCGTTGGGACTCCAAAACCACCTTTAAGTGGGGCGCGAGCGTCACCCAGCACACCTTTGAACCGGGCGTCAGCAGCTGGAACTGGAGCGACGGCGGCACCAACCTCGACACGTCGTTTGGGTCGACGACGCAGCGCGCCCTGGACCAAGTGGCCTACGGCCTTGTCGACATCGCGCTGAACGACCGCTTGCGCGTCAATGCGGGCTTTCACGCCAATGGCTTTAATGTCGGAACCAAAAACTACCTCAGCGTCCAGCCCCGCTTCTCGGCGCGTTACCTCGTCAGCGAGCGCGGTTCAATCAAGTGGAGCTACGTGCAGATGGCGCAGTTCCTGCACCTGTTGGCCAACCAGACCATCGGGTTGCCCACGGACTTGTGGGTTCCGGTCACTGAAAACGTCCGCCCCCAGGAGGCCTGGCAATCCGCCATTGGCTACGCCCACAACCTCGGCAAGGGCTGGGAACTCAGCATTGAGGGCTACTACAAAGACATGCGTAACCTAATCGAGTACAAAGAGGGCGCGACCTTCTTTCTCGGTTTTAGCGACTGGCAGACCAAGATCACCACGGGCCGCGGATGGGCCTACGGCGGCGAATTTTTGCTCGAGAAAAAGACTGGCAAATCGACGGGCTGGATTGGCTACACACTGGCAAAGACCACGCGCCAGTTTGACGAGCTCAACTTTGGCAATCCATTCCCCTACACCTACGACCGCCGCCACGACCTCAGCGTAGTCTTCAACCACAGCTTCAACGAGAACCTCTCGATGGGCGCCGTATTCGTGTACGGAACCGGCCGCGCCGTGACCCTCGCCACCCGCAAAATGTTTGCGCGCCCCGAGGATGCCTTTGACGGAACCTGGCTTCAGACCGTAGAATCCATCGACGGACGCAACTCGTTCCGCGAGCCCGCCTACCACCGCGCCGACATTTCGCTCACATGGAAGCGCCCAACCCGCTGGGGCGACGGGGCCTGGCAATTCGGCGTGTACAACGCCTACAACCGCATCAACATATTGTACATGGACTTTGGATACGACGACAGCAACAACCGTGTGCTCAAGGGATACGGACTCTTTCCGTTGATTCCGTCTATTTCGTACTCATTTGAATTCTAGAATGATGAAAAAGTTTGCTCTTGCGGCAGCTGCCGTACTCGTCGGAACCTCCTGCGAACGCATTATTCCGTTTGACGCCGAGCAGGTGGACCCCGTGCTCGTGCTCTACGCCGACATCAACCCGAGCCAATCGCTTAAGGCCCACCTGAGCCGCACCGTCGGAATCCTTGACCAGGGCGAGCCCCAGCGCATTGCCGACGCCGTGGTTTGGGCCGAAGACTCATTGGGCAACGTCCTCGACACGCTTCGCTCCGACGGAAACCCCGACGGTTTTTACTACAGCCCGATCAAGCCTGCAGCCGCCCAAAAGGTCACGATCAAGGCCGAATGGGGCGGGCTACCTCAGGTTCAAGGCTCAGCCAAGGGTTTTTCCCTCGGCGGAACCTTCAGTATGGATTCCATCGGCTACAACCCAGGCAACGGCATGTTCGGAATGCCCTACGTCCTGATGCGCGTGACGCTCCAAGACGACGGCGTTCCCGGAATTTACCGCCTCGAGTTTTTTGAAGATATCGCCGACACGACCTGGGGTCAGTACCCGATTTATTCTGATTCTGACGATCCGCTCGTGCTGCAACCCGCGTTTGGGGGCGACTTCGGTGACCGAATTGACTTTGACAACGCGCTCTTTTTGGGTCAAACCCGCAGCATTGAGGTGAAAGTATTCAAGTGGGTATCTGAAACGCCCACGAAGCTGAAAATCTCAAAGCTCGACGAGGCCACCGTGAAGTACGAACGTTCGCTTCAAGCTGCCCAAAACGGCGGCGGTCCCTTCACCCAGCCCGTGCCCATCTTTAGCAATGTCGTGGGCGGAATCGGATTAGTCGGCGGCCGCGGCCACCGCTGGATCCGCGAGTAGGTTTAGGCACACGAGCAAAGAAAAAGCCGACCCTTTTGGGGCCGGCTTTTTTTATGGAGCAGCGTCCGGGTTTAGCTGAGCAAGCTCTTCAGCCAGCCCATGAAGCCTTTGGGCGCATCACCCGCGGCAACGGGCTCAGCGTGGGCTGCGGCCTCGGCTGCGGCCTTTTCTTCTTCGAGCTTTTTGAGCGTACTAGGGCACACGTATGCGCTCGTCTCAAGTCCTGGAGTGTCCTTGATGGCTCCAAAGCCACCAATGACGTCCACGAGGTCGTGGATTCCGCGACTCTTAAGGATCGAAGCGTAGATCATCGAACGGTAGCCGCCCGCGCAGTGAATGTGCATCGTGCTGCCGGTGGGGAGCTCATTGAACTTCACATTTAAATCGTCAAGCGCAATGTTTTTGGCTTGCGGAAGGTTTTGGGCCGTCCATTCGCCTTCTTTGCGTGCGTCGATGATGTTGAGTTCGGGCTTTGCAGCCAGGCGCTCCGCGAGTTCGGTCGCGGTAATTCGGGTGACCGTGTCGGTGTCCATGCCGGCTTGGGTCCACGCGGCGATTCCGCCCTCGAGGTAGCCCAGCACGCGGTCGTAGCCTACACGGGTCAAACGGGTGATGACTTCGTCCTCACGGCCCGGCTCGCACACGATCATCAAGGTCTGGTCGGTCGGAATCAATGCACCCACCCACGGAGCGAACTGGCCGTCGATTCCGATGTTGATGGATCCAGGAACGTGTCCGGCCGCAAAGTCGTCTGGCTTGCGGGTGTCGAGTACAAGTGCGTCCATTTCGCCCACCATGGCCTTGAAGGCGACGGGTTCAAAGGCTTTAGATGCATCGGCAAGCACTTCTTCGGCACCCGGAATGGCCTTTTTGTTCATGGCTACGTTCATCGGGAAGTAGGCGGGGGGCACGCCCAGTCCGTCGGTTACTTCTTTGATGAACTCTTCGCGGGTCATGTCGGCGCGAAGCGCGTAGTTGGTTTCGAGCTGCTCGGCGAGGGTTCCGACCGTCTCTTTGCTCATGTTCTTGCCGCAGGCCGAACCGGCTCCGTGGCCAGGGTAGACCGTGATGGACGGCGGAAGCGTCATGATCTTGGTGCGCAATGAGTCAAACAGGATGCTCGCGAGATCCTCTTGGGTCATGCTCGCGGCCTTTTGAGCCAGGTCAGGACGGCCTACGTCACCCAAAAAGAGGGTGTCGCCCGAGAAAATGGCTACGTGCTCGCCCGCTTCGTTGCGAAGGACGTAGCACGTAGATTCCATGGTGTGGCCAGGGGTGTGCAGCACCTCGATGGTCACATCTCCAACATGAAGTACTTCACCGTCGGTGGCAATGTGGGCCTCAAATTCGGGATTGGCGTTGGGTCCGTACACGATGGGGGCATCTGTGGCTTTTGAAAGGGCAACGTGGCCCGACACGAAGTCTGCGTGAAAGTGCGTCTCAAGGATGTACTTGATTTTTACCCCCAAGGACTCAGCACGGTCGAGGTAGGGCTTGGTTTCGCGCAAGGGGTCAATGACCACGGCTTCGCCGTTCGACGAGATAAAGTAGGCTCCTTGAGCCAAGCATCCGGTGTAAATCTGTTCTACGTTCATAGTGGGTTTCAAGTTACGTCAAGGGTAGGTTTACGATAAAAATTCTTTGGTCAAAATAAAGAGGCCCATAACCAGAACAAACCATCCAAAGGCCTTTTGAAGGGGGCCAGAGGCAATGCGTTTGGACAGGATGGTTCCCACGATCATACCGACGATGGCGATTCCGGTCACGCTCAAAAGCAACGTCCAGTCGGCGTCCATGTGGTCGAGGTCGCCGGTGAATCCGATGAGCGACTTGAACGCGATGATGGTGAGCGAGGTGCCCACGGCCACCTTCATTTCGAGGCCGGTCACGAGCACGAGGGCTGGGATAATTAAGAATCCGCCGCCGGCACCGACGAGCCCGGTGAGGATTCCGACACCGGCGCCTTCGGCGAGGACCAAGCCCACCTTGGCGGCCGGACTGAGTTCTTTTTTGGGTGCATTCGGGTCAACGGACTTGCGGCCTTTGATCATTCCGCGGGCTGCCCACACCATCAGTACGGCAAAGAGCAGCATGAGGGTGCTGCCTTTGCCAAGGGCGAAGTCGCCTGAGGTCCAAATCGGATCCGGAATCGCGGGCATGATGACCGAGCGCGTGAAGTACACCGCCGCAATCGACGGGAGCCCGAACCACAGTGCCGTTTTAAAGTCCACCTCGCCTGCTCGAGCCTTGGGAACAATGCTCGCGAGGGCCGTCGCACCCACAATAAAGAGGGAGTATGCCGTGGCATCCACAGTGTCAACTCCAAAAAGGTACACGAGAACCGGTAGGGTCAAGATGGACCCGCCTCCGCCGAGAAGTCCGAGCGAAAGGCCAATGAGTAGTGAAGCGAGGTAGGCAATGATGATCATGAGTGCAAAATTGAACTTTTTAGAACAGGTCTAAAGTGACTTCGGTCGCACGGGACGACCAAAGTTCCAATGACCATTTAAGCGATCTACATTTTGCCGCGAAGCATTTGGTTCCAGTACAAGTAGGGCAAGCCGTACTTCTTGAGGATCCACATGAGCCACGACTCTTTGGTGGTGTCTACAAAGGTGCTAATTAATGGATCGCTATCGCGTACGTTGTCGTACTTGAATTCCGCTAAGAGCATTTTGCCGTAGCCGGTCACCAACGGACAGCTCGAGTAGCCTTCGTACCTGATGGGCGAGGTGGTGTGGGCTTCGGCAGCCCGAATATGTTCGACCACGACCGGAGCCTGCTTGCGAATGGCCGCACCCGTTTTAGCAGTCGGAAGTGCCGCGCTGTCGCCGATTCCGAATACGTTCGGAAACTTTGAGTTGTTGAGCGTGTGGATGTCGACCTCAAGCCAACCTTTGTTGGCCCCGTCTGCAACAGCCAAAGGGCTTTCTTGAATAAACTTGGGTGCCGTTTGGGGCGGAGCCAAGTGCAGCATGTCGTACGGCATCACCATTTCGGTGTCTCCTTGGACTTCTTCGTGCAGCTTGACGTTTTTCTGCGTCAAGCAGTCGTTGCCCGCCATCGCGGTGTTGTAGCGAAAGGTGATGGTCTTGGCCGCACTGTCGATACGGACTGGAGCGTAGAAGGGTTTAAATATGATGTTTCGACTTGCGATGATGTGGTTGAGTGTCTTTGCGAATTCTTTAACTCCAAAAATGACGCCCCCGGGTGCAGCAAAGACAACATTCGTCTTCTCACGAATTTCGTGCTTTCTGAAGTAGTGCTCAGCTAAGTACATGATCTTTTGGGGAGCACCTCCGCACTTGATGGGTGTCGCGGGCTGCGTAAACACGGCGTTTCCGCCTTTAAAATTCTTGAGAACGTTCCACGTCTTTTCGGGGTCGATGTAGTTGGAGCAGACGTACGGGGTCTCAAGGGCTTCAGCCAGGCCAGGGAGCAAGTTCATATCGTAAATCAAGCCAGGGCTCAGGATGAGGTAGCGGTAGCCGTAGGCGGTTCCGCTTTCGGTGGTGACTTGATTGTGTTCGGGTTGAAGGCTGCCAATGTGCTCCTTGATCCACGTGGCGCCCTTGGGCATGTAGTTCGCAGTTTTGCGCTTGGTCGCGGCCATGTTGAAGGTTCCGGCGCCCACGAGCGTCCAGGCGGGTTGGTACCAGTGGTCTTCGCTGGGCTCAAAAACGGCCACGCTCAGCTTCGGGAGTTTGCGGCGAATTTGTGCTGCGGTCATGATTCCGCCGGTTCCGCCGCCGACGATAAGGATGTCAAATGTGTTCATGGTACGTGGATGTAAGGGTAGGTTAAACCTATACCTTTCGGTTTGAAACATTTGTGATTCAGATCACATTTGTGGCAATGCCGATTTAACCTCACCTTTGCATTCTATGGCGAATTTGCCGCGGAACTCCGCTGTTTTGGTGCTGGCATGGCCTGAGGTAACTGCTCGAGGCGAAGAGGGGATTATTAAGCTTCTTCGTTCCATAGGGGTCGTCAAAAACGTCAATATGATGGTGGGCCATGCGGCGATGATTGTCGCTGAAGGTTCATCGCTGCGCTACTATGATTTTGGCCGTTACATTACCCCGCGTCGAATGGGGCGTATTCGGTCTGCAGAGACCGATCCGGCGCTGACTTTTGCGACGGTTCCGCATTGGGACGAGCAGGGCCGACTCACCAACATTGATGCGGTCTGCCGCGAGCTCGACGCGAAATCAGCTCAGACTCACGGTGAGGGTTTGCTGCAGTTAAGCGTGTACTACACTCCGGACGTACACAAGGTCGAGGCCAAGGCACGCGACCTGCAGTTCGGTGGCCTGATTGGCTACCACGGCCTTGATCCCAAGCAAACCAACTGTGCGCGGTTTGTGCAAACATCCCTGCTTGCGGGGATTGACCATGAGCCTACCCACTATTCGCGCTACAAGCGTCCGGTGACCTACACGGCTCCGACTCCGTACTTTAACGTGCTGGCCGCGGCCCAAGATGGTGAGCGCTACCTCGAATGGCGCAACGGACACGCCGAATGGAAGCAGGCCCCGCTCATTAAAGCCTGGTGGGACGTGACGGCCAATATTTTTGCCTCGGTCAGCCGCAGCAAAACGGGACATTTGCACCGCGATGAGGTTGTGGGCAAGCTCGACGAGCCTTCGGTTCGCCCCGAAGGGGTTCCGCACGATTCATTGTACTTAGGCGGAATCGGCGAGGGCGCATGGTACCGCGCGCAGCCGTCCGCAGACCGCATCCTAGAGGGGCAGCGCCATACCTATGCCGGCGAACACGACTATACCGGCCACTTTGAGGCCGAAGAAGCGCTGGTGCGCCAACTTGGCCAGTCTGAGGCGCGACTCGTGCACGACAGCCACTTCGGATGGCTCACCATTGAACAGAGTAACGGCCTTAAGCATCGGGCCTACCGTATAAAAAATGATTGAAGAACTACTTCTGGCAGGCTGCGACGAACGCATCGCAATTCGCACTGAGACCGGTGCCAACCAGTACCACCTGCACCCCATGAAGTATGAGGGCCTGCTGATGCGCGGGTCGTGCACGTGCGGAACCCTTACTCCCGACGGCCACCGCAGCGCCGAGCGATTTGTGCGGGACTACCGGGCGGCTGACGACGCGTCGTGGATCCGCCAGCAGACCAAGCGCATGCAAACGCTTTTTGACGGAGGACGTGGCGACGAGTTTCACATTTACTACGGCCCTTCGGGTAGCGACATGATGTACTGGCCGCTGCTGATGCAGTCCATGCTGCACCCGGGTCAATCGATTACCAACATCGTGAGTTGCCCCGAAGAACTGGGGTCAGGCTCGATTTTGGCCGCCGAAGGCAAGTACTACGCGAACACCAACCAGTACGGCGACTCGGTGCCCAAGGGCGACCTCGTCACGGACTCTTTTCACGTCGACGTTCAGTTTTTGCCAGCCCGCGAAATCAGTGGCCATATCGCCGACCGCAAGCAGGCCATTCGCGACATTATTGCAGCCCGCCCCGGTCAGCCCATCGTGGGCAATCTAGTGTTCGGATCCAAGTCCGGAATCAAGGACGACCTCGACATCATCGACGAGTTCCGCGAAGGCGTCATGTGGGTTGTTGACATGTGCCAGTTTCGCACGCACCCTGCTTTAGTGCACGAGTTGCTCTCAAAAGGGGTGATGCTCATGGTTACCGGGTCCAAGTTTTATCAGGCTCCGCCGTTTTGTGGGGCGCTCCTGGTTCCGAAGTTTTGGACCGAGCTGCTCACGGGGCAACCCGCCGAGCATTTACGCGACTACGGCCGCCTGTTTACGGCCGCGGACGCGCCACCCGACTTGCCCCAGCTTCGTTCCATTTGGCCCGACCACGCCAACGCCGGACTTCGCCTGCGCTGGGAAATCGCCCTTGACGAAATGGAGGCCTATTTGTCGATTCCGCAAGAAGAGACCGACGCCTTGATCCGTCGCTGGAGCCGTGTGGTGATCGGCCGCCTCGCGCTGAGCGACCGCTTCGGAATGATGCCCGATATGGAGCTGACCAACGACAGTATTATCTCGTTCACCGTCTCAGCTGGCGGACGCGAGCTGGACTATGATGAGCTGAAAAAGTTGTTCGACACCCTGGTGTTGGGCGAGCACCCAAGTTTAAATGGATACAATCGAGTATTCCTCGGGCAACCCGTTCGCTACGGCCAGCGCTCGTTCATTCGCTTGGCCCTCGGTTCGTACTCCATACGCAAGCTGATGGAGCCCAACGGGTTTGATCCCTACAACGACCTGCATGTGGTCGATTTGATCGAGCGCACGGCCATCGAACTTTTTGAGTCATAGGTATGCACCCGCTGCGCGACGAAGCCCTGTGGGCGGCCAGTAAAATCCAGCGCGGCCCTGAGGATTCGGCCGTGCTCTTCGTGTCATGGAACGCGTTAGATGCCCAATTGAACGCGTTGGCGTCGGCATGGGCGCACCCCCGCTGCAACCATGCGGTTGCGGTAAAGTCCCAGCCCCACGTTGAAGTGCTCAAGCACATCGTACAGCGCGGGTTCGGGCTCGAGGCCGCAACCTGGGAAGAGGTGCGCCTCGCGCGCGCCGCAGGCTGCCCCCCAGAGCGTATCGTCTTTGATTCCCCGGTGAAGCGTCCGCACGAAATTGCCGACTGCGCGGCTCATAGCCCCGGAATGCTACTCAACGCCAACAGCATCGAAGAATTGGATCGCATCGCGCCGCATGCCAACCGCCTCGTGGTCGGACTGCGCATCAATCCGATGGTCGAGACCGACGCACCGAGCGTCTATAATGTGAGTGGCGACGAGTCCAAATTTGGCGAGCCCATTGCGAACCGTGGAGCCATTGTGGCAGCCGTGCTCGCGCACGAGGTGCGCGCCCTGCACGTGCATTCGGGATCGTCGATGCGGAATTTTGAAGGGGCTGTGCGCGCTCTGACACGCCTACGCGACCTGGCATCTGAATGCAATGACGCTCTCGAGACAGCGGGGTCCGACCGCCGCATTCACACCTTAGATGTTGGCGGTGGACTCCTTCCTGAACATTTGGTGGACGGAGGTGCGTTGCAGATGTCGGCGTATGCCACGCGGTTGCGCGAAGAGCTTCCCGAGCTATGGGCCGACTACGCCCTCGTGACAGAGTTTGGTCAGTGGACCCATTTTCACACGGGTTATGCCCTCAGCGACGTGGAATGGGTGCTGCAGCGCGGCGCCCGCCAAGTGGCCTACCTGCACCTTGGTGCGGACTTCCTACTTCGTGATGCCTACGTCAAACCGCGGGGAATACATTGGGTTCCGTTGCGGGGTGGTCAAGCACTAGAGGGTGACCACGTACTCACCGATCTTGCCGGTCCGCTCTGCTTTGCGGGCGACTACCTCGAAAAAGGCGTGCAGCTACCCGCCCTCAATTCAGGCGACCAAATGCTCTACCTCGGAACCGGTTCCAACGCCTACGCGCTGTGGTCACGGCACACCTCGCGAACGATTCCGGCGGTCTACGGCGTGGACTTTGTGGCCCAGCAGCTCGAGCTGCTTTCTCCGCGTTTCAATCCATTTATCTAAACGGGCCGGCACCAAAACTCGAACACTCTCCCATTGCGGTATAGTGTGGGGTACAAATGAAAGAGGCTGCCCAAAGGGCAGCCTCTCCATTTGATAACCAGTCAGCGCTTATCGCACTACGACACGAAGTACAGATTGTCCTTCTGCTCCGCTCAAGCGCAGCATATAGATGCCTTTAGCGTAATCACTGAGGTCCATTGGAATTTCAAGTACTGCAGTACGCTTCTCAATGGGCACACGCGCAACCACTTGACCCATCAAATTGAGTACTTCAAGTTGACCTTCGAATAGCTCGGCACCACTGATGCGAACTTGGAATGCACCGCTGTTCGGGTTCGGGAAGGCCATTAACTGTTGGTTAAGAAGGTTTTCGCTCATGCCAATGTGCGACGTAACCACAAACGATACTACATCAGTTGTATTGCAGGTTGAGTCGGTAACGGTCAGTGTGGCAGTAAAGACACCTGCTGAACCGTAGGTATGGCTTACTGTGTCGCCTGAAGCAGCTCCACCATCACCAAACGTCCAAGCAAATGTCTGGCCCGTAGATCCACCCGCATAGAAGTCAAAACTTCCTGTTGCAGGGTTTACTTCAAGGAAGCTGCCCACCGCGTCGGCGGTAGTTGAATCGACGTTCAGAACAACCGGAGTGCGCACGTTCGAGCACGCCTGAGCCTCTGCAACGATCTTCATGTTCGGACGGTTGTTGGAGTAGGTCGCTGAGGCGATGGCTCCAGGAGTACAACCGTTACCTGCTGAGAGGTCCGCGAAACCGTCAATGGTTCCGGTGCGAGTCAATGTTTCGTACAGCACCGTCGAATTCGATGTATATGAACTGTTGTCGAAGCAAATCTCAAACACGAGGTGACTAGTGCCGTCCCACAAGATCGGACTGGTGAAGGTGTGGAGGTTCCAGCCTGAAGTCGTTACATACGAAGCATTGCTGTACACGGTGGCGAAACCGCTGCTCGCAATGTATCCTGAAGTAGGAATGCTTGCAACGTTACCTGCCTTTATTGCAAAGCTGTTCATGCCTTGTGCCGCAGCAGAAACCACGTTAAATGACAGACCGCTGATCAATGATGGGGCAGAGCTACCAAGCAGAGTTTGAAGCTCGTCGGCGTACACGATGTACTGAGCACGTCCGTCCATATAGAAGGTCTTGTACGGCGTAATGTTCGTGCCCGTTGTCGCAAGGGTGCCAGAGCCCGATACCAAGGTGTCGAGTGATGACGTGTAGCCCAGGTAGTAGGTCGTACCATTCACTGGAACCGACAAGCTGTCATTGGTGCTCAGTTTCGTGGTGTCGGTCGGGCTAGCGTACCATGCGTAGCGTACCCCGGGGATGGGTTCAGCTACGAGGAGGCCTGTCGTGGCGTTAAAGCACGTTGGGTCAAGCGAAACCACAGCCGGCGCATACGGAGTTACTCCACGCGGAGATGCATATGTCAAGGTGTCGTTGTTTGCTACCTGATCACCAGCGAGTACTACCCAACCGCGAACACTGAAGGTTCCGCCGGCGTAGGTGTTGAATGGACCAACAACCACGGTATCTGTAGTGAAGTTAGCCAAGGTCTGGTTGCTCAAAGAGACCGTCTGAACTTGAACACCAGCAGGGCCGGTGATTTCAACCGCGACAGTGTATGCAGTAGCCACAATGTTGCCCTTGTTTTTCACTACCACATTTGAGTATGCTGTTGAATCGCCACAACCGGCAATGCCGTCGATTGATTCTACCGTCATGTCGTTGTTGATGGGAGTGTATTCGTCGGCACCAATGTCTGGAGTAGTCGTCGAACGAACGTCTCCATCAATGTCGGTGGTAATCGAAGCAATCGGAGTTCCCACGTTGTTGGGTCCACCATTCACCACATGAAGATCGTCTGAAGCAGCAAAAACGACAGCGGCCTGCACTGAATTGACATTCAGTGTGGGTGATGCAGTTTGCCAGGCCGCCAGAGACGCGTAGTTAGCGGTTCCTGAGTAGCAAAGATTGGTTCCGTTGGATTGGTAGAGGTTGTAGTTGATCGTTAGCGAGTCAACCGTGCCGCTCTGGTAGTAGGCATATGTACCACCCTTGAAAATGTTGTTGCGTATGTCCATGTTCTTGGCCAGCAACGTAGGTGTTGTGCTTGAAAGCATGTACATACCATACGTACTGCCAGCAAACGTGTTGTTGTGGAAGTCTACGTGACGTGGGTACGGCATGTATGCAGCATAGCTATTCGTTGAGCCAAAAATGTTGTTCGCAATTACGCTCTTAGTTGCTGGCTTTGAAGTGTTATTCAGATAGCCAATTGTAAGTGCGTTGTAGGTCGGATTCGGAACATTGTTGCGCTGAATATTCACGTTGCTCATGTAGTATGAGTAAATACCATAGTTGAACGAGTTCCTGAAGTTCTTGATGGTATTCCCATGCATTGTCAATCCGCCAATGTAGTAGAAGTATGCACCGTAGTAGTACGACTTCAAGATTTGGTTGTTGGAGATTACGAATCCTGTATTGTAGCTCGTCGTAGATCCTCCATTCAATCGAATGCCGTAGTAACCACCCTTGATTACGTTGTTGGTAATCGTGATGTTATTGGCGTTGTTGCCATATGTGGCGGTCGACGTCAAACTACCTGTACTCACAATTCCGCACACCAGACTTGAGGTGCCCGTGGTATCTGCAAAAATTTGGTTGTTGTGCAGCGTAATGTTTTGGGCATTATCTGTTAACACCACACCAGACATGGTTGGAGCGTTGATGCGAAGATTCTGGATTTTGAGGTGCTTGGTGCCCATTAAAGTGACCGCGCCGAATTGGCCAATAACACCTTTGATTTCGGAATTGCCATTCGCATGGCCTTGTAGGGTTACCAAATTTGTTGCACTTGCACCAGGAATCTGAGCCAGCGACAGACCAGCAGGATGAGAGTATCCTGCCAGCGTAAGAGTTACCGGGCCAGAAACACCACAGGTTTGAAGCGCTTGGACAGCTGCAGCTACATCGACGAAGTTGCTTGGGCCTGTACCATTAGAGTCAATGGTGTAGGCTCCGTTTAATGCACTCAAACATGGTGTGGTGAAGGTGAATGGGCCCACCCATAGTCCGAGTGCGGTGGCACACGACGTCTGAAGGTAGACTTGGTACTGCGTGCCTGGAGTTAAGCCGGTCAACGTGTACGGGTTGGTAGTGGCTGTCGCTGTATTGGCTCCAGATCCACCGGTTCCGATGACAAATCCAGCAGGTCCCCAGGTGATTTGGGCATTACCGGTCACAGGAGTGCCATTAATCGTCCATCCCAGTGTAGCAGAAGTAGTCGTAGTGGTTACAGTCACATTCGGAACCGGACACGGTGTTTGGGTTGCGGAAAGGGCTACGTTATCAATAAATAGATCGTAATCCGTGGCTCCATGGGTCGCACTTGACGCAGTACTTTCAAGGTAAAACGCAACTTTAACAAGGCCAGTGTAGGCACTCAGATTGAGTGAGTAGCGTCCGCCCGTTGGACTGATGCCGCTCATGCGGTGGTACTTGGCTAGTGCCTGGTTGCGGTTCCACGTGGTGCCGTTGTTGGTTGAAACGAGAACAAACAAAGTATCGTCGTTGCCCATGATTCCGGCCGAAGTTCCGCCGCCCAAAGTCGCTGCCATGTCCCACTCAAAATACGTGGTGTGCGCTACGTTTCCGAGATCAAGCGAAGGTGTAATCGTCCATCCTTGAGTGGTGCTGGAAGTCAGCGGAACATTGTTGCGAACGGCTCCGGTAGTGCCAAGGTTGCGGTACCCGTCTTCCATCCAAGCTGAAGTTGACGTGCCGGCAGGTGTGGGATTGGCAGCCAATGCATTCGATTCCAACCATGACATCGGCTTAATCACCGCTCCTGTGGGATCATAACCACCAGTGAATGGCTCAATCCAACCAACCTGTGCGGGCGTAGTAAATGTGTATGGTCCAACCCAAACTGATGTTTGGCTACTGCCACAGTTACCGGCGACGTAAAGGTCATATGCGGTGTACGAGTTCAAACCAGATAAGTTGGTGGTCGTAGTAGAAACCGTACTACCCTGACCAGTGCCTGGAGTGAATCCTTTTGGTCCCCACTGCAAATCCACGTTGGGTGATAGACTGCTGTAGCTCACCGTCGCAGAGCTAGCGCGCACGTTGGTGATTTGCACGTTAAATGGAGCAGGACAGCCTGAAGGAGTGAACTCAACGGCGCCAATGTCTGGGGTGGCATCTCGCGCAGCCTTATTCAGGTCGAGAGGGACAACACTCAAAACATTACTTCCGGCATTTTTGAATGCCCATGAATTTGGAGTAATGTCTCCTGCAACAGCATTCAGGTATAGTGGGTTGGTCGAAATTGAATTTGCATCTTGACCAGTTGCAGTGTTCCAGGCTGATAAGGTGCTGTAGGTTACAGAGAAACTGCGCGCTGCTGCCCAGTTGGCGGTTCCGCCGGCACTAGAAAAGACCACTGCATTATTGTTCGAATTGATGAGGTTGGTAGTAGAACTGTTGTAAATACCAAACTTGGTTCCGGTTCCTGGAGAGGAGATACTAATGATGTTATTGCGGAAGTTTACGCTCGACGCAGTAGGGCCAAATGGGAAGGTGAAGTAGGCACCGTAGCATGTGCCAGTACCGGTACTGGACGAGGATCCAAAGTCCAACGTGTTATGGTAGACATTCATGGTGTCGGCGCCGAAAATATAGATTCCACCAAAGCCCGAGGTACCATTATTAATGTTGTACACCGCATTGTTGGATATCACAATTGGATTCGTGGCAGTTCCAGTAAGGCTGCTACCGTAGATCGGGTAGCAAAAGAAGTTGGCAGTTCCTGAACTACCACCTGGGCTGTGAATACGGTTGCCATTGAACTTAAAACCAGGGTTTCGACCATAGTTATACAATCCGTAGAAGGTGGATAGGGTTGACCGAGTTGCGCGATTGATGTTGTTGTATTCAATCTGCAAGTCGGTTTGGCCGTATGCGTAGATTCCATAGAAGTAGAAATCCGCAATCGTAGAATTCGTGAGTTTGTTGTTGGTGGGGCGGGATCCCATGCTTAGGCCAGCTCCGTTGAAGCACACCCCGTAATAGCCACCAATAACTTGGCACGAATCAATGGTCAGATTTGATGCCGTGTTGTTGTGGTTGCCCGTTGGAGAGGTAGCGCTGGTCGTCAGCGTAATGCCAACGTAGTTGTTGAACGATGTCAGAGACTCGTTGGTTTTAATCACGCAACGCTTGAATGTGTTAAAGTTAGCGTTGTTGTTTAAACGCACAGACCAACCAAATTCGGTCGCGGTGGTTCCGGTCGCATGAATGACTAAGTCTTCAAAGCGCAAGTAGTCGGCGCCATTCAAATAGAGTACGTGGCGGGAAGCACTATTGGTCGAGGTAAAAGCGAGGGTATTGCCGTTGCCCTTGACAGTGATTGTATTGGTTGCAGACATTCCAGGAATCTCGCCGATTTCGATCTGCTCTACAAACGGTGCGGAATTCGCAAGTACTTGGAACACTACCGGTCCAGCAACACCGCACGCGGCTGCGGCAAAGGCCGCGGTGAAGGTGGGGTACGAACCGCCTGAGCCGATGGTGTAGGTTCCGGCGGCTAGGTTTGGTAGCGTGTTGACAAATACTGGGGTTGAGGCGCCGCTGGCTGAGGCCGCCACACAGTTCACCATGCAACGGTAGTAGGTGTTCGCCGTTTGAGAAGTCGTAAAATTGAAACCTGTCGCTCCGGCGATCGCGGTCCAAGGACCCGTGGCAGAGGATGACGATTCCCACTGGTAGCTCAAGCCGCTGGCAAGCGATTGTCCCGTTAGTGAAAGGCTAAAGTTTTGATTCGGGCATACGTTGGTAGCAGTTGCCACAGTCGTACCACCGTTGATTGGGCTTACACAGGCCACGGCCGGAGTAATGCTCAGCTGCATATTGGGTCGATCTGAATACGATCCGGTGCCCGACAGTGTACAACCTGCTGCGCCATCGGTGTTGTGGTTAGTCGTTGCAACGAATGGAGCAGTGTGCGACATGACTTGGCCGTCAGTGGTGTAGCTCGTGTTGTCAAAGCAGACGTCGATGAGTATGTTGTCGACTCCGTTCCAAACAAATGGAGTGGCAAAGGTGTGGGTGTACCATCCTGTAGCCGTGATGTTTACTGTGGTGGGTCCCATCACAGTAGTTGGGTTGGTCGGACTCAAGAAAGTCGAAGACAGGGCCGTGGTTGAAACACCCGACATTCGGATACTAAAGTCATTCATCGCCTGGCCTGGAGTCGTGGTGACGTTAAAGGCCAATGCAGTTACTGAACCTGGGCCTGAACCCGCAGCAACGAGTTCTGTAGCGCGAATCAAGTATTGCGCTCGGCCATCATGCCAATATGTTTTGTACGGGGTGATCGTGGTACCCACCGTTGGAGTGGTTCCCGAACCAATGGTAAAAACTTGGGCAGAGAGCTGAAGAGAACCAGCTAAGACTGCCAGAAGGACTAGTAATTTACGCACCATGAGTAGGTTAATTAGGTGATTTAATACGTAATGGAAGCTCCGAAACTACACTAACGCACCCACAAAACCGCAATAGAGCGAATGAATTGTTAATAAGTTTGGATAAAATGAGCCTTCGCTCAACCACGTTGCACGACGAGATGCACGTCCTGATCAATGTCGGGGTGCAGGCTGCGCGAAACCGGACAGGTGTTCGCAATGCGGCGAAGTCCTTCCTCTTGGCGCTCGGTCGCATCGGTCGCAAGCGTGAGGGTAAGGTGTACCTCAATCCGGGCAATGCGCCTCGGGTCGTTGGCCATGTGCTTGTGGGTCGTTGCCTCAGCGGCGAGTATGGGAAAATCCTTCAAGTTTGCGTAAATCCCCATCGTCGTGATGATGCACGTCGTCAAACTGAGCGCGCACAGGTCGGTGGGCGAAAAGGCGGAACCTTGACCCTGGTTGTCGGTCGGGGCATCGGTGAGGATGCGGGTTCCGGATTGCTCGTGAAGGTTTTCGCAGCGTAGGCTGCCGAGGTAGGTGGTGGAAAAAGCTGCCATGGAGCTAAGCTACAAAGCGAGCGCGTGCCTTGAGCGCCACGTGCACCAATAGGATTAGTGCCGGAACCTCAATCAGCGGCCCAATCACGCCCGCGAAGGCTTCGCCAGATCCCAGTCCGAAGCTCGCAATGGCGACGGCGATGGCCAGTTCGAAGTTGTTTCCGGCCGACGTAAACGACAGCGCGGCCGTGGTCGGGTAGTCGGCGCCCTGGCGCTTGGCCAGCCAAAAGGTGAATCCGAACATGCCGGCAAAGTAGATGGCGAGCGGAACCGCGAGGCGCAGCACATCCCACGGCAGGGCGAGCACCTGGTCGCCCTTGAGCGAAAACATGAGTACTATGGTGGCGAGCAGCGCGACGAGGGTCACGGGCGAAATGCGCGGAGCCAGCACCTCAGAAAACCACCGTTCGCCGCGCACCCGAATACTTACCCAGCGCAGCAGTTGGCCGAGGGCGAATGGGATTCCGAGGTAGATGAATACGCTTTCGGCCACCAGTCGGGCGTCGATGTGGATGGACTGTTCGGCCATTCCGAGCCACGCCGGAACCACATTGAGAAAGAAGCCTGCGTAGGCGGCGTAAAAGAGCATTTGAAAGAGGCTGTTGATGCCCACGAGCCCGGCGGCGTATTCGCGGTTGCCGCAGGCCAGGTCGTTCCATACCACAACCATCGCGATGCAGCGGGCCAATCCAATGAGAATGAGTCCGTTGAAGTAGGCGGGCTGGTCGCGCACAAAAATCCAAGCCAGGGCAAACATAAAGAGTGGTCCAACGACCCAATTGAGCAGGAGTGAGGTGGTCAACAGCTTCGTGCGGGCGAAGACTTTGGGGAGTTCGCGCAGATTCACCTTGGCCAAGGGAGGAAGCATCATCGCGATCAATCCCAGCGCAAGACCGGGGTGCACGCTCCCGGGCGTCGTGTCGAGGTAGGATTCCACGTCGGTAAATGCGCCCAGCGCGACTCCGGCCGCCATGGCCGCAAAAATCCAGAGGGTTAGGTACTTGTCGAGAAACTTCACGGGGTGTGCTGGAGTTCGTGGTACAGGGCGTCGAGGTCGCGGGCAATGGCTTCAGCCACAGTGCGGTAGGTTGTGCGGGAATCGGGGGTGCCGTCCGCGATTTTAGGGTCGGGGTAGCGCCACGGAATCCGGGCCACCGCCCCCACAATGGCCGGACAGGCCTCGTCGGCCTCGGCGCAGGTCATCATCGCCACAATGGGTAGGTCCCGCGGAACCTCATCGAGCGTTTTCGACCAAAGGCTACGCGTCGTCAGGTCGCGCTGCACCTGAAATCGCCCGTTGCCCAGGTCCCGAACGTCCCAGCCCAAGTCCTCGAGCGCACGCGCGGATGAGGGGTGGCAGGCGGTTTGTTCGGTTCCGCAGCTGCGCACGGTGATTCGAGGATCCCCCTGCCATCGGTGGGCAGCGAGCGCCTCAGAGAGCTGGCTGCGCCGCGAATTGTGGGTGCAGACAAACAGTAACTGAATCGGGCCTTTTGCCAGGGCCGCCGCAATGGCTTCGGCCGCGTGCCGAACATCTTTTGCTGGGACTAGCAGCATGGATCCGCCGGGGTTTGAAGCTGTGCGACGGTCGCTTTGAGGAGCGCTAATGCACTCGATGAGAGGCAGTAGCAGGTTTTTGGTCCCTGTACGCTGCCTTGAATGATTCCGGCCGACTTGAGCTCTTTGAGGTGCTGGCTCACGGTCGCTTGCGAGAGCCCCGTAATTTCTACGAATTCTCCGCAGACGCAGGCTTGCTGGGCCGCGATGGCGTGCACGATGGCGAGGCGAGCTGGATGACCCAGTGCCTTAAAGAGTTCGGCGAGCGCAAGGTGCTCAGGGGTAAATGATTCGGTATGGCTCGTGCCCATGGGATCGCATTATTGCTTCATTGCAATATTACGATACATAAAGATTTTGTACTATGCCGTGAACGAAAGCCGCGGAATTCCCGCGTCAAAGTCTGCCATTCGCCCAATGGGCTCAGCGTTGAGTCCCTTGGCCGCGAGGGCTTCGCGCACGTGTGGAGCCGCGTCGGCACGCGCAAACACGAGCAATCCTCCGCTGGTTTGCGGGTCGCAGAGCACCGCCATGGTATAGCCGTCCATGGGACTTGAGTCCGGCTGAATCGCGCGGTAGTTGGTCGTCGTCAGGTTGGGCAGGCAGAACTGCTGGTAGAGGGCGCGGATCCGTTCAGGGTCGTAGGTCGCCACCCTCGCCATGTCGAGCTCTGCCCTCAGTCCACTGGCGCTGGCCACCTCAAGCAAGTGCCCTGCAAGGCCAAATCCAGTGACGTCGGTCATGCTGTGCACCCCGGGGATTTCGGCCAGTGCCGGCCCAATGTCGTTGCGGGTGAGCATGGTTTCAAGCGCCCATTTGCGGTCGGAATCGGTGGCGGTTCCGCGCTTCGTAGCTGTGGCCAAGATGCCCAAGCCCAGGGGTTTGGTCAAAAAGAGCACGTCGCCGGGCTGGGCTTGGCTGTTGGTTTTGAGGTGCGCCTTATCGACGATTCCGCTGACGCTGAGGCCAAAAAGCGGTTCGGGAATGTCGATACTGTGGCCTCCGGCGAGCGGAATCCCGGCTTCGCGGCACACGTCACGCGCTCCTTCAATTACCCGGCCGGCCAGCTCTGCCGGTAGGTGCTCAATCGGCCACGCGAGCAGTGCCAGTGCCGAAATGGGTTTGCCGCCCATCGCGTACACGTCGCTCAGTGCGTTCGTGGCAGCAATGCGACCAAAGTCGTAGGGGTCGTCGACGATTGGGGTAAAAAAGTCGACAGTTTGAACGAGTCCGCGGCCGTCGCCGAGATCGACCACTGCGGCGTCGTCGGCGTGCTCGTGGCCCACCCATAGCTGGGGCCAAAAATCGTTGGATCGGACGCCACTCGCGCCGAGTATGCACTGAAGGGCCTCTGGGCCGAGTTTGCATCCGCATCCGGATCCGGGATTGAATTCGGTAAGTTTCATAGTAGAGAAATGAGTTCGCGGGCGACTTCGGCGTCGCTCTTGCCGGTACCGTCCAGGCGGGCGGTGATGGTTTCGGTCCGTGCGGCTACGCTTTCGGCGTAGGTTCGGTCGTAGTAGTGCAGCGCGATTCGGGCGGCGTCAGCCAGGTTGCCTTGCTGGACGTTGTACACGGCGGCCCGTGCATTTTGGTCCCCCAAACGCTTTGAAATGCGTACAAACGTTTCGGCGAGCTCTTCGCGGGATGCTTGGCCGTAGGCCGCCACCAGTCGCTCAATCCGTTCGTCAAGACTGCGTTCAAGCAGCACCACCGGAGCCGATTTTTTATGCGCAAAAAAGCTCTGCTGCAGCCAAATACGCCCAATGGATCGCGATTCGTCTTCAATCCAAATCCGTGGCTGCCCGTCGAGCTCGGCCAAGCGCACGGCTCCGTCGTTCTCAAACTGTTCGTTGGTGGGCTGCGGCAGCTCGCCAATCTGGCCAAATGCGGAACCCTTATGGTTCGCCAACCCCTCAAGGTCGAGCACTGGCGCGCCCAGTTCGAGCATGGCCCGAAGCACTTC
>Ga0315907_10000156_pt1 | contig 100085 bp, 96 predicted proteins | sample LakEriMetagenome_3_FD_203525 | JGI IMG/M metagenome (GOLD analysis project Ga0315907, IMG submission 203525) | Freshwater fungal communities from buoy surface, Lake Erie, Ohio, United States - Buoy 12 MA123 | ecosystem: Environmental > Aquatic > Freshwater > Lake > Lake biofilm | place: USA...
GATGAATTGAGCAGTACGAATAGCATCGTCTATGGCTTGATACTGTTGAGTTTTAGCTTTAACTTTAAACTCTAAGACAAACATTTTACGCAGGGGGGACTTAGACAAAATCAGTATAGCACAATAAGTAGTCGTGCAAAATTAATTTCCTAGTGAAGAAAGGCAAAAGGCAAGAGGCAAGAGGCAAGAGGTGGTTAGATGTGTGTAATTAATTTTGCTTAGGTACTTAAAAGTTAAGTTAACAAGATATAGTTTAAAAAGCCGTCCTAAAAGGACGGGGCTTTAACCCAAAATTTCGGTAAAAAAAGGCTAAAAAACTTAATAATGCCCAAAACAGCTAATTATGTCCCTTGTTGGCTCTCTGGTTCGTTAAAGAAAAATCTAGGCTAATCCGATAATAACCTACTTGCAAATCCTGCTAGGGGGGTTTTATCTGTTAAAATTTCTTGTCGTCGTGAAGTAAATCGGGAAGAATATGCGAATTCTATTTGTGGGTGCCGAGGCCGCCCCAATTGCCAAAGTTGGGGGAATGGGAGACGTAATTGGGGCATTACCGAAAGTCTTGCGTCAGCTAGGTCATGATGTGCGGATTTTTCTACCCTACTACGGTTTTCTTGCGGAAAAAATGGACATCCCTTCCGAACCCATTTGGTCAGGATTCGCCATGTTTCAGGATTTTTCAGTCTATGAGACGGTTTTACCCGATACGGATATTCCCCTCTACCTCTTTGGTCATCTAGCTTTCTCTGGACGTAGTATCTACGGAGGCGAAGATGAGGCCTGGAGATTTACCCTTTTTGCGAATGGTGCGGCGGAATTCGCCTGGAATTACTGGAAACCGCAAGTTATTCACTGTCATGATTGGCATACGGGCATGATTCCCGTCTGGATGCACCAAGACCCCGATATTAGCACCGTTTTTACTATCCATAATCTCGCCTACCAGGGTCCTTGGCGCGAAGCATTAGAAAAAATGACTTGGTGTCCTTGGTATATGCAGGGCGATAATACCATGGCCGCGGCGGTTCAATTTGCTAATCGCGTCACGACTGTCTCTCCCACCTATGCCCGTCAAATACAAACCCCCATTTATGGCGAAAATTTAGAGGGATTATTGTCCTATATTTCTGGCAATCTGGTGGGCATTGTCAACGGCATCGATACGGAGGTGTATAACCCGGCTAAAGATGTTTATCTTAAGCAGAATTTTACCCCAGAAACCATCGAAAAACGTCTGGCTAATAAAATTGCCCTGCAAGAAGAAGTGGGGCTACAGGTCAGCAGAAATGCCTTTGTCATGGGGATGGTGACGCGTTTGGTAGAACAAAAAGGTATTGATCTAGTGATGCAAATTTTAGATCGCTTTCTCACCTATACTGATGCACAATTGATTATTTTAGGTACAGGAGATCGCTATTATGAAACCCAACTATGGGAGATGACTTCCCGTTTCCGGGGGCGAATGTCCCTGCATCTTCTCTATAGTGATGCCCTTTCCCGTCGCATCTATGGGGGGGCCGATGCTTTGTTAATGCCTTCCCGTTTTGAACCCTGTGGCATTTCCCAATTAATGGCCATGCGTTATGGTTGCATTCCCATGGTACGCCGCACCGGTGGTTTAGTCGATACGGTATCTTTCCACGACCCGATTCAGGAAAGAGGAACAGGATTTAGTTTCGATCGCTATGAACCTTTAGACCTGTTTACCTGTATGATCCGGACTTGGGAAAGTTTCCGTTATAAACAGGATTGGCAAAAACTACAACAACGGGCCATGACTCAAGATTTTAGTTGGTATAAATCCGCTTTGGAATATCTCAAAATCTACAAACAAATCACTGGACAATCCGATCAATTATCCGATGAGGAAAAAGATAAATTTGTCGCCCTGACTGGCAGTTAAATCCTCCTTGATTAGGGGTGAAGATATATCACCCCTACTGGCTAGAAATTAATCGGTAACGGCGTTGAGAAGAACTTCCGCTAGGGTCATATCTTCCATATCATCGATAGTAATTGTGTCAACAATATCGAATTTGGCCCCCGCCGATTCTAGTTGATCGTCTAAAGCTTTGAGAAATTCTGTCGCTTGTCGATCATGGCCTACTTGAATCAGAGAAATGGCTAATTCTTCATCCCTATCGAGTTTTCGAGAAGCTTCGATAATTTGACGCATCACCGCTTTGCGATCATCTGGTTCTCCGTCGGTAATCACCAGAATAGTTTCTCCGTTGGGTTTAGTTTTGCCAGCAGTTTTGCGCTGAAAATAATTATTGAGGGCATCTTGGAGAACAGCGGCTAGGTCTGTCCTTCCCATGGGTTCATTTTCTTGATAAATTTGTGTCACCTTATCGGAAGTAACATTATCATAGCGTCGGAAACGTCCGGAAAAAAGATAGATAGTGATGCCGTCGGGATCGAATTCCTCGCACTTTCTAGCCAAGGCGAGGGTGGATTCTTGGGCAATTTGCCAACGGGTTTTCTCGCTGGGTTTATCAGCAGTGGACATACTGCCACTTTTGTCAATAATCAGAGTATAATCTCTGTTTTCTACCATAGGGGCTATACCTCCAAGCAATTTGCGCTCGTCCTAGTCTAATAATTATTAAACTCTAGGATGGAAACTCTACCTCGATCGACTAGGGTTTTTTAACTATTGGGGGAAGGAGACAGCGTAATCAACAGCAGAAACTATCGCCAGAAAACCAGTCGGGCTAAAATGAAAAAAGTATGAAAATTATTTCCTTAGCCGATGACTGATAGCAAATCGATCGCCTCAACCGAAAAAAAGCCAGATCAGCCACCTTCTTGGAGTTTTTGGACGGTGTTTAGTTCCACCTTCCTAACCATATTTTTTGCTGAAATCGGCGATAAAACCCAATTAGCCACCCTTTTGATCAGTGCCGAATCCCAATCCCCCTGGGTGGTTTTTGCCGGGGCAGCCACCGCTTTAATCGCTACCAGTCTCCTCGGTGTCCTGATCGGTTATTGGATTGCTCGTCGTCTTTCCCCCAAAACCTTAGATATCGGTGTCGCTATCCTTCTCCTTTTGATCACTGGTTTACTCATCGGCGATATTCTCTAAGCAATCAGTGATCAAGAGTCAGGAGTCAGGAGATAGGAGACAGGAGACAGGAGATTATTTCTATTTATTCTTCCGACACCCCACACCCCACACCCCACACCCCACACCCCACTTCCCCACTTCCCCACTTCCCCACCTCCCCATCACCCATCTCCCTAGAATTTATGAATTGGCAATTATTCGGACTGACATTTATCACGGTTTTTTTGGCAGAAATAGGCGATAAAAGTCAATTAGTAGCGATCGCTCTCGGTGGCAGTTCCAAATCACCCAAAGCTGTCTTTTTTGGCTCAATTACCGCCTTAATCTGCACCAGTTTCTTAGGAGTCCTTGCGGGCGGCAGTATGGCGCAATTATTCCCCGCTAAGATATTAAAAGCGATAGCGGCCATTGGTTTTGCGCTGCTTGCTGTCCGGCTGCTTTGGCCAGATTCGGATTGATAATGAGGTTTGCGGCAAAAAGCTTTTCGGTGGGGGCAGGGTGTGGGGTGTGGGGTGTGGGGTGTGGGGTGTGGGGTGTGGGGTGTAGGGTGTGGGGTGTAGGGTGTGGGGTGTGGGGTGTCGGAAGAATAAATAGAAATAATCTCCTATCTCCTGACTCCTGTCTCCCGACTCCTGCCTCCTGTCTCCCGGCTCCTGATAGCTAAAAAACTGAGGCAAATTCCAGAAAAATAATTAATTTTTCCTGAAAAAGTAGCTAAAACTACAAAAAATATCCAAAAAGTAGCGAAAATCACAAAAAATCTGCTAACCTAGCCGTAATATCACACAGATATTTGTAGAAGGATTCCCGAAAATCTCCTCAGCAAAAACATCCGTGTGAAGTAGCTAATATTGTCAGCGAGGTTAGTTCAAGATCATCATGTCAAATTTAGGACGACGTAAATTTCTCCTGTACGGTTCTGCCGCTTTGGGAACCAGTATTCTGTTAAAAGCTTGCGGTGGCCAAAACCAAACCCCCACGGCTAGTCCTAGCCCAGCTGCTAGTCCCGCCCCAGCTTCTGGAGAGACGATTAAGGTGGGTATTCTGCACTCCCTCAGTGGCACCATGGCCATCAGTGAAACCAGCGTAGTTGATGCGGAAAAACTGGCGATCGAGGAAATCAATGCCGCCGGCGGTGTTCTTGGTAAACAGATCGAGGCAGTGGTGGAAGATGGCGCTTCCGATTGGCCAACTTTTGCCGAAAAAGCCACCAAACTGATCGATCAGGACAAAGTTGCGACTGTCTTCGGTTGTTGGACTTCCGCCAGTCGTAAGGCGGTTTTACCCGTGTTTGAAGCCAAAAACCATATGCTCTGGTATCCCGTCCAGTACGAGGGTCAAGAGTGTTCTAGAAATATCTTCTACACTGGTGCTGCCCCCAACCAACAGATCGAGCCGGCAGTGACTTGGTTGCTGGAAAATAAAGGGAAAAAATTCTTCCTCGTCGGTTCCGACTACGTTTTTCCCCGCACCGCCAACACGATTATTAAAGAGCAGTTAAAGGCGAAAGGCGGCGAAACCGTGGGCGAAGACTACCTACCCCTAGGTAACACGGAAGTTACCCCGATTATCACCAAAATTAAGCAAGCTTTACCCGATGGTGGCGTTATTTTCAACACCCTCAACGGTGACAGTAACGTGGCTTTCTTTAAACAACTGCAAGCGGCCGGTTTAACTCCCGATAAATATCCGGTCATGTCGGTGAGTGTTGCTGAGGAAGAAGTTAAACAAATCGGTAAGGAATATCTCCTCGGTCAGTACGCTTGTTGGAACTATTTCCAAACCGTAGATACCCCCGCTAACAAAAAATTTGTTGAGGCTTTTCGAGCTAAATTCGGTCAGGAGCGCGTCACTAACGACCCGATGGAGGCGGCCTACATCATGGTCTATCTCTGGAAGCAAGCGGTAGAACAAGCGGCAACCGCCGATGATCTCGACAAAGTTCGCGCCGCGGCCGTGGGACAAAAATTCGATGCTCCCGAAGGACCGGTGGAAATGTTCCCCAATCATCATATCTCCAAAACCGTCCGCATTGGTCAGGTGAGAGATGATGGTCTATTTGACATCGTTTGGTCAACTCCGGGGGTAGTGGATCCGCAACCTTGGAACCAATTTGTCCCCGAAACTAAGGGCTTTGCCTGTGACTGGACGGATCCGGCCAAGGGCGGTAAATTCAAAATGGAAAAATCCTAGTTTTAGGAATTTTTCCAGACAGTAACGAGAGTGAGGTGGGCATTACTGTTCACCCCACTTTTTAAAGCTTAAAAATGCACAGGAATAACGAAAAGTGTCAGCATTATTGGAAGGATTGTTTAATGGTATTAGCATCGGTTCTGTGCTATTGCTGGCCGCTTTAGGACTAGCGATTGTCTTTGGACTGATGGGGGTGATTAATCTCGCTCACGGTGAGTTAATGATGTTAGGGGCCTACAGTACTTTTGTGGTGCAGAATATCTTTAAAGGTTTCGGTTCTCCCCTCTTTGATACTTATGTTTTATTCGCCCTACCGATCGCTTTTTTAGTGTCGGGATTGGCGGGATTATTATTAGAAAGGGGGGTGATTAGGTTCCTCTATGGCAGACCCCTAGAAACGCTGCTGGCCACTTGGGGAGTTAGCTTAATTCTGCAGCAATTTGTCAGAAGTGTCAACGGCTTATTAGTAATTAGTTTAATAGTTTTCTGTCTGTTATTTTTTGGGGCGATGACGCTGTTAAGTCGTCGCCTAGATTGGGAGAGAATTCGCAATTTAGCTATCGGTGTCACCCTGCCTTTATCCCTAGCTATCGCTGGATTATTAGGCTATCTTTTATCTTTTAATCCGGTTCTCGCTCGACCCTGGTTTAGTGCCAGAAACGTCGATGTCACGGCTCCTGCTTGGTTACGGGGAGGTTTACCTTTACCCGGGTTTCAAATGCCCTACACCCGTCTATTTATTATCATTTTGACTGCCCTTTGTTTGTTAGGAACCTATTGGTTTTTAAATAAATCTTCTTGGGGTTTACGCATTCGTGCCGTCACCCAAAATCGCCAGATGAGTGCCTGTTTAGGCATTCCGACAAATCAAGTGGATGCTTTGACTTTTGCCCTCGGTTCGGGATTAGCTGGAGTTGCCGGTTGTGCGATTAGTTTTTTGGGTTCCGTCGGTCCAAACGTGGGACAAAATTATATCGTTGATACCTTCATGGTAGTGGTGGTGGGGGGAGTGGGTAATCTCCTGGGAACTATTATCGCAGCTATGGCCATCGGTGTGGCTAATTATTTAATTGGTTCGGGAACTTTTGCCCTGATTTTTGGTTCCGTAGAAGCACTAAAACCCCTAACGGATTTCTTCACCTTTTTCTCCACCACTAGCATGGCAAAAGTGATGATTTTTGCTTTAATTATTGCTTTCTTGCAATTCAAACCTGCGGGAATTTTTCCTCCTAAAGGACGTACTGCCGAGTTATAGATTATGATTACCGAAACCATCACTAGAAACGAATCCCGACAACGGGAAAAGAAAAAGTTAATCACGGAAATCGCTGTTATTGTTGGTTTAGTGGTCATCTTTGCGGTGTTACTGCCCTTAGCTTTGTCGGCTTTCCGTTTGCGTTTATTGGGGCGATTTCTTTCCCTCGCTATTGTCGCTTTGGGGATAGATTTAATCTGGGGTTATACGGGTTTATTAAGTCTTGGTCATGGCATCTTTTTTGCCCTCGGTGGTTACGCTTTGGCCATGTACCTAAATCTTCAGTTACCACCGGGACAACTGCCCGAATTTTTTACCCTCTACGGGGTGACAGAATTACCTTTTGTTTGGCAACCTTTTTATTCCCTACCTTTGACAATTATAGCCCTAATTATCGTACCGGCGATCATGGCGGGATTATTAGGTTATTTAATCTTCCGCAATCGCATTAAAGGGGTTTATTTCTCGATTTTGACCCAAGCGGCTTTACTGGTATTTTTTAACTTTTTTAACGGCCAACAAAAGTTAATTAACGGCACTAATGGCTTAAAAACCGATACCCAAACAATTTTCGGGTTGCTGGTGGGTTCCGATGCCGTTCAAGTGGCCTTTTATTTACTCACAATTGTCTGTTTACTGGCTATTTATCTGCTCTGTCGTTGGTTAACTACGGGCAGATTTGGGCGCTTGTTAGTCGCCATTCGCGATGATGAGGTGCGTGTCCGTTTTTCCGGTTATGATCCTACTTGGTTTAAGGTGTTAGTTTTTGCCATTTCTGGGGCGATTGCTGGTGTTGCCGGCGCTCTTTATACGGTGCAAACGGGAATTATCACTCCTAACTCTATGGATGTGGCTTTTTCCATTGAAATGGTGATTTGGGTGGCTGTGGGGGGACGTGCTACCCTTGTGGGGGCAGTTGTCGGTACTTTATTAGTACGCATGGCCCAAACTTTTTTAAGCGAACAATTTCCGGAAGTCTGGGTATTTTTCCAAGGGGCCCTATTCCTAATTGTGGTGACAGTGCTTCCCGATGGTCTTCTCGGTGGAATTAAACGTTTGCTGACTCATTTTGGTTTCCGCAAAACTTTAATCACCTATCCTAGTATTGAGGAAGCTCCGGAAGTGCAATTGGAAAGAGAAGAATTAGAGCATAAGTGACCTTATTCTGTTAGTATTCTCCGAGTCAGGAGTCGGTCGTCAGGAGTGTGTCGTCAGGAGTCAGGAGATTATTTTTATTTATTCTTCCCACACCCTACACCCTACACCCTGCTCCCCAATTCATAATTCATAATTCATAATTCATAATTACCAATTCCCTCTTAGAAATTATGACTGGAAAAATCTTAGAAATCGAGAATCTTACCGTTAGTTTTGGGGGTTTTAAAGCTCTCAATAATCTTAATTTCAGTATGGATACGGGAGAATTACGGGTGATTATCGGTCCCAATGGTGCGGGAAAAACCACTTTTTTAGATGTGATTACGGGGAAAGTGCAACCCACCATCGGACGGGTATTATTTAAAGGTCGAGATCTCCGCAAAATTCCTGAATATGCGATCGCTCGTTTAGGTATTGGTCGCAAATTTCAAACTCCTAGGGTATATTTAAATCTAACTGTCCGAGAAAATCTCGATTTAGTTAGTAATCGCAATAAAAATGTTTTCTCAACTCTTTTCGGTCGTCCTCCCCTAGAAGATAGCAGAAAAGTTATTGGTTTATTGGAAACTATCGGGTTAACTGCTAAAGCTGATTTATCCGCTTCTTTACTTTCCCACGGCGAAAAACAACGCTTAGAAATTGGTCAATTAGTGGCCCAGTCACCAGATTTACTGCTAGTAGATGAACCCGTAGCAGGATTAACCGATGAGGAAACGGAAAACGTGGGTAATTTGTTGTTAAATCTAGCGGAAAGTCATTCAATTATTGTCATTGAACACGATATGGAATTTGTCCGGCAAATTGCCCGCAAAGTCACGGTTTTACACCAAGGAACTGTTCTATGTGAGGGGAATATGGAGCAAATTCAAAATGATCCGAAAGTTATTGAAGTTTATCTAGGTTCCTCGGAAGAATAAAAAGTTAAAGGATTAAAATTAGTTAAAAAGGGTTGACAATGTTACACATATCTGATCTCAATGTTTACTACGGAGAAAGTCATATTTTAAGAGATGTTGATCTTAACATTAATGCGGGAGAAATGGTCTGTTTAATCGGACGTAATGGCGTGGGTAAAACTACCCTATTAAAAACCTTGATGGGGATTCTCAAACCGCGAGCGGGAGCAATTAATTATGAGCAACAAAACCTGATTAATAAAACCTCAGATCAAAGAGCCAGATTAGGACTGGGTTATGTGCCGCAGGGTAGGGATATTATTCCCCGTTTAACGGTAAAAGAGAATTTAATTCTCGGTTTGGAAGCTTTACCCACAAGGAGAAAAAATGCCACAATTCCCGAAGAAATCTTTGATTTATTTCCCGTTTTAAAAACCATGTTATCGCGGATGGGAGGAGATTTAAGCGGTGGACAACAACAGCAATTAGCCATCGCTCGCGCCTTAGTGGGGGAACCAAAATTATTAATTTTAGATGAACCCACGGAGGGAATTCAACCGTCAATTATCCTCGAAATTGAAGCGGCAGTGCGGCGTATTGTTGCCAGCAAAGGAATCGCCGTTTTATTAGTAGAACAACACCTGCATTTTGTCCGCCAAGCTGATCGATATTACGCCATGCAGAAAGGGGGAATTGTTGCTTCCGGTTTCACAAGTGAATTAAGTCAAGAAGTCATTCAGCGATTTTTGTCGGTTTAAACTTAACTTTTTCCTTGATATATGACTCAAATAGTCGTAATTGGTGGCGGGGCAGCGGGATTTTTTGGCGCAATTAAAGCGGCAGAATTTAACCCAAAAGCTGGCGTTACTATCCTAGAAGCGGCAAAAGAACCTCTGGCGAAAGTGCGGATTTCGGGAGGGGGACGCTGTAATGTCACCCATCATTGTTTTGACGTTTCCCAATTGGTTAATTATTATCCTCGCGGTGGCAAAGCACTACGGGGAGCTTTTAGTCGTTTTCAACCCCAAGATACTATTAAATGGTTTGAATTGCGGGGGGTAAAACTAAAAACAGAAGCGGATGGACGAATGTTTCCCAGCACCGATAATTCTGAAACTATTGTTAATTGTCTGCGGGAAAGTGCGACTTTTGCTGGGGTTAATTTAAGGCTAAATTCCCCAGTTAAATCGGTTAAAAAACAGGAAGAAAGTTTTTTAATTGAATTAAAAAGAGATGAGCAAATTAGGGCAGATAAGCTTTTAATTGCTACGGGAAGTAGTCCTTTTGGTTATCGCACCGCTCAAGATTTAGGTCATTCTCTAGTCTCTCCTGTCCCTTCTTTATTTACCTTTCAAATTGCCGATCCTCGTCTGAAAGATTTGTTAGGGGTTACTGTGGATAAAGTGCGAGTTCGTCTTGGGGGAAGTAAATTAGAACAAATCGGACCTTTGTTAATTACCCATTGGGGAGTCAGTGGACCTGCTATCCTAAAACTCTCTGCTTGGGGAGCGCGGGTACTTCACGAGCATCATTACCGAATGCCTTTAATCATTAATTGGTTGGGGGATTATCATCCTGAAAAATTGCGAGAAATTATCTTACAAACTAAAAGTGAATATCCCAAAAGAAAACTTTTTAATTATTGTCCCTTTGAGCAGTTACCTAAGCGTCTTTGGCAGAGTTTATTAAGTTACTTGACTGTTAACGCGGAAACTCCCTGGGCCGAATTATCTAAAAATACTCTCAATCGATTAATGACTGAATTACAGCAAGGGGAATATCAAATCAAAGGAAAAGGGGTGTTTAAGGAGGAATTTGTCACCTCTGGGGGAGTGAATCTTCAGGAAGTGGATTTTAAAACTATGGAAAGTAAAATCTGTCCGGGGTTATATTTTGCCGGGGAGGTATTAGATATCGATGCAGTCACGGGGGGATTTAATTTTCAAAGCGCTTGGACCACTGGTTATCTCGCCGGACAAGCTATGGGCAATAGAAGGGTGTAGGAAGTACCGGAGCCTGGAGCCTGGAGAATAAATAAAAATAATCTCCTGACTCCTGAATACTGACTCCTGAATACTCAATACTGAATACTGAATACTGAATACTGCCTTCGTTAAAACCGATTCCTTGATGCTGTTATTCCCAAATTGGACCGGCTGCAATTATTTCTTGGGAGGCAGTGGTAAATTGACGGAAATTTTCCACGAAACGATGGGCCAATTCTCGCGCCTGTAGGTCGTAGGATTCGCCATCTTGCCATGCTTGTCGCGGGTCGAGGATTTTTTTGGGAACTCCTGGGACAATTTCGGGGACGAGAACTTGAAAGATGGGATGAGGATGGAAAACTACTTCCTCTAAATCGCCATTTAAAGCGGCGGAAACCATAGCGCGGGTGTGTTTGATCGAAATGCGATCGCCGACTCCGTAGGGACCGCCGGACCAACCGGTATTAATCAGATAAACCGAGGTTTCGGGGTGTTGTTCTAAACGTTGCCCTAACATTTGGGCATAGACGAGGGGGGACAGAGGGAAGAAACATTGACCGAAACAACTGGAAAAAGTCACCTGTGGGGCGGTGATTCCCCGTTCCGTTCCCGCTAATTTGCTAGTATAACCGGAGAGGAAATGATACATCGCCTGGTTCGTGGTTAATTTGGCGATTGGTGGCAGTACCCCAAAAGCATCGGCAGTTAAGAAGATAATAGTTTTTGGGTGGGTTCCCATGCCAGATACGGCACAATTAGGGATATAACGCAGGGGATAGGCGGCGCGGGTGTTTTCGGTCAAACGTCCATCATCGTAGTCGGGAAGGCGATTATCGGGGGAAAGGATCACGTTTTCGAGAATAGTGCCAAATTGAATCGCTGCCCAGATTTGGGGTTCGTATTCGGCACTTAAACGGATGGTTTTAGCATAACAACCGCCTTCAAAGTTAAAAATGCCGTCTTCTGACCAACCGTGTTCATCATCACCGATGAGGCTGCGTTTAGGATCGGCGGAAAGGGTGGTTTTACCCGTACCGGAGAGACCGAAAAAGAGGGCCGTATGACCGTGTTTATCCATGTTAGCGGCACCGTGCATCGGTAAAACCCCTTGTTTGGTCATCAGGTAGTTCATCATCGAGAAGACGGATTTTTTGATTTCGCCAGCGTAGCGAGTGCCACCGATGAGAACGATTTTTTTTGCCAGGTTGAGGACGATAAAGGCTTCGCTGTTCAGGTCGTCATCCTCGGGATCTCCCTGTAACCCCGGCAGGGCAATCACGGTAAAATCAGTTTGATGGGCAGCTAGTTCGATCGCACTGGGCCGGAGGAATAACTGATGGGCAAAGAGGTTATGATAGGCGATTTCGGTGACAACGCGCACGCCAAAGCGATAATTAGGATCGGACCCGACGTAACCATCGAAGATATATAGGTCTTTTCCCTGTACATAGGCGAGGACTTTTCGGTATAACTGCTGGAATTTTTCCTCGCTAATCGGGGCATTATGCTGATTCCAGTCGATTTCCTTTTCGCTATTGGCTTCTTTGACAATGAATTTATCTTTGGGGGAACGACCGGTATATTTACCCGTTTCCACCACTAAAGCCCCATTATCGGCTAAAACGCCCTCATGACGTTCGATCGCCTGTTCGACTAATTGCGGTACGGAAAGATTGCGATAAACGCGACCGAGATTTTTCATGCCTAGGTTTTCGAGGCCGTAGGTGGGATGAAATTGATTTTCTAATTCGTAGTGGAAATTGACGTTCTCCACGCGATCGGGCAGGGGACAAGAGATACTATCATTGGTCAGCGTGTGTAGAGTCGGCATAACCCCAATTCTCCTGATAATTTAGTTGTCGGTTTAGAGGTAAGTTCTAGGTCTCTGATTAGTGCAGTTATAGAAACTAGAAAAACTTCGTTATCTGTCCTTTTCACTCCCAGACACCTAAGAAGCTATATTGATTAGTTTATTTGACGATATTTGCCTGATTAGTCTGGTCTTTCGCCGTCGGTAAAGCCAACTTTAGAGCGGTAATTCAGGATTATTTGCCTATTTACCCTTCATCTTCCAGCCAGGGTTTTTACCTTTTCCCTCTTGCCGATCTAACTGCTTTTTCTAGCTATTTTTAGTCTAGCTGTACAATAGGATACAGACGATGTTTTTTTTACAAAAATTAACAGCTAAACAACATTGGTCAGCTAATCTAGCAGTTATCTTAATGGTGGGGTAGGAAGTCTCTGGTTTTGGGCAACGTCAGAACAATAGCTGGTTGTCTAGAGATGATGACAATGATCCTAAACGTGGTCAAATCGATTTCGCCGCTAATAAAAAAAAGTCGATTGACACGGGAACCAGTTAGCGGCCAAAATTGACTCTATTAGCCGTTGGCAAGCTCTAGAATTGATTGTGTAAGTAGTCGGACATAAATTCTGTTGTCTATCTTAAGAAATGTAAATTGCCGCAATTCTTACTGACGACCGACTCCTGACGACCGACTCCTTACCCCACAGTTAACTTTACTTTTGTCCAACTACTTAACAGGTTAATTAAGTCTAGCTCGATCTCGAAAAAAAACAACTAATATTGACATCCTCGCCGCCGTAAAACGGACGGTGATTCCCAAACCTCACGATTTAGGTTTCTGCTTCTTTCCCGAAGGATTTTTCGCACCTGCCTTAACAGATTTACTCTGTTCTGGTCTTATGGTCGCTCTACAGACTGACACCGCAAGCCCTGCGGCCAAAATGTTTTTACTGGCGTTAATATCTCGGTCATGGTGTGTTCCACAGTCTGGACAATCCCATTCTCGAACATTTAACGGCATTTTCTCAGCAATATACCCGCAATTACTACACCTTTTAGAGCTAGGAAACCATCTATCTATTTCGATGTAATTTCTCCCGTACCAACGGCATTTATAGGCTAACTGCCGAGTGATTTCTCCCCAGCTTACATCAGATATTGCCTGAGATAATTTCGGGTTTTTGACCATATTCTTGACGGCTAAATTCTCAACCACAATCGTTTGGTTTTCACGAACTAATTGAGTGGTTAGCTTATGTAAATGGTCTTTTCTGCTATCGGTGATTTGAGCGTGAATCCTTGCTACTTTGATTTTTGCCTTTTCTCGATTCTTTGAGTCTTTCTGTTTTCTAGAAAGATTTTTTTTGCGCCTTTCGCAGTCTCCGATAATGTTTCTTAAAATGCTTGGAATTAGACACTTTATCGCCATTGCTGGAATTACTAGGCTACTAATTCCTAAGTCAATTCCGATGGCTTTATCGGTTGGGGGTAAAGGCTTAATCGTTGGGTCATCAAATCTAATTGAAATATGCCAACGTCCAGAAGGATGTAATCTGACTGTTACTGTGCTTGGTTCACAGCTTTCTGGGATTTGTCTTGACCATCGAATAGGTAAAGGTTCTGTGCATTTAGCTAAATAGATTTGTTTGTCTTTAAATTTAAAAGCTGATTTGGTAAATTCGGCACTTCCTCCCTGATGTTTTTTCTTAAAGTTAGGATACTTAGTACGACCAGCCAAGAAATTAGTAAAAGCTGTTTGTAGGTGTCTTAACCCTTGTTGTAAAGGTACACAGCTAACTTCGTTTAAAAACTCTAATTCTTCTTGCTTTTTCCACTCGGTTAGCATTGAAGAAGTTTGAGCGTAGCCTACTCTTTCTTGCTTTTCGTACCATGCTTGTGTTCGTTCGTGGAGAGCTTTATTGTAAACCAATCTTACACAGCCCAATGTGCGCCGCAATAGCGACTCTTGTTTTGGTGTGGGGTAAAATCGAAACGAATAGGCTTTTTCCATGCCTCACATTTTAGCATATATCGTGTAAATGTGCTAATATTTGACGGTAAAGCCGTCGTAGAACGACGGGGTTTCAGACCCAAAATTTTCGATGATCATCGCAGGAGAAAGAAGCGGAGTCGGTAAAACTACGATTACTCTGGCAATCTTGGCCTATTTAATCAGTCGTGGCGATCGAGTGCAATCTTTTAAAGTCGGGCCCGATTATATCGATCCCATGTTCCATAGTCATTTTACCGGTCGCCCCTGTCGCAATCTCGATCCGGTTTTAACTTCTGAAGACTATGTAAAAACCTGTTTTGCCCAACATTGTCAAAATGTCGATTATGCTCTGATTGAAGGGGTAATGGGGTTATTTGATGGTATTCAATTAAGCGATACTCAATTTCCCGATTATGCCAGTACCGCCCATATTGCCCGTATTTTAGGGCTTCCTCTGCTGTTAGTTATCGATTGTAGTCGTTTATCTACCTCTGTCGCCGCTATTGTCCGCGGTTATCAATCTTTAGACAAAAATCTCCATCTAGCTGGAGTTATCCTCAATCGTGTTGGTAGCGATCGCCACCTGCAATTACTGCAAACCGCCCTAGAATCGATCAATATGCCGATTGTCGGGGTTCTGCGTCGTCAAGATTCCCTGACAATTCCCGATCGCCACCTAGGATTAGTTCCCAGGGATGAACTAGGAGAAATCAGGCAACTGCAAGATCAACTGGCTTCTATTGCCCAAAACTGCTTTAATTGGGACATTCTCTTGCCTTTACTGACTATTTCTCCCCAAGAGAACCCGAAAAATCCCACAGAATCAAATAAGCTTTTTCCCCCTATCCGTATCGGTATTGCCAGAGATAAGGCTTTTAACTTTTATTATCCCGATAATCTCGATATTTTAGCCAATTTAGGCGCGGAATTAATCTTTTGGAGTCCCTTGCAAGGGGCAAATTTGCCCGAAAACCTGCAAGGATTGTACTTTGGTGGCGGTTTTCCCGAAATCTTTGCCCCGGAATTAGCAGCTAACACCCCTATCTTAACTCAGGTGAGAAAAGCGATCGCCTCCGGAATGCCCACCTACGCCGAATGTGGGGGATTAATGTATTTATGTGACAAAATAATTGATTTTGAGCAAAAAAATCATTCTATGTTGCAAATAATCCCCCAATCTGCTATAATGTCGCCGAAGTTAACCCTAGGTTATCGGCAAGCCATCGCCAAACAGGAGACGATCCTGCTCAAAGCAGGTCAACCAGTGCGCGGCCATGAATTCCATCGCTCCCAATTAAGCGGGGTGAGCGACGCACCGATTTATCAACTGCAAGCATTCCCCAAAAGTGCTATCAATGCCGAAGGGTGGCAAGGTAAGAATCTGCACGCTTCCTATCTCCATCTACATTTTGGAGGCCAACTGAGCCTGCCGAAAAAATTTTTAGCTGCCGGCCTTGATTTTTTCCGCACAGCTGCGTTAAGCTAATTGCAGATAAATTCAATAATTAATCCGTTCAGGGATACAGGAGGTGATGTCGATGGTAGAAAGTAGTAAAAGCATGGGTCTCTTAATCGACAATAGCCGGCTGTGCGCCGGGGCTGTTCTCTAGACCCCCACGTCTAAACAAGATTTAGACTAGCTGGAGTTCCTTCCGGCAGTCTGGTGTCGATTCCGATGACCCGCTACACCGCCCTTACCGAGCAATTGGTAAGGGCGGATAGTTTTTGGGGGTTTCCCGTCATCTGAGAACCCCAGAACCAGAAGTAATACTAAATCCGTTGAGTATAGGCTAGTTATGAGGAGAGGCACTCATGCAAAAGAGGGAATAGATAATCAGTTTTTAATAACCGGATTTAGTATAGTGCCAATTTTGTCCTAAGTGAGCCTTTCTTCACTTTAACTCTACGGGCGCAAACTAACCCAGCGCCGCTTCTGGTTTGGGGACACCGTTTTAACGCCATTGACCGAGATAATATCATTGGCTAAATTGTCCGCCATCATGGGAATTAATCGATTTATATTATTTTTATAAGCTTTTATCCAGAATTGAGAGAGTTTCTCTCTCGCCTCCTCATTGACGTAGATAGTTTTATCTGGCATAATCAATACCATTGCCACATCACCGGAGTTTTCCGTGACGGCAAAGACAAACTGATCACGGTCGGACTTGAGACCTTCGTACCAGTAGTCTATGTGTTCTTCTAATTCGTATTCATAGAGAGCGCGTTCCATCTTGCCATCTTCTAGCAAGGCTTTACGCAGTGTATTGGCTATCTTTCTTTGTTTCATGGTCTTGTACCTGTTTTTGTGGGCGTTAAGTTTTGCTGATTAGGCATCACTCCATATTTAACAGTGCCACTATAGAAATTATCAATTAATCTGACAACAACCCAGTCCAGTCGTCGTTATCAAAATCAGAGAACCTTGCCCGACTCGTCTAGATGAGCCTGTTATTTGAGCTTAAGTTTCCTCTCCGTAAGGATTCTAACCTACTTGAGTTTTTGTTTAAGTGCCGTTAGTATCTAGAGGGTGGCGGTTCTTCTCGACTTTGTATGATAATTTTTGCTTATAGAATCGTCAAATGATTATCGGGCAGAACTTTTAGGGCTATTTTGTTGAAGTAACTATCAGTATAGGCCTGGTTTCCACACAGAAACCAGAAGAGCCTAGTGGCCACTTTGTCAACCGGTCAAGGGAAAAAAAATGAGATCGCATCTTTCCCTAAGCAATTAAATCGTGTATAATAACGGAAGAATAGCAAGGCTATATGCGTCATCAAACTGTGTAGTCAACCTATAAGGTGTGAGGAAAAAACCATCATGTTAAGAATGTTCTGGAGATCATTGCTGGTTAGCCCAGCGATTTTAGGAGCTACCCTGGTAGCTTCCGCTAATGCTAGTAGCTTCGATCCCGCCAAATCTACCAGTGTTTCTACCGAATTTAACAGTCTAGAAATCGCTCAAGTTCAGGACAACGGTGCAGGAACTGGCGAATTACTCAATCAGATCGAACAGTACGGTAACGAAGGTCAAGTTGCACCCGTACAGGGCAACAGCATCGATCAAGTCACCAGCGTTAACCAACTGCGGGATGTTTCCCCCACCGCTTGGGCCTATGAGGCCTTAAGAAGTCTTGTGGAGCGCTATGGTTGTATTGTTGGTTATCCCGATCGCACCTTCCGCGGCGACCGAGCCTTAACCCGTTGGGAGTTTGCGGCTGGTTTAAACGCTTGCTTAAACGTGATGGAACGTTTAATTCAAGATGGTGTCAACGTCCTCAAGGAAGACTTAGACGCTCTCAAGCGCTTGATGGATGAGTTCCAAGCCGAGTTAGCAGCTTTAGGAGCTAGAGTTGACAACTTAGAAGGACGGGTGTCTTTCCTCGAAAATAATCAATTCTCCACCACCACCAAATTAGCTGGGGAAGTTATCTTCGCCGTTACCGATACGGTCGGTGCCGGTAGCCCCGCCTCCCAGGCCGCCATGCAATACCGCGCTCGTTTGCTGTTAAACACGAGCTTCACCGGTCAGGACGTGCTGAAAACCCGTTTAGCGGCGGGTAGTGCCACTCCCTTTGGATTTGATTACAAATCGACCACCACACTGCAAAATGGTGATCCCGCTTCCGTCAGATTCGATAACCTGCAAAGCCCTTCCCTATTCCAAACTTGGACAGCCGCCGGTAACGGTAGCGATGTGGTTCTCGACTGGTTGGCCTACTATACCCCGATTGACTTAGGTTATTTTGGTCGCTTCAACACCTACGTCGCCGCTTGGGGCGGTATTTGGAATGACTTCGTTCCCACCACTAACCCCTTCTTTGAAGACTTCGACGGTGGTAATGGTGCGCTTTCGACCTTCGCTTCCGAAAACCCCATCTACCGTATCGGTGGTGGTTCTGGGGCCGGTGTTAGCCTACAGTTAGGCTTCCTCCAAAGCATTGTCGGTCCGACCTCCCTATCTTTGGGTTACTTAGCCGGTGGTGCTACTTCCCCTGCTGATCCCAACCCGGGCAACGGTCTCTTTAACGGGGACTACGCAGCTTTAGCACAGATTAACGCTAACCTCTTTAACTTCCTCAACGTTGGCTTTACCTACGTTAACGCTTACCAAAGTGCTGACACCGCTATCTTCGGTAACGGTGGTACTCGTGGTGTGACGGGGACTTCCGCGGCTAACCTTTCCCAAACTCAGTTAAACACCCTGCTCAACGTCAACGGCAGAAATCCTAACAGAGTAACCCTACAGGATAAGGTTGGTTTCTTCAACTTCGATGCCAAAGTATCCAATAGCTACGGTTTAACCGGTGCAGTGGATATTGGTTTCGCCAGCTTGAGTGCCTTCGGTTCCTACTCCACCGTGCGTTTACTCGGTCTCGGTGATGCGGAAGTGTGGACCTACGGTGCTGGTATTGCCTTCCCCGACTTAGGTAAAGAAGGAAATATCCTAGGTCTGTTTGCTGGTGCGCAGCCCTACATCGGTAACTTAAGCTTCCGGGAAATGGGTCTAAAAGTATCTAACATCGTTCCCTACCACGTTGAATTGTTCTACAAGTACCAAGTCACCGACAATATTTCTATCACCCCCGGTGTCATCTGGATTTCTGCACCTGAACAGTTCAAAGGTACTGGTAACGAGTGGATTGGCACTCTCCGCGGAACCTTTACCTTCTAGGATTTCCTAAATTAAACCCGAAACCCCACCCATGGTGGGGTTTTGTTTTAGGGAAATAAACGCTGATATTCTATCTGGATACAAGCATCCATAATCACATTTAAACCTGCCTCGATCGCTTTTTTTTCCGCAACTGGGTGATAAATTTTCAATTGTGTCCAAAGAGTAGCAGCCTGAATAGCAATAGCTGACTCGACAATTTCGGGCAGATAATCAGGATGACGAAAAACGTTAACAATATCCACAGGTTCGGGGATAGCCTCTAGAGAAGGATAGCAGCTTTGACCGTCAATTTGCTTGACCATCGGATTGACCGGATAGACTCGATAACCCACCGCTTGCAGGAATTTGGCCACCTGATAGCTGGCGCGGCTCGATTTCTCGGAATGCCCGACCACTGCGATAATTTTACTATTGCTGAAGATGGTTTTGAGCGCACCATCGTCTCCTTTAATATTCGGCATTGTCCCACCTATCTTAGAATAGAGTTTCGTTTCTGATAGAGATGAAGTGTAACCTAATTTGGCATCGACTTTTGACGGCAGCTTTAGCCACTGTGGAGAACTGGCAGCAATGTTTAACTTTTTTACCGGAAAAACAGTTAAGTAGGTAGGTGTTAAAAGTTGTCAGATACCCCCCTTATTAAGGGGGGATTAAGGGGGGATCCCCCCGCCTACCGGCACCCCCCTTATCAAGGGGGGCAGGGGGGATCAGAGGCAAAATCTATCTTCTATTTAATTATAACTACTTACTTATTACACATCCCAATCAATCCCTCGGTATCTGTAGGAAAATTTACCCGATGGTTGCCCCTAAATCCTCTGACTTGAGTTAGTACAAAACCTCATGAATTATCTTAGTATTATCATTCCGACTCTTAATGAGGAGTTAAGAATTGCAGCAACGTTAAAACAGATAGGTGCGGGGGTAGAAATTATTGTTGTCGATGGGGGAAGTACCGATAAAACTAGAGAAATAGCCGAACAATTGGGAGCGAAAGTAATTATTTCTTCTAGTAAAGGTCGTGCATTTCAGATGAATTTAGGAGCAAAAATAGCGAAAGGAGATATTTTGTTATTTCTGCACGGAGATACTTTACTTCCCCATGAATTTCAAGAACAAATTATCGATACTTTATCCCAAACTGGGATAGTAGCGGGGGCCTTTGAATTAAAAATTGATAGAGAGGAAAAAACCCTGCGTTTAGTGGAAAAATTAGTTAATTGGCGTTCTCGCTGGTTTTCCCTTCCCTACGGAGATCAAGGAATATTTTTAAAAGCCTCAATCTTTGCCGATTTAGGCGGTTTTCCTGAGTTGCCAATTATGGAAGATTTTGAATTAATACAAAGATTGAAAAAAAGGGGTAAAATAGCCATAGTTTCTGCTGCGGTGATTACCTCGGCAAGACGTTGGCAAAAATTAGGAGTTGGCAAAACCACCTTAGTTAATCAATTAGTTATTATTGGTTATTATCTAAAAATTCCGCCGCGCTTGTTGAAAAGTTTTTATCGTTTATGGTAACAAAGGCTGGCTTAAAAAGTATTTTAGGTCATTGTGTAATGTGGGGGCGCAACGTGGTCAGTGAGTTTATCGAACTGCTTACACCGAAAATGTAATATAGAGATGCAGCCGATTGCGTTTAGGAGTCCGTCGATAAAAACTTTTCTCTCCCGAAGTACCGATCGATAGGATAATTGATCATTGGAACATCTGCTCTGAGAATATGTCTCTTGATCGCCGTCAATTTCTTTATCTTTTAGGTGCTACCCTTGGCACAGCCACTCTTGCCGGTTTTAACCGTGCCGCTTTTGCTGCTACTGGTCCCTATGGTCTTATTGCCCTACCCTATAGCTATGATGCCCTAGAACCTTATATCGATAAGGAAACGATGCAATTTCATCACGATAAACACCATGCAGCCTACGTTAATAATCTCAACGCGGCAGTGGCAAAATATCCAGAATTGCAGAAAAAAACAGTAGTAGAATTAATTAAAAATCTTGACTCTTTACCCGCCGATCTTCGCATCACTATCCGCAATAATGGCGGCGGCGATCTTAATCATACGATGTTTTGGCAGATTATGTCCCCCGATGGCGGTGGCGAACCAACAGGAGAAATAGGAGCGGCAATAATCGCTAAATTTGGCAGTTTCGAGGAATTTAAAAACGCTTTCAACCAAGCAGGTACTAAACTTTTTGGTAGTGGTTGGACATGGTTGGTGTTAAATAAGTCAGGACAACTAGAAATTACCAGCACTGCTAACCAAGATAGCCCGCTAATGATGGGATTACAGCCAATTATGGGCAATGATGTTTGGGAACACGCCTATTACTTAAAATACCGTAATCAACGGGCTGAATATTTAAAACAGTGGTGGAATGTGGTTAACTGGGAGGAGGTAAATCGCCGCTATCTTCAGGCAAAAGCTTAACCATGACAACTTTTACGGTAACAGTTCCCGCTACCACTGCTAATATTGGGCCCGGCTTCGATTGTCTCGGAGCGGCCTTAACCCTATATAATCAGTTTACTTTTACCCTGCTGCCGGCAACGACAGCTAACCCTGTCAGCATTAGTGTCAAGGGAACTGAATCAGCTAAAGTTAGCCAAGGTGCTGATAATTTAATCTACACTTCTTTTTTGCAAGTTTATCAAAAAATAGGACAGAATCCGCCCCCGATCGCCATCGAGATCGGTTTAGGGGTTCCTCTGGCTAGAGGTTTAGGTAGTTCTGCCACTGCTATTGTCGGCGGGTTAGTGGCTGCCAATCAATGCGCCGGAAATCCTTTATCTATGGGGGAAATCGAAGCATTAGCGATCGCATTGGAGGGACATCCAGATAATGTGGTGCCGGCTTTGCGGGGCAACTGTCAGCTATCGGCAGGTGATAGCACAAATTGGGCTATTTGTCAAGTATTTTGGCAAAAAAATCTCATTCCCGTCTTGGCGATTCCCGATTTTGAACTGGCTACGGAAAAAGCTAGGGCGGTTTTACCGGAAAAAATTAGCCGTCAGGAGGCAATTTTCAATATTTCCCGCTTGGGTTTATTATTGCGGGGATTAGAGACGGGTAACGGCGATTGGCTGAGAATTGCCCTAGAGGATAAACTGCATCAACCCTATCGCCAATCTTTGATCCCGGGTTACGAAAAGGTGAAAAAAGCCGCCATTAACGCGGGTGCTTACGGGATGGTAATTAGTGGCGCAGGTCCGAGCCTATTGGCTTTAACTAACCCTGAAAATGCCCAAAAAATAGCCCCAGAGATGACCAATGCTTGGGAGGAAGTGGGGATTAACTCTGAGGTGAAAATTTTAGCTTTAGATACCCTAGGGGCGCAAGTAAACTGTTATGAATTATAAATTATGAATTATGAATTATGAAGTGGGGGAATTATGAATTATGAATTATGAATTATGAATTGGGGAGGTGGGGAAGTGGGGAGCTTTTCAGTGTTGCCAAAGGCACGGCGTAGCCGTCCAGTAAACAGTGAACTGATCACTGATAACTGATCACTGATAACTGACTCCGGACTGCCAAAAGCGTTAGTATAAAAATAAATATAAATAATTATTAAGAAAATGACGCAAATTACCGTTATTGGTGCAGGGATTGGCGGACTAACGGCGGCGGCATTATTGGCGCGTCGAGGTTATCAAGTCACAGTATATGATCAGGCGCTTGTACCTGGGGGTTGTGCCTCGACTTTTTCCCGTCGGGGTTTTACCTTTGACGTGGGGGCAACTCAAGTGGCAGGATTAGAAGTAGGGGGCATTCATCAGCGCATTTTTGCCGAATTAGGGATAGATTTACCCGATTCTGTCCCCTGCGATCCCGCTTGTGCCGTTTTTCTGCCGGGGGAAACCACTCCGATTAATGTCTGGCGCGATCCGCAAAAGTGGCAAGAGGAAAGACAAAAACAATTTCCGGGCAGCGAACCTTTTTGGCAATTATTACAAAAACTCTTTCAAGCAAGTTGGCGTTTTCAAAGTCGCGATCCAGTTTTACCCCCGCGCAACTGGTGGGATTTAGGGCAATTAATCGCCGCTTTGCGTTTAGATACTGCCATTACCTTCCCTTTTACTTTGATGACTGTGGGAGATGCTCTGCGATTATACGGCTTAGAGAGGGATAAACGCCTAAAAACCTTCCTTGATCTCCAGTTAAAGCTTTATTCCCAAGTTAATGCCGATGAAACCGCTTTACTTTATGCCGCCACCGCTTTGGCAGTTTCTCAGTCTCCCCAAGGTTTATCCCACCTTCAGGGTAGTATGCAGGTATTAAGCGATCGCCTAGTAACAGCTTTGGAAAAATACGGCGGTAAATTGCAAATGCGCCACACAGTGGAAAAAATACTGACAGAAAAGGGAAAAGCCACAGGAATTATCGTCAGAAATCAAAAAAATGGTCAAATATATCCAGAAATGGCCGATGAGATTGTGGCTAATATCCCGATCCAAAATTTACCACAATTAATCGATCGCGAAGCCATTCCCAGTCTTTATCACCGGAGAATCGAAAAACTTCCCCCCGCATCCGGTGCTTTTGTGGTTTACTTAGGAGTTGATCGCGCTGCTATTCCCCCCGATTGTCCTCCCCATTTGCAATTCCTCTACGATGACGATGGCATAATCGGCGAAAATAACTCTTTGTTTGTTTCCGTGAGTAAAGAAGGGGATGGCCGCGCTCCAGTGGGAAAAGCGACGATTATTGCTTCTTCCTTCACCGATACCAGTCTTTGGTGGCGAAAAGGAGAAGATAATTATCAGCAATTAAAAGCAGCATACACCCAAGAGGCGATCGAGCGTCTCGGTAATTATTTCCATCTTAGTCCTGATCACATCGTTCACATCGAATCAGCTACACCTCGCACTTTTGAACGGTTTACGGGGCGAAATCAGGGCATTGTCGGCGGTATTGGTCAAAGATTGTCCACTTTTGGCCCTTTTGGCGTAGCGACGCGCACTCCGATCCCCCATCTTTGGTTAGTGGGAGATTCCACCCATCCGGGAGAAGGCACTGCCGGAGTCAGCTATTCGGCGCTAACGGTAGTTAGACAGATTGAGAATCAATTATTAGCTTCTAGTTAGCGGGAATTAGGAATTATGAATTATGAATTATGAATTAGGAATTAGGAATTATGAATTATGAATTATGAATTATGAATTATGAAGTGGGAAGTGGGAAGAATAAATAAAAGCAATCTTCTGAATACTGAATACTGAATACTGAATACTGATAACTGTTAACTTACCCACTGATAACTGATAACTGATCACTGATAACTGATAACTGATAACTGTTATAAAGCGCCAGCTGCCGTGCGATCGAGTATTCCCGCTCCTAGATGAGAGGTAATATTAATTGCTTGCAAGACCGGTTGAGAGTCAACTCCTTTGGGATAATCGATAACACTAACCGCGCCATTTCCCTGTTTAATATTCCAGAAATTAGCGGGTTTTAAACCCAATAAATAACAAAGAATCACCTTATTAATGGCATCGTGAGCTACTACCATAATTGTCTTAGGTTGATCACTATTACTATAGGTTTTAACGATTTGCTGCCAACAAGCGATCGCTCGATCCCAAACTTCCTGTAAATTCTCCCCTTCCGGCATTTGCACGGTTTCCGGGGCATTTTTCCAGTCTTCTAACATCCCGGGGAAACTTGCTTCAATTTCCTCCTCTAATTTACCTTCCCAAAGTCCGTGACAGATTTCTGTCAGATCTACTTGGGTATCTAAGGTGATATCGGGGTGATATTGCAGGATAATTTGGGCAGTTTCCTTGGGACGGGACAAAGGACTGGTGACAGCGTGATTGATCGGCGTTTCTCGCAGAAATTCGGCGGCTTTCTCAGCTTGAGCTTTGCCATTATCATTGAGAGGAATATCGCGCACACCTTGAAAACGTTTATCCCGATTCCATTGGGTTTCTCCGTGACGCACCAGTAGCAGCCTAGAACCTTGGAAAGGAGGACGCGGTGGGGGTAAAGCTATCCCTAAGTGTGCCGTTTGATTGAGGGATTCCACCTGGACAGGATCACCAAAATCACGCGTAAAATTGAGAACATTAACGCAACAGTTAGATTGTTGCAGGGAATGGTATAAGGAAACTGGAATACCGATGGCACTGAGGATTAAACAGCGATTAATGCCGTTATGGGCAACAATGAGGATAGTTTGGCCCTCGTGTTGGGGAATAATTTCTCGCCAAAAATCTTGGGCCTGTTGATAGAGGGAGAGAACGGGATAATGTTCTTGACCATCGGGCAGTATCATCTTAAATTCGTGAGGTTTTTGGTGCCAATCCCGATATTCTTGGAGGTATTGAGCTTTTACCTCCTCTTTGACCATATTTTCCCAGATAGGCAGATCGATTTCTAGTAACTGCGAAGTGGGTTGAATGACGGGAGAGTTATTTAAACGAGACTGAATCACCTCAGCAGTAGATTTGGCTCTTTGGAGAGGACTACAGTAAAAAGCGGCGATATCGATTTGACTGAGGGCATTTCCCACTTTTTCCGCGTCCAGATGGCCTTTTTCCGTCAAAACCGAGCCATCACTGCGACCTTGTATTTTCTGCTGTGCGTTATAACTGCTTTGTCCATGACGAACAATAATCACACGGGTAGCCAAGCGGTTCAGTCTCCTTAACTAAAAGTCTCAATATCAGATTACAGGCGATCGGGATCGGAGTACAAATCAGTGATCAGTAATCGGTAATCAGTAATCAGTGGAGATCGGCGAGCATTTGTACTAAAATTTCCTTATGCAGTTTCAAGGCAGCACAGCGTATCAAAACTTCCTGACATGAAAATCTCTTTGGGATCAAGGGTTTGGCGTTTTTGTCAAGAAATCATGACAATGTACTTGGTCAAAATCAGAATCTTGCTGTTTAATAGGTATTTATAACAAGCGATTCCCTTGATCCCCATCGAGTGGATCTCTCGTTCACAAAGCAATCGATGAGTAGTTGGAAGGATTACCCAGATCACTGCTTTTGCAAATGCCCAAAAACATTTGCCGTCGTAACTAATCGGAGAGCGTCAACTCATGGTTCCAGAATACCCCCCCTTAGATGAGATGACCTTGCGGCAACTGCGACGAGTTGCCAGTCAATACAGCATCTCTCGTTACAGTCGGATGCGGAAAACGCAGTTAATCGAGGCAATTACCCAAGCTATGGGAGTAAGCGGCAATTTTAAATCTATTATTAAAGAGGAAAAACCAGTGGAAGCAGCAAAATTTGAATTAGGTCAAGCTAACCCGATCGAAGATATCCTAGGTTCGGTGGATGATGGTTTAGGAGATCTGCCCGGTGGCTACGGTGAAAATCGCATTACCCTCCTACCTCGCGATCCTCAGTGGGCCTATGCTTACTGGGATATCCCCAACGAATCGAAAGAAGATTTGCGTCGTCAAGGGGGACAACAATTAGCCCTACGTCTTTATGATGTCACCGATATCGATCTCAATAGCCAAGGCGCCCACAGTGTCCAAGAATATCTCTGTGATGAATTGGCCCGGGAATGGTATTTACCGATTCCAGTCAGCGATCGAGATTATGTTATCGATATCGGTTATCGTTGTGCTGATGGTCGTTGGTTAGTTTTGGCCCGTTCTCCTTTAGTGCGGATTCCTCCCGTCTATCCTTCCGACTGGATTGAAGATGTTTTTGTCACCGTTAACTGGGAAGAAGAACTGGTGGGCAAAACTGTTTACGAACTCGTTACCCCCAGCAAACGCTACGGCAGCGGTGCCGGAACCACGGGAAGCCCTATCTACGACCAAATTTTCGAGAGTGTCGGCGATATCGAGGCCCTACGGGTGGCCGGTTCCTTGTTTGGTTCCATGCAGCACGTCGCTGGTTCCGTACCGATGTCGGAAGTGATCAGTTCTTATGTATTCCCCTCTGGAGTTGGTATGTGGGCAGTTCCCACGGTATCGGGACTAACCGCTTCCGGTATCGGGATGACTGCTTCTGGTATCGGTATGGGTGCTTCGGAAACCCTACAACGTCCGCGCAAATTCTGGTTAGTTGCCGATGCAGAATTAATCGTCTATGGTGCCACCGAACCGGATGCCACCGTAACTATCGGTGGTCGTCCGATTAAACTCAATCCCGATGGCACTTTCCGCTATCAGATGTCCTTCCAAGACGGTTTAATCGATTATCCGATTATGGCCGTAGCCGCCGATGGTGAACAAAATCGTTCTATCCACATGAAATTCACCAGGGAAACCCCCTCTCGCAATACCAACACTAAAGATGAGGCGGTTCTAGAATGGTTGTTCTAGATTGGGTTTTCTAACGTTACCAAAGCCAACCTAATTACTTCCCCCTAACTGAGATTTAGTTAGGGGATTTTTTGGGGATTGTCAACGCTATCAACTTCTATTCCCAAATCTGACAGCTTAGATCGCCCGATTTTTGGGAAAGACGCAGATTTTCACCGTAATCGACGGGAACATCGATCACCGTAGGGACATCTTGCCGGAAAGCATCCTCTAGTGTCGGGATCAAATCCTGAGTAGATTCCACCCGATAGCCTTTTAATCCCATACTTTCAGCAAATTTAACAAAATCGGGATTACCAAACTTAATAAAAGAAGATGTCCCAAAATAGTTTAACTGCTTCCATTCGATTAAACCGTAACCGCCATCATTAAAGATGAGAGTGACGAAGGGAGTCCCCACCCGCAAAGCTGTCTCCAACTCCTGACAATTCATCATAAAACCGCCGTCTCCCGTCACCGCCACAACGCGCTTATCGGGATAAACTAACTTAGCGGCGATCGCACCAGGGATAGCAATACCCATAGCGGCGAAACCGTTAGAAATAATGCAAGTATTAGGACAATCGGAGTGATAATGGCGGGCCATCCACATTTTATGAGCGCCCACGTCACAAATAGCAATATCTTCCGGTCCCATTACCTGACGCAGATCGTAGATCAATTTTTGTGGCTTGATCGGAAAACCCGTATCATTGGCATAGGTTTCGTAATCGGCCCGAATTTCCGTCTTTAATGCTGCGGTGACAGGAGTTGGTTTATTCTGGCGATCGGCCCGTTTGAGGATATCGATGAGAGAATCGGTGATATCACCCACCACTTCCACTACTGGGGCATAACTGCTGTCAATTTCCGCTGGAGTCATGCCGATGTGAATAATCGGTAATTTCCCGTCTGGATTCCATTTTTTCGGGGAATACTCGATTAAATCGTAACCAACAGCGATAATTAAATCACTGCGATCAAAGGCACAACTAATCAAATCCCGTTGCTGTAATCCTACCGCCCAAAGAGCCAGAGGATGGGTATAGGGAATCACCCCCTTACCCATAAAAGTGTTAGCCACAGGGATATTCAAGGCCGTGGCGAATTCCGTTAAAGCCTCACTAGCATTAGCGCGAATTGCCCCATTTCCCGCCAAAATCAAGGGATTTTTGGCTTTAGAAATCACTGCCGCCGCCATATTCAAAGTCCGGTAGGAAGCGTAAACTTTTTCCTGACTATCGAGGGGCAAAGGACTACCATCGGCAGCCATAGCGGCGATATTTTCGGGAAGATCGATATGAACTGCCCCCGGTTTCTCACTTTGGGCGGTTTTAAAGGCTCTCCGTACCACTTCCGGGGTGATACCCGGCCGGACGATCTGTTTATTCCATTTCGTCACCGGGGCGAACATGGCCACAAGATCCAGATATTGATGGGATTCAATGTGCATTCGATCGGTTCCCACCTGGCCGGTGATGGCCACCAAGGGCGCCCCATCCAGGTTAGCATCGGCTACCCCCGTCATTAGGTTAGTCGCCCCCGGTCCTAAGGTGGAGAGACAAACCCCCGCTTTTCCCGTCAAGCGTCCATAGACATCGGCCATAAAAGCCGCGCCCTGTTCGTGACGGGTGGTGATAAATTTGATCGAGGAGTTTTTTAGGGCTTCCAAAACATCGAGGTTTTCTTCCCCGGGTAGCCCAAAAATATACTCGACCCCTTCATTCTCTAGACATTTAACTAGAAGTTCGGCTGTGTTTAATTCCCCCATAATTCCCTCCTGTAGAGCTTACTTCATCAGTAAAGTCTCTAGAGATAGTTCATCCCGGCGGATTGAGGTTGTTGCGCTCAACTCGTCGGGATGATATCAGTAGACTATATGTACCAATGTAGCTGACTAAAATTTTGTTTAAGTCTATCCATATACTATTGTGACTTAGATCTTGACCCTTGGCAGATTATTTATTAGCACAATGGGGAGGAATTTTTTTTAGGCCGTTAATTCTTCGGCGGCGTGAGCTAGTTGGGCGGCGACTTTGGCTAAATAGGGACGACTTAACCACCAGATGAAGGGGGACAGCCAACCGCGCAGGGTGACAGAATAGGAAATATAACTACCACAGAGGGTTGATTCCACTTGGTACGTCATTTTCTGTTCCATGCCGGGGATAGCGAGAACTCTGAGGCTGAGGAGTTCCCCGGGGCGGACATTTTCCACGAAAACCCGGATAGGAATGGGAGTCAGACGGGTGACAGCTTGATAGATTAACCCCGGTTTAGCGATTAAACCCAGGGGAACATCAGCCTTGGCGATCAAAGGATGCCAAGAGACATCGGCCACATTGATTAATTTTTGCCAGAGGACATCGACAGGGGCGCTGCTGACCACCCGATAGGTTTTGTAGAGTGAAAACTTACAGAATAGTTTGCCTTTGGCCGCTACAATCCTTAGGGAAAAATTGAGAATCACCGATTGCCCCCCGCAAAAATAATCCAGGTAATCTTCTATTCTAGAAAATAAATGGCTTTCTGGGAGTGTGAGCTTTTTATAATTTTAACTTAGTCTCAGCAGAAGTCCCTCACTTAAGTGCGATCGGATGAAGGCTGACTTTGTATATAGACAATTCTCAAAAACTGAGCCACAACAAACAGATCTCCACCACTATTCCTTACGCGATAACCGAGCTTCGGCGGGTCCTGTTGCAAGAAAAAGTATGGGTCTTGTAGCAAATTAAATTGTATTCAGTGCAGATAGAGCATCAAGGATGAAGGGAAATCCTGTCAGAGAAGCAACCCTCTGGGGGTGTTAATTTCTTAAACAATTCATCTAATTTGACTTCCAAGCTTTCTTTGACTACTGTTGAGGTTACTGCTGCCATGATTTTTCAATCATATACGACCTCTTCATTTTAGATCATTTGCCTTTTTCTCTATTTAATTTGGTAAGTACCTAAGCAAAATTAATTACACATCTAAGCCACTACTCCGTCAGACTTCTGGTGTGAGCAAACAGTGAACTGAAAACTCAAATCCGATCCCTAATAGCTGTCTCCCGTCTCCTGTCTCCTGTCTCCTGTCTCCTGTCTCCTGTCTCGACTAGGAAATTAATTTTGCACGACTACTTATGTAACCAACAATTCCCGACAGAGAAGTAATCATAATCGGTCAGAAACCGGACCTAGCCGCCTCTACCGATGATGGCGTGGAGGATCGCCTCAATGGTGTTATCCTTGATATCAGCGATCGCTATATCGACGAAAGTAGTCGTCTCAAAAGCTACCTCGACCTTTAGCCCTGGCGGAAAACTTTCCTGTCAGCGAGCGATCGCATTTTTCATCGTCTCTCCAGAGGGTTATCAATAAAAGCGATCGCTATTTACAGGCCATTACTGCGATTGTGTAGGCGTTATTATTCATCCCGTTAATATTAAAATTAATCTGATAGGGCTGTCTACCCGTGGGTGATTGGAAGGGTAAAGAATAGGTTTCACCCCGTTTCATTTCGACATTTTTCTGGAAGGCACTATTAACCGAATTATCGGGATACTTGAGATTGATCGTTACTCCGTATTTGCCATCGTTTTCGGGAACCATGACTCCTTTAAAAGAGGCAAATTTCACCCCGGAGGGAACGGCGAAATCGGTGTTAAAGTTATTCTTTCCTATGGCATCGATCTGTTTGCGGATATGGGTCTGATTAGTGGCTACTTCCTTGAGGTACTGACAGTTTTTCGGAAGTTCTGTAGCCTGATCTTTAGTAGCGGCAACAACCCCTATTGATGTCAGTCCGAGGATTAAACCGACACAGAGAAGGCTGAAAGTTTTTGTCAACATGATAGTTCTTCCCGTTAAGGTTTTCTAAAATTGGCTCTTCGGGGACGATTAAAGATAATTAAGCCTTAATTGTCCCGCCTTGACTTTTTCCGTGACCAAAGTTCTCACTAATTCTAATTCTTGGCGCGGTACTTGGTCATTATCGCTCACAGTGGAGCGAGTTCTCCTGTTTCTTCTGGGGTTAATTTCTGTGCGTCAACCCGTGAGATTTTCAGAGAATTGCTCCTCGTTTACTACTAATATTTAACGTTGGCAGGCTCGGAGAAACTATCAAAATTCTGCAAATCTAACTTTTATTTTGTTAAGAATTATCTCGCAAAGTTGCCGACGGACACTCACCGAACATTTTCTTATAATCTTTGGCAAATTGACCCATGTGCCAGAATCCCCACTGTAGGGCGATCGCACTAACGGTAATTCCTTGACCCGCAGACGCTTTTAGTTGTCGTCGTACCCCGTTAAGACGTTGAATTTTGAGATAAGTCGCAGGTCCCAGGCCAAAACATTCCTGAAAACCATAACGGAGGGTACGTTCACTGATGTGCAGTTCTTGGCATAGATCGAGGATCGAGAGGGGGCGATCGAGATTGTCCAGTAAGATCTCCTCTGCTCGCTTAATGTAGGGATGTCGTATTGAAGGGCGCAGCGGCGGATAGTTTTGATGGGAATCGAGTACATCTAGAACCAGAGAGATAAAATCCTCTCGGATCAGCGATTGCATAGCTGGCTCTAGAATTGTCTGGGGTTGTCTCCAGAAAAGCTCAAAAATATATCTTAAATGAGAGCGGAATCGTCTCAGGACAGTCGGCTCTGGTTGAATTGCCAGGGTTGAATCCGTAATTAAAGATGCTACCCCGAGCCGATCGGTTTGTTCGGCCTGGGAAAACAGAGAATCGTTATCGATAGTAACCAGAGCGAGGGGCAAGTTTCCCGATCGAAGCATATCGATCCCCCTGGAACTTTTCTGCAAGAGAGCGGAATTCGACGATAAAGAATACCCGTGCCACTTGAAGACTCGGGGTGTAGACAAGGGTATCCCGACGGTGATTGTCCCGGGAGGAGAATCCCCTTGAGAACGAATTCCTCGATTGTAAATCGGTCGGGCGAATTGTATGCCCCCGACTTGAGCTACGAACAGTTCCCCCTCGAAAGTTCCCGCCTCGATCGGTCGATGAACCATGTCCCAACGAAAAGCTCTCATCCGCGACCCTAGTTCATCGATATCGTGAAAAGTAATAGTCTCGATCAGGGGCTGTAAATTGATATTCATTTTGTCTGATTTGGGATAGCAGAATTATTAAAAATTATTAAGTATTATTAAGAGTTATTCTCTTGTAAATATGCAGGATACCTCACTAATCTTAATTGTAGAGTTTTTTGGCTTTTATGGGTTAATAACGTCAGACTCTGACTTTTTTCCTTGATTGAAACAAATAGGGTTTTCTGGTTATCTGCAATATTTTTTAAAATTTATGGTCAATTCTTAATAAAAAAATTACCGAAAAGTTCTATCTATAAGTCTAAGTTTGCCATTTTTTGATAGCGATCGCTCTTGCCAAGCGTCTATAATAGTCTTCTAGAGGCTAATAGATAGAAAGTCGCTGTTTATTCAAGCAAGAAAATTTAGAAAGAAGATAGGAGATAAATACCCTTAAAATTAATTAGCAGGAGGAAATATTACCAATTAAAGGTTCGCTGCTATGAAATTCCGTCAATTGATGCGGGCAACAGAAAATAAATACAATCGGCTGCTGGCAAATCTGCTCTCGCTCTACATTATTTACCCATTTTTAGTATATCTACCCCTGGGAGATTTGCTAGTTTTCTTTTTCTTCTCCCTCTCTCTGATCATCGCCGTCTATCAGATCGATCGCAGTAAATTGGCTTTAAGATGTAATATCGGTCTGTTTCTAATTGCCCTCCTCCTGCGAGCATTCAGCACGATTATCCCTATTTATAGCGATTTCAACCGTTGGTTCGATCTGTCTAGTACATTAATTTCTCTAGCTTTTATTAGTTTATGCGTGTACTCGATTTTACTAGAATTAATTCTCGCCGAACAGGTAACATCCGATATCATCAAAGGGGGAATTTGTGTCTATTTTCTCCTAGGATTTTTCTGGGCATCCGCTTATAGTATCGTCCAGATTTTTGAACCCGATTCCTTTAGCTCCGCCGCTAAAACCGTCAACCAGGCGGATCTACTTCATTTCAGCTTTACTACCCTGGCCACGGTTGGCTACGGTGATATAGTTCCTACCAGTAAAGTCGCTAGAGTTTTGGCCAATTTAGAAGGAATGACTGGAGTTCTCTATCCCGCCGTTTTTATCGCTCGTTTAGTCAGTTTACACAATGGTCGTTAACCAAAACAATCCATCGCCTTGGAGAATATTAGATGATTATGCGTCGCTTTATCCCGATTCTTTCTTTACTGTTGCCTTGGGTCACTGCCGCAGGAGTCTTGGCGGAAATACCGACTCTATCCCAGGAAATCCGCCCAAAAACGGCGGAACAGGTGATCGAGCAACTCTGTGCTAATTTAACCAAACAGCGATCGTTCACCGTCAATATGGATGTCACCTATGACGATATACTCGACTCCGGGGCGAAAGTTCAGTACAGTGCCGATCAAAACATCTGGGTAGAGAAACCCGATCGCCTGCGCTCGGACTACACTGGGGATGAACGAGTTACACGCTTTTTTTACGATGGTAAAACCTTCACCCTTGCGGATCTGGAACAGGATCTATACGTCACGAAACCGGCTCCGAATACTCTAGATGAAGCCTTAGACCAAGTAGAGCAAAGGTACGGAATCACCATTCCCATGTCAAATCTAGCAGCGAACGATCCCTGTGCAGATCTAATGGCTGATGTCAGACAAATTATTTTTATCGGCAACAACATGGTTAATGGTGAACAAATGTATCATCTGCTGCTGATCGGTAGCGATCGCGATTATCAAATCTGGGTCACGCAGGATGCCACCCCCCTACTGAGGAAAGCGATTATCACCTATAAAACTCTACCCGGTTCACCCCAGTACACGGCAATATTATCCGATTGGAATTTTAAGCCTAGTACACCCGCCGATACTTTCACTTTCCAACCGGGATCAGAGTCGATCCCTATCGAACTTCTACCCCCTAGGGATAATCAATCCCAGCCATAAAGCCCGTTCATAAAACGCGATCGCTTGTCGGTATTCCCCTAAATCAGCGTTTTGATATACTTTGAATATCTAACGAATTCGAGGTGGGATCATGAAGTCGCAGATTGGACGCTGGGGTAATTCTTTAGCGATTCGGATTCCCAAGTATGCGGTGGAGGCACTGAACCTCAATCCCAATGACGTTGTTGAATGTTCTGTGGAAAACGGAAAGCTAGTAATTGAGCTAATTCAAGCCTTGCCTGAGTTAAGCCTAGAAGAACTACTGGCTGAGGTTGTTGAATCACCGGAGCCGGAAGTGGATTGGGGACGGCCAATGGGAGAGGAGGTTTGGTGACATACATTCCAGAACGTGGAGATTTCCTGCGGTTGAGCTTCGACCCACAAATTGGGCTTGACATCCTCACCGCCGTAAACGGACGGTGATTCCCAAACCTCACGATTTAGGTTTCTGCTTCTTTCCCGAAGGATTTTTCGCACCTGCCGCCCCAGATTTACTCTGTTCTGGTCTTATGGTCGCTCGACAGACTGACACCGCAAGCCCTGCGGCCAAAATATTTTTACTGGCGTTAATATCTCGGTCATGGTGAGTCCCACAGTCTGGACAGTCCCATTCTCGAACATTTAACGGCATTTTCTCAGCAATATACCCGCAATTACTACACCTTTTAGAGCTAGGAAACCATCTATCTATTTCGATGTAATTTCTGCCATACCAACGGCATTTATAGGCTAATTGTCGGGTAATTTCTCCCCAGCTTACATCAGATATTGCCTGAGATAATTTCGGGTTTTTGACCATATTCTTGACGGCTAAATTCTCAACCACAATCGTTTGGTTTTCACGAACTAATTGAGTGGTTAGCTTGTGTAAATGGTCTTTTCTGTTATCAGTAATTTGAGCGTGAATCTTGGCTACTTTGATTTTTGCCTTTTCTCGATTCTTTGAGCCTTTCTGTTTTCGAGAAAGATTTTTTTGTGCCTTTCGCAGTCTCCGATAATGCTTTTTAAAGTGCTTAGGATTAGATACTTTATCGCCGTCGCTGGTAATTACTAGGCTACTAATTCCTAAGTCAATTCCGATGGCTTTATCTGTTACTGATAAAGGCTTAATCGTTGGGTCATCAAATCTTATTGAAATATGCCAGCGTCCAGAAGGATGTAATCTGACTGTTACTGTGCTTGGGTCACAGCTTTCTGGTATTTGTCTTGACCATCGAATAGGTAAAGGTTCTGTGCATTTAGCTAAATAGATTTGTCTGTCTTTAAATTTAAAAGCAGACTTGGTAAATTCGGCACTTCCTCCTTGATGTTTTTTCTTAAAGGTGGGATACTTAGTACGACCAGCAAAGAAGTTAGTAAAAGCTGTTTGTAGGTGTCTTAACCCTTGTTGTAAAGGTACACAGCTAACTTCGTTTAAAAACTCTAATTCTTCTTGCTTTTTCCAGTCGGTTAGCATTGAAGAAGTTTCAGTATATCCTACTCTTTCTTGCTTTTCGTACCAAGCTTGTGTTCTGAGATGGAGAGCTTTGTTGTAAACTAATCTTACACAGCCCAATGTGCGCCGCAATAGCGACTCTTGTTCTGGTGTTGGGTAAAATCGGTAAGAATAGGCTTTTTCCATGTCTCACATTTTAGCATATATTTCGTAAACGATGCTCATATTTAACAGTAAAGCCGTCGTAGAACGACGGGGTTTCAGACCCAAATTTTCGATGAGCAAATGGGTAATCGTCCAGGACTGGTGGTAAGCCCTATTGATTTTAATCGCAAGATTGGTTTTGCCTTTGTCTGCCCGGTGAGCAATACGCAACGCCAGAACCCTTTCTACGTCAAGATTCCAGATGGAGAGGCGGTGACAGGAGTTATCATGGTAGATCAACTGCGATCGTTGGACTTCCGAGCGAGAAAAGCGAGCTTTATCGGCAAGTGTCCAGAACGGTTGCTCCAGGATGTTCTCAGAAGAATTAAGCCGATTCTTTTCTGATCGGGACATTCTCAAAAGCCTTACACATCCATTGTAGCTATCCCTCTCGCTCTTTACTCAAAATTAAGTAGCTGGTTATAATTAAATTAAAAATGGATTTTAGGTTCGATCCCCCCTTAGTCCTAGAGTTGATTCATAGTAGGGTTGATTCATGAATCAACCCTACCCTTAGTCCCCCCTTGATCAGGGTGGTGTCTGATAATTTTTAACGCCTACCTACTTATCGAAGATGTTCCCGCCAGAGTGTGTCTAGAAACAGGAGAGCGTTTTTTTGCACCAGAAACCGTCCAACGCTTGCAGAAAATAATCTGGGAAGATAAGCAGCCAAGGCGAATAAAAAAATCAAGGAGTCCGAGCTATGAAAAGATCTTTACGTCAAAACTTATGTGTTCTTGCCGCCCTCCTTTTGGGTACAAGTTTACTGATCACGGATTATGTGGACGCTCGCGGTGGCGGTGGTGGCGGTAGTCGTGGCGGTGGTGGTGGTAGTCGTGGCGGTGGTGGAGCTTCCCCACGGGTTAACCGCAGTAGTGATCTGCAAAACCGAGGGAATTTTAGTAATCGTTCCCAACCCTCTAGAGATTTTTCTGGAAGACAGGGAGAACGGCAAACCAGTCAACAAAACCGTCAAGGGGAACGCAGCGCAAGACAGGGGGAACGGCAAACCAGTCAACAAAACCGTCAAGGGGAACGCACGGAAAGACAGGGGGAACGGCAAACCAGTCAACAAAACCGTCAAGGGGAACGCACGGAAAGACAGGGGGAACAGCAAACCAGTCAACAAACCCGTCAAGGGGAACGCACGGAAAGACAGGGTGAACGGCAGGGGGAACGCAGCGAAAGAACCGATATCCGTCAAGGGGAACGCAGCGAAAGACAGGGTGAACGGCAGCAGCAGGTTAGCGATCGCCAACAGAACCGTCAAAACTTTATTGACGATAATCGCAATGGTTACTGGCGTGGTGGCGGTTGGTACGGTGGCGGTTATTACGTCCCCCCGGGTTGGGGTTGGGTGGGTTTGACCACCGGCTTAGTCATCGGTTCAGCGATCGCCACTCTCCCCCCCTACTACAATACCGTCTATGTGGGTTCTACTTCCTACATTTACTCGGACGGCATCTATCTTCAGCCTAGCGGTAGTTCCTACACGGTGGTGGCCCCTCCCATCGGCGCAATTGTCACCTATATCCCAGACGGCTGCACCACAATTACGGCTGACAATACACTTTATTACAATTGTAGCGGTATCTACTATCAGCCCCTGTTTGAGAATGGTTCCACGGTTTATCAGGTGGTTCGCTTCTAATCGGTTTCTTCTTCATCAATAATTGCCGATCGATCTAATAATAATAAATCTCGCAGGCGATCGGTATCTAATTCTGTTAACCAATTTTCCCCGGCATCTACGGTTTGTTCCGCTAATTGTTTCTTGCTTTCGATCATCTCATTAATGCGTTCCTCTAGGGTTCCCGTACAGATGAATTTATGTACCTGAACATTGCGTTTTTGTCCGATGCGGAAAGCGCGATCGGTGGCCTGGTTTTCTACGGCCGGATTCCACCAACGATCGATATGAAAAACGTGATTAGCGCGGGTTAAATTTAATCCTGTTCCCCCTGCTTTCAGGGAGAGAATAAAAATCTTTGGTCCTTGGGGATCATTTTGAAAGCGCTCGATCATTTCTACCCGATCTTTTGCTTTGGTAGAACCGGACAGAAATAATATTTCCTCGGCTAATTTTTTCTGGAGATGGGTTTGTAGGAGTTTTCCCCACTCGGCAAATTGTGTAAAAATTAAAGCTCGATCGCCTTCTGCTATCACTTCCTCTACCATGGCTTCTAAACGTAATAATTTTCCCGATCTTTGACTGGTTTCTAAACTATTTTCTTTCAAAAAATGGGCGGGATGATTACAAATTTGTTTTAGTTGCATTAGCAAGGTTAAAATTAATCCATGTTTCTGAATTCCTTGAGTTTCTTCAATTTTCTGGAGCGTTGTCTCGACTAATTGTTGATAAAGTTGTCCCTGTTCTTTCGATAAACCACAAAAAATATTCATTTCCTGTTTTTCTGGTAAATCTTCAATAATATTTTTATCGGTTTTTAATCTCCGTAAAATAAAAGGACGGACAAGGGAACGTAAATTATGCAGGGATTCTTGATCGCCGTATTTTTCAATGGGAAGGGCAAAACGACGCTGAAAAAATGTTTGAGTTCCTAAAAAATTGGGATTGAGAAAATCCAAAATTGACCACAATTCTGTCAGGCGATTTTCTACGGGAGTTCCCGTTAAGGCAATCCGAAATCCTGCGGGTATTTTTCGCACTGCTTGGGATTGTTTAGCCGTAGAGTTTTTAATATTTTGAGCCTCATCTAAAACTAAACCTTGCCATTGTACTGCTTCTAAACTGGACAGATCGCGATAGATTAAAGGATAACTGGTAATAACAACCGATTTATTTTTTACCTCTTGAGCAAAAGCTTGGCCTTTTAATCTTTTTTCGCCATGATGCACAAAAACCCCCAGGGTGGGAGCGAATTTTCTTAATTCATGTTCCCAGTTATTGACCACAGAAGTGGGAGCAACCACTAACACGGGGTTAACTAACATATCCTGTTCTTTTAATGCTAGTAAAAAAGCGATTAATTGCGGGGTTTTTCCTAAACCCATATCATCGGCTAAACAAGCACCTAAACCCCACTTTTCTAGGAAAGCTAACCAACTAACTCCCTTGATTTGATAGGGACGTAATTCCCCCCGAAATTCTCGCGGTGGGTTGATTAATTGAATCCCTTGATTGTTATTTAAATTATCAATTAATTCCTTTAATGCTCCCTCCGCTTGGAAATTAACTACCGGCAGTTTAGCAATTAGATTATTATCTCCTGAACTCAAGCGCAGGGCATCCTCCACCGAGAGATTAAGGGGAGCGATGGTATTATTTAAAATTGCCTGAGCTGCTTTGACATCCGTAGGTTGTAGGATTAACCATTTGCCTCCCACTTCCACCACTGGCGATTTTTTCTCTAATAACTTATCAAAATCTTTTTTCGATATTTCCTGTTCCCCTACCACTAATTTAAGCTGAAAGTTTAACAAACTGGTTAAACTTAATCTTTCTCCTTTTTTGGGAGTTACACTGGCAGCAATCTTAATTCCTAATCTTTGTTCATTACTACCAGCAGTTAAACCCGTTGGCAAAATTACCCCTAATCCCTGATCTTGCAATTGCCAAGCGATCGAGCGAATAAACTGATAAACTTCGATCGAATCAAGAGAACATTCCTCCGGGTGTCTCTGCTCTAAACTAATTCTAATCGGTTCGTACAATCGCGATGCTAATCCCAATCCTTTTAAGAGAATTTCCTGGGGATTATTGACAACTCTTTGATAACTATGATAACTTTCTTTGCCCTCTAACCAAATCAACTTGGCACTAATGAGAAATTCGGGATCATCTAACGCTTGTAAATAATAGGTGAGTTTCCACGCTGTCCCTAAACTGGGAGGTTGTAAGGATAGACAGACACGGTATTGATTCTCGATTAATTGGCGATTATTGCCATTAACTAAACTTTCTTGGATAGGAAACACCCAGTTATTATAAGCATTTTCTAGGCGCTGTAAATTCTTGGCTTCTAAGGCAATCTCACGATGATCACCGCTTAAAGATTGTAGCCAAGGTTTTACCATCAATGACGGCGAAATATTAACAGTACTATCTATCTTTTGTCGCAAACGAGCATCGACAATATTTTTTAAGCAATCGAGAATAATTGTTTGTGGTTCGCTATTTTCTTGATAGGCAAGACAGACCGGGGGGATGGTTTGGATAAACTTAGCTAAACGAGTGCGATCGATGGTACTATCTAGCAGGGGATACCAGCAACTTTCACCCTGATTTATTCCCGCTAAAAATTTCCCTCTTGCTAATAAATCTAAACTCCAACGGTGCAAATACAGCCAAAATCGTAGATCATTGCCGATAAATTCGGCCTTAGCTAGGGGCAATTTTTCCCATAACCGCACTATCATCCCCGCAGAAAAAGTTAATCCCGATATCTGCCATGGTTGCCAAGACAAGGATTTAGTTGAGGGTTCGAGAATTTGCCCCGACAGCAGCGGTAAAAAATATTTTTTCCTAGGGGGAGAATAACTAGGCAAACTGAGCTTGATTGATTCTGGAGAATAGCAGTCAAGCTGAGGAGAAAATTTCTCGATAAATTGGGCTAATGCCCCAGATTCTAGACAAAAAGGATGATTTTCCTTTGTTTCACTTAATTCCTTCCCTTGCCACTGTTCACCCCAAAGAAAAAAAACACTATCCTGCGAACCAATCAGCCAATTACCGTGTAGAGTAGTCATTATGAAATAGGGAAATTCCTTTAAAAAACTTGCTGTTGAAAAGGTAACAAATCTCGATTTTGTCGCTTCTTCTGACGTTAAGAGCCTCTAATCTTCTATTTTACTGGACAAGGGCTGATTTCTCAAGTAGAATCTAGTTCAGCGATTAGCCCCGATCGAATGGTTATTATCAGTAATAATAAATAGAGTTATTTTAAACTATGTACAAATCGATCGCCCTAACCCTCGCGCTCAGTCTTCCCCTTAACTTCTCCCTAGTTGGTCAGACGGAAGATTTAAACCACCTACAGCAATTATTATCCACCCGAAAATGTCCCCAATGCGATCTGAGCGGTTCAGGGTTAGTGCAATCGAATCTAGTCGGGGCAAAATTAAATGGGGCCAATCTCGTCGGTGCTAATCTTAGTCAAGCTAATTTAAGTGGGGCGGATCTGAGTGGTGCTAATTTAACCGGAGCCTCTCTTTTTGGTGCTAATCTGACTGGAGCGAACTTAACCGGAGCAATCTTGACGGGTGCGGATTTAAGAGGTGCTTATCTCAATAATGCTAACCTCGACAACACTAAACTAGACACTGCATACGTGCAGGGTGCGGTGGGAATTCCCAGTAGTGCCGGTACTCCTGAACTATTCTACGGACTAGGGATGGTGGAAGGAAAACAGGGACGCACCAGCGCCGCCATAGAAAATTTTAATAAAGCCTTGACAATTAACTCAGAATATGCTCCAGCTTATCTGGCCCGGTCCATGGCTCACTATCGTCTGGGACAAAATGCTCTAGCGGCCCAGGATGCTCAAATGGCTTCGACTCTCTTTCAACGCCAAGGCAATACCCCCGGTCACGAAGCAGCAGAGAATTTTATTAAAGGCATGGAAATCGCCCTAAAACCGCAAGAACAAGGTGGTGGCAACGCTCAATTAGACCAAATGGTGCAGGGGATTGGTTCTCTGCTCTTACAGTTTGTTTTACCCGCTTTGGGACTGTTTTAATCCTCGTCCGCTGGCTCTTCTAAATGTTCCGAGACCGCGTAATAAAGGTCAAGAACATGGTGATCGGCAAGACGATAAAAGACTCTCCGTCCCTGTTTTTGGTATTTAACTAATCTTAAGGCTCTTAGGGTTCTTAACTGGTGCGATACGGCCGATTCACTCATCCCTAAGTCGTCGGCTAAGTCACAAACACATAATTCTTGTTTGGCTAAAAGCGACAGAATTCTTAGGCGGTTGGCATCCCCCAAAAGGCTGAAAAATTCGGCCATTTTTTGGGCTTTTTCGATTTCTAATCCCTGCAAGTGCTGGAATTTCGCCTCTTGGTGATGGGATTCCCCACAAACCGGTGCTATTTTCTCTAGGGCCATATTTTTTCCTGATCGGTTATTAAGGGAAAGTTGAGAAAGGGAGGTATCGATCAAATCTTCCATGCCGATACTTGTCCCTTTCTTCCCAATAACTAAATTTAAACGCAACCACAGCCCTGGTGTCCACAGCCTTTCTCGTTAACGTGACCATTGGCACAAGCTTGGCAACAGTAGTATTTATCGTTTTCTTTGATGGCATCGGCGATCGATACTACACACTTACAGGATTTACAAGCACATTTCATGGTGGTGACAGCGATCATGGTTACTACCTCTGAACTTCTTTACTGACTTTATTATAACATCTGAACAGATGTTCATGGATTGAACAAAGTTAAATTTTTCTAAAACTCAGACGGGTGGGAAGTTCTCCTTGATCAGTGATCAGATTTGAGTTTTCAGTTTGCATATAGAGCTTTTCACGTTACTGAGGTATCGACAAGTTTTGCCAACAAAGAGTTTAACCCCCTTGCCCATGCCTCATTCTGATGAAAACTGCTATATATAGTCTAAGGTAGAAAAAAGTTAAATACTGACTAAACCGCCCAATCATAACAACTTAGGCGACAAATTCTGATGTTATTAGCATTAAAACAACTAACTGTTACCCCAGGCGACCGCCTGTTGTTAACTTCACTCACTTGGCAAGATTATGAAAAAATTCTTGACGAATTGGGAGAGCGACGGTCAATTCGTCTATCTTATAGTCAGGGAACTTTAGAAGCAATGACTCCTCTTTTTATTCATGAAAATACCAAAGTTTTAATCGGGGATTTGGTTAAAGTTCTCCTGGATGAATTAGAGTTAGACTATGAACCCGCCGGATCAACAACCTTTAAAAATCAGCAAATGGATCAAGGAATAGAACCAGATGAGTCTTTTTATATCGGAAATTGTGCTGCCGTTAGGGGAAAAAAGCGACTTGATCTGGCTATTGATCCCCCTCCCGATTTAGCCATTGAAATTGATATCACTAAGCGAACTCGATTTAATAATTATGAGCGATTGGGTGTTCCTGAATTGTGGCGATATGATGGGGAGAGACTGGAAATCAATGTTTTGCAAGGATCAGAATACGTTGAATCTTGCCAAAGCCGACTATTTTCTCAATTTAATCTAATAGAAAAAATTCCAGAAACGCTACAAAATAGTCAAAAAATCGGTAGTGCAATGGCATTAAAACAATTCCGAATTTGGGTCAAGCAAACGCTTAATCCCTGACTTCAAATGTACAACGAAGTCAGGGAACTGAGGTTTCCTACTGTCTTTTTACTGTTTACTGATTACTGTGTTTAGACGCGGAACAGCCTACCAGCGATCGCCAGCATCGTAAATTGTTAAACGTCCGACTCCTAGAGCTAATCCGGGAGAATTGTCTCCGGGGGGATAAGCAGTAATTCCAAACTGATAGACACCACCATAATCAGGATTTCGTACTGGTTTCAGACCGATGGAAACGGTATTACCAGGGGGGACAGGAGGATCAAAAATGACCGTAATCGTCTGAGTATTGGGGTCAAAGGTAGTGGATTTTAGGGTTAATTTTTCGCCTCGCTGATTGCGATCGCCAAGAAAAGCAAAGGTTTGATCAACAAGAAAAGCAATAGTTTGAATATTAGGCTGCTGTTGTATGGTTACTTTACCCAAGGGCGCCCCGAGAGACGGCGGCAGAGCGATGGTAAGATAGTATTTTGCTCCCCAAGCACGCACGGATTGGAAAGTAGCGAAGAAATTAACCAGAGTGGGAGAACTCTCAAAAAATACTCTGCCATCGGGAAATTGTCCTGCGAGGGAAACAGGAGCATCAAAAGCGAATATAGCAATCAAAGCGAGTTTAGATAGACTTTCAATCTGTTTTAAAGACAAAAAAGGAATTTTCAAGGTAAAAGCTACTATAAAATATTGATTGTCAAGGGGAATTATAGCAAATTCACTTAACCCCAAACCCCTGCCATGATCAGTGATCAGTGATCAGTTATCAGTTATCAGCTTTTTTCTCCCCACTCCCCCAACACCCCACACCCCACTTCATAATTTATAATTCATAATTCACAATTCATAATTCCCCAATCAGGAGTCAGTGATCAGTGATCAGCTTTTTTCTCCCCACTCCCCCACCCCCAACACCCCACACCCCACACCCCACTTTATAATTTATAATTCACAATTCATAATTCATAATTCCCCAATCAGGAGTCAGTGATCAGTGATCAGCTTTTTTCTCCCCACTCCCCCACCCCCAACACCCCACACCCCACACCCCACTTCATAATTTATAATTCATAATTCACAATTCATAATTCATAATTCCCCAACCCCGAACTTGCAATGTATCTAGAACACCTGCACCTTCACAGTTTTAGAAATTATGCCGAACAGTTGCTAAAATTCGAGTCCAAAAAAACAATATTATTGGGCAATAATGCTCAGGGAAAATCCAATTTACTAGAAGCGATCGAACTTTTGGCCACTCTCAAGAGCCATCGAGTTAGCAAGGATCGGGATCTGGTGCTAGAATCGGACTCAGAGGCGAGAATTTTTGCTAGGGTTAATCGTCTTTATGGAGCATCAGAATTAAGTTTAATTCTCCGTTCTTCCGGTCGTCGTACCGTGATCCGTGACCGTCAACCCCTGCGCCGTCATCTTGATTTTTTGGGCGTGATTAATGCGGTACAATTTTCTAGTCTCGATCTGGATTTAGTGCGCGGTGGTCCGGAAGCTCGCCGAGATTGGTTAGATACTTTATTAATTCAATTAGAACCCCTATACGTTCATATTTTACAGCAATATAATCAGGTTTTACGACAAAGAAATGCCCTCTTAAAAGAGATTCGTAAACAGGAATTAGAGGGAAAAGTTTATGCGGATTTATCCCAACTAAAACTCTGGGATTTACAACTAGCAGAAACCGGTTCAAGAGTAACGAGAAGAAGGGCGCGAGTCCTGCAAAGATTAATTCCTTTAGCCCAAAAATGGCACGAAAGTATTAGCGGAAAAACGGAATTTTTAGAATTACAATATGTTCCCAATGTGCCTTGGCTAGAAGATGATGTCAATGGGGTACAAAGGGCTTTTTTAGATAAGATTGAAACCCGTCGTTTGGCAGAGAAACAACTAGGGACATCGGTAGTCGGTCCGCACCGGGATGAAGTGGATTTTTTAATTAACCAAAACCCCGCTAAATCCTACGGTTCCCAAGGACAACAAAGAACCCTAGTTTTAGCCTTGAAATTAGCGGAATTACAGTTATTAGAGCAGATTATCGGGGAACCTCCCCTACTGCTCCTCGATGATGTTTTAGCGGAATTAGATATCGAACGACAAAATCAATTATTAGATGCGATCGAAGACCGTTTTCAAACTTTAATTACCACCACTCATCTCAGTTCGTTTGAGTCCCGTTGGTTGCAATCTTCCCAGATATTTTCTGTCAAAAAGGGACATATTTTTTATTAGCCTATAGCCTCTCTTTATTTTGCTCTTTGTCTGTATACACCCATAATAACAAAACAGGCCTGCGGCCTGTTTCACTATTAGATTAAGAATAATTAATCCTACCTAATCTCGCGGACTACCGGCTTACCGTCGATAATTTCACCGACGAGAATCAGATCAGCAACCCCGACAAATAAACCATTTTCTAAAACCCCCGGCATATTATTAATAGTTCTTTCCAAATCAGCCGGATCATCGATACTATCAAATTTAACATCGATAACTAAATTGCCTTGATCTGTCACCACGGGGCCAGCTTTTTTCACTCCCATGCGGAGAGAAGGTTTACCACCGAGGGCCTCTAATTTCAGCATCACCGGAGTCATGGCCATGGGTAACACTTCCACCGGCAAAAGAAAAGTCGATCCCAGCTTATCCACCAGCTTATTGCCATCCACTACCACGACGAAAATATCGGCGAGACTATCGACAATTTTCTCCTGAGTATGGGCAGCACCGCCACCTTTAATCAGATTTTTCTGGGGATCCACCTCATCGGCCCCATCGATAGCGATATCCATCTTCACGATGACATCGAGGGTAGTGAGGGGAATTCCGTACTTCCTAGCTAAAACTTGCGCTTGAAAAGAAGTGGGAACCCCGACAATATTGCTGATTTCCCCGCTTTGCAGTCTAGCGCCCAGATACTCGATCGCATAGGCCGTCGTTGAACCAGTTCCCAATCCCACGACCGAATTAGATTGAACTAGATTAGCGGCGGCCTTCCCGACCTCCTGTTTCATGATAATGACCGGATCGATTGCTGTCATGATGCACATTCCTAAAAGCGATATTTTGAACCTCTTAGTTATCGGCTATCCCTTGCCCTCTTGTCAATGCAATTAGGGATTAGTGGCCTGAGCTGCTAACATTTCCTTGAGTTTAGCCAATTCATTGGCCCAACGGGGATCTGGCTGTAAAGCGTCACCATCGCCGGTAACTTTCGGGGTACTACTGCCACCCCGTTCACCCTTGCGTTTTTTGCCGCCGCCACCACCACTACTGGATTTGCGCGGTGCTGCTGTCGTCGGTTTCGGAGTCGGTCTTTCGACTTTTTCGGGGGTTTCTACGCTTGCCTCCGTGCCTTCTGCTTCTTCTCCTTCTTCTTTACCTCCCTTGCTGCGGGGGAGAGCTTTCTCGATTTTGATCGGGTTTTCCATGAAGGATTGGCCGTTGTATTTTTCGATAAACTGGTCGGCTAGTTCATCGCTAGGGACGGTAACGAAGGCAAAACCGCGACATTTGCCAGTTTTGCGATCTTTGATGACTTTAGTGGTAATCGTATCCCCTTCATCGGCAAAAAGCGCCTGTAATTTTTCGCGCTCGACGGATTCTTTGGGCAAATTACCAACGTATAGACGAATGGACATGATAGATTCCTCCAAGTATAGGGTGATTTGACATACTCCCACCGTCAAGCTACGCTGTGACGGGGGATTCTTTCCACATTGCTGTTAGAAATTCCTTGTTCAACGAGACAGCTTAGATTCTCAATGTCTCCATTAAGAATCCAGAGGCCGGACTCTCCCAAGGCGTTTGGGTCGGTTTCTGTTTGCCCAACAGTACCGTTGAGATAATTTCCCAAATATTGTAACCCTTTTTTAAGAATATTTATTGCTGCATTATGATCCCTATCTAAGACTGTTTTACAGTTAGGACATTGATGAGTTCTAGTGCTTAATGTTTTTTGCACTCTCGTCCCACAAACTGAACAATCTTGAGAAGTGAAATGCGGCGGCACAGCAACACAAACAATCCGATAAATCTTGGCAAAATAATTCAACCAGTGAGTGAATTGATACCAAGAAGCATCAGAAATCGACTTGGCAAGCTTACGGTTTTTGACTAAGTTTCTTACCTTTAAAGCTTCATAGACTACCAGATCATTAGACTGGACTAACGCCAAAGCGTCTTTAATTGCTTTGTCTTTACGTTGTCTTGATACTTTAAGATGAAGCCTAGCTACTTTTATCCGTTGCTTGTGATAGTTGTTAGACTGTTTCTTTCCTTTGCGAAATTGTTTTGATAATCTCCTTTGTGCTTTTTTCAGTCGTTTTTCTGACTTTCTTAAATAACGTGGATTCTCTACAGTATTGCCTTGAGCGTCAGTATAAAACTCTTTTAACCCTAAGTCAATTCCTGTTATTTGTCCCGTCGGTTTATGGTATTCTTGCCGTTCTACGTCAATCAGAAACTGGCAATAATAACCGTCAGCACGTCTAACAACTCTTACCCGTCTAATCTGTTGCTCTGAATAATAAACTAAGGTCTTTTGACTACACCATAAATCAAATTCTCCTGCTTTAAAGCCATCAGTGAACTTGATTTTACGTCGATCATCTGATAGTTTGTAGCCCGTTAGTTTATACTCAACCGAACGGTTATGTTTTTTGAACCGAGGAAACCCCTTTTTTCCCGGTATCTTAGCATGACAATTATGGTAAAACCTAGTAATTGATTGCCAGGCTCTATCAGCAGCCGATTGACGAGCTTGAGAGTTTAATTTATTAACCCATGGTGTCTCTTTATTATTAGCTAGTACCGCGCAAAGTTTTTGGAGATCATTGCGGGTTGTCCCTTGATTGGACCGCCAATAACGAACACAAGAATTACGCACAAACTGAGAAGTTTTGATAGCTTCATCAAGCCGGTGATATTGCTCTGGTGTTCCGTTTTTTAGCTTTGCTTCTACGACTAGCATCTAACAATCCTCGACCCTTGGCTAAGTTAATTATAACACAGTTTACCCACAGATGGTGGAATTAAACCGATGCTCTGCGGTTGATATTCTGGTCGGATTTCATCCCCCGCAAAGCTGAGTATCTTGTCGAAAAATGTAGCGGGGGCATTCATCCGACATTTTAGGTAAAAACTTGTGCGACATTCCGTGCCTGTATGCTGATTTTTTTAAGGCAAACAGAGCTAAGGAGGATGTTTCCCAGCGATAAGCTTGTAGTTTCTGCACGATAGCGGCTGTGTCCGTCAATTTTGACTATCCTTAACGATTTCAACGAGAGGAACGGAATCTAGGGGTTACGTTTTTAGCTGTTAACAGGGCTAATCATTCAACTTACCCGATTTATGTCGCTCTCTTCGATTATTACAGAATCTTTACACAATTTGTCAAATATTTTCTCTCGCTCTGGTCGGCCCTGGGGAAAAATAAGTATAACTACTTAAGTATTTGTTCACAGTAAGCAAAATTTTATTAAAACTCTTGCTAAATGTATCATTATATGCTTCTTTCCTTTTGGCGGCGGGGTATCCTAGCTAACAGGAGGGAAAAAGCAAAACCCTCTCTACAGGTACATTGACACTTTGTCAAGTATTTGTTACATTAGTTAAAGAAAAGAGGTGATACCGATCACCCATCTCGCTTGTTATCAACCACTGTCTTCATCGAGGAGGAACACCATGTCTCAACCGATCGAACTTTCCTTAGAACAACAGTTCAACATTCGTTCTTTTCAGACTCAGGTAGAAAAAATGAGTCAGGAGCAAGCGCAGGATTTCCTGATCAAGCTCTACGAACAAATGATGGTCAGAGAAAATATGTACAAAGCTTTTCTCAAACACCAGTGGGGTCTAGATTCTAATCCCTGGGCCCCCCAATAACTCATTTCACCCCTGCGGGCGACCTCTTTCTCCGGCTGGGTTTCTGCGGAAACGAGCTAGGGATGCGGGGCGCATTTCTTCACCTTTTTAGCTATTCTTAGGGAAGAATAACCGAATTGCTAGGGGTTAATTTATGTTCGAGCGCGCTTTGATCTGTACAGATCTTTTCGATGGTCTCCATCGTCTTGTCCATTGTGTGCCACACTTAGCCCTGAGCGGCTTAAAACAAGTTATCTTCCTCCACAGTATTCCGGTTTGGGAACAACCCACCCTAGCTGCCGTAGATCAAGCGAAAATTGACGCGGCTAAAGAAAAATTATCCCCAGCTTTAGCAAATATTCCCGACGGTATGACAGTTAGTCTGGAAATCTCTAACCGTCGTCCCGTGGATGCCGTGCGGGAAATCCTCGCGCATCACTCTATTGACGTGATTTTGATGGGAAATCCCATGCGCGGTGCCGTCCAAGAAAAATTATTCGGTAGTACCAGTTTAGCGATCGCAGGTATTACCGATATTCCGCTGCTGATTTTCCGACCGCAATTATTATCAGTTTATACTCACGATGAATTAGCCCTGCGCTGTCAGCATCTCTGGAAACATTTATTAATTCCCTACGATGGCAGTCCCGACGCGATTTATCTAATTGAACAGATGGAAAAATACGCCCAAACCCGCGCCCCCGGCTCTTTTGAGCAATGTCTCCTCGTCCGGGTAGTGGAAAATATCAGTCGCGATCCCAGTGTCACCGAATCTCGTTTAAATGATGCCCGTCGGGAATTAGAATCGGTGCAAGTGCGACTAGAAAAACTCGGTTTGCAAGTACAGAGCCAAGTGCGACAAGGAACACCTGTATTAGAAGTTTTGACGGCAGCGGAAGAAGATGACATCAGTGCCATCGCAGTGGCTACCTGCCATCGTTCCAATATGTTGGAATGGTTAGCCGTGCGTCGGATTAATGAAGATATTCTTCATCAACTGTGGTTCCCCTTATTATTTTTCTCACCGAAGGGATAGACTGGAAAAAAAGGCTCTCTTGGGGATAAACCACAGAGACACAAAGGACAGAGAGAGGAAGACAGATTCGATCACTAAAATCGATCACACAAACGACAAGAGAGCCGCAAAAATTTGGGATAAATTAACTTAAGTAAGTAGTTATAATTAAATTAAAAATAGATTTTGCCTCTGATCCCCCCTGCCCCCCCTAGGGTTGATTCATAGTAGGGTTGATTCATAGTAGGGTTGATTCATGAATCAACCCTACCCAAACTCCTTGATAAGGTGGGGATCTGAAAACTTTTAACAACTACCTACTTAACTGTTCAATTAATCCCACAACTTTAGCCTTAATTTCATCGCGAACTCGGCGAAAAGTTTCGATAGGTTGACCATCGGGATCATCAATTAACCAATCCTCGAAAATTTCCTGTAAAACCCATCCTTCCGGCAGATTGACACCGCAACCACATAGGGAGATAACGGCATCATAATCTTCAGGATTAAAATCCCTAATTGGTTTAGAAGTTTGGTCGGTAATATCGATACCAATTTCCTGCATAACTGCGATTGCTCCGGGGTGAACTTTGGCCGCTTCTAATCCAGAACTGGTGACGGCAATTTTACCCGCACCTAAAGTTTTAGCGAAACCTTCGGCGATTTGGGAACGACAGGAATTTTTTCTACAGGCAAACATAACTTTTTTCATGATTTTAACTCCTAGAAATTGATTTAATTAATAGCTTTATGGGCAATTGTGGCTATTTCTTGGGCGGATTTTTCCTTCCTTTCACTATAGCGATCAGTCAGATAATCTACCTGATCTCGCAGGAGAATGGTAAACTTATAAAGTTCCTCCATTACATCAATAACTCGATCTCGATAGGGGGAATCTTTCATCGTGCCATCCTCGTGAAACTCTTGATAAGCTTTAGCCACCGAAGATTGATTAGGAATAGTAAACATTCGCATCCAACGACCAAGAATTCGCAGAGTATTAACCGCGTTAAAAGATTGGGAACCTCCGCTTACTTGCATGACTGCTAAGGTGCGGCCTTGGGTAGGTCTAACCGCACCAATACTTAAGGGAATCCAATCAATTTGGTTTTTGATAATGCCGCTAATATTGCCGTGAAGTTCGGGAGATGACCAGACTTGACCCTCAGACCATTGACTTAATTCTCGTAATTCTTGCACCTTGGCATGAGTATCGGGAACACTGCCATAAATCGGCAATTCACGGGGATCAAAAAAGCGCACTTCTGCCCCATATTCAGTGATAATTCTGGCCGCTTCTTCTGCTAGTAAACGACTGTAGGAACGTGGCCGCAAAGAGCCATACAGAAAAAGAATTCTCGGTTTGTGAGTCGATTGGATCATGGTGAATAATTATTTGTAAGAACTCAAGCAACGAGGATCAAGAAGGGTGGCTTTTTCTGGATCTCTGGGAAACCAAAAGGCGGTTTTTTTACAGAATTCTACCAACATTAACATCACAGGTACTTCAATCAATACCCCCACTACTGTCGCTAAAGCAGCCCCCGAATTCAATCCGAATAACATCACAGCAGTGGCGATCGCTACCTCGAAATGATTACTAGCACCAATTAAAGCAGCGGGAGCGGCATCTTCGTAAACTAAATTGAGTTTGAGAGCGGCCACATAACTAAGTAAAAAAATCAGATTAGTTTGAATAAAGAGGGGAATAGCAATCAGGAAAATATGCAGGGGATTACTAACAATTAAATCGCCTTTGAAAGCAAAGAGGAGGATTAAGGTTAACAATAAGGCAGTGATTGCCACAGGACTGAGATAGTGAAGAAAACGCGATTCAAACCAGGCCCGTCCTTTATGTTTAAAAATCCAGTGACGGCTATAGATACCGGCAATAAGCGGTAAACCAACGTAGATTAACACAGAAAAAACAATGGTCTGCCAGGGGACTACAAAATTATTAGCTGCCAGTAACCATTTACCTAGAGGAGCGTAGAGAAAAAGCATCGCTAGGGAATTGACTGCTACCATAATTAGGGTATGACCCTGGTTACTGTAGGAAAGATAGCCCCACATCAAAACCATGGCCGTACAGGGAGCAATTCCTAGTAAAATAGCTCCAGCAGTGTAGGAACTAGCTAAACTTACCGTCTGTCCTCGGATAATCTCCGTTTGACTCAACCAAGGCAGAAACAGCCAGCCGAGAAAAAATTGAGCCAGCGCCACCATGGTAAAGGGTTTGATCAGCCAATTAACCACTAAAGTTAAAATAACTGGTTTGGGAGTACGGGCAGCCCGGAGAGCCTGAGAAAAGTCGATCTTAACCATGATCGGATACATCATGAAGAAAAGACAGATGGCGATCGGAATAGAAACGTTATAGATACTCATGGCATCTAAAGTCCGCGCTACGTCCGGAAATGACCGACCGAGGGCAATTCCCGCCAAAATACAGAAAATAACCCAAAGGGTAAGGTATTTTTCAAAAATACTAAGGCTACCGCCAGCTTTGGCGGCTTTAGGATTGATTTGATTAGTCATCGCACAAAGGTGGAAAGAGAATAATGGGAGATTGGGTAATCCACCTTTATTATTTCAAAAAAAGTTGATATGTCAAGAGGAAAAGCTAGTTATAAAGCTTTAATATTTCTAAAAATCTTGATTGGTTACTTATTTTCCTCGCAGAAACGAGCGGGGACGAGGGAACTAAAACGACGATATTCGGATAGATATTCTTCTAGGAGAAGAAATTGAGATAGATTCAGGCTGTAGTAGATCCAACGACCCTCTTGACGACTGCGGACTAAATTAGCTTCTTTTAGCGTTTTTAGGTGAAAAGATAATTTAGATTGGGCGATATCGAGATGATCGCGCAATTCACAGACGCATAATTCCTGATGTCGCAACAGTTGCAAAATTTGCAGCCGTAGGGGATCCGAGAGTGCCTGAAAACCAGTGTAAATTTGGGTTAACGAGTCGGGAGATGTGGCCAGAGAGTTGAACATTGAGATAGTCCCTCGGTGGGAAGGAAATAGGAAAGCGGGAAAATTCAGAATTGCAACAAAACTTTATGTATTTTTGTATCGAATCAGGAAAACCAGCGAATCATCCCCTGTATGATAGACAATGGTTTTGACCAGAGACAATGGTTTTGACCAGATTAGCCTTTTAAATCATTGTAAACAGGTTAGGAGACATCATGGAATTATTTGCGGCTCTCAATTTAGAACCCATTTTTCAACTCACCTTCGTGGCGCTAATCATGTTAGCTGGCCCCTTTGTCATTTTCCTACTAGCTTTTCGTGGTGGCGACCTATAAAAATCGCCTCCCCCCCATTGTTATTCGTGCTTTTTTTGACTTCTCTCCTCTTTAGGGAGAGATTTTTTGTCTAAAACCCAGTCATCAGTTATCAGTTATCAGTCATCGGTTATCATACTGAATCTGGTTATTAAAAACTGATTATTTATTCCCCCTCGTGCATGAGTGCCTCTCCTTAATATGTAGCCTATACTGTATAAATCAGTGTTATATTGGTAGCCAGGATGTGGGAAAAAGGCAAAGAAACGGTACAGACAATGAAGTTTATTCACTGGAAAAAGCAGCAGTTATTGATGATTTTTGTCCTAGCGCTGGCAATTTCAGTCGCGTGGGGGACAATTTTGCCTGTTTCTACTAAAAAGCTTCCTGCACCTAATCCCTGTAACCAACTTAGGGGAGATATTCAAAATCGGGCAAAAAAAGATGCAGAAGCTGACCGTTTGAACTTTTTTAATACTGATAAAAAGAAAAAGACAATTGGTGATATTTTAAATTTGTATAAAGAGGTAAATTCTCAAGCTTCTTGTTTTCCACAGGATGAATTATGGGATATCTATGAACAACAATATGATATTAATAAATATCCTGCCTGGATACCTGGGCTTGTTATTCTTGTTTTGGGTGGTATTTTGTGGAATGTTATTAGTGATACCTTAAAAAAATGGCTCAATCAGTCTTTAGAAGCGATTAGTAAATGGATTTATAAAACCTTCGCTGGAACACCCTTATTTGAAAATATTGCTCTTAAAAAGTATCGACAAGCATTAATTAATAAATATCAAAAACTTAATATACCTTTTCGTCCTCATCGTCCCCTAGAAATGCGGGAGATTTATGTTTCTTTAAAAGCTTTTAAAGCGAGCGATCGCTCTTTGATTGAAGCAGAAAATGCGGTGCAAAAATACCGCCGCTTAGTGGTTAAAGGTGCGCCTGGTTCGGGAAAGTCGATGTTATTAAAGTATCTAGCACTTTCCTATTCAGAAGGACGATTCAAAAATTTATCCGATCGTCCCGTGCCAATTTTACTAGAATTGAACCGCCTCAATGAGGCTAATTTGACAGTAGAAAAGTTAGAACAACATTTAGTAGAAGTTTGCGATCGCCATAATTTTCCCAAAGCTAATCGTTTCATCTCTCAAGGTTTAAAAGACGGACGTTTGCTGCTGCTTTTAGATGGGTTAGATGAGGTTAGTAGTGGCGTTCGCTCTTCTGTTGTTCGGTGTCTTAAGGACTTTTTAGAATTAGAAAATTATAAAAAATGTCGAGTAATTATTACCTGTCGGACGGCTGTTTATCATAATGAGTTTGTCGATAATACCGAGGAAACTTTAGAGATTGACGAATTTAGTGATCAACAAATGCGCCGCTTTTTGCAAGCTTGGAAGTCGGAAATGCCGCCAGAGAAATCAGTAGAACAATTGATTCAAAACTTGCGAGCTAAACCGAAAATTATGGCACTGGCGCGGAATCCCCTACTGTTAACAATCATCGCTTATCTTTATACTGATACTCCCTTCGTTTTACCTCATTCGCGAGCCGAATTTTACACTAAAGCTACTGATGTTTTATTAGAATTGCGCGATCAAGAAAGAAATATATCTAATCAATATAGTGGTGTCAACAAGCGGCGAGTTCTGCAACATTTAGCACTCTATGCTCAGAATAGCACTAATCGACAACAGCAAGATCGCCGCAGTCTTCTTGATTCTGAAGTATGGGAACAAGTTAAACAAGTCTTACCTTCATTAAATCTAGAGCATAAAGAGGCTAATTCTATCGTTGATGAAATCGTCAAACGCAGTGGATTATTGCTTCGCATTGATGGCGGACAGCGTTATTATTTTCCTCATCTCACTCTACAAGAATATTTCGTAGCAGCAGCTTTAACAGACAAACAAGATGAATTAATTCAAAAATGGCAAAATGCTCCTAGCGACTGGCTAGAAATTGTCAAGTTATGGTGTGGATTGGCAAACAATAGTACGGATTTAATTACGGCGGTATATCAACAAGATGCACTGACAGCATTTGAATGTCTAGCAGATGCTCAAGAAGTAAAAGCAGAAGTTGCTCAGGAGATTATAGATTATTTTAAGACACAATTGAGAACCGATGAATCAATTTGTAGTGCTTTTGGCTCAGTCGCGGCTGATTTTCGTCCTAGAGGGAAAGCATTATTTAATTTTTTAGTTGATAGTTTAGATGATTCAGCCAGCCAAAAAGCAGCGGCTCAAGCCTTATCTGCCACTAATTTGCCTCAAGCAGTAGAAAAATTAGTTATTTACTATGATCCCAATCAACCCCATTTTATAGAAGTGCGAGAAGCGTTGATCAGAATGGGAGGTTTAGCAGTTAATCAACTAGAATCTTTAGCTCGAAAAGGCTCTATAGAAGCAATGGATGATTTAGTTAAAATTGCCATACCAGAAGCGGCTGAGGCACTTGAAAGATTGCAGGAAGATCCGAACTTAAGCGGAAAAGTAAGTTTTCGACTTGCAGCACTGTTGAAGGAGTTAGAAGATAGTCAAGCTGAACGCAATCGCACTCTATCATGAAGGAAAACTAATGCTATTCAGATTCATTCGCCGACTAAAAAATCGAGCCGTTAAACAAAAGCGCCAGCCACAAGAGGTAATCGAAACGGACTTAAATTGGATTTGGCAACCTTTTGAAAATTCAAGCAATTTTCAGTTCTCTGCTACTGTCAAGAAAGTTGCTGCTGCAATTATTGAAAGCTCTGCTGATGATATTCCCACAATCACTCTTGAAGTCGATCCTCGGTTAGTCATTCCTTTATGTGCGATTCAGTTACAAGATGAAATTAATCTGACTCAATTAAGTTCTTTAAAAAATGAATTGGAATCAGTTACAGTTGAAAATTTAGACAATAAAATAGAGTTTGTTGATCGAGTTTTAAGTAAAATCACTCCAAAGCAGCGTTGGTTATATTTATTTAATAGTCTGACACTTGAATTAAAATTTGCCTTACTGTTTCGCTTAATCAACTACCGCCGCCCCACAAGAAACGACTGGCGCAATCTTTTTGAAAAAATAGAATATGAGTTTAAAAAAGGCCGAGAATATCTAATTGTTTTAACTGTTGTCTTCTTGCTTTCTCTTGGATCTGTAATTGAAATATTTGCTATTATGCTCAATCAGCCAAAAAGTTGGGTTAATGGCTTGATGGCAATCACAATTGTTGTTGTCTGGTCTTTTTTAATAGTTTTATGGCGAGAATTTAAAGCCAAAGAAGAAAAATCAGAGCTATCAGAGCCAACTTTATTGATGCAATTGGGCTTACTGGGACCCTGGACGTTTTGCCAAGAATGGTATCGACTACTCAGAAAAAACCTAGTTTGGGAAGGGGTGACAGCTTTGTATGAGGCTAAGGGTGTGGCTAAGGCTTTGGCTGTGCCTCTAGCTGTGGCTGTGGGTGTGGCTTGGGCTGTGGCTGGGGCTGGGGCTAGGGGGGTTGCGGCTGCGGCTTGGGCTGCGGCTGTGGGTGTGGCTTGGGCTGTGGCTGCGCTTCTGACTGTGGCTGCGGTTGGGACTGTGGCTTGGGCTGCGGCTGGGGCTGGGGATGTGGCTGTGGCTGTGGGTGTGCCTGTGGCTGCGGCTGTGAGTGTGCCTGTGATTGTGGCTGTGGCTGGGGATGTGGCTGTGGCTGTGGCTTGCGCTGTGGCTGGGGCTGGGGTTGCGGCTATCGGCTCGGGCTTGGGAATTTGGTATCGGGCTAAAGAAAAAACAGATTTAGGATGGGTGCGATTCTTGTCGATATTGGCTTTTCCCTGGTTTTGTTGGTTTCCCATTGTATTTGGGTTTACCTCTTTTGCTCTGTATCATCGCCTATCTTGGGAATGGCAATCAATATCCCTATTTTGGCTAGTTATCTTCGGATTTTGTACTGTCCTTTGGGTGCGAGGTAAAGAATTAGAAGAAAAAGCCCGCAACCCCCTCAGAGGCATTTTAGATGGGCAGTGATAGTCGCCCAAACAGTAATAAACTTGACGATGTTATATAAATTCTTCTACTGTTGAGATACAGTGAACAGTAAACAATGAAATGATAACTGATAACTGATTACTGTTTACTGGACGGCTACGCCGTGCCTTTGGCAACACTGAAAAAAGCGCCCCATCTCCCCTCTCCTAACAATCGACTGCTAAGATCGAACAGAGCGATCAATCTCTGGTTCTTCTAGGTTCTGTGTGATAAGTTTAACTTACAATATGATCGATCGATCTTTGTGTCCTTTGTGTCTTTGTGGTTCGTTCCACCCCCTCGCTAGGAGGAATGTATCTTAGAATACATTTTACCTACCAAACCTGGGAGAGCCGATCTCTCGCTCCCACGACACCTGATAAAACTATCTATGATCATTAAAAATAACCCCTATTATCGGGCTGTAATCGGCTTTTGGGTCGCTTTCCTTGTGTTTTGGGGTTTTGGAAGTTTCTCACCCCTTTTTGCCCAAGCAAAAGAGCAACCAGCCGATGTACAATCGATTACCCCCTACCTTAAGCAATTTCAACAAAAAATTACCGAATTTCGCCTCGATAACGGACTAAAATTTATTATCCTAGAAAATCGCGATGCCCCGGTTATTTCCTTTGTCACCTACGCGGATGTGGGAGGTGCCGATGAACCAGACGGTAAAACAGGAGTTGCCCACTTTTTGGAACATTTAGCCTTTAAAGGCACAAAAACCATCGGTACTAGCGATTATCTTAGCGAGAAAAAAGTCCTCGATCGCCTTGAAGCTATAGACAAAGAACTGCAAGCAGCCAAAAAAGCGGGTAAAAGCGCAGAAGTGGCTAAATTAACGGAAGAATTTCAAAAAACTAAGGCAGAGTCCGAGAAATTCGTCCAACGCAACGAATACGGGCAAATCGTCGAAACTCAGGGAGGAGTCGGTTTAAATGCCACCACTTCCAGCGATGCAACTAGCTATTTTTACAGTTTCCCGTCGAATAAATTGGAATTATGGATGTCTTTGGAATCGGAAAGATTTTTAGAACCGGTGTTCCAACGGGAATTTTACAAAGAAAAAGACGTAATTCTGGAAGAAAGACGGATGCGGACGGATAATAGCCCCTTGGGTCTATTAATCGAAGCTTTTCTCGATCAAGCTTATACTGTCCATCCCTACAAACGTCCCGTTATCGGCTACGATCGAGATATTCGCAATCTGGAACCCTCAGATATCCAAAACTTTTTCGATAAATTTTATCCTGCCAGTAATTTAACCATAGCTATCGCCGGGGATGTGGACCCAGAACAGGTCAAACAGTTAGCTAAGGTTTATTTTGGTCGTTTTCCCGCTAAACCGAAACCCCCACAGGTGACGGTAGTGGAACCGAACCAAACCAAAACAAAGGAAATTACCCTAAAATTAGCCTCGCAGCCTTGGTATTTAGAAGGATACCATCGTCCCGCCCTCAATCATCCCGATCATGCGGTTTACGAGGTTATCGCCACTTTAATGAGTGAAGGAAGAACTTCGCGACTGTATAAAGCTTTAGTGGAGGACAAACAACTGGCCCTCGCTGCCCAGGGATTTAACGGCTTTCCGGGGGATAAATACCCGAATTTGCTGTTATTCTATGCTCTGAGCGCTCCTAATGTCAGCCTGGAGGAAGTAGCGCAGGGTTTGAATTTGGAATTGGAAAGATTGAAAAATGAACCGGTTTCGGAACAGGAATTAGAACGGGTTAAAAATCAACTACGGGCAGCCCTATTAAGAGGTCTTGATTCTAACATGGGCATGGCGCGATCTTTGATTGAATACGAGGTAAAAACCGGCGATTGGCGTAATTTATTCGCCCAATTAGATGCTTATAATGCTGTCACCGCGGCCGATATTCAACGGGTGGCTAAAGAGACTTTTACCCCGGAAAATCGCACTATTGGCCGAATTTTACCGAAATAGAGAGATGGGGAGATAGGCGATTTTTCAGTGAGCAGTATTAGGTGAGCATTCCCTGAAAAAAAGCTACCTTCTCTCCTCTTCTAGGTTCTGTGTGATAAGTTTAACTTACTATATGATCGATCGATCTTTGTGTCCTTTGTGTCTTTGTGGTTCGTTCCACCCCCTCGCTAGGAGGAATGTATCTCAGAATACATTTTACCCACCAAATCCAAGAGAGATCCTTCTCTCCTCCCCAGTGCCGTCTTAACAAATAATTTAGATACCAGTTCATCACCCACTGCAGGATCGCAGAATCCAACCCAGTAAGACTCCAATACCACCAAAGCGGACAATTTGCCAAAAAACTTCCCCCAGCAGTCCGCGACGGATTCCTTCCCAGAATAGGCGCTTTAATTCCCCTTCTTTGAGTAAATTGCTTTCTAAAATTACCTCTAATTCTTGAATCTGTTCGCGAATTTGTACCAATTCCTTTTCTAGTTCAGGTAGGGGATTTTCCCGCCATTGGGGTTCTATTTGGCTAAATTGTGCTTCTAGGTCTTTTTTTTGCTGTTCTGCTTCTTTGATCTGTCGATAACGGTCTTTTAGTGTTGCGATCGCCGCTTCGACTTCTGCAATTGCTTGGGTAAATTCTGCCGATTCATCGTTAGGGTATGGGTTTTCTTCTAAGGACATGGACTCGATCCGATTGCCTGCGTCTAAACTATAGTTATAGACGATTTTACGGTTTTACGAGACCTTTTGATTATGATTCCATCCCCTGTCTCTTCCTCATCTCAGACTCTTGATGATCTATCTACCCTGGAATTGGCGCGGATTTTGGCGGAACGTTTGGCGATCGCACCGATTGACTGGCATCGTCTGAAGTCCAACCGTAATGCTCGGGCCGCTGAACAATTAGGGACGGCTTTGGTGTTTTTATTAGATAATCAGCCAGAAGAAGCACTTCCTCGGCTACAACAGGCTACAGGCTGGCTCGATCGCTCGATTTCTGCTCCTCCCTGTCCTTCTCACGGTCATGCTCATTAATTCAACCAGCGTTCCTGTTTAATTTGTTTAGAAAGTTTTAGTTGGGTTCCTGTTTGATTCCAGTGAACTTGGTCGAAGATTTGATATAACATACACAGTCCTCGGCCATTTTCCGCTTCTTCGGGGGGAAAATTGGGACAATCGCAACTACAGCCATGATGGTGACAACCTGGCGTAAATCCACAACCTTCGTCGGTAATTACCCAAGAATACTCGTCTTTACTGCTGGAAAAGTGAACGACCACGGTTTTGCTGGGATCGAGATGATTGCCGTGTTTAGCGGCATTAACTAAAGCTTCTTGCAATCCTAATCTAATTTCTGGTTCTAATTCTTCGGGAATACTAGCGGTCAATAAATCTAAAATCGGACAAAGATACAAGGTGGAAGCGAAACTCATGGTGTTCCAACTTCGTTTGCTTGTTGGCAGTGAAATAGCAATCACGCACTTTACCTCTAGCTTATATTCAATGACTGTTCTCTTACAGAAAGATTAAGGTCTCTTAACCGTCGATCTAGTTGATTGCCATACCTAATGAGTCATGTTTTATCCCTTTTCTGTCTCTGAGATTGATTAGATATTTTTATGATTGATCTACAAACCAATCGAGAATCAAGGCCACTTTGAGCGGGTAATTAATCAAAAAAGTAGTTGACTGGAACGGATACTAATATGCTATAATTCTTAACCATTGACTTTTCAGCTATAAACGGCTAAAGTGTCTGGGTTTTCCTCCCATTTCATCCTACCATATTCGCTGTTTTTTGTCTAAGAAAAGCGACGCATTCGACGTGGGGAGTTTGGGGAAAGAAATCAGCTGTTTGCACTTCTAGCAGTTGATAATCGCCTGTTTTACAGAGATATTGCAAGTCTCTGGCTAAAGTTGCACTTTGACAACTGATATAAACAATGCGTTGACTTTGCAGCTGTAACAGACTATCAAGGACAGAGCGATCACAACCTTTGCGGGGCGGATCGAGTAGAATAATATCGGGTTTAACTGTCAGTTGCGGTAAAGTTTTTTCTACGGCCCCTAAAATAAAGGTTGTGTTGGTAATATTATTTAATTGGGCGTTAATCTTGGCTCGATCGAGGGAAAAGCTATAGGATTCTAGTCCAATCACCTCTTTAACCCGTTTAGCGAGGGGTAAAGTAAAAGTACCGATGCCACAGTAGGCATCAATAAGAATTTCTTCACCTTTAAGGTCTAATTTCTGACAAATAACCGCAAATAAGGCTTCAGCAGCCTCTGTATTAACCTGAAAAAAGGTATCGGCAGCCAATTGATAGGTTAATCCGGCGAACTTTTCGGTAATATAGTCCCTTCCGGCGATAGTTGTGGTCTGAGTGCCAAAAATAGCATTACCTCGCTCGGGGTTATAATTCACGGTTACACCGACTAAATTGCCGTATTTTGCCAGCCATTGCTGCGCCTGTGTCTCAATTCCCTGTAAATTATGATCATTACTAATCAGGGTTAATAAAATTTCTCCGGTGTGGCGGCCAATTCTCAGGGATAAATGGCGTAATTGTCCTTGGTGGGTCTTTTCATCATAAATTGACCAGCCTTGCTCCTGAATATCCCGTTTTATCTCTGCCAGAAACGGATTTAAAGCCTGATCTTGAATCGGACATTGATTGAGATTAATCAGATGATGGCTGCCGCGACGATAATAACCCGCTTGCACGTTGCCGGTGGGGGAAAATCCGAGGGGATAGGTAGCTTTATTGCGATAAGCGAGGGGAGAATTACCGGTGAGGGGAGGATAAACCAAAGGATCGGTAAAACCACCAATTCTGGTTAATACCTCTTGTACTTGCTCTTTTTTGACCTGCAGCTGAAATTGATCCTCGATGTGTTGCCATTGACAGCCACCACATTTATCGGCAACGATGCAGCGGGGACGGATACGATGGGGAGAAGCTTGTAGAATAGTTTGTAGTTTGCCGATCGCATGACTTTTTTTGATATAGGTGATGCGAGTTTGAATGCGATCGCCAATAACCGTATCTGGCACAAAAATCACCTGTCCTCGGTATTTTCCCACACCTTCGCCCGTATGGTTGAGGTCGGTAATCTCGATCTCGATTAAATCACCTTGTTGCATAGTTAGGGAAACCAGTTTTCATCCAGGGTTTCTGCTGGGGTAATAATGACTTCTATGGGAATTTCTTGCTTGCTCAATTTCGAGACTATTTGCCTAGCTTTTCCATAACAAGAATCGAAAATTTCGAGGAGATAAGGTTTTAAGCTAGGACTGTCTTCCAGCAGATCGGCAATTTGAACTCGAAAATTAATAATTTCCGCTTCCCATTTATTAGCATTATACTTTCTTTCCGTCTGCCAATAAACTAACTTGAGCAGATGAGCTAATAATTGAATTAACAAACTTTTGAGAGCGTGTCGATTATTTTTTCCCATGCTTGCTAATTCCTCGATCAGATTAGTCCAGTCTACCGAGGCAAAATCCTCCTGTCGTAATTGGTTAACGGTTGTCTCGATCCATAGCTGAAAATCTCGATCGTATAGGCTGATCTTCGAGATCGGTATTTGAGCGGTCATGGGGGGTAAACAGTAAAAACAATCCAACTCTATTCTACAATCAAAAGTTAATTTTTCTAAAATCCTAGATCAGCTTTGGCAATTTTGGCCGCCGCTAAAACTTCCTCATCGGGTAATTCTCGCCAGTCGGTTGCGCCTATTTCAGTATAGAATTTTTGATCGTAGGCGCGAGTACGAATTACCACCGGCATAGGGACCGCATGACCTAAAACTAAAGCTTGTTGTTTTGAGTCTAATTTTGCTAAAACTGATCGCAAACTTCCCCCTCCAGAAACCCCAGTAAATATGGCTTCGATGTCCTTTTCATCGTTTAATAAACAGGTGATTCTCGTCCCTACCTGAGACATAACTTCGTTATCAATTCCTGAAGGTCTTTGATCGACAATTAAGAGAGTAACAAAGTATTTTCGCATCTCCCTGGCGATAGTTCCAAAAATAGTTTGATGCACCACGGCAGAATCTAAAAATCGATGAGCTTCTTCAATGGTAATCACTAACTGTTGCGGCCGATCAACGGGGTTTTTAGTTTGTAAAAAATATTCAGCTTTTTTAACATAATTAGCATGAATCCGACGGGTGATCATATTGGTGGCTAACATATAGGAAAGCATATTACTTTGGGAGCCAAATTCAATAACAACGTGCTTACCTGCATCTAAAGCTTGTAAAACCTGATCGATATAATTGTGGGGACAAGCACTGCTTAAATATTTCAAACTATCTAGACGCATTAATTTTCTCTGGAGGGACATGATTGATCCCGCATGGCCTTGTTTTTCCGTACAGAAGATTTTAATATCCTCGTTACTCATATTTAATAACTGAGTAATCCAAGATTCTCCATACTCGTTATAGAGAATATTGGCATTATCTAAACTAGCTTCTGAGATGCCTAATTCCCGACCGATTAAACGAATATCTTCGATTTCAATCTGATTATAACTTAAGAATAATTCCTGCGCTCCTCGTACTCCCCGGCGTTTGGTAGAATCGGGATCGAGGGTATAAATTTCCACCTGTCCGGGGAATAATTGACATAATCCTTTCACCGTAGAAACCTCCTTCCCTTCTTTCATCGCTTCCCAACCGTATTCCGAGTGCATATCAAACATGAGGTTAACCCCTGCTTGTTTGCGAATAATACCCGAAATTAAGAGCCTGGTTAAAAAGGATTTTCCCGTCCCGGATTTGCCAAAAACACCGTTACTACGCTCCACAAAGCGATCGAGATTAATACATATTGGCACGTCCATGTCAAGGGGTTGACCAATAGCAAAATTCTTTCTGGTGGGATCATCTTCCCAACCGAAAACCATGCGAAAATCCTGCTCACAAGCTTCATAAACTTGGCTAAAATGCGCGGGAATAGTTTTAACTGGCAGTAATTCTAAATCGGCGCTGGTTTGGGGTTGAAAAGAGCCTAAGGAAGTGTCGGAAACTGCCGGGGAATTACCTCCAGTCGGCGTAAACATGAGCATAGGTGATAGTTCAATAGTACCATAAGTACCGCTACCCGCTAAAACATCGCGCATAAAACTATCATCGGGATGGGGAGGATTCGCGATAATTCGGGGACTAGAGTTACCCAGGGAGACATCGGTGAGGAGACAGAAAAAACGCGAGCGAGTGCCTTGCACCACTAAAAACTTACCGACGCGCATATCTTCTACCGAAATATCCGGATAAAGACGGATTTCTAAACCTTCACTCAGGGAACCTTGAATAACCGATCCGAGGGGCTGTTCACTCATGCTAACCTTGATTTGTGGCGATCTATCTCCCTATTCTGTCACTTTTCCGTTAATCGGTGCAAACTCGATCGGGTACAGTCATCAGTGATCAGTAAACAGTGATCAGTGAACTTAAAACTCAAAACTGATAACTGATAACTGATAAAGGGGTTTAAGAAAAAAATCGGGTTGATCAACGGGAAGCAAGGCAATAGCCAAGGGAGAAGAGAATGCCACTAAAAAAGTGAAGATTAACCGCTATAAACTTGCAGTTACTGACTAGCTGAGGTTGATCGTGATTTTGGTTAACGTGGTGGACTAATTGCCAAGCGAAAGGGAGACTAAGGAAGATTAAAAGGGTGAGAGGGGGATAAACCTGCAGCAGCACAAAAACCACCGTTAAAACATAAACGATAACCGTCACTGCGGTTAAAACTTTAGAACCTTTTAAAGTACCTAAACGAGCAATAGGTGATTTTTTACCCGCTTTGAGATCATCGGCGACTTGATGGAAATGGGAACAAAAAAGGATGATAGAAGTGGTAATCCCGATAATAATTGAAGCCGCTAGACTAGAGACAGAAAAAGAACCTGCTTGGGAATAGTAGGCAGCGGCAATCGCCAAGGGTCCAAAAGTAAAGAAACAGATAATTTCACCTAATCCTTGATAACCGAGACGGAAGGGAGGCCCTTGATAGGTATAGCCCAAAAAACAGCAGAGGGCGATTAATTCTAGGATCATCCAATCGCCTCGCCAATAACTAATAGCAAAAATACCAGCAATACCCACTAATAGAAAAAGATTACTTAGCCAGAAAATTAAAGATTTATTGCCAGTTAAATTAACGATCGAATGAGCTTTATTAACATCGATCCCAGTATCGGCATCAAAAACATCATTACTGAGATTTAACCAAGCGAGAATTAAAATAGCTGAGAGGATAAAAGTGGCAAAAATCGGCAGAGAAAATCCACCTGTTTCCTGATAAGCGATCGCTGTTCCCAGAATAATCGGTATAATCGCCACACTGTACATTGGTGGTTTAAGGGCTGCTAACCAGAGTTTTTTGGGTGAGGGAGTGGTGATAGTATCGGTGGTCATAGCTGAATAATAATCAGGAAAACTCGATCGCTCTAGGGATAAAAAACGAGGGTTTAAGGTAGAATTATAGCTTTTTGTGCCTCAACTAGAAAGGCGGCATTTCCTATTTGTGGTGATCAACAGAAGTTATTAAAAATGGCAGGGGTGCAGGGGATGCGCCCAAAATTTAACATAGGGTGTTATTCTCTAGACGGTAAGCTGAAAATTCCTATAACTTTCCTAGCCACCGATGAGAGCGATCGCTAAAGATGATATTCTTTATATTCACCATGAGGATGTACCTGTTTATAAAAAAGGGGGTTCAGTGGTGAGAAATAGTTATTTTTGGGCGCTAAAATCGATCGCCTGTGGAGCGCGTCGGGGACAGGATTGGGAGTTTGATGCGGAGGTGTGGGTGGCGCTGGTGCGGATGTTGCTCTGTTTTGCCAATTCTGGCTATTTGGGGGATGGTGAGACAATTTTAGAGTTTACTGTCGATTGTCCTATTCCCGAACCTTTGCGGGGGATATCTACTTACTTATAGCCTCGCTGAGATAGTTAGCGGTGGATTCTACTAGGGGAATGGTATTTTCGTATAACATTCGCGTCGGTCCGATAATGCCAACACTACCGACGGGAGTATCTCCCTGTTTATAAAAAGCGGAGATAAGAGTACAAGGACGCATGGATTCCAGAGGATTTTCGGAACCAATAGTGATTTTGACTTTTTTAGCTGATTTTTCCGGTTCTGGTCTTTGTAAAATCAGGGGTAAAAGGCGATCCTGTTCCGCTTCCAATAGATGCAGTAACATTTGTACTTGTTGCCATTGGGCGAATTCTGGCTGTCGAATGACTTCAGCGACACCATGGACGATAATCTCCGGGGTGGCAGTGGATTGGAGACTAGCGCCGATTTCTTGGCTTAATTGTTGGAGAAAATGGGTATAACGGGTAAATTCTCGCTCGATTTGCTGCCAATCGAGGTTAATTAAATCTGCCAAGCAATAACCTTTTAATTTTTCCCCGAGAAAATTAGAGAGGATTTGTAATTCTTCTGCTAATCCATCCTTCTTGTCCGTTGCCATAGACTCAGGAATCTCTATCATAACCGAGCGTGTTTGTAAACTATCTGTAACAATAATTAACATTATCTGCCGGTCCGAGACGGGGACTAATTGCAGATGACGCAGGGTATTGGTGAGGGTGTGGGGGAGGGTAACGATAGCGATATAACCGCTTAAACCGGCTAAAAGTTGGGTGGCCCGTTGTAGCAGACTTTCGAGACTCCAAGCAGGAGACTTAGCGTTTTTATGCAGATAATAGCCGATTTTTTCGCCGATACGGTCATCGGGAGTCATTAACTCATCGACGTAGAGACGATAACCCCAATCGGAGGGAATGCGTCCGGAGGAAGTGTGGGGTTGATAGAGTAAACCTTCTTTTTCCAGTTTACCGAGAGCATTGCGAATAGTGGCGGAACTAATAGTAAATTTGTACTCTTCGAGTAGAGTTTTCGAGCCAACTGGTTCGGCCGTGGCAATATAATGTTGGATTGTGGCCTTAAGGATATGTTGATAGCGATCGCTGAGATGGTTTCTAGCGGACATAGGGGAATAATCTTAACAAAAGATTTATAACATTTTTTTAGACAGTATAACGCTTAATCAGTTATCAGTTATCAGTTATCAGTTATCAAGGTTCTTCGTTACTTGGTATGGTTCGATCGGGTGGCATAAATCGACTATATCCTTATCTGGCAAGAGATTTAATTGATTAGTTCGCTCTAGATCAAAAACAATTGACAAAAATCGCAGCAATGTCTGTCTCTATAAGGGTTTCATTCCTTATAACCCCGTCCATTGCAGAAGACAAACCGAAGAACCGTAATCAATGGGGAGAAAGGGGATAGTGTACCCCTCTCTTTTCCCGATGGGGGCGATCAAAATTAGTAACGGGGAATATTAGGATCGACGAGGAGGGAATAAGCATCGATGCCACCGTTAATATTTTTAACATTAGTAAAACCCTGACTTTGTAGCCATTGGCACATCTGTAGGGATCTCATGCCATGGTGACAGATAACGAGGGTTTCTGCTTGGGGGTTGAATTGGCTGGCAATAGTGGGCGACCATTCTTGGTATTGACTCAAGGGTAAAATGGTAAAATTGGCTACAAATGCCATGGCAACTTCCTCCGGTTCGCGCACATCAATAAGTTGTAAATTAGGATCATGATCGGCTAAACGGAGAGCGAGTTCATGGACGCTAATTTCGGGAATGCTCATAGATTTGGTTTTAAGAATCGGTTATCTTTCCTTTAGAGTAGCAAATCGAGGGACCCTGAGCGGTTATCTGTGAACAGTGCCTAGGTTGTGATGATGGTGAGGAGAATTCTGAGGAACAAAAAAAGCGCATTTGTCCCCGGCTGGATTTCAGTTAAGCTTTGATCAGAGGTTATTGCAGGAGGGAGTTATTGATACCGAATAGATTCACCCAGATGTATTGCGCTGAAGCTATCTTTTCCCCAGTTTTTTATCCTCTGATTAATTTCTAATCTGTACTGCATTCTCTCCCTCTCCCCACCTCCCCACTTCCCCACTCCCATCCCCCCACCTCCCCACTTTATAATTCATAATTCATAATTCATAATTCCTCCCAGCTTATGATTCCCCTACAATTAACCCTGAAAAATTTTCTCAGTTATCGCGAGGCAGTGCTAGATTTTCGCGGATTACATACTGCCTGTATTTGTGGTGCCAATGGTGCGGGAAAATCCTCTTTACTCGAAGCAATTACTTGGGCAATTTGGGGAGAAAGTCGCGTCTCGATTGCTGATGATGTCATTCATGCGGGCAGCGATTATGCGCGGGTAGATTTCGAGTTTAGTTATGGGGGAGAAATTTATAAAATTATCCGTAGTCGTCACCGGGGGGGAAAAGCTTCTGGTTTAGATTTTCAGGTGATTAATGATCAAAGTTTTCGTCCTTTGTCGGGCAAAAGTATTAAAGATACCCAAGCACAGATTAATACTTATCTAAAAATAGACCATAAAACTTTCATTAATTCTGCTTATTTACGACAGGGACAAGCGGACGAGTTTATGAAACAGCCTCCCAGTGGTCGTAAACAGATTTTAGCAGAATTATTACAACTCGATCGCTATGAAATTTTAGCAAATAAAGCTAAGGATATATCGAAACAATTTGATGGACAGTCCCTCCAGATTGAGCAGCAAGTAGAAACGATAAAACTCCGTCTTCAGGAGAAAAATTCTTATCGGGAACACCTGCAAGAGTTAAGCACCCAAATTAACCAAATTAATCAAGAACAAGAGGTAAATAATCGGCGTTTACAGCAACTGCAAGGGGAAGAAAATCAGCGTCATAATTGGGAAAAACAGCTGCAGTGGCAAAGAGAACAGGAGCGAGCTTTATTAGCGGAAATCGAGAGATTAGACCGGGAAAAAGTTAGTCTAGACAATCAATTAAATCAAATAAGGACTATTCTTCATCGCAAAAATGAGATTATTACCGCACACGAGCGCCTAATCAATTTAGACCAGAAAGAGGCCAGTTTGTCAAGTCAATTGCAAGCTTGGCAACAGGCCCAGTATGATAAACAACAATTAGAACAGAAATTACAGCAAAAAATTAACGAATTTACCCTTCCCATCCAACAAACGAGCGCTCGTTTAGAAGAATTGGGAAGACAGGAACAAGAAACTCAAAAAATTATCGAGCAAGCGGGAGATATTCAAGCAGGATTAGAGAAGTTAAATTATCATCGTCAACGTCTTCAGGAATTGGATAGATTAGCTTTAAAATATGCTCCTTTAAATAGCAGAAAAGCTGATCTAAATATGCAGTTGGAACGGGAAAAAGCCAGGATTAATGCTCGTTGGGAACAATTGCAAAGAAATCGGCAACAATTAGAGACAGAAATCGCTCGTATTCCTCTACTAAGAGAGGAAGCTCTCAATTTAGCCAAACGGATTAAGGAACTAGATAAAAAACAAACCTATTGTGAACGAGTTGAAGAAAAGGAAACTCTTAAACAAGTGGATAAAAAAAGTTTATTGGATCAACAGAAAAGATATGAAGAACAACTTTTAGAGTTAACTGATAAATTGGAAAAATTAAATATTCCCGATTCGGTTTGTCCTTTGTGTGAACAGAATTTAGACAGTCATCACCGTCATCAAGTAATCAGGAAAACCCATCAACATCAAGAACAAATTCAAGAGCAAATTTGGTCTCTACAGGAACGGATGGCAGACTGCGATCGAGATTTAAAACGTTTAGGGGAGGAATTAGCCCAAATTAAACAAGAATTGCCAGTAAGATCGAATCTACAACAAAAGTATGTGCAGTTGGAAGTCAAGTTAGAAACTATTGAAGAAAAGGAAATAGAACTAGAGAAAACCGAGGAGATACTTGCAGAGTTAGAAGCACTTTTAAGCAGTGGTAATTATGCCCTAGAATTACAGCAAGAATTGCAAATTGTCAATCAAGAAATTGCCTTATTAAATTATGATGAACAAAGTCATGCTTTAGTCAGAGGAGAAGAAAAAAGATGGCGTTGGGCAGAAATTCAAGAATCAGAACTTAAGCAAGCAAACCGTCGTTTAGCTAATATCAATGCCGAGAAACCTAATTTAATTAATCGATTAGCTAGACTAGAACAGGAGAAACAAGAACTAGGTCAAAACTCCCCACTTAAACAGGAAATTGAACGCTTAGAAAAGCTTATTCAAAACTTGAATTATGATCGCGGTGAACATCAGAATATTCAAAATCTGATCCGACAATTACAGGGGGTAAGATTACAGTATCAAGACTGGCAACAAGCAGAAAAAAATTATCCAGAAATAGCCGCTAAAATCGCTGACATTGAGCAAAGATTACAGGTGCGAAATGAGGATCACCAGAAGATAAATCAGGAGTTAGCCAATATTAGTCAAAAGATTGGTACTTTGACCGACTATCGCCAAGAAATAGCTGCATTATCGACTAATATTCAACAGCGAAGACAGATAATTGATGGATTGCTCTCCCAAAAAGGTCGGGTTGAGGAGAAGTTACATCAACTAGAAACTTTAGGTAAACAACTGACAGAAAAAGAGAGTGATTTAGCTAAAGTTAAAAAACAATATACAGTTTATAAAGAGTTAGCCATAGCTTTCGGTAAAAATGGTTTACAAACTATGATGATTGAGAATGTTTTACCAGAGTTGGAAGCACAAACTAATCATATTTTAGCTCGCTTAACTGGTAATCAATTTCATGTGCATTTTTTAACCCAAAAAAGTGGTAAAGGTACTAAGAAACAGCAACAAAAGTCAATCGATACTTTAGATATTATTATTGGTGATACCAGGGGATCTCGTCCCTACGAAACCTATTCAGGAGGGGAAGCTTTTCGGATTAATTTCTCGATTCGATTAGCTTTAGCGAGATTATTGGCACAAAGAGCGGGAACAGCCTTACAAATGCTCATTGTTGACGAGGGATTCGGAACTCAGGATGCGGAGGGATGCGAGCGCTTAATCGCGGCAATTAACGCTATATCCGCCGATTTTGCCTGTATTTTGACTGTAACTCATATGCCCCAATTTAAAGAAGCTTTTCAACATCGCATCGAAGTCCGCAAAACCGAACAGGGTTCCCAATTGATGTTATTATCCTAGGAAAAATATTGATGTAAATATGGAAAAAATTACGGTTACAGTAAAACTATTTGCTATTTATCAAGAAGTCTATCAAACTTCACAATTAAACCTCGAATTTCCTGCCCACACTTCCGTGGCAGCAGTGTTAAACTATATTATAGCCCCCTATCCTCAATTAGAAAGATGGCGCGGTGTTACTCGTTTTGGAGTTAATCTTCAGTTTGTTTCGGGAGAGAAAATCCTCGAAAATGGCGATGAGATAGTTTTAATTCCCCCCGTTAGTGGTGGCTAAATGGAGATAGGGAAAATCACAAAAGTTGACTGTCACCTTTTTTCCTTTTTACTTTTTCCTTGATATCCCGTGTCTAACTGGCAAATTCCCCCATCGGTAGAGCTTCCCCAAGAGTTTTTAAAAATAGTCCAAGACTATACCCCAGAGTCGAATGGCAGCGTCGTGGCACAAATATTATGGCATCGCGGTGTCCGGGATGTGGTGACTCTGGGGACGTTTCTGGATGAGAAAGCTTATCAGTCAAAAACTCCCTTTGATTTTGGGCAAGAAATGAACTTCGCCGTCAAAAGACTGGAAAAAGCCCTAAATAAAGGTGAAAAAGTGACTATTTGGGGTGATTTCGATGCCGATGGTGTCACCGCTACCAGTGTCCTCTGGGAAGGATTGGGACAGTTTTTCCCACCCTATCAACAGTTAGATTATTACATACCCGATCGCCAAAAAGAATCCCACGGCCTCAATTCTCCTGGTATCGAGAAACTAGCGCGTCAAGGAACCAGTTTAATCGTCACCTGTGACACAGGAAGCACGAATATCGCCGAAATTGACTATGCAAACAGTCTAGGCATCGATATTATCATCACCGATCATCATACCCTACCCGACGAGCGCCCCGAGGTGATTGCCCTGATTAATCCCCGCTACTTTGTGGAAACCCATCCTTTCTATCATCTTTCTGGGGTTGCCGTTGCTTATAAATTAGTGGAAGCGATGTATATAACCCTGCCAGATATTCCCAGAAAACCCCTAGAAAATTTACTCGATTTAGTTGCGATTGGTTTAATTGCCGATTTAGTCAAATTGACGGGAGAATGTCGTTATTTAGCCCAAAAAGGTATTCAAAAACTCCAAAACACTCAGCGTTTGGGAGTTAAAAAATTACTCGATTTATGTAACAAAACCGGAGATAGACCGCTGGATATATCCTTCGGTATTGGACCGCGCATTAATGCCGTCAGTCGCATTTATGGCGATGCCAGATTTTGTGTAGAATTACTTACCAGTGAAGATGAAAAACGTTGTCACGAATTAGCTGAACAAGCGGAATTGGCCAATATTCGTCGCCAAGAAATCCAACGGGATATTATTAAACAAGTTCAGAAAAAATTAGAGAGAATTGATCTTTCTACCACTAATGTAATTATTTTAGATGATCCCCAATGGATGGCGGGAATTTTAGGATTAGTTGCGGGACAAATTGCCCAAGAATACCAACGACCAACAATTTTATTAAGTACCAGTGAACCACCTTTTGCTAAGGGTTCCGCTCGGTCAATTCGCGAGATCGATCTCTATCAATTAGTATCCTCTCAATCCCATCTTTTACATCGTTTTGGTGGTCATCCTTTGGCCGCAGGTTTAAGTTTAACCATAGAAAATTTACCCCTATTTATTGAGGGAATTAATCAACAGTTGCGACGCACAGGAATTGATTTAACTTCCCTTTCTTCCGAGATAGAAGTGGATGCGGTGGTGACGGTTTCCCAATTGGGAAAAAGTCTATTTCGAGAATTAAAATTACTGGAACCCTGCGGGATGGGTAATCCGACACCGAAGCTATTAATTCAAAATTGTTATTTTCAAAATCTTTGGCATAAAAATCTTGAGGATTTCAAAGGCAAAAAAATCGCTTATCCCCGGACAACTTTTGAGATCTGGGATAGTTCAATCGAGCAGGGTTTCCCCGGTATGTGGTGGGGTCATCACAAAGACGAAATTGCTGCCGATACCCGTTATGATGCCGTAGTTGAATTAGATTTTAATACCTACAAAAATCGCTATGAAGTGCGCTTAATTGCCCTGCAAACTTATCAACAACAATCCCTAACCTATAGCAATAAAAAAGATTTTTTAATCGACAATCGCCATCGAGAAATTAGTCAAGAAGTTAGCCAATTAAATCCCCTTTTTCTCCTGGAATGTCCCCGGGATTGGACAAAACTTTCCAGGGAATATCAACAGGCAATTTTACGCGATAAAAAGTTAGTTCTTGCCTATGCTAGTCCTTTGAAAAAATCCGCTCACACCACATGGATAAACCTTGTGGGGATTGGGAAATATTTAGCTAGAACTAAAACCAGTATTTCCCGTCAACAATTACAAAACCGCTTAAACCTCAGTTATCATACCCTAGAATTAGGATTAATTTTCCTAGCAGAAAATGGCTTTAAAGTCAAGAAAAATCAAGAAAATTTATCCTTTGAATTAGTCAATCATGAGGCAAAAATTAATAAGATTGAGCAATTTCTAGAAGCAGTGGCCCTAGAAAACTTTCTCCAGCAATACTTTGCTACTGTTCCCCTAGAAATTCTGCAAACAATTCTTAATCATGAAGACTCGATCGATTTCTAGTTATAACCCGGCTCTCTTGGATTTGGTGGGTAAAATGTATTCTAAGATACATTCCTTCTAGCGAGGGGGTGGAACGAACCACAAAGACACAAAGGACACAAAGATTGATCGATCATATTGTAAGTTAAACTTATCACACAGAACCTAGAAGAGCCATAACCCTTATTTACTGATAGCTGATTACTGATTACTGATAACTGATTACTGATTACTGATTACTGATTACTCCTTGACCGAAGAATTTCGGGGGTTTTGCTAGGGTATAAACTTCCGTATTTTGTGCGATTGCTTGACGAATATAGAGAGGAGTTTGTAACATTCCGAGTAAACTCATGCCATCAATTAAACGTAATCCTCCCGTAGTTGTATCGGTGATTAATTCATCCACCACATCGGGATCGGGACGAGTATTTAAAGGATGATTAGCACAGAGAGTAAAACCCCAAGGGGAACCATAACTAGGAGTGGGAGCGCAATAGGAATGAACGTAGGGAAAAACTGCTTTTAAAGTATTCACCAAACGCGCATGATACATCACCGAAGGGGGAGAAACCGGGCCAGATTGGACAACCACAATGCCATTTTCTGCCAAAACTCTTTGTAGTTTTTCAAAGTATTCTTTCGTAAATAGGGGGAAAGAGGGACCCTCTTCGATGGGATCAACCAGATCAGAAATAATAATATCCCATTTATCATTAGTGGTGTCTAAAACCTCTAAAGCATCAGCCACAACTAACTGAAAACGAGGATCATCAAAAGTGCCTTGGTGCATTTCGGGAAGATGTTCCTTACAAGCTGCCACCACATCCCCATCGATATCGATCATCATCACTTTTTCGATTGTTTTCCAACGCAATAACTCCCGCGTTGTCGCACCTTCACCACCCCCCAGAATTAAAGCAGTTTTTGCTTCTTGGTGGGCAATCATTGCCGGTTGCACTAATGCTTCATGATAAATAAATTCATCCCCCGTACAGGATTGCCATTTGCCATCCAGTACCAAGGCTTTTCCATAGGCCCCCGATTCAACAATATACATCTCCTGAAAAGCGGTTTTTTTGTAGGCTAAAATCTGGGAAACCCCATGACTATAAATGTCCCAGGGGGTAATATATTCGTTAACCCATAGATCCGCTTTTAGTTCACTTCCTGCCATAACTAATCCTCCTTGGGGTGAAAAAGGCACGATCTACTATTATACGACAATTGACAGATTTAGATCGTTAACCTGAAATTATCTCCAGGTAATCCCGAAGCTGCCGATAATCGATCGCTGAAAAACGGTAAGCTAGAAAAGATTAGCTTCAAGTAAACTTCTAGCCACTAACCTATGACTAAAAACGAGACTACCGAGAAAAAGATTTTTCTCCTAGATTTTGAGAAACCCCTTTACGAATTAGAATCCCGCATCGAACAGATTAAAGAATTAGCCCAAGAAAATAGCGTAGATGTCTCGGAACAAATTAGTCAACTAGACGAACGAGCTAATCAATTACGTCGTGAAATTTTTAGCAATCTCACCCCTTCCCAAAGGCTACAATTAGCCCGTCATCCCCGGCGCCCCAGTACCCTAGACTATATTCAGGCAATCACCGATGAATGGTTCGAGTTACACGGTGATCGCGGTGGTTACGACGATCCCGCCCTTGTGGGTGGTGTTGCCCGTTTTAACGGTCGTCCCGTGGTGATTATCGGACATCAAAAAGGCCGGGATACTAAGGATAATGTGGCTAGAAATTTCGGCATGGCTGCCCCCGGCGGTTATCGTAAAGCCATGCGTTTAATGGAACACGCCCATCAGTTTAATCAGCCAATTTTAACCTTTATTGACACCCCCGGCGCCTGGGCGGGGGTGGAAGCGGAAAAATTAGGTCAAGGGGAAGCGATCGCCTATAATCTTCGGGAGATGTTCCGTTTAGATGTGCCGATCATTTGTACTGTTATTGGCGAAGGTGGTTCCGGCGGTGCTTTGGGCATTGGGGTCGGCGATCGCCTATTAATGTTAGAGCATTCTGTCTATACCGTGGCGACTCCCGAAGCTTGTGCCGCCATTCTCTGGAAAGATGCCAAAAAATCCGATAAAGCAGCAGTTGCCCTCAAAATTACCTCAAAAGATTTAAAAGAGTTAAATATTATCGATCAGATCGTTCCTGAACCCTCCAGAGGGGCCCATGCTGATCCGATTAAAGCGGCAGCCAATTTAAAAGCCGCTATTAGTGAAAATTTAGAGGCTTTATCTTTGTTAACTCCCCAACAACGGCGCGAATCTCGTTATCAAAAATTCCGCAATTTAGGCGTATTTTTAGAAGCTACCGCTTAATCAGTGATCGGTGATCAGTTATACCAAATCCTGTTCACAAAGTAGAAGCATTCGGATAGGAAATCTACGGTTTCAGCGATAGGTTATTACCTCAATGCTTCGCCCCTACTTTCAAAATCTTGCACCTGCTTCGCAAAAAAGCCCCAAACCCCTTACCTCGTCTATATTTTACCTTTATTCAGCCAGCCCTAATTAGTGCGATTAATTCCGAGTTATTATTGGTACATTAATCTTACCAATTAAAAGGCCCCAAAGCCCGATCGTTGTAATCGCCACCCTCGGCAATAAAATGAATTACCATCGATTTACGGGTTAGCAGGTTATTATTAATCTTCCCCCCACCATGAATTAACATTCCGTGCCAGAGAAGAATCTCTCCTTTTTTAGCAGTAAATGATTGACAATCATAATTCTGAGCGCGCTGGTTAACATAATCTTGGTATTGGGGAATTTGAGCGGCAGTAATATTTTTAAGATTGACGGCGGGCTAGTCTGGAAAAAAGTCAGTTACTTTGATATTTTTATGAGATTTAGGATAAAAAATTAGCGGGCCAGCATCGGCGGAAATATCTTCCAAGGCAATCCAAACACCGACTAAATGATTAGCAGGATGAACATAAAAAACTGCCATATCCTCATGCAACCCCTGCTCTGTACCGTGCAGAAAGTTGATGGAATATCTCGGTTCGCAGGATTTGCCAATAATTAAATTAACTAAATCTCTCAGATTTTGATTGTCAAAAATTGCTCGAGCAGCGGGGGAAATCTCATGAAAGGCATGGAGTCGCCAAATAGAATTAACTAAGGCTTTTCTTTGCTCGATATCTAGGGCTAAAACTTGCTCGTGACTTAAACTCGCCGGTAGATTTTCTGCTTGAATGCCTTCAATTCTTAATCCAGGTATAGCCGATTCTAGGACAAATAAATCGGCTAATTCTGCTACTAAATTATCGATCGCCGTTGCGGGAATTAAATCTTTGACAATACAATAACCCAATTCTCGCCAATGGTCGAGGAGTTGATATTCTCGTTCGGAAATTCGCCGTTGTTGACGAGCTTTTTGCAGGGATTTTTCCGCTCGCGAGCGATCTAACCAGGGTAATTCGGCAGTAGAATCGAAAGACCAGGGCAAATTTTTTAAGATATCGGCAATTTTAAGAATCATACTCAGTTCATCTTTTCCGAGCTACTTTCGGACTATTTTAATCTATGAGCGCTCGATCTACCCTGTCAACAGATATAAATTATCTGAAAAAACCCCCTAGGATGAGTTAGGAGGTTACAGGGAAAAAATCAATCAGGGTTGATGGGATTAACTAGCGCTAACTTCAGCAGGATAAACGCTAACTTGACGGCGACTTTTATCCTTGTATTCAAATTTGACCACACCATCAATTAAAGCGAATAAAGTATCATCGCCACCACGACCGACATTTTTACCCGGGTGAACTTTAGTACCCCGTTGACGGATGAGAATATTTCCCGCTTTTACCACTTGACCACCGTAGCGCTTAACGCCTAGGCGTTGGGAACGAGAATCGCGTCCGTTGCGGGTACTACCCGTACCTTTCTTATGAGCCATAATTTCTCTCCAAATGCTTTTTTGATTCTAAAAGTTATTCTTCTTCATCGCTACTATCTTCCACAACTTCAGCGCCGGAGGTAGCAGCAGTGGCGACTAGGGTTTTACCGTTATAATTGATTGAATCAATCATAAAACGGGTAATTTCTTGACGATGACCGCGTTTTTTACGGGTTTTCTTTTTCGGGCGCATTTTATAGACAATAACTTTTTTGCCCCGACGATGTTGCATGACAGTCCCTTCCACGGTGGCCCCTTCGATAAAGGGCTGACCGATGCTAATATCATCCTCATCATGGATTAATAGCACTTTGTCGATGGTATGGGTACTTTGTTCATCGACGTGAAGAAGTTCGATATCGTAATAGCGACCGGGTTCTACCCGAATCTGTTTGCCACCGGTCTCAATAATTGCGTAACTCATGAATTTTCTGCGCTCGTTTTGCCGTACAGGTAGCTGAAAAAATTCCAGCTTTTGTGCTAATGTCCTCACCTGATCCGAGCAGGAATTGACACAATTTACTATTATCTAATATTCGGGCGGCAATTGTCAAGCTTTTAGCCCACCGATTGGCTATATACTGAAAATAATCTTACGAAAAACTCAATTAAACCGTTATGGAACAGTGGGAAAGCAGAGGACACCTGTTAACCGAACAAATTAACCCAAACAGCCTCAATTTAGACCAATTAAACCCGCTCGAATTGGTGGATCTCTTCAATCGCGAGGATGCCCAAACCCTAAAAGCGATCGCCATGGCCCGGCAAGAATTGGCCCTAGCGATCTCCCTGACCAGTCAAGCTCTGGCTAAAGGTGGTAGACTCTTTTACATTGGGGCGGGAACCAGTGGCCGGCTGGGGGTTTTGGACGCGGCCGAATGTCCTCCCACCTTCTGCACTCCCCCGGAATTGGTACAGGGAATTATTGCTGGTGGAGCGGCGGCGCTGGTGCGTAGTTCCGAAGATTTGGAGGATAAAGCGGAAGATGGGGCGGCGATTATTGCCCAGCGAGAAATTGACGAATTAGACGTGGTAGTGGGGATTACCGCCGGGGGTACCACCCCCTACGTTCACGGGGCTTTACAGGCGGCAAAACAGCGAGGTGCGACGACGATTGCTATTAGTTGTGTCCCCGCCGAACAAGTCGAGATCGCGGTGGATGTGGATATCCGCTTATTGACCGGACCAGAACTTCTGGCCGGCTCCACCCGCCTGAAAGCGGGAACAGTGACGAAAATGGCTTTAAATATCCTTTCCACAGGGACAATGGTCATGTTAGGCAAGGTTTACGGCAACCAGATGGTCGATGTGGCTGTTACTAATCATAAACTCCATGACCGCGCCCTGCGGATTATCTGTAACCTTAGCGATATTAGTCGTGAGGAAGCGGCAATTTTACTGGAAAAAAGTGGCCGCCGGGTTAAACTGGCTTTGTTAATGCAGAAAACGGGACTTTCGGCGGCGGCAGGACAAGAATTGTTACAAAAGCATCGAGGGCAATTACGGGCCGCCCTGCAAGCTTATAATCAAATTGATTGATAAAAACCTATTGATTTTGACTTTCCTATGGTTAATATTTCTTCGGAAATTGCTGCGGTCGCTGTTATTTTCCTCGTCGCTGGTGCTATCTTGACTTGGAGTTTTTATCGAGCTAAACCCTACGGCCAACTGGGAATTTTACCTTGGTTACAATCCTTGGTACTAATCGCTCCTTGGTTAATTTTTTTCGGGCTATTTGCGGCGGGAATTTATCTCAATCTAGCGGTAATTCTCTTTTTACTGGTTGCTTCCACCATTATCTATATTTATTTGGGCAACCGTTTACGGTTACTGAAAACCAATCAGATAATTGAACCGAAATTTAACCAGGCAGTTAGCCAGTCCGTTACTCCTCTAGAAACCACGGCAGCGGTGACAGTAATTGTACCAGATGTGATTCCAATTCCCGAAGAGGATTTAAAAGTTATTCAGAGCATTTTTGGGATAGATACTTTTTTTGCCACCGAGACTATCTCTTTTCAGGAAGGGGCAATTTTTAAAGGCAATTTACGAGGAGAACCGGATATCGTTCACTCTCGCTTAACCCAGAAATTAAGTAATCATTTTGGCGATAAATATCGTTTATTTCTGGTGGAAGGAACCGAGGAAAAACCTGTGGTAATTATCCTTCCCAAAACTAACGATCCTAGTCCTGCCACTCTTGCTCAAAAAAATCTCTCTTTAGTTTTGTTAGTAGCCACCATTGTCACCAGCTTAGAAGCGGCGGGAATTTTATTGGGTTTTGATTTGTTTAGTAATTGGCAGAGATATCGAGAAGCAATTCCCCTGAGTTTGGGTTTATGGTCGGTATTAATTGCCCACGAAATCGGTCATCTAATTATCGCTAAACGCCATAATGTTCGTCTCAGTTTACCCTATTTTCTTCCCACTTGGCAGATTGGTTCTTTTGGGGCGATTACTCGTTTTGAATCTTTATTACCTAACCGCAGTGTCCTATTTGATATAGCTTTCGCTGGTCCTGCTTTGGGAGGTTTGGTTTCTTTAATCTTATTAATTGTTGGACTGACTTTATCTAATTCGGCCAGCCTTTTTCAAATCCCTAGTACCTTTTTCCAAAGTTCAATTTTAGTGAGTTTTTTAGCGCGGATAGTTTTGGGCGACGAGTTACAAAATGCCGTTATCTCCGTGCATCCTTTAACTGTTATCGGTTGGTTAGGATTGGTGATTACCGCCCTTAATTTACTGCCCGCAGGACAGTTAGATGGTGGCAGAATTGTTCAGGCTATTTATGGTCGCAAAATTGCCCGCCGCACCACTGTGGCCACTTTGGTCATTTTGGGCATTATTTCCTTAGTTAATCCCAGTAATCCGATTCCTCTCTATTGGACAATTTTAGTCGCTTTTTTACAAAGAGAGTTGGAAAGACCGAGTTTAAATGAGTTAACCGAACCCGATGACACCCGCGCCGGTTGGGGTTTATTACTACTCTTTTTAATGTTAGCGACTCTGATTCCTTTAAGCCCTAGTTTAGCAGGACGGTTAGGCATCGGTGGCTAAATACTTCCCCGAAATTCTTGCCATTGATTGCCGTCAAAAAAAAGCTTGACAAAAACTCAAGTCTTGACTTATAATTTTCTTATAATGGGAATCCGTGTCCGCCTATAGACCCCTGATTTTTCCGTAAAATATAGCCTCCAGCATTTACCCCTGAAGATTTGACTTTTGGAGTTGCTCAAAATGTCTAACGAAACTGTCACTTATTCCCTAGAAGCTGTCCTGACAAGGATTGAGGGGAAAATCGACTCTCTGGAAAAACGTATTGACGAGAAAATCGACTCTCTGGAAAAACGTATTGACGAGAAAATCGACTCTCTGGAAAACCGTATTGACGAGAGATTTGACAAGATAGAAGACCGGTTAACTAAAGTAGAAATAGGACAGGCCGAACTCAAGGGAGATATTAAAGCTTTAGACGAAAAAATCAATGGATTAACTGCAAGGGTTGCCTATCAGGAATTCACCAATCGAGGGATTCTGATAGCACTGGTGGTCGCTATTTTAGGAGGTGCCGCTAAACTTTTTGGTTTTTTCCCTAATCCTTAGAAGTTGCCGGTAGCCGTACCTAGTAGATAGGCTCTTCCCAAAAATTTTTCGCTCATTACCCCGATCATCCGTTAGAATAGATTCAGAATTCAAGGATAAAATCTCATCTATGAATCCCGTTGTTTTGGTGCATGGTTTTCTGGACACTACGGCTGTTTTTAAACCGATGAGCGAGTATTTAAATTATCATGGTTGGCAGGTGCATAGTTTTAACCTAATTCCCAATCATGGTTACGAAAAGTTAGAAGTTTTAGCAGGTCAGGTGGACAATTATATCGAGAAAAACTTTGCTAAAGAGCAGAAAGTAGATCTGATTGGGTTTAGTATGGGAGGATTAATTACCCGCTACTACCTGCAAAGATTGGGAGGAGTGGCAAGAGTGCAACGTTACCTAAATATTTCTGCTCCGAATCGAGGCACTTTAACCGCGTATAGTTTACCCTTAGATGGGATTAGACAAATGCAGCCGGGGAGTCAATTTCTAGAGGATTTAAATCAAGATTGTCAACAAATTTTAAATAAAATTAAAACCACAATTATCTGGACTCCCTACGATTTAATGATATTTCCTGCCCATAGTTCCCGTTTATCGGTGGGCAAAGAAATTTCCATTCCCGTATTGCTTCATGCTTGGATGGTCAAAGATAGCAAAGTTTTAACAACAATTAAAGAGACCTTATTAGAATAGAAATACTGGTTGTCTCCAACACCTGAACAAGATCAAAATATTACCGACAAAAACGTTAATTATCATCAAAAAAGCTTGACTTAACGTTATAATTGTGCTAGGCGATCAAATTCCCCTAGGTGTCACTATGTCCACTCAAGAACCCACCCTAACCGATGTTCTCAACGAATTGAAAAGCTTCCAAACAGCAGTAAATCAACGTTTTGAAGCGATAGACCAAAGTTTTGAGGCGATAGACCAACGTTTTGAAGCGATAGACCAAAGTTTTGATGCTATGGGGCAACGCTTTCAGGAAATAGACCAACGTTTTGATGCTATGGGGCAACGCTTTCAGGAAATAGACCAAAGATTAGACAAGCTCGACTATAAATTTGACACCTACGAAAAAGCCTCCGAGAAAGTGCTGAGATTAGCCACAACAATTATTATCGCAGCCGCCACCGTAGCGGTTTTACCCTCGGCCTTTCAGGCAATCGGCCCCCTATTAACCCAAATAATCGCCGCCGGCAATAACTAACTTGTGATCGAGACTTGACGATTGCATGGTATGATAGGGGTTTTGGAACTATTGTTTTAGGTCAAGATCATGGCGAAACGAATGCAGGTTATCCTCAATCAAAAAGTCAGCAAATTAGGCGAAAATGGCGATGTGGTGGAAGTAGCCCCCGGTTATGCCCGCAATTACCTTATCCCCCAAGGTGTGGCCGTTTTAGCCACCAAGGGCGCGATTAAACAGGCAGAATTTAGGAAAGAAAAAGAGCGTCAACGTCTCCTCGCTGAAAAACAAGAAGCGGAAACCAGAAAAACTGCGATCGAAAAACTCAGTCCCTACACCATCCCTAAACAGGTGGGTGAAAATGAGGCAATTTTTGGTACTGTCACCAGTCAAGATGTGGCCACGGTTATTCTAGAAAATGCTAAATTAGAAATCGATCGCCGTGGTATTACCGTCCCCGATATCGGTCAATTAGGAGTCTATAAAGTACAAGTCAAACTCCATCCCGAAGTTAGTGCCGATATAGAAATTAAAGTAATTGCACAATAACAATTATCGGGGCATAGTTATCAGTAATCGGTGAAAACTTATCAGAGCAATTAACTAGCTGATGGCTGATAGCTAATAGCCATTCACATCTCAAAAACTATGACTCATCCCACGGATCTAAAAACCCTAGCACGCTGGATGGCGGCGGATTTTAGTAATCAAGAACAAGCTTTTGCTAATCCGCCTTTTTTCGCCCATATTCGCGTGTGTATGCGTCCTTTACCCGATGAATTACTGGGGGGAACCAGTTTATTTTTAGAGCAGGCCTACGATTTTATGCTCAATACTCCCTATCGTTTGCGAGTATTTAAATTGTCGGTAGTCGATGACCATATTGAACTAGAAAACTTTAAAGTTAAAGAGGAAGCTAACTTTTTTGGTGCTTCTAGAGAACCCCAGCGTCTCAAAAATCTCAGCTTAGAACTATTAGAACCGATGGCGGGTTGTGATATGAATGTCACTTGGACAGGTAACAGTTTTAAAGGGGTGGTGAAACCGGGTAAACAATGTTTAGTCTTTCGCAAAGATAGAATGACTTATTTGGATAATAGTTTTGAAATTAGTGAACGGGGATTAATTAGCGTTGATCGCGGTTTAGATCCCGAAACCGATCAATTAGTCTGGGGTTCGATCGCCGGTCCCTTTGAGTTTGTGCGTCGCAGTAGTTTTGCTGAGGAAGTGTGAGAAAAATTCTCGGTTTTTAGCTATGAAAATCGCCACATGGAATGTCAACTCGATTCGCAGCCGACAAGAGCAGGTAATTAACTGGTTACAACTCAATCCCGTTGAGGTTTTATGCTTGCAAGAAACCAAGGTAATCGATCGAGATTTTCCCAGAGAAGCTTTTGAATCTTTGGGTTATCATCTCTATATTTCTGGACAAAAATCCTATAATGGTGTGGCGATTTTTAGCCAGAAACCCATGGAGGATATCACTGTGGGATTTAGTCCCATTATCGGCGAAAATTTAACAGGAGAACTAGACGAACAGAAACGGCTAATTACTGGAGTAATCGGCGATATTCGGATTATTAATCTCTACGTTCCTAATGGTTCTTCCCTAGATAGTGACAAGTATATCTATAAGCTTAAATGGTTAGAAACTCTTAGGAAATATCTAGATAAAATTATTAATTCTCAACCTGAAGAATTATGTATCTGCGGAGATTTTAATATTGCCTTAGAAGATAAAGATATTTATGATCCCAAAGGCAAAGAAAATCATATCATGTCTTCAGCTAAAGAAAGAGAAGCTTTAGAAAAGGTCTTAGAAATTGGCTTACAAGATGCCTTTAGAAAATTCACATCGGACCCAGGACATTATAGTTGGTGGGATTATCGCAGCGGCGGTTTTGCTCGTAACCGAGGTTGGCGAATCGATCATCTTTATTTAACTCCTCAGCTATACGAAAAAGCCGTTAATTGTCTGATTGATCGAGAACCCAGAAAACAAGAAAAACCTAGCGATCATACCCCTGTTATTCTGGAAATATCAAGCCAAAAATAGCTAAAGGATCAACCTAGACTTTGCACAGCCAGAATTTTGCTCTGTTAGCTTCCCTAACCGGGGACTTTCAGCTTGAGGATTTATTCGGTAACGAGAAAATGCTATGATTCGGGTTGAATTTACCAAGTTTATTAAATTATGCGTTCTCCCCAATTAATTGTTCTATTGCTCGGTTTATCCCTTCTCCCCAGCATCTCCCCCCCTTTTGTCCACGCTAATCCCTCGATAGTGCCGGTGAAACAATCGAGTAATCGCGATGGGGGACAAACAATCAAGGAAGCGGAAATTAAAGCAATGATTCAAGACATTGAAACCGCTATTAAAGATAAAAATATCGCCCTAATCCTCAAACACTATGCCCCGTTTATTTCCTCGCAATTGACCATTAAAACCGATGCTAGTACCGAAATTTTTGAGTTAAATGGCATCACGGAACATAAAATATTTTTAGAGGAATCCTACAAAAATATTAGAAGTATAGAGGTTCTTTCTGAGAATTGGGACGTGGATATTCTTGCTAATGAGGAGATGGCGATTATCACTCGCGAGCGGGTAATCAATATTACCAACACCGAGGGTGATAACTATATAGTGGCATCGGAAGCAGTGGCTAAAGTCGCTCCCATCGACGGTAAATTGAGGATCTTTTCCATTCAAGAAACCGCCGAAGTGGGACGCAGACCAAAAAAATAATCAACCTCTCCGGTTGGGACTGGACCAACCCGACTCCCGCCGTCTTCTTCCCTCGATAAAACCGTCATCGTAGTCTCTAGAATTGCGCGGATTATCATAGCGGGCAAAGTTAAACCCGTCCTCTAGTCCGCGCTGAAATTCTTGCTCTGGTGGCACAAATCGATAACGTTGTCTATTATCCTGTACCGCCCGGTTGATTAACAAGGCCCCCGCTCCAATACCCACGGCCTCACCAAAGGTTAAAGACCTAGCATAATCGATGTTAATTGTCAAGAAAGTTGTTGTTAAAATTAAGGCTTTTCCCCAATGCTGACCCATAAAATCCTCCTTAAAAAAATCAAGTTGACAAAGAAACCATTACAGATACAGAGTTTCTCATAAAATCGACCACCGACTTCCCAAAACGGAAACCTTGTACCTCACCATTACGATAACTGCTATGAGCTAGATTTAGAAGAATGGGAGTGAAAGCGAATCCCCAAAAAGACATCGTAGAGGAAACTCCAGAAATTCTTACCTTGCAGTAAACCTAAAGACTGTTCACACTCTTTTGCGTCTAAAAGCGGTTTAGTGGCATAGTATGCCGGTTGGTATTTGTACCAGGGAATCGACGGCCAGAGATGATGCACGAGATGATAATTCTGCCCTAAAATCAGCAGATTTAACAGGGGACTGGGGTAAACGCGGGCATTTTTCCAACGATTACGCTCTTGGAAAGGACGATGGGGGAGATAATCGAAAAATAAACCGAGGGCAATTCCCACCACTAAAGCAGGAACAAACCAAAAATTCATCACATAGCTGATAAAACCGTATTGACAGGCGACGATGACTATGGTAGCCACAAAAAGACGACTGAGGAACCATTCCAGCAGTTCGTATTTCCGCCAGAGTTGCCGCTTAAAAAAGAAAATCTCGTGATAAAAAAATCTGGCCGCAATCATCCACAAAGGGCCGCCAGTGGAGACAAAATGATCCGGATCATTTTCGGGATCGTTAACGTGAGCGTGGTGCTGTAAATGGACTCTAGTGAAGACTGGAAAGGCAAAACCGAGCATTAAAGCACTGCCATGACCTAAAATAGCATTAAATAGCCGATTACTATGGGCAGAATTATGAGAGGCATCGTGGATAACTGTCCCCGATAAATGTAAAGCGAGGACATTAGCACTAAAACAAATCCAGTCAGGCCAGGACCATAGCCAATAGCCACAGGTAGATAGGGTTATTAGGCTCAAGGCACTGAAAAACATGGTAACGTTTGGGTTGAAGCCCCCCGGTGCTTTTAAATACTCTTTGGGGACTGTCAGCAACATCTCGGCCGACTGCATTATGGGTGTTGCTCCTTATTGTGTTCGCTTTACTGGCGTAAATTATCATACTACGGCTTTTTCATAAAGTTTTGTAACATTATCTTAATTAATCTAAAGTTATGAAGAAAGTAAGGATTTGTTATATGGTCTTCCCCCCCAGTCCCCGAGGGAAAGCGAGGCTACAAGAGAAAATCACGGGCGCTTAACGCCAGTTTCGCACTTAAACGATTAAAAAATTCGGCTAGAGACTCGGCTTGAGAGGGAGCGATCGCCTGTTTCCCCCCTATCACCGATTCTACTCTATCCCGATCGCCGAAAATATCCACAAGACACTCCCTATCGATATCGAATTCATCCAGTAACGATTCTAACGTAGCGGTAGGATTTGTTCGGGCGATCGGATAATGTTTCCGCTCGTATTCTTCCACTAATAACACCAATAAATCGAATAATAGTCCTTCGTCCTTGCTTAACTCCCGTGACATCATCCCTTCAATTATGCTTAAAAATCGCTCGTATTCTTGGGAGTTATTAATCGGTTTCGGTTGATACTGCAATAGTAAATCACCATAGGTTAATGGATTAGAAGTAGGGATCATTTTTCCAGTTCTCCTTATTGTATTCAGCGTGACTTAGAATATATTTAACGAAAATGGTTTGACGAGAATAATTGATGTCAGCGATTAAACGGTATTTGTTTCCCTTGATATTAAAAACTGTAAAATTTCCCACCGCCTCCGCCTTCGGGTAGCGACCTTGAACCTCTACTAAATTTTTCCAGTTAGCCTTACTAGCGAAGTTATACCAATCCCTAAGAGCTTCTTCTGCGTCCGAGTGGCGTTCCCAAAACTCTCGTAATTTGACTTTACTGATCACGCCCATCGATCGCTAGTTTTATTGTTGTTTTTAACTTAGATAAGTAGCTGGTTATAATTAAATTAAAAATGGATTTTAGGTTCGATCCCCCCTGCCCCCCTTGATAAGGGGGGTGCCGATCCCCCCTGCCCCCCTTGATAAGGGGGGTGCCGATAGGCGGGGGGATCACCCTTAATAAGGGGGGCATCTGATAATTTTTAACGCCTACCTACTTAAACATCGATCGCTCTGATAATTATAGTGTATGCCAATTTTACCGATCGCTCCCCGCACCCCAGAAAAGCGCACCACTTCGCCGCTCTCTTGGGAGATCGCTCTAAATCCCGAATCGAGTAATCAATAGCTAGATAAAGCATAATAAATATAAATTACAAAAACCTTGACAAAATCGCGGGGGGGGGGGTAATATTTGGGAGAATTTAGCTAAACAATGTATTCTATGCCACTTAAAAGTTCCCTTTGTTATTCCGTCGCCCTCGCCACGGTAGCCACCGCCACCCTCGCACCGGTTGCCAGTGCCGCAACTTTTAACTTTTCCTACACCTCCAGCGCAGGAACGATCACTGCGACGGTGGACGGAACCCTGCAACCAGATAACAACAGGGTATTCGTCAGTTCTATCAGTAATACCACCTTTAACGGCTCTCCCGCCCCCGCTCTTCCGTTGATAGGTTCTTATCTCAATAGCATTCTTGCTGGTGGTGTTGTTGTAACGGGTCAGGCGGTGCTATCCCTAGACGGAGCGGGACTGGATTTTGTCGCTTGTAACACGACGAATTGTATTGATGGATTCGGCTTTTTGCCCCCTAACGCTATTGTAGGTAACACGACCGACCTGTTCGCTTCCGGCAGTGCCTACGGTTCTACTCTTCCTGAACTCTTCGTTCTCGCCAATTATTCCCTGACCACCGTTCCCGAACCAGCGACGGTTCTCGGTTTACTCTCTGTTGCCGGGGTGGGTTTATTGTGCAAAGGCCGGAAACTGGAAAAGTAATTGTGACCGACTAAAAATTAAATTGATTGGGAACGGGTTGTGCGATTGTGGCAGCCCGTTTTAGTCTTTTATTAGCATCGAGAGATTGATCGCACGATTAACTAAAGGGAGTAAATTAGATGGTAGATAAAATCACTGCCAACGAGATATTGGAACGTTTACGAACCCTGAAACCCGAACTAGCGGAACGATACGCGATCAATCGAATCGGCATTTTCGGCTCGGTAGCCAGAGAGGAAACCCGCCCGACGAGCGATATAGATATAGTGGTATATATGCCCCCCGATCTGCTTAAAAGAGTCAGACTGAAAGCCGAACTAGAGAACCTATTCGGTCGGGAAGTGGACGTGATCCGCTATCGGGATTCTCTGAATCCTTACCTCAAGGCACGGATCGATCGAGAGGCCATCTATGTGTGATCGATCGCTTCTATTCGAGTTAAAAATCGCTTGGAGGGCTTACGGTGATGGAAGGAAAAGAAACAGGACTAATTGACATCCTCGCCGCCCTAAAAGTGCGGCGATTCCTAAACCTCACGATTTAAGTTTCTGCTTCCACCACCGTCGCATACCACAGTTAAAAAACCATGTACTGTCTTACACAGAGTCCACAGACTTTCGCCCCATTTCAGAAGCCCGATTCCGTGTGTCCCACGGTACGTTGACCGCCTATAGCTTCTTGTACTTGTTGCGCGCGACTTTTTACCCGGCCAAGCTTTTCTGGTCGGAACCCCCTAAGCCGAGTTTTCAAGGTGCTGCGCCGTCCACTTGGTTTTCGAGACTGGCCTTTTAATTCTAACGTAAAGCCAACCTAGAACGGCGGGGTTTCAGACCCAAAATTTCCGATGAACGGGAACTAGAGGAAATTCTGGAAATGGCACGGGATGCGGCGGAAAAAGCCCGATCGATGGGCGAGGTAATTACAGAAAATTCAAAAAAATGGCGAGAAAGAGCGAAACAATCGCCGCAAGTGAGATCGGGTGGCTGAAGTAACCGAACCGATATTTATGGGGAATAGTCGGGGGTTCGATCGATACGATAAACTAAACGATATCCACTCCAGAAAACCGCGATGGTTCAAGCGACCGAATATCTCTATATCGTTCGAGACGACGAGATCTTACACGGGGAACCAATTATCAAAGGAACCCGTACACCCGTCCGCGCCATCGTCGAAACTTGGCGTCTGGGGGTCGCTCCCGAAGAAATACCCCTAGGAATGCCCCATCTGACGTTAAGTCAGATTTTCAGTGCGTTGACCTATTACAGCGACCATCTAGAGGAAATTAACGCTTATATCGAGCGTAACCACATTCCCGACGACTTAATCGATCCGCTGCTAAAAAATTCGTGAATAATCTCTTCGGTGTAAAGGAACCCTTGTCACATCGAAACATTTCCTTAAGATATAAGACCGAAGGTCCAGTCTGGATACAGAATTGATATACCTAGAATCGCTACTCTGGCTCACCCTCTAGGCCCTTCCCTTCCAGACTGCTAGGCTATTAGACAAGATGAATAACAATCAAACTCCACGGAAACAAGGACTATACGATCCCCAATTTGAACATGATGCTTGTGGTGTCGGTTTTATCGTTCATAAAACGGGTAAAAAGTCCCACGATATTGTTGAACAGGCCTTAACAATTTTACTAAACCTCGATCACCGTGGCGCGTGCGGTGCGGAAAAAAATACGGGAGATGGGGCGGGTATTTTATGCCAAATCCCTGACCTATTTTTCCGGAAAGTGACTGGGGATCTAGGTTTTACCTTGCCGGCAGCGGGACAATACGGGGTAGGAATGCTCTACACGGCCCCTGATGCCGAAATTCGCGGGAAAAGTCGCCAGGAATTCGAGAAAATCGCCGCCGAAGAGGGGTTAAAAGTTCTCGGTTGGCGTGATGTTCCCACGGATAACTCTAGTTTGGGCAATTCGGCCAAATCTACCGAACCCTTTATCGAACAGGTTTTCATCGAACGCGATGCCAATTTAAGCGATGATCTGGCCTTTGAACGCAAATTATACGTTATTCGCAAGCGTTCCCATCTCAATCGTCAATCTTTTAATCGTTACTGGTATCCTTGCAGTATTTCTAGTCGTACCATTGTCTATAAAGGGCAATTAATGCCGGTACAGGTGGGTGACTATTTCCCCGATTTACACGACCCCGACTTTCAAAGTGCTTTAGGATTAGTCCATTCTCGTTTTAGTACCAATACCTTCCCCAGTTGGGAACGCGCCCACCCTTACCGTTATATTGCCCACAATGGCGAAATTAATACCCTGCGAGGTAATATTAACTGGATGCACGCCCGTCAGTCGATGTTTGCCTCACCCTTATTCGGGGAAGACATCAAAAGAATCCAGCCGGTTATTAATATCGAGGGTAGTGACTCCTTAATTTTTGATAATGCCCTAGAATTAATGGTTTTATCGGGGCGTTCTCTCCCTCACGCTGTCATGATGATGATTCCTGAACCCTGGGCAGCCCACGAATCGATGAGTGATGAGAAAAAAGCCTTTTATGAATACCATTCCTGTTTGATGGAACCCTGGGATGGTCCGGCCTCGATCGCTTTTACCGATGGTACGATGATGGGAGCAGTGTTAGACCGCAATGGTTTGCGTCCTTCCCGTTACTATGTCACCAAAGATGACCTAGTAATTATGGCATCGGAAGCGGGAGTTTTACCCATTGAACCAGAACGCGTCGCTTTTAAAGGTCGTCTGCAACCCGGCCGGATGTTCCTTGTGGATATGAAAGAAGGTCGTATCGTGGCCGATGAGGAAATAAAAGCAGGTATTGCCAACGCTAAACCCTATCGCCAGTGGTTAAACGAAAATTTAGTCAATTTAGACGATTTACCGGCGGTGGAAACTGCTCCACCGGAAACTTCTGTTTCCCTAATTCAACAGCAAACCGCTTTCGGTTACACTTTTGAGGAATTACGTCTTTTATTAGCCCCCATGGGCCGGGATGGAGTGGAAGCAGTGGGTTCCATGGGTTCCGATACACCCCTAGCCGTCTTGTCCGATCGCCCAAAACTGCTTTATGATTACTTTCAGCAGTTATTCGCCCAAGTCACTAACCCCCCGATTGACTCGATTCGCGAAGAAATTATCACCTCTCCCATCACCACTATCGGCGCTGAGAGAAATCTCCTGGATCCGCAGCCCGAAAGCTGTCACCTGATTAAACTTAACTCTCCTATCCTCACTAACGCCCAATTAGCGCGTTTACAGGGCAATAGCGAATTTAAAACCGTGACTATTCCCATTCTCTTCGATCCCACTTCGGGAGTCGAGGGGATGCGTAGCACAATTGAGGCAATTTGTCAAGAGGTGGACGAGGCAATTTTAGCGGGCGCGAGCATTATTATTTTAAGCGATCGAGGTATCGATAAAAATCACGCCCCGATTCCCTCACTGCTGGCGGTTGCCGGTTTACACCATCATCTCATCCGGCAGGGAACCCGCACCAGAGTGGGCCTTGTCCTGGAATCTGGCGAACCCCGGGAAGTGCATCACTACGCCCTTTTACTCGGTTATGGTTGCGGTGCGATTAATCCCTATCTAGCCTTTGCCACCCTCGGCAGTATGATCGAGGAAGGTTTATTGGTAGGAGTTGACCACCAGAGTGCCTGTAAAAACTACATAAAAGCCGCCACCAAGGGCGTAATTAAAGTGGCCTCTAAAATTGGCATTTCCACCCTGCAAAGCTACCGTGGGGCGCAAATATTCGAGGCTATTGGCTTAAATCGATCGGTAGTCGATCGCTATTTTACTTGGACAGCTTCCCGCATTGAAGGGGCCGATTTAGAAATTATTGCCCGGGAATCCCTACTCAGACATGGCCACGCTTTCCCCGACCGGGATGTTAATGTGCATACCCTCGATATTGGCGGTGAATATCAATGGCGTAAGGACGGGGAAGCCCATCTTTTTAGCCCAGAAACCATTCATACCCTGCAACAAGCGGTAAAATTGGGCAAATACGACCTCTTTAAGAAGTATTCCCAACTGGTCAACCAACAGAATCAAAAATTCTTCACCCTGCGGGGACTATTAACCTTTAAAAACCGGGAAAGTATCCCCATCGAAGAAGTGGAACCGATTGAAGCGATTATGAAACGCTTTAAAACCGGGGCCATGAGTTACGGGTCCATTTCCAAAGAGGCCCACGAATCCCTCGCTATTGCCATGAATCGTATCGGTGGCAAGTCGAACACCGGGGAAGGGGGCGAAGATTCCGAGCGCTACACTTGGACAAATGAACAGGGAGACTCGAAAAATAGTGCCATTAAACAGGTAGCTTCCGGCCGTTTTGGTGTCACCAGTCTTTACCTCTCCCAAGCGCGAGAATTGCAGATAAAAATGGCCCAGGGGGCAAAACCGGGCGAAGGCGGTCAATTACCGGGTAAAAAAGTCTATCCTTGGATTGCCAAAGTCCGTCACTCCACCCCCGGAGTTGGTTTAATTTCTCCCCCACCCCACCACGATATCTACTCGATTGAAGACCTAGCGGAGTTGATTCATGACCTAAAAAATGCCAATCGTGCGGCCAGAGTGAGCGTAAAACTGGTTTCTGAGGTGGGAGTTGGCACAATCGCCGCCGGAGTCGCTAAAGCTCACGCCGACGTGGTTTTAATCTCTGGTTTCGATGGTGGGACCGGAGCCTCACCCCAAACCTCGATTAAACACGCGGGTTTACCCTGGGAGTTGGGACTAGCAGAAACCCATCAAACATTGGTGTTAAATAATCTTCGCAGTCGCATTGCGGTGGAAACCGATGGCCAGATGAAAACCGGCCGCGATGTGGTGGTGGCAACCCTATTGGGGGCCGAAGAATTCGGGTTTTCGACCGCGCCACTGGTGACGTTAGGCTGTATTATGATGCGGGTTTGTCATCTTAATACCTGTCCGGCGGGGGTAGCGACCCAGGATCCGTTATTACGGAAGAATTTCATCGGAGATCCCGAATATACGGTGAATTTCATGAAATTTATCGCCCAGGAAGTGCGGGAAATTATGGCCGAATTGGGATTCCGCACCTTAAATGAAATGGTGGGGCGAACTGATGTATTAGAGCCAAAACAGGCGGTAGAACATTGGAAAGCGAAAGGAATTGACCTAACTCCAATTCTCTATCAACCGGAGGTAGATGCAGAGGTAGGACGTTATTGCCAGATTCCCCAGGACCACGGTTTAGATAAGTCCTTGGATATAACCATTTTACTGGATTTATGCAAGGATGCCATTGAAAAAGGCGAAAAAGTCAAGGCGACACTACCGATTAAAAATATTAACCGCGTGGTGGGGACGATTTTAGGCAACGAAATCACTAAACGTCACTGGGAGGGTTTACCCGAAGATACCGTACATCTCCATTTTCAGGGCAGCGCGGGGCAGAGTTTCGGTGCTTTTGTTCCCAAAGGGGTGACACTGGAGTTAGAAGGGGATGCTAATGATTATGTGGGTAAGGGTTTAAGCGGTGGCAAAATCATCGTTTATCCGCCCAAAGGTTCCACTTTTGTGGCCGAGGAGAATATTATCATCGGTAACGTGGCTTTATACGGCGCGACCAGTGGTGAGGTGTATATTTCTGGGGTTGCTGGGGAACGTTTTGGGGTGCGTAACTCTGGGGTGACTACGGTGGTTGAGTCCGTTGGCGACCACGCCTGCGAGTATATGACGGGGGGTAAAGTCGTTGTTTTAGGGCCCACCGGTCGCAATTTCGCCGCCGGGATGAGTGGTGGTGTCGCCTACGTCCTCGATGAGTCGGGGGATTTCGCCACTCGTTGCAATACCCAAATGGTAGCTTTAGAGGCGCTAGAAGGGGAAGAAATCGACGATTTACGCGAGTTAATTCAACGCCATGCTGATTACACCCAAAGTCAAAAAGCGTCCCTAGTTTTAGCAAATTGGTCGGAAATGTTGCCCAAGTTTGTTAAAGTAATGCCCAAGGATTATAAGCGGATGTTGCAGTGTATTAAAGAGGCGTTAGATTCCGGTTTAACTGGCGATTCTGCCCTCGATGCCGCTTTTGAAGCCAACGCCCGCGATGTGGCAAGGATTGGCGGTAGTTAGGGTTTAATGGGGGCTGAATAAGCCCCCTTTTTTTCAATAGACAAGTTAAAATAGAGGTTAGATGTTGTTTATAGACCTAACTCCTGTCATTCCAATGGACACACAAAACAATTTTCTCACCTTTGAAATTTTTGCATTTGACACTTCTAATCAATCTCATATCAAAACTCCTGATAATTTAGTCTATCTTCTCGCCTCGAATGATTCATTTTGGAAGGGAACACAACAAATAGGTGATAACAGTCGCCAAATCAAGGATAATTTTATAGAAATTACAGTAAATCCAATTAAATTTGATCAAGACAGCAAAGATAAATGTATTACAGGTTTTTCAATTGTTGTAAAGGGAGAATATGATTGTTTAGAACCTCAACGTATTCCAATTTTAAATTTTTTCAAAGAACAAAAATTAGAAACACTGTATATAGTAAAAGACGAAATTTCTGAGCAGATTGCTGTTCAAATTTATCCTTATATTTATCGTGTGGAAAACCATTTAAGAGCCTACATAACGAAATTCATGACAACCAAGATAGGAGTGAATTGGTGGAAAACGGAAGCCCCCCAAGATTTTAGCAAGAAAGTTAATGACAGAAAAAATAATGAAACAAAATTTGCAAGCTATATTGACAATAAACTCTATCTGATAGATTTTAATGATTTAGGTGAGTATATATACAAGCTTTCATCTGGTTGTATAACCAAAGAGGATTTAATTAAAAAAATTGATAGGCTTGAAGAAACTCCCGAAGCAATTCGTAAATTAAAAGAAGAAATTAAAAGCAACTATGATAAGTTTTTTAAGGAATCATTTAAAGACAGAAATTTTCAATCTAATTGGGAGAAACTGTATAAAATCAGAAACAAAGTAGCTCATAATAATCTTTTTACCAATGACGACTTAAGTGTGGCCGAAGAAAAACACCGAGACTTAATTGAAACAATCAAGAACGCGGAGCAGAAACTTGAAGGACTGATATTAACTCCTGAAGAAGTAGGATTAATACAAGAAGAAGCAAATTCTATAGAAGATAGACAATATCCCATCGAAAAATTGATGGATATAGTAGGAAAGTTACCATCCGAAAAATTGATGGATCCATTAAGAAAGTCACCATCCAAAAAGATGGATCTAGTAGGAAAGTTACCATCATGCCATTCTCTTATCACTCCTTCTGGCTTAAACTTAAGACGAATGAAAACCGAAAAATTGATGGATGCATTAAGAAAGTTACCATCCGAAAAATTGATGGATCTATTAAGAAAGTCACCATCTGACGGGTTCTTCGGTTTGTGCTATGCAATGGACGGAGTTATAAGGGATGAAACCCTTATAGAGAAGGACATTGATGCGATTTTGTCAATTGTTTTCGATCTAGAACGAACTAATCAATAGAACTCTTGCAAGATAAGGATTTAGTCGATTTATGCCACCCTTTAGGAAGTTGATGGGTGCTGCTACTGAGTCGGGATTCCTTGAGTGTGTAACACAGCAGAGTATGGCTATCGATTAGACATTTCAAGGCAGATACTCCGCGAAGTCTTGTAAGTGTTCTTTATCATCGGCTTAATTTTGCCAGTGGGAAATTATTATCGGTAATTAACAATTCTTCCCCTAGTTTGAGATTGTATATCAGTTCGGGCAGTTTGGCTTGAGCTTCTTGGAGAGAGACAATCATAATTTTACGGCAAGCGGGAAGATGAAAGGACTTTCTAGGCCGATAATACTAAATCCGTTGAGTAACGCACAGAAAACGGGTTTCTCGGAGAAACCCGTTTTCTACTCATGCAAAAATAACCAGATTTGTTATAATTTCTCGATTCTAACTGATCGACGCAGAGAAGGGATAGGCGAACCGAAAACCCTCTCCATTAAGGACTCGTGTTAAACTGATTAATCATGCTGGTGTCTAGAAGCGACCTATGCCAAACTTAACCTTAAGCAACGAACAAGTAATCGAATTAGTCAAACAACTCCCCGAAGCACAGCAACAGGAAGTTTATAAAATTCTCATCCTCAGTCAGTGGAGACAGTTGGAACCAGTATTTAACGAAGGAGCAGAAAGAGCTAGAATCGTAGCCAAAGAACGCGGCCGTGATTGGGATACTATGACCGAAGACGAGAGAGAAGAATTTATCGATGAAATCGTTCACGAAAAATAGTGACCTATGTAGTTGTTTTTGATACAAATATATTAATCTCTGCTTGGCTGTCTAAAAGCAGCCCTACATTTTCCTGCTTATCGTTAGCGAAGACGGGATCGGTATCTTCAGTAACCTGCCAAGAGATTTTAGACGAATTAACCGAAAAACTTCAGCAGAAATTTCAAATATCTGAACGGGGACTTAGAGAATATATCGCGGAAATTCGTCAATTTTCTAGCCTTGTTCCGATAACAAGACAACTGAGAGCGGTTCCCAACGATCCCGATGACGATATGATCATAGAATGTGCAATCGCTGGCAAGGCTACCCATATTATCACGGGAGACAAACATCTTCTTTCACTGGTTGAATATCAAAATATTCAGATCGTGAAAGCAAAAGACTTTTTGGACTTTTTAGATCGAAATAATAACCATGAATTATGAACTTTACTCAATGGGATTTTATTAAAAGATATTCGCGAAGCAAGATTATCCGCAGGAGACGTGGGAAATTGGTAGAAAAACATCAAATCGAGGGATTAGAAACGGGGTATAGTGTCGAGTTTTCCGATAGGTTGAGAAAAACGATCGCCCTACCAAAGACGTTGAATACCGTACCGGTCTAAAATAGTATCTACACTAATAATCGGAATATTTTCAACAATGGCTTGAGCTACCAGAAGGCGATCAAAGGGGTCTTTATGATAAAAAGGAAGGGTGATCAGCGCATCCGTATGTTCCGGTGTGATGGCAAGGATATTAAATTGATATTGATTAAGGCATACGTCGATAAAATCTTTGTAAGATTGATGTAAAATGAGTTTACCGATACTGATTTTGATGGCGATTTCCCAATAGGATGCTGGGCTGATTAATATTTCGTTATTTTGGTTAATAATTAGTTGATGGGCGGCGCTACTTAGTGGGGATTCGTTGAGTGTGTACCAAAGCAGAGTATGGGTATCGATTAGACATTTCAAGGCAGATACTCCGAGAAGTCTTGTAAGTGTTCTTTATCATCGGCCACGATGGTAATCATTCCTTTACATAGGCCAGGCCCCGGACGTTGGGGAGATGTGGGGGTTTGCCCGATTAATTTGGCTAGTGGGAGATTATTATCGGTAATCAACAATTCTTCCCCCGGTTTGAGATTGTATATCAGTTCGGGCAGTTTGGCTTGAGCTTCTTGGAGAGAGACAATCATAATTTTACGGCAAGCGCGAAGATGAAAGGACTTTCTAGTCCGATAATTTCTCGATTCTAACCGATCGAAGCAGAGAAGGGATAGGCGAACCGAAAAACCTCTCCATTCAGGACCCGTGTTAAACTGATTAATTATGCTGGTGTCTAGAAGCGACCTATGCCGAACTTAACCTTAAGCAACGAACAAGTTATCGACTTATTCAAACAACTCCCCGAAGCACAGCAAGGATGAGCCTTAATAATATGAGCAAAATTTCGATCGAAGTCAGTCCCGAAGCGGCAGAAGTCTATCAATCCGCATCCCCAGAGGAACAAGAACGCGTCCGGGTTCTTGTCGATTTGCTAATTAGAAAGCCAGTTAACAGCGATATCGATTTCTTGAGAAAACTAATGGACGAAATTAGTGATGAGGCGGAAGCTAGAGGATTAACACCCGAAATCCTAGAATCTTTATTAAATGAGCCTTGAATACTATTTCGTTTTCGATACAAATGTTTTAGTAAGTGCGCTTCTCTCTAAAAACGGTAAAGCTCGTCAGGCATTAGACAAAGCCCAAAATATCGGCAAGCTTTTAATGTCCGAATCTACTTTGTTAGAATTGATCACTGTTTTCAATCGTCCCAAATTCGATAGATATGCCTCCTCAGCAAAAAGGCGGCTATTTATAACGGCGATAGAAAGAACCGCGGAAATTGTCGTGATTCGAGAGAAAATCAAGGTTTGCAGAGATGAGAAAGATAATCAGTATTTAGAACTAGCGATCGATGGTCAAGCTACCTGTATTGTAAGCGGCGATTCTGATCTATTAGTTTTAAATCCATTTCAAGAAATCCCAATTTTAACGATTCAAGAATTTCTAGATCATGACTTTTCCCGTTAGCGATCAGTCTCCCCACCCACGAGCCAGCTAAAGACTCATGTTAAAATCGTTAATCATGCTGGTGTCTAGAAGCGACCTATGCCAAACTTAACCTTAAGCAACGAACAAGTAATCGAATTAGTCAAACAACTCCCCGAAGCACAGCAACAGGAACTATTTAGATTCCTCATCCAGCGTCAGTGGGGAAATATGGAAGCTATAACCGATTACGGAAGCCAACAGGCAAAAATCGTCGCAGCAGAACGCGGCTACGATTGGGATACCATGACGGAAGACGAAAGAGAAGAATTTATCGATGAAATCGTTCACGAGAAGTAGTGATTTATACTGTTGTCTTCGACACAAATATTCTCCTATCTGCTGCGCTTTCTAAAAGCGGTAGCCCGAATAGTTGTTTTTCCCTAGCCCAAAGCAAACTGATTCGATCGGTCACTTGTCCAGAGATTTTAGGCGAATTATCCGAAAAACTGCTACTAAAAATCAAATTTCCTGAAGAACGAGTTAGAAAATACATTGAGGAAATTTGTGATGCTTCTAGCATTGTTTCTATAGGTGGAACACTTAGAGCCGTTCCCAATGATCCCGATGACGATATGATCATAGAATGTGCAATCGCTGGCAAGGCTACCCATATTATCACGGGAGACAAACATCTTCTTTCACTGGTTGAATATCAAAATATTCAGATCGTGAAAGCAAAAGACTTTTTGGACTTTTTAGATCGAAATAATAACCATGAATTATGAACTTTACTCAATGGGATTTTATTAAAAGATATTCGCGAAGCAAGATTATCCGCAGGAGACGTGGGAAATTGGTAGAAAAACATCAAATCGAGGGATTAGAAAGGGGTTATAGTGTCGAGTTTTTCGATAGGTTGGGAAAAACGATTACTGTTATCACCATGGCCGAAAATTCCCTCCGTTTCCCCACCCACGAGCAGCAATTCTCATTTTGAAAACAAAAGAAGATAAAGTTCTCTTGTTCACATAGAGAACTTCTGTCTAATTATCATTTTTTTTCAAGATAATCATCATAATTAGCTTCAAGAGACAGTTTTAAAATA